>Ga0207797_1000755_pt1 | contig 24614 bp, 17 predicted proteins | sample PRCRCaboRojoPR_6_FD_187275 | JGI IMG/M metagenome (GOLD analysis project Ga0207797, IMG submission 187275) | Marine sediment microbial community from Cabo Rojo, Puerto Rico - PR CR 10% Liquid 1 (SPAdes) | ecosystem: Environmental > Aquatic > Marine > Coastal > Sediment | place: Cabo Rojo, Puerto...
TGAGACCGGCTCGCCCCAAGGGGCCAGGAACGTCGTCTTCCTCAACCCCCTGGAAGGGGCGGCCCAGAGCGCGCTGCTCCTCCTGCAGTCAGCCCTGTCACGGGAGCTGCGGACCATCGTCTACACCCAGTCGCGCAAGATGACCGAGCTCTTGTCCATCTGGGCCGGCAGGCGCTGCCGCAGGCAGGCCGGGCGAATCAGCGCCTACCGTTCCGGGTTTCTGCCCGAAGAGCGCCGGAGCATAGAAGCCAAGCTCAGCCGCGGCGACCTGCTGGCGGTTATCTCCACCAGTGCCCTTGAGCTGGGCATTGATATAGGCTCCCTGGATCTCTGCATTCTCGTCGGCTACCCAGGCTCGGTCATGGCCACCTGGCAGCGCGGCGGGCGGGTCGGCCGCAGCCGTCAGGACAGCGCCATCGTTCTGGTCGGCCATGAGGACAACCTGGACCAGTACTTCATGCACAACCCGGAGCAGTTCTTTCGCCTGCCGCCGGAGGATGCGGTCATCAACCCCTTCAACCCGGTGCTGCTGTCCAGGCACCTGCAGTGCGCCGCAGCCGATCTTCCCCTGAATTTGGAGGAGCCGCTCCTGCAAGACCAGCGCCTTCAGGCGGCCATCGCCGAGCTGGAGTCGGAGTCGCTGCTGCAGCGGAGTGCCGGAGGGAAGCGCTTCTTCGCCACCCGCCGCGGAGTGCATCGGGAGGTCAACCTGCGCGGCAGCGGTCGGACCCTGAACATTATGGACACGGCATCCGGGCGCAGCATCGGCAGCGTAGATGTCTACCGGGCCATGCACGAGACCCATCCCGGCGCTGTCTATCTGCACCGGGGGAAGACCTATGTCATCGAGGATCTCCAGCTCGAGCACAACACCGTCCTGGCCTCGCAGCGGGAGGTGGACTACTTCACTCGGGCCCGCAGCGACAAGGAGACCGAGATACTTTCCAGGGAGTCCTGCCGGCTTGCCGGGAGCGTGCAGGTCAGCCTGGGGCGGCTGCGGATCACCGAGACCATCACCGGCTTCGAGCGTCGACGGGTCAAAGGGCAGAAGCTCCTGGCCGTGGAGCCCCTTGAGCTCGATCCCCTGGTCTTCGAAACCGAAGGGATCTGGCTGGAGATCCCCGAGGCTCTGCAGCGCGAGCTGGAAAGCCGCAGAATGCACTTCATGGGGGGCATCCACGCCTTGGAGCACGCCATGATCGGGATCATGCCCCTGGTTATCCTGACCGATCGGAACGACCTCGGAGGCATCTCCCAGCCCTGGCAGCCTCAGCTGGAATGTGCGGCTGTCTTCGTCTTCGACGCCGTGCCCGGCGGGGTGGGGCTGTCCAGGCAGGCCTTCCGCCGGGCTGAGGAGCTGCTCGAGCGCAGCAGGGACGCGGTCGGATCGTGCCCTTGCGAGCTCGGCTGCCCGGGCTGCGTGCACTCCCCCAAGTGCGGCTCGGGCAACCGGCCGCTGGATAAAGGGGCTGCCGTCCTCCTGCTGGAGCGCCTGCTCCACGGCAAGGAGCCGGATCGTCCTGTCCGTCCGATTGTCGACGTGGAGCAGCGGCCTGAGGGTTTGTCTCCGGGAGGCCGCGGGCCGGAGATGCCCGGCGCCCCCAGAACTCATGGGCAACGCCGGACATCCAGGACGGGCCCGCAGGTGCGCTACGGTGTCGTTGACGTGGAGACCAAACGCTCGGCCAGCGAGGTCGGAGGCTGGGGCAAAGCCAAGTACATGGGGGTCAGCCTGGCCGTCCTGTACGATAGCCGGAGCGGCTCCTTCCGGACCTATACGGAGACGGAGGTCGGGCTCCTTGTCCGGGAGATGCAAACCCTGGACCTGGTGGTCGGTTTCAACCTGCTTGGCTTCGACTACCAGGTCCTGTCCGCTTACTATCAGGCCGACTGGCATGGGCTGCCCAGCCTGGATATCCTCCAGGAGGTCCGGCGGCGTTTGGGGTACAGGCTCTCCCTGGATCACCTGGCCTCGGCCACCCTGGGAGCGGGCAAGGGCGGCAATGGCCTGCAAGCCCTGACCTGGTACCGGAGCGGCCAGATGGACAAGCTGGCCGAGTACTGCCGGCGGGATGTCGCCCTGACCCGCGATCTCTACCGTTTCGGCCGGGACAACGGCTACCTGCTCTTCACCAACAAGGCCAAGGCCCTGGTCCGCCTGTCCGTGGACTGGTAACAGCGGTGCAGCAGGAACCTGCTGCACCGCTGCCCCCTTTCTGTTTTCCTTTTCAATGGCAAAAGGCCGGGTCGAGCGGTTTTTCCGCTCGGCCCGGCCTTTTGTTATTCATTGGGGATCTGTACAGAGGAAGGCCTTTTCTGAAGGAAACGCCTTGGCTGAGCTGGCAACAATCAGCGCAAAGACCTCGAGCCTCGAGCCTTTCTGGCTCGAATCAGGCCAGGTCACGCAGATCAGCGCACTGGGAGCCCGCCGCCCTGAGTGGCAGGTGACAGTTGGCTTAAGCCAGCTTTTGGCGCAGGCGGTCGGAGACCTCCTTGGTCAAATGGAGCACCTTCTCGGCCTGCTCAATGGTCAAGGACCCGGTGCCACAGCTCGGAGTGATGAAGGACTGCTCCAGGACCTGCCTGCGGTCGAAGCCGAGGCCATCCATGGCCTTGAGCTTGTCCTCCATTTGGCTCATGAGGGACTCGACCGTCTCCCTTTCGATATCGGCAGGCTCGAGGGTGGGTACGATGCCCCAGGCAATGATGCCTCCCCGCTGGAGGAAGCCCTTCAGGCTGTCGGAGTAGATGATCAGCTTGTCGAAGTACGAGTAGGCATCGAAGCTGAGGATGTCCGCCTCGGACTCGAGAATGATGGACCAATCGGCATTGGCGCAGACATGGATGCCGGTCAGCCCTTTTCTGGCGTGCACGGCCTCGATGACCTCGGAGAAGCAGTCCATGACGTCCTGCTTGCTGATGCTCAGGAACTCCGAGGAGCCGAACCCGGCCAGGGCCGGCTCGTCAAAGAAGACGATCACCGGCACACCGAACTCGGACAGCTTCTCGGCCTGCCAGCCGGCCTTGAGGGCCAAGAGCTTGACCGCTGCGTCGCGCAGCTGCTCGTTGTAGAAGACGGCCTTCTTGGTTTGGTCCTTGACGCCGGTGGCAAAGGTGATCGGACCGGTGATCTGCCCCTTGACCGCCAGAAGGCCGCTGCCGTCATCCCGAAGCAGGTCCAGGAGGCTGAAGAAGCCTTTGGCCCGGTCTTCTTCGAGCTTGAAGCGGGTGTTGTCCAGGGGCTCACCTGCCTCGGTCGCGGCCATGTACTCCTCATAGAGCTGGAGGAGCTCGGCCTCGAAGCCTTCACTATCCGTATCCACGAACTCCCTGCCGTCGGCCGTCGAATACCCGGGCATGCCTGGAAGAAACTGCGGGATCATGCCCTCCTCGGGGTAAGCAGGAAGCTGAGCCCATAGAGGTGTTTCCGGTGTGTACTTCAGGATGAGCTCTGTGGCCTGCCGATGGTCCCGCAAGGGAATGCTGCCGATGAGAAGCGGAGCGCATCCCGGCTTGAACTGTGTGCTCATAGGTTCGCCTGTGCTTTTGATCATGAGCGGGGAAACCGCGGCTGGCTTGCCGGACGGCCTCCCCGATGTCAGCTGTCTTCGGTGCTGCCCGGAGCTACTTCTTCCTGAAGTGGAAGAAGCCCCAGGTCAGGTGCCCGTATTTGCCGCCTTGGACCCAGTTCTGCAGCCCGGTGTCCATGTGCTTGAGGTAGTCCTCGCTGACACCGCTCTTCCTGAGCTCGTCCTGGCGGCCGAGCATCTCCTCGCGGACGGCTGCGTAATGGTTGGCCAGATGCTGCGGCTGATTGTCGTAGCCGAGCACCTCGAAGCCGAGATCCCTGGCCGTCTGGCAGTAGAAGGTCGGCGTGGCCAGAGAGGCCAGGTGAATCCTTTGCAGAATGGGGTTCAAGTACTCCTGGAAGCAGTCTTCCGTCTGCATCGGATCGGTGAAGACCATCTCGCCGCCCTGTTTCAGCACCCGATGGGCCTCGACCAGGACCTGATTGCGGTTGGGGCTGTGCAGGATGGCGTCCTGGGACCAGACCACATCGAAGGTCTCGTCAGGATAGGGCACATTCTCGAAGTTACCGTCAACCACCTCGATGAGATGGTCCAGGCCCTGCTCGGCGTTCATGCGCCGGTTCCGCTCGTTCTCAACCTCGCTCAGGTTCAGGGCGACGACCTGGCAGCCGTAGGACTTGGCCAGGAATCTGGCGCTGCCGCCGATGCCGGCCCCGAGGTCGAGGACTGTGCAGTCCTCATCGAGCGTGCCGCACAGATCGGCCAGCTTCTGCACCGTGCGCCGGCTGGCCTCGAAGATGCTTTCCTCCGGCCGCCGGTAGGTGCCGATATGCAAATCCTCGCCGCCCCAGATGGTCGTGTAGAAGGTATGGGCGTCCTCGCTGTTGTAGTACTGCCGAGCAGTTTCCACAATGGCTTGGCTTTGATCGTTCATTTGTCACCCTCCTCTTCGCGAAAGTACTTTTCGGCGACGTGGATGAAGTAGTCCGGATCGTCTTCCTTGTAGGTCTCCTGAAAGTCGCCGTAGGTCTCCACTTTCTGGAAGCCGACCTGGAACATGAGCTGGCGGACGTACTCCTTGCGGATGGGGCACATGTTCAGATGGTACTCCGAGCCGTCCTTGAAGGTGTACTTGAAGCGGGCCAGCCCGTCGTCCAGGTGCTCGGGCTCGGCGCTGACGTCATCGCCGCAGTAGTAGTACTTGTGCTTGGTCTTGAAGCCCTTGTCCAGCATGGTGTCGTAGTTGCGCTGATCGAGAATGAGGATGCCGTCATGGGCCAGCATGGCGTAGAACTCAGCCAGGGTTTTGCGGCGGTCCCGTTCCTTGAACAGGTGGGTGAAGGAGTTGCCCAGGCAGATGATGGCGTCGAACTCTCCGTGCACGTCCCTGTTTAGGCGGCGCCAATCGGCATTGACGGTCCGCAGAATATAGCCGTGCTGGAGGGCGTTCTGAAAGGCCCTGGCCAGCATGGCCGGGCTGCCGTCGGCGCTGACCACGTCGAATCCTTCCCGCAGGAGCCGGACCGAGTGAAACCCGGTTCCGGTGGAAACGTCCAGGATGCGCGTCTTGCCCCGCTCTTTCAGGGTGCGGATGAAGAAGTCGCCTTCCCCTTCGGCCCGCTTTTTCCAGTCGATCAGGTCGTCCCACTTCTCTGCGAAGGATTTGGCGTACTCCTTGGTGTAATGGTCTGACTCTCTGATCTCGATGGGATCTCTGTTGAACTGCTGGTCTTCAAAATAAGGCATGTGAACCTCCCTTGACTCGGTTGAGGTTAAAGAACGTCCCGGGTACCCCGGTCCCCCTGATTCGGCAGGGGAAGACTCTTATATGAATCCGTGCTGTCTGCCGAGCCGCTCGGCATGCGCCGGCTCCATGCAGGAATACCGGCTGTCAGCAGACTGCCCGGATAGCCACTCGGATTCGTTGCCTGCTGGGAAACAGGGCAGGGTCAGGTGAAGTGCCTCTGATGGCGCTGCCAGAAATCGTCTTGGCTGAACGTGTGGGCTTGTGTTCCGTGATGTTCCACGCAGAAGCTGGCGCAGGTGGCTCCCATTTGCGCGGCTTCCTCGATGCTCCGGCCTAGGCGAAGGCCTTTAATGAACCCGGAGCGGAAAGCGTCTCCGGCGCCGGTGGGATCGACGGGTTTGTCCACCGGCACAGCCGGAACCTCGATGTCTTTGCCGTCGCGGCTGATGCGGGAACCCCTTTCGCCGAGGGTGGTCACGACGGTCTCGGTCAGGTCAAGCAGATCGTCCTTGGACAGGCCGGTAGCCTTGCTGATCAAGGTGAGCTCGTAGTCATTGGCTATAAGCACCTTGGAGCCGGTGATCATCTCCTTGAGCTGCTCTCCGGAAAAGGCCGGAATGTTCTGTCCAGGGTCGAAAATAAAGGGAATCCCCATCTCTCGATACGTGCGAGGGTACTCCTGCATGTCCTCGAGGTTGCCGGGCGAAACGATGGCCAGGCTCTCGTTCGTGGAAAAGGCCGTGAAATCGCCGGCCGTGGCGTAGCCCATGGCCCCGGGGTTAAAGGCTGTGATCTGGTTGTCGGCCTGATCGGTTGTGATATAGGCGCTGGCCGTGGGGGTATCGGAAACAAGCTTAATGCCTTCCATGGAGATCCCTTTGTCCACCAGCCATTGCTCATAGCGATCGAAATCATTGCCAACTGCAGCCAGCACGGTGGCCTTCTCACCGAGCAGCGCCAGCGAGTAGGCGATGTTTCCGGCTGTGCCGCCGAACTTTTCCTCCAGGCCGTTGACCAGGAAGCAGACATTGAGAATATGCAGCTTGTCCGGAAGCAAGTGATTGCTGAAGGTGTCCGGAAAGTCCATGATCCGGTCGTATGCCAGCGAACCGGATATGTAGATGCTCATGATGCCGTCCTCGTTTCGAGGTTTTCGCCGAGCACCGTCCAGGTTGCCCGGCGCAGTGCCGTTGGACCGCCCGACCAGGGCCGAGCGGTCGGCAGGCTGGAAGCTATATCTTGCACGCGGTTCTGAGGTCTTCGACAGCGTCGGTCTTCTCCCAGGTGAACTCCGGATGCTCGCGGCCGAAATGGCCGTAGCAGGAGGTGTTCCTGAAGATCGGCCGCTGCAGGTCGAGCCGCTTGATGATGAAGTAGGGCCGCAGGTCGAAGACCTCCCGCACGGCCTTGGTCAGGGTCTCGTCATCGACCTGGCCGGTTCCGTTGGAGGTCACCAGCACGGAGACCGGGTCGGCCATGCCGATGGCATAGGCGATCTGGACCTCGCAGACCTCGGCCAGGCCGGCGGCCACGATGTTCTTGGCGATAAATCTGGCCATGTACGCTCCGGACCGATCGACCTTGGAGGGGTCTTTGCCGGAGAAGGCGCCTCCGCCATGAGCGCCCATGCCGCCGTAGGTGTCGTTAATGATCTTCCGGCCAGTGGTGCCGCAGTCGCCCAGGGGGCCGCCGACAACGAAGCGGCCGGTGGGGTTGATGAAGACTCGAAGCTTGTCGTCAATGAGCTCCTCGGGCAGCGTCTTGAAGATGACCTCCTTGCGGATGCCCTCCTTGAGGTCCTCGTAGCTGACCTTGTCGTCGTGCTGCGAGGAGACCACGACGTTATCGATGCGGATGGGCTTGCCGTCCTGGTACTCCAGGGCGACCTGGGTCTTGCCGTCCGGGCGGAGGAAGTCCAGGGTGCCCTTCTTGCGCACGTAAGCCAGCCTGCGGCTGAGCTTGTGGGCATAGAATATTGGGGCGGGCATGAGCGTTTCCGTTTCCCGGCAGGCATAGCCGAACATCATGCCCTGGTCCCCGGCGCCTTGCTCCTCGGGTGATTTGCGGTCGACTCCCGAGGCGATGTCGCCGGACTGCTTGTCGATGCAGGACATGACCGCACAGGTCTCCCAGTCGAAGCCCATGTCCGAGCTATCATAGCCGATATCCTTGACCATCTGCCTGGCAATCTGCTGGAAGTCGGCGAACCCCGTGGAGGTGATCTCGCCGGCGATGAAGACCAGGCCGGTGGTGACCAACGTTTCGCAGGCCACCCGGGAGTTGGGGTCCTGAACGATCAAGCTGTCGAGAATGGAGTCGGAGATCTGATCGGCTACCTTATCTGGATGGCCCTCGGTTACCGACTCCGATGTGAACATGTATTTTCCTGCTTTTCCGATCATGGATTTCTCCTTTCACGTTTGAGGTTGTCGCGGAACGAGCTCGCTGTATATATTTTTATATCAACATATCTTTATATTCATGGCAAGGGGCAGTTTCCCGCTGGGAAATGCCTCCCTTTTGAACGGCTCAGGTTCGTTCAGGAATGGGGAAAGGGGAAGTGGAGTCGGTCCTGATCAGAACCACAAGCCGGGCTCAAACCGAAAAGGTGGAGCGGTCCGGTGCTCGTGCCAGGGCCAGGGGTGTGGCGTGTGGCGATGCGCCCGAGCTCGGCTCGGGATCTGCTTTGGTGGCTCAAAGTACACATAGTCTGGTCAATGATGCACATATTCCTCGGGGCTTCGGCCCAAGGGGCTGTTCGAAGTGCGCGGGATGGCCAGAATGAAGCCCAGCCGTGCACTTCTGCCTTCAAACAATTTCCACAATACGCAGAAGGCTCAGCCTTGTCAAGTAAATTTTGATAAAAAATTTGGAAAAGCAAACATTGTAAATAAAATGTAAAAAGCAGGAAATGCCACCAAGTGGTTTTTGGAAGGTCTCAGGGTTCTCCGGGATCGTTTCAAGAACCATTAAAGAGAAAAATAATCTTTCAAGGCGGTAAGCTGGCCGGTGAGGCAAGGGGGCGCCCTGCGCCCTCCCTAGGTCAGGGAGCGGACGCTCCTTTAGAGTTTTGTTGCAGTAAACATGCCCCCCCTGCACTCACTTGAGCACCTTCTCTCTCATGGACGCCGAGCTCCATTCCCGAGCATATAGCCATGGGCAGCCAGATTCGAGAATATGCAGACACTGTGCTCAAGTGAGTGCAGGGGGGCTCAGCCCCTGACCCGGCTCGGCTCGGCAGCAAGGCGAAGCCTGACGGAGTCCTTGGCTCGGAAGAGGCGGACGGGCTTGTCCTTGTCGTTTGCGGCCAGGTACTCCAGAGTATGCAATACCTGATTGGGGCGCTTTCCGGATTTGAGGATGCGATTGATGCCGATCTTGCAAGACGGGCAGCTCACCAGAATCGGCCCGGAGTAGCCTTCCCGGTGCAGGGTCTCTTCAAGTGCGTCCTTCTTCCGTTTACGCAGGTTGTTGTATACCCCGGGCGAGGTTAGGGCGCCCAGCCCGCTCTCTGCGCAGCAATGGGGAGAGATGTCGACGGTCGCGCCGCTGGCCTGCTCGAGGAAGCGGGCGTACGCCCGGTCTGCCTGGTTCATGCGGACGCCGGTCAGAGGGTTGTGGCATGAGCAATGGTATATGAGCCTCTGATGGCGACTGGAGGCGTCCAGGGGATTGTCCAGCTGCGGAAGGGCGGCCTGGAGAACGTCCTGGATGCGCAGGTTCCCTCCGGCTCCCTGGGGGAGCTCGTATCGCTCCAGAGCGGCCCGGCAGGTCCCGCAGGAGGTGATCAAGGCGTCCAGGCTGATGTTTTCCTCGGCGGCTGAGCGGAGTACTCCGGCCAGATAACCGGCATTGGCCTCGGCGTTCTTGGCGAAGGTCTCGGCGCAGCCAGCGGCCAGGAGCGGGTAGCCGCAGCACTTATGCTCGTTGGGGATAACCACGGCCAGGCCCGCCTGAAGGAGCAGCTTAAGACCGGCCAGGGCGATGTCCGGAAAGAATAGCCCGGCACCGCAGCCCGGGAAGTAGAAGACGCCCTGGACCGGCTCGCCCGGGGCAACTCCTGGGGGCAAAAAGGCGTTGCCCTTTTTCAGATGCAGGATGTCGTCGAGATTCTTGCCGTTGATGGCCGGGTTCGGCTCGGTGAACAAGGGATTGTTCAGCCTGCGCCGCCAGAACGGCGGTATGAAGCGCACGGCCGTGTTGTGCAGGCTTTGCCCCAGGGCCATGGCCTTGACCGCCTTGGGGATGCGCTCCGGCTCTGCTCCGAAGTAATGGAGCATCTTGGACTTCAGGGGATGCCCGCCGGCGCCTTCCTGATCGAGGTAGGAACGGAAGCTCAAGGTCACGTCGGCGCTGTCGATCTTGACGGGGCAGATGCTCATGCATTTGCCGCAGGCGGTGCAGTACTCCGTGATCTCCTGCAGCTTGGACAGGACGTAGGGGTCGGTCAGATTGGCCGTGTTCTGGGTGTAGGTCAGGGCCGAAAGCATGGCCCCGAGGCTGATGTTCTTGTTGCGCGGGTGGTGCAGGAAGCCTTTCTCCGGGTAGTACATGGGGCAGACCTGCTTGCACTTGCCGCAGCGCGTGCAGATCTGGATATGCTTGAGCTGGCGGATCAACCTGTCCTTCTTCGGAAGCTCGCTCTGGGCGATATCCTCGATGAGGCGCTCCCAGGACAGGGTGAACGGGGCGACCAGCACGTGGTTCTGCTGGAGCTTGTGCGGGTTGAGGATGTTGTCCGGGTCGATCCTCTCCTTGTACCCCTTGAGCGCGGCAATCTTGTCCTGGGAGAGATAGCGGATCTTGGTGATGCCGATGCCATGCTCACCAGAGACCTCCCCTTTCAGCTCGAGAACCTTTTTGAAGATGCGGTCGACGGCGGCTTCGGCTCTGGCCAGCATGGCCGGGGAGTTGGAGTGCACAGGGATGTTCACGTGGCAGTTGCCGTCACCAGCGTGCATATGGTTGGCCACCTCGATGCGGTAGAAGAAGAGCTCCTCCTCGACGGCCCTGAGCTCGTCCTTGAGATGGGGGTAGCGGTTCTGCAGATCCCGGAAGAAGTAATGGATCTGCAGCCCGAAGCTCTGCTCGGACAGCTCTGTGTATCCGGAGTCCCCCTGGAGGACTGCACGGCAGACGGCCTTCTCCATGCCCACGAAATCGTCCGGGCTCTGGCTTCCCAGCAGCTCATCGACCTCGTTGAGCGCCTCGCCGTAAGCCTCGGCCAGGCAGTGCCTGTTGACCTCCTCCAGAAAGTCTGAGAACTCGGGAATTTTGTCCAGAGGCAGGACGACGTCCTCATTGATCTTGAAGCCGCTGGTCCGCCTGGAGATGGCGCTGAGCCTGTGGCGGTCCTCCCAGAACCTGGCTGCTTCGTCCGGATCCTCGGCCACGAAGACGTCGACGTCGTCGTAGAGATCGGCCATGCCTACGATGGTCCAAAGGGTGTCCTCGAGGAGGCGGCGGCTGTCCGAGTCCAGCTGAATGAGCAAGACCGAGATGGGGTCGCCCTCGTAGCGTTGGGACTTCTTCTGGTAGTCGATGGCCTGCACGTACTTGGACCCGAACTCCTCCAGCGAGGACATGGTCACGGCATTCGATCCTTCCCGGATCGAGTTTCTCAGACGGACCAGATCCTTGATGACCAGGGAGGCGTTGCGCATTGAGGGGCCGAAGAACTCCAGGCAGAGGGTTCGGGAATGCTTCAGTCTGGGCTGAAGCAGGAAGCTCGCTTCGGTGATGATCCCGTCGACCCCTTCCTTTTGCACGCCTGGCAGGCCGCCGAGGAACTTGTTGGTCACGTCTTTGCCCAGCCCCGGCGCCCGGATCTCCTCACCGCGGAGCCGGATGGTCTCGAGCAGGACGCCCTGATCGTCAAAGACCTCGAAGGTCACCGTTTCCTCGGGATAGATCTTGTGCCCGGGGTGGTCCTTGCGCTGCACGTGGATGACCTCACCGGACGGGCGGACCATGGTGTACTCGAGGATGGTGTCCAGGGTCGTGCCGTACTCAAAGGCGTACGGGCCGCCCGCGTTCTCGGAGATGTTCCCTCCTAGGGAAGAGGCTGTCTTGGAGGCTGGATCGATGGTCAGGAGCAAGTCCTTTTCAGCGGCCGCATCGATGGCTTCCTGGGTGATGACCCCGGACTGGGCCCTGAGCACTCGCCTGTCCGCATCGACCTCAAGGACGTGCTTGAAGCGTGACAGGCTGAGGATAACCGACTTGCGGAGCGCCGGAATGGCGCCGCCCGTCAGGCCGGAGCCTCCGCCCCGTGGAACGATGAAAAAACCGATCTCCCTGGCCAGGCTGACGATGTCCCGGACCTGCTCGGTGGTTTCCGGGGAGACCACGAGCAGGGGGAGCTCCAGCATGAGCCCTGTGGCGTCGGTGGAGAACTGGACCAGGGCGTGCGGCGAGTCGAGCAGGCCGTCTTCGGGCAGGATATCGGCCAGTCGGTCCTGAATGGTCTCCTTGAGCTCAGACAGCTTGCGGAAGTCGTACCAGAAGTGCTCCATCTTGTCTGTAAGCCGCTGGTAGAGCTCCAGGGGAATGCCCTCCCGTTCGGCCTCCAGGCGGCTGAATACGCTGTTTTTGACGACTTCCGGATGGACGAAGGGATTGGCGTGGAGGATGAAGAACTCCGTGGCCAGCTCGATGGCCAGCTCGCGCACCCTCTCGGGCCAGGTCTCGAACTCGGTGTTTGGCGTATCCAGCACGGACAGGAGGATGCGCTGCCTGTCGATATTGATATGCGGTGCGTTATGCGTCATGGGTTTCTTCCGGGTGTATCCAATGATCCAACCCCTTCCAGGAGCGGTTGATAACTGCTTTCGGTCCGCCGGCCCCTCTTTCCCTGGCTCGCCTGGTCAACGGGCAGAGGCTCCGCTGCTGCGGATTGAACCGTCCCATGTCCGTGCCGGACGGTGCACCCTTGGCCCGAGGTTTAGAAAATCTAAACAGGATTGGCCGGCCTTTCAGCGGAGATCCGGGATGGAGCGAGGGGAAGCGTATGCCGTGTCATGAAGGTTTCTATTTGTAAGAAAAATGCTTCATCCTGTCAAATGGAGAATCTGCAGCGGGGATACGTCAGCTTTAATGAACAATTTTTGGGGCGGACCACAGGTATCAGCAACCGGGATATGACCCCAGGGAGGCAGGAGAGGGGGGATATGGAAAAAGTGTTCTCCGTTTTTGATATTGGGCCAAGTGGACGGGGCGCCCGGCACGCCAATGAAGCGAGCGGGAGCTCCTTCCCGCGAAGCGGAACGCAGGGTGCAAAAAGGAATCACCTTTTTGCCCATGAGATTCTTTGTTGCGAGGCTGTGAACCTCCAGATGCCCTTCCCTTCTAACGACCCCAGGATGCTCCACGGATCGAAAGCTCAGCCGTTGGCTCTCTCTATGGCCTGTGTGCGATGGAACCTGCCTTCGGCGCCCCGCCCACTTGGCGCTGTGTTCATGCTTGGTTGTGCCGAAGCAGACATGTGAGTTGCTCCGCAGGGTCATCTCTAGCCAGGGCTCTTGACAGAAGCTCAACTTTGGGGCATGGACAAGGCATGTCCATGAAACCCGGTCCAATGCCCGCTCTTCCCCGGATTGGCCACCTGTGGTGGTGGCTGGGGTCAATGTGCGGCCTGGGACGGGACGTCCGCGGGAGGTAGACGGAGTCGTACCGAACGCTCAAAGAAGCCCTCGAAGGCCGCAGGCACCAACGAGTCTGCGGCCTTTTTCTTTGCTTGTTCGGACGGCTGGATAGTCCATTCAGGAAACAAGGAGTCGCGAGTATGCTCAATCGCATCGTTCTGCCGCAGGAAGAGATCCCCAAGAAGTGGTACAACGCCCTGCCCGATTTGCCTACGCCCCTGGCGCCGACCCTGGACCCGGAGACCGCCGAGCCGGTCTCCCCGGAGAAGCTCGGGGTGATCTTCCCGCCGGCCCTCATTGAGCAGGAGGTCAGCCAGGAGCGGTTTATCTCCATCCCGGAGGAGGTCTTGAACGTCTACTCCCTGTGGCGCCCGACACCGCTGGTCAGGGCCCGGAACCTGGAGAAGGCCATCGGGGCCAAATGCCGCATCTACTACAAGGACGAGTCGGTCTCCCCGACCGGTTCGCACAAGCCGAACACCGCCGTGGCCCAGACCTACTACAACAAGCAGGCCGGAATGGCCCGGCTGGCCACGGAGACCGGGGCCGGGCAATGGGGAACGGCCCTGTCCTTCTCCTGCCGCATGTTCGGCCTCAAGTGCACGGTTTACATGGTCAAGGTCAGCTTCGAGCAGAAGCCCTATCGCCAGATTATCATCCGCTCCTACGGCGGGGACATCTTCCCCTCGCCCTCGGAGGCGACCCGGACGGGCCGGGCCGTGCTCGAGGAGGATCCGGACTGCAAGGGCAGCCTCGGGCTGGCCATCTCCGAGGCCGTGGAGGATGCGGCTATCCACGATGACACCAAGTACACCCTGGGCAGCGTGCTCAATCACGTCCTGCTGCATCAGACCATCGTCGGCCTGGAAACCGAGAAGCAGCTGCGCATGATCGGCGAGAAACCGGACTGCCTGGTCGGCTGTGTGGGCGGCGGCAGCAACTTCGCTGGATTGATGCTGCCCTTCCTGCCCCGGAAGCTGAGCGGTGAGCAGATCGCCTTCCTGGCGGCCGAGCCCACGGCCTGCCCGACCCTGACCAAAGGGGACTACCGGTATGACTACGGGGATATGGCCAGGCTGACGCCGCTGGTCAAGATGCACACCCTGGGGCACAGCTTCATGCCGCCGCCCATCCATTCCGGCGGGTTGCGCTACCACGGCGACGCCCCGATCTTGAGCAACCTGGTCGACGAAGGGCTGGTCGAGGCCAGGGCCTACTACCAGAACGACTGCTTCGAGTCGGCCAGGCTCTTCCAGAACACCGAGGGGTTCCTGCCGGCCCCGGAGACCTCCCACGCCATTCACGCGGCCATCGAGGCGGCCAAGACCGCCGAGCCGGACTCCTGCATCGTCTTTCTCTACTCCGGCCACGGCCTGCTCGACCTCGGCGCCTACGATGCCTTCCTCAAGGGCGAGCTGGTCAACTGCGAGCTGGAGCAGGAGACCATCGATCAGGCCCTCAAGGCCTGCCCGCAGGTCGGATAGAGCCCCTGAAGAGGGCTTCGGCAACGCTGCCGGAGCCCTCCTTTGCCAGAGGGGCTCGTGACTGTGTGGGGGGCAGCGGGATGTCCCCGCCGAAGGGCTTGCAGACGCTCAGCGTGAGACCGATGCGCGGAGCCGGCCGAACCCCTATCTCCCGCCCATGAAAAGGTCCATGTCCTCGGGATACTCGATGCTGTAGCCGTACTCCAGGCTCTGGATCCGGCCGACCGGGATCTCCAGCTCCCAGACGGCCCGATGCTCTTCCATGGTCGGCTCGGGGCCGGGGAAGTGCCTGGTCAGCTCGATGCGCTCGTCGCGGATCTGCGGGGCGGCATCCTCGACCCGGACTGTGACTGGCACCTCCTTGCCGTTGCTGATCTGGACCCTCCAGAACCAGGCATAGCTTTTCTTCTTGTCGAACAGGCCCTTCTGGCCGGACTTCTTGTCCACAGTCTCCAGGGAGACCTGCAGCTCGGGATCGGGGCCGAAGAAGACGGGCTTTGAGGAGCTGAACAGGCTGAAGGGGCGCTTGTCCAGAAAGGCCGATTCAAGCAGAAAGAGGGCTTGGCCTTGGGGAAGGCGTACATCCTCCCCCAGATCGAGGCGGGCCCGGAGGAAGGCCTGCTCCGAGCGCTGGGGACGGACAAGGTGGTCGAACTCAGCGGCATAGAGCTTCTCCCGGAGGGTCACGCGCTTGGTCTCCCCGGAAGCCAGGGAGAGTCGGCCGAGCTCAAAGGTGTCGAAGCGATAGCCCTCGCGCCGTTTGGGCGGGGCGGCGGCTTCGGCCCGGGGCTTGGCCCCGGCCAAGCTCATGGCCTTGTCCGAGGAACGGATCGCATCGGTCGAGGGCCTGGGCCGGATGACCCAGTCGCCCAGCGGGGGCGGCTCGATCCGTTGCCGGCCCCTGGCCGTGGCCAGCTCCAGGTCGGCCTCCCGCCAGGGGCTGCCGGTCTCCTGCCAGACCTTGGCCTGCCAGGTGAACTCCACCTCGGACTCGGCCGGCAGGGCGTTCAGCCTGTAGATCGGCGTCCAGCCGCAGTTTTTGGCCTGGTAGGTGTAGCTGAGGGTGACCTCTTTGGCTCCGGCCTTGCGCAGAACCAGGCTGGCCAGCCACTCCTGCTCGGCCTGACCGGTCAGCTTGTCCAGCCGCTCCTTTAGCTCGGCGATCTTCTCCTGCAGCTCCTCGATATTCGTGTCCAGCTCGGCGACCTCAGAAAAGAGCGCTTCGAGCTTGGAGCGGATCAGGCCGGCCAGCCGCTCGGTCTGCTCCACATCCTCAGGCCGGGCCTGGCTCTGAGCCTGCCAGAACTCGGCAGCGGCGCTCGCGGCGTTTTTGCGGCTCTCCAGGGCCGTCTTCCTGGAACGCAGCTCGGAGAGCTTCTCCTGAAGCTCTTGGACGGCCTGTGAGTCGACGCGGCGGACCTTTTTCAGAAGCACGTCGGCAATGCCCGCCTCCGCAGGCTGGGACACTTCGAAGCGCAAGGAGTCCCGCCGGGCGTGGATGGGCAGGCTGAGCTCGACCCGGTTCGGCTCGACCGGCTTCAGGGTCTGCTCAGCGCGGACCAGGGCGCCCTGAGGGTAGAGGGTGATCCGTTCCGGGGCGCAGAAGCCGATGCCCGGGGCTCCCATCAGCAAGAGAAGACCGATTGAGCAAAGGCAGGCCACTAGGTGCAAACAGCGAGCGGTCATGGCATCTCCTTGTCAGACAAGGGCAGGTCTGAAGCCTGTTTCTGAGCATCGGAGTCGGGCAGGCCTTGGTTAGCGGGGGGCTAAACGCTCAGGATACGGTAGCCCTTTTTCAAGTACTCGGTCAGGGGCTGTCCCATATACTGAACCTCGACACCGAGATCCTCCAGCTGCGAGGCGACCCCGTAGCGATCGGCGCAGGCCTTGCACGCCACGAGCTTCACACCGCCTTGCTTCAGCCTGGCGATCTCGGTCTGCAGGTCGGAGTCCAGGCTGAGCAAATCGGCCGAAGGCCCCCAGACGATCAGGGTGACCGCCTCCCACCAGCCGCGGGCCAGGGAGTTGTAAGCGTACATGAAGGCCATGTTCAAGGCGGCCTCCTTGTCGCGGCTCGCCCAGAGGACTATCAGCTCGGTGTCAGCGGCCATGCCCTTTGCTCCTTCTGCTAGACGATGATGTCGGGTACGTCCATCTTGCCACGGCGAAAGAGGGCCAGAAAGGCCTTGACCACCTCGGGATCGAACTCCTGGCCTTGACTGGCCACGATGGCATCCTTGGCGTCCATGGGCGACATGCCCTTGCGGTACGGCCGGTCGCTGACCATGGAGTCGTAGGCGTCGGCTACGGCGATGATGCGCGCTCCCAAGGGGATCTCCTCGCCTTTGATGCCGTGGTACCCGCTCCCGTCATAGCGATCGTGGTGGGCCAGAATGATCGGCAGGATGCGCCGAAGCGAGCCCCGGACGGGCTCAAGCATGTTCACCCCGACGTCCACATGGGTGCGCATCTTCTGGAACTCCTCATCGTTGAGGCGGGAGGCCTTGTAGAGGATCTCGCGTCCCACGTCCAGCTTGCCGATGTCATGGATCAAGGCGGCGTCCCTGACGTCCTCGACGCTCCGTCGGTCAAGGCCCATCTGCCGGGCGATATCCGCGGCATAGACGGATACGCGGTAGGAATGGTTCTGGGTGTACTTGTCCTTGGCGATGAACTGCTGCAAGATGGTCAAAACGCCCTGGTAGGTCTGGCGAAGCTCGGCAAAGTGCTTTTCGTTCCGCTCATACAGGGTGCCCATGGCGTAGCCGGTGACCAGGAGGATGCCGCCCCAGACCACGAGCTCGAGCCACCGGTTCAAGGAGACCTGCAGGTAGGCGTGCTGCTCGAACTGCAGAGGCTTGAAGAAGGCCACGAGCAGGACCAGGAAGATGCTGGCAAAGGCGGTCAGGGTGGCGTGGCGGCGGCCGAAGAAGTAGGCCGAGAAGACCGTTGGGATGGTATAGAAGCCGAGGACCATCTGATTGGAGGACAGGGCGAAGTTGAGCAGCAGGGAGATGACAATGAGGCTGACCACGAGCCAGATCTCCTTGTTCACCTCGCCGAGCTTGTCCAGCAGACGTTGCGGCTCCATCCGGCTGCGCTCACTGACCTGCGGATGGCTTCCACGCCCTGAAAGATAGGGGCTGTGCAGGTTCTGCATCTTGGCCATGATCTCTTTTTGAGGCTCATGGAAATCGACATAGAAGCCATGGAGCCCTTCAAAAGCGGTCTGGGGCTCGGACTTGCCCTCGTCGCGATGGACGACCGTTCCGCCGATCTGGGCCTCCATGCCCTCCAGGGAGAAGAAGATGGTCACCTGGTCGCCGTGGGTCGGCAGGGTGCTCGACTCCACCATGGCCCCGTTCTGGGAGAGATCCAATATCCGGCCGCTGTAGGTGCTTCCTTGCCAGATAATCTGGCAGGGCGAGAAGAGGTCCCAACGCGGGTTCTTCCGGCGTTCGAGGGCGCTGGCGGTCTCAGGGGAAGAGGAGTTGGTCATGGTCCTGTCCTGGGGTTTTCCGGGATACCAATCCTGTATAGGGCAGGTGCGGATTTTTGTACCAGAGAAAACGATTTCCAGCAAACCATGGCAAGTCGTAGACAATTTTTCAATGCTTCGCAAGCAACCGGGCTTATCAGGGGGTGAAAACCGCTTCAGCTCGCTGCTTCAAGGAAGCCATTGGTGTGCCTCCATAATTCGGGCACCAGGAAGCAAGGGAATGGGCTCGGCGGTCGAGCCGTTAAAATCCAATAGAACCCGCATGCTTGCGGCGCCGCAGGCACAATCAAGCATGAAAAAAACGCCAAGTGGGCGGGGCGCCGAAGGCAGGTTCCATCGCGGCACAGGCCATAGAGACAGCCAACGGCTCAGTATGCGATCCTTGAAGGATCCTGAGCTCGAATGACGGGAAGGGCTCCTCGAGAGGTTCAAAGCCCCGCACCAATGGAACCAAGCGAGGCGCCCGCCCACTTGGCCCTGAGAAATCAACCACTTGCAGCACTTGTTTCAGGTAAAAAGCCAGGGCATGACATGATTCTTTCATGCGAGCGACATGCAGGAGGGCGCAATGATTTTGAAGAGGCTCACTGTCGGCGATCTGGATGTTTTCTGCTATATTGTCGGATGTGAACAGACCGGCCGCGGAGCGGTCATCGATCCGGGAGGCCATGTGGACACCATCATCTCGGAGGTGGAGTCTTTGGGGGTCACGGTGGACCTGAGCCTGAACACCCATTTCCACTTCGACCACACAGACGGCAATGCCGAGCTGGCCGAACGAACTGGAGCGAAGATCGCCATGCACGAAGCGGATATTCCGCTCTATGGGCTGCCTGTGGATGTCAGCCTGCAGGATGGGGACTTGCTGGCCATCGGCGAGCTTGAGGTGCGGGTCATTCATACCCCAGGCCACACACCGGGAGGAGCGGTCTTTGCCATAGAGGACGCGCTATTCACCGGAGACACCCTCTTTGTCGGCGACAGCGGCAGGACGGACATGCCCTATGCCCATCGCCCGACCCTCGGGGCTTCGATCCGGCGGCTCATGCACTATCCCGGGGAGACCACCGTTTACCCGGGCCATGACTACGGCCCCACGCCCAGCTCAACCTTGAGCTGGGAGAAGCGCAACAATGTGAATGCACGGGAATATGGGTTTTACCAGGAATGATCAGGTTCCGCCAAAGGCCAGGGAGTCGTTGAAGAGGTGCTTGATGCTCAGGAGGTAGCGTGCACTCTCGACAGGCCGCTTGAAGATCCTCTTGGGGTTGAGGTAAAAGGATACGTAGGCCTTTTTGAGGAGCCTTTCCAGCTCGGACGGTTGGATCTCATCGATCTGAATCGTGGCGTGCAGGCCGTCATAGTAGGACCACTCCCTGTTCAGCTGCCGATCTTTAACTTCCTCGAACAGCCGCGTGCCCGGGTACGGGGTTAAGAGCGAAAACTGGGCGAGCTCAGGATCGAGCTGCCTGGAGAAGTCTATGGTCCTGCGCATCATGCCCTTGTCTTCTGAGGGGTCGCCGAGGATGAAGCTGCACATGGGCCGGATGCCATGCTTGCGCAAGCGCTCCACAGCTTGGACCGAGGCTTCCGCGGACAGCTTTTTCCCATAGCTCTCCAGGGCTTCCTGATTGGGCGTCTCCACGCCGAGAAAGATCATGCGCGCTCCAGCCTGGGCCATGCTCTCGACCATGTCCTCCCGTTCCAGGATCGTGTTGATTCGGGAGAAGCAGAACCAGGTTAGCTCGAGCTGCTCCTTTTTCAAAAGCTCGCAGAATCGGATAGTCCGGTCCGGGTCAAGGGTGAAGTTGTCGTCCATGAAGTAGATGCCGCCCAAGCCGTAGCGCCTTTTCAGCTCCTTGACCTCCTGCAAAAGGGCTTCTGGGGATCGCGGACGCCATTTCAGGCCGAAGAGCTCCGACGAGGCGCAGAATGAGCAATGGAACGGACAGCCCCGGCTGCTGATGACCGATGTGGACGGAAGCCCGCCGAGCTTGACCGGGTACTTGTCCATGGGCAGGAGATCCCGGGCGGGGAAAGGGAGCGAGTCCACATCGTTGATGTAGCCCCCAAACGCATTGTGAATGACCTGATCGTTGGAGCGGTAGGAGAGCCCGGGGACGTCGCTGAGGTCTCGATGGCCTTCCAGATGCTCGGCCAAGCTGAGCATGGCCTGCTCGCCTTCCCCCCGTATGACGTAGTCGGCTGATCCGGAGGTCAAGGTCTCCTCAGCCTGAAAGGAGACATGCGGCCCGCCCATGGCCACGGGAACACCGCGGTTTTTGGCTTGGGCCGCAATGGACACGGCCCGTGGATACCTCGGTGTATCCGTAGACAGGCCGATAAGCTCGAATCCGTCAAAGGCCGCGGAGGACTCGAGCCTGGAGACGTTCATGTCCAGGAGGGACACGTGATGCCCTTCTTCGCGAAGGACAGCGGCCAGGTAGGCTGGACCCAGCGGGGGAAAGTTCAGGGAAAATTGATGAAAGCCGGCAAGGTAGGGCGGGTTGATCAACAGAATGCGCATCGGCTTCACCCCCGCTCTTTTGGGCATGCACGGGTTCGCAGGATTGTTTGTAAAAACGGCGCTTGGAATCTGCAGAATACCGCGTTCCAGTCAGGCCAGGCTGTAACGGCTCGACCTCGCCCGACTGACCTCGGTGCATAGAGTTCCTGCGAAGCTGCTTTGGAAAGGCTCGATGCAGGAATGGAAGAGCCCTCCTCATCAATGAACCTCTGTATTATACAATGCGTCTTACTGGCTGGTACGTCAAGGCTTTTGTACCGGTGAGGAAAAGGGGAAAAATAAACTGAGGGTGAAGGCTTCTCCAGTGGCGTAATGCGGCAGAATGGATGCCCAATGCATGGCTGGCCCAGGCGGGAGGGGTATATGGCCGATTTGGTGTCCTCAATGCAGGGGAATCGGTCTTGACGGGGAGGGGAACGAGGCCAGGAATGTTTTGAAAACCTGGATCAGGAGAATAGCCTGACGAGGATGGCCTTGACTGTATTTCCGTCAGTCCGAGGTCCGAAGTTGGCCAGTATATCGCGCATGGCCTGCATGGGCTGAGCGTAGCGGCTGAAGTCGATGTTGTCTTCAATCCAGGAAATGGCTCTGGGTATGAAAGAACCCTTATGTCTGCGCGGACGCAGGCCTATGCCTTTCTCCGCCAGAGTACTGAAGGCTGGAGAACCAACTGATCCAGATGTCAAGCCACCGGGCTGGTGTGCAACGAGTCGGTCAAAGCACGGTGGAGATTGTATTCGGCCCAGGGATTCGTCCGAATGCTTGATGTCTTCGCCTCCCTAGTATAGGCTCCCCGCACGAGTATTCCCTTTCGGCAGTCAGGAAGGGAGCTCCTGGGGATCTTCGCAGGCCTCTGGCATTGTGGTCCGATCATCTTCAAGACGGAGCTCGCGTACCATCGGCCGGCCCATGGGCAGCCCGCCTGTCCGGGAGCTGGCCGCAGCAGAACGGAGTAGCCATGACGCCGATCAAGAGCAGCATTGACCTGGCCATGGAGAAGACCGAGGGGTTGCGCCTCTCTGACGAAGAACGTCGGGTGCAGCGGCAGAAGGACGCTGCGGACCTGGCAGCCGCCTTGATCTTGCGCTGGGAAAACGAGGATCTGAGCCAGGATGATCTCCTGGAGGAGCTTCGCTCCCAGGAGGCGGCCTTCCCCGAGCTGCGCCAGCTGATGCTGCAGCAGACCATTCGCCGCATCGGGCTGCAGGCCAGAAGCCACGTCCTGCTGGATGTCATCCGAGCTCTGCTTCCGGACAAGGCCCGGCAGATGGAAGGTATTATCGCGGCATATCGTCAAGCCGTCGAATCCAGGAAACACGCCTTGAGGGAGCAGACTAGGCAGGAGCTGATGCAAAAAGGCATCTCAGGCACTGCGGTTGAGCCCAACGAGACGGGTTGGCAGGAGTGGCGGAGCTGGGCCGCACAGCAGGAGCAGGCCATGCAGGAGGAGCTGGCAGCCCTCATCGAATGAAGCTGAACCTGCAGCCTGTCGATCCGGACCGATGAGGGGCCATTCAGTGAAGCGGTTTGCCCGACCATGAAGGCTCCATCCGGGCAGGCCGGAGAATCCTTGCGCTTCTGGCTGCAATCAGGTCTTACAGAATGGTTCACGCACGGTTTGGAGCCCCCGACCAGGCTCCGATGATTCGGAAGTTGTCCTCCACAGCTTCCTTGCCCGAGATGATCGGGCCGTGGCCAGGCAGAACGAACTCGATATCCAGATTTTTGAGCCGTTGCAGGCTTGACTTGAGCTGCTCCAGGCTGCCCCCGGGCAGATCGGTCCGTCCCCGGCCTTGCTTGAAAAGGAGGTCGCCGGAGAAGAGGACCCGAAGCTGAGGCCAGTAAAAGCACAGATGTCCAGGGGTGTGCCCCGGGGTCCTGAGGACGTCCAGATAGATGTCTCCGAGGTGAAGTCCGCCGGCGGTCAGGAAGAAGTCCGGGTTGGGAGCTCCTGCTGCCAGGCCTGTCTCCAGGAGATGCTCATACTCCAAACGATCCATGGCTAAAAGTGACGGAGGAGCCAGTCGAGGGGCGGCTTCAAGATGATCGGGGTGGCCATGGCTGATCAAGACCAGATCGATATCCGAAGCAGTCAGGCCGAGGGTGCTGAGCCCACGGAGGACTCGGTCGAAATAGCGATCATGGCCGGGGTCGATGAGGACAGTCTTGCTCCCGCAGAGGAGGAAGCTGTTGCAGTTGTTGGCTCCAAGCTCGTCCCATAAGAGGGCATACAGACCGTCGGCTATGGTTTGCAGCATTGGGCATCCTTCGTGTCGCCGCTCTTCGGTCATACGGATCTCAGTCCCCAGGCGGACACGGCAAGTATAGGATCTCTGCCTGGATTCTTCAAGTCAGCTTGGCCTCTGCCCACATTGACTTATGGACACAAGGAGCGTCCATGTCTTTTTTCCCGTCCTCCATGATCTGGCCGAGACGGGTCCTCTCGGGGGAAGGCTGCCTGGAGTCCCTGGCCTACGAAACCTTGAGCCTGGGTGCCAGGGGGGTCCTTGTGCACGGAAGGTCCTTGGGCCGCACCGAGCGTTTGGGACGGATTGTGGCCGGCTTTGCGCAGCCTCACAAATTCGGCCTTTACGAGCATTCCGGCGGCGAGCCAACCCTCGAACAGGTCGAGGCCCTGCGCCACACCATCAGGCAGCGGGAAGCGGAATGGGTTGCCGCTATCGGGGGCGGAAGCGTCCTCGACTTGGCCAAGGCCGGGGCAGCCCTCGCGGCTGAGCCAGGAAAGGTCAGGGAGTATCACCGCGGCGAGCCGATCCGGGCATCGTGCTTGCCGATCCTGGCGGCGCCGGCAGTTTCTGGAAGCGGTTCGGAAGCCACCGGCGTCTCGGTGCTGATCGATCCGGAGAGCAGAACCAAGAAAGCCATTCGTTCTCCAGGCATGTTCCCCGAAACGGTCTTTTTGGACCCCAGCCTGCCAGCCGGCTGCCCTGCTCGGGTCGTGGCCCATTCCGGTCTGGACGGGCTGGCCCAGGCTGTGGAGTCCTTTGTCAGCCTAGGGGCCACGCCGTTTACCGAGGCTCTCTCAGCTCGGGGCATCGAGCTGTTCGCCTCGAGCCTGCAAGATGCCGTGGAGCGCTCCGATGCAGAGGCGTTCGGCAGGCTTCAGGCAGCCAGCCTTTTGACCGCAATGGCCTTCAGCGTCTCCCGGCTCGGAGTGATACACGGCCTGGTGCATCCTCTGGGAGCCAGGTTCGGTCTCCCCCACGGCCAGCTCTGCGGTGTGTGCCTGCCTTTGGCCCTGGAGTTCAATCGAGAGGCCGTTCCAGAGAAGTACGGCGAGATCGAAGCCATCATGGGCCAGGACCCTATCCGCTTTGTCCAGGGGCTGCTGGACCGGCTGGACATGGTCAACCCTCTGCTCGGCCAGCCCCTGTCCGACCCGGAGGCCGTCGCAGCCGAAACCCTGGAGTCCGGGTCGACCGCCCATAACCCCCGTCCGGTCGGCCAAGCCGATGTGCGCTGGTTCCTGAAGGCCCTGTTGGGAAGCGGCCATGGGTCGTAGTGTCGGGCAGGACATGAGCCGCGGTCAGGGACCACGATCTGTCCATGTCTGCTCAGATGGCCAAGCCGGATATCGGGAAGCGAGGTCCAATGTGGTATAAGATTCTCATTCTGCTGTTCCTCCTGGGCTTTCCCGTCTGGGAGATGCTTTGGTACCTCTTCGGCGTTCGGCATATCTATCCCTGGCAGCTGAAGAGGATCCCCAAGCAGAAGCGGCCATTCATCCTCGATGTCCGAACCCCTGCGGAGTACTCCCTTTTCCATTTGCCCAAATCGGTCAACCGGCCTGACATGCTCCTCCACAACAAGGACCTGCCCTTGAGCAAGGATGAGCCCATTCTGGTGGCCTGCATGACCGGACACCGCTCCCCCCTGATGGTCAAGAAGCTCCAGCGGTCGGGTTACACCAACGTCCGCAACCTGGCCTGGGGGGCCCTCGGCTGGAAGCTGTTCAGGGGAGAGACCGAGTCAGGATCTGATCGTACAGGCTAAGCCGATGAACAAACGCTGCAGGCAAGCGAGGTGGACAATGCGAACGATTATAGCGCTGGCCTTACTCGTGCTACTCAGCCCGGGAAGAGGTTCGGCCGGGGAAGAAAAGGGAGGCGAACGGCGGGCCGAGGCCTACTTCGCCGGCGGCTGCTTCTGGTGTGTGGAAGCTG
>Ga0207797_1000756_pt1 | contig 24586 bp, 18 predicted proteins | sample PRCRCaboRojoPR_6_FD_187275 | JGI IMG/M metagenome (GOLD analysis project Ga0207797, IMG submission 187275) | Marine sediment microbial community from Cabo Rojo, Puerto Rico - PR CR 10% Liquid 1 (SPAdes) | ecosystem: Environmental > Aquatic > Marine > Coastal > Sediment | place: Cabo Rojo, Puerto...
GGACCGCTGGCCTGGACGGCGTGTCGCCACGCTCCACCGGTACGGTGATACTGGCGGGAGCCGGCGGCAGAGTTGCCGGTGCGGAGCTGTGGGCGGTGAGCTGGATGGGTGAGGCGGGAGTAACCCGTCTGCCGGAGATGATGGAGGGCCGGAGCCGGGAAGGGGTCCTTCTGGGGCGCGACCTGGCCGGTCGCCTGAAGGTGGAGGAGGGGGACGATGTCCGCCTGGCCTCCACCGAGACAGCCGAGGTCTCCGGCATGGGGACCGCCGTCCTGGACACCATCGTGCAGGCGGAGGTGGCCTCGGTGGCTGACCTGGGAATAGAGGACTACAACGCCAGGGTCGTGGTGGCCGACATGGCTGCTGCCAGGGGATTGTTCGGCGCCGCCGCCGAGTACTCGAGCATCGGCGTTGCCACCGAGGCCGGCACGGACCCGGTGGAGGCGGCGGCCAGGCTCTCAGCCGCCCTGAGGTCTTCCTACGTGGAGGCCCGGCATCCGACGTACATGGAGGCGGAGGCCTTCCTGCAGCAGCACTCCAACCTCTTCGCCGCCCTGGGGCTGGAGAGGCTGGCAATGACCGTGGTGCTGGCCCTGATATCCGTTGTGGCTTTGCTCAACCTCTCAAGTGCCCTTGCGATGGTGTCTCTGGAGCACAGAAGGGACCTGGGCGTTCTGCGGGCCATGGGCGCGAGCCCGGCGTTTCTGCTTCGGACTTCGCTGTCGCAGGGGGGGGTCATAGGCCTGTGCGGAGCACTGGCGGGTACCGGATTTGCGTTTGCTGTCATATATACAGTAAACAACTGGCTTCCTATCAGACTGGAGGGAAGCGTGTACTGGATAGAGGTCCTTTCCGGCAGGTTCCAGCCGCTACTGGCGATTGCCCTGGCGGCGGCCACTCTGGTGGCCAGCCTGCTGGCTTCGGTTATCCCGGCGCTTTCGGCGCTCTCCATCTCACCCTCGGAGGCGGTGCGCTATGAGTAGAAGAGACGGGATGGTGCTGGAGGGCAGGGATATACGGAAGTCCTACGGGCAGGGCGACACCACGCTGGAGATACTGAGGGGGGCCTCAATAGGGGTACGTCGGGGAGAGGTGGTCTCCGTATCCGGTCCCAGCGGAAGCGGAAAGAGCACGCTTCTTCACATACTGGGCATACTGGACAGGCCGGACGGGGGAAGCGTGCGCATCGGGGGCGTAGACGCCTGGAAGGGCGGCGAGAGGGCCCGGGCCCGTCTGAGGAACAGGTCTCTGGGCTTTGTCTTCCAGTTCCACCATCTCCTGGAGGAGTTCACCATAACGGAGAACGTGGCCATGCCCCTCCTGCTGGCGGGGGAGAGCAGGCGTGCCGCCACTGAGAGGGCCGGAGAGCTTCTCCGGCAGGTGGAGATGGACCACCGGGCCGGGCACTTCCCCTCGCAGGTGTCGGGGGGCGAGAGGCAGCGTACCGCCCTGGCAAGGGCCCTGATAAGGAAGCCTGACGTGGTTCTAGCCGACGAGCCCACGGGGAACCTGGACGCGGGGGCCAGCGGCCGGGTGGAAAAGATGATACTGGACCTGGCGGACAGAAGGGGCCAGGCCTTCATACTGGCCACTCACAGCAGGGAGCTCGCCTCCAGGGCCCACAGACGCACCTTCCTCCGCGACGGCCTGGTGGTGGAGGAGGGCTGACTGCCGGCCCCCGCAATTGCAGTGCGGGGATATTACCGTTATCATTCCCAGGGTGCGGCTTTGGTGCCGTGATGGAACCGAACCGCCTCCAGGCGGTAGATGGTGGTTGTACGACGGCGGCGCAGCCGCCGCAGCGGAAACCGAGCAGGGGAGGCCGGCTTGCCCGACCAGTTCAGCGACAGGGCCAGAAGCTCGCTCAACATTGCCAGGGCCGAGGCCAGCAAGGCGGGGCAGACCAAGGTGGGCTCCGAGCACATCCTCTACGGCATTCTCTCGGTAAAGGGAGCCAAGGCCGTGACGGTTCTGCAGGGCCTGAACGTGAAGCCCGCCGAGCTCCGTTTCCGCCTTGAGGGCTTCATGCGGAAGCCCCCGGGGGTCACCGTTCCCCGGCACGAGGTGGGCTGGACCACCAAGGCAAGGCTGGTGCTGCACGAGGCCAGCCGGCAGGCGGGAATGCTGAAGCAGCGCAAGATAGGCACAGAGCATCTTCTCCTGGGCCTTCTGGCGGTAGGCTCCTGTATGGCTTCCACACTGCTGCGGGAGATGTCGGTTACGCTGGAGAAGACTGTGGCCCGGGTGAAGGAGCTGCCCACGGCGGCCGAGAAGGCCAAGGATGAGGAGACGTCCTCCGCCTTGGAGTTCTTCTGCCACGACCTCACCGACATGGCCCGCCGCGGCAAGCTGGATCCTGTCATAGGGCGCAAACGGGAGATAGACAGGCTGATACAGGTCCTCTGCCGGCGCAAGAAATCCAATCCCGTCCTCATAGGCGAACCGGGCGTGGGCAAGACGGCCATCGTGGAGGGCCTGGCACAGCTGGTGGTGGAGGATCACGTTCCGGAGGCTCTGCACGACAAGCGGCTGCTGGCCCTGGACATGGCGGGCGTGATAGCCGGCACCAAGTACCGGGGGCAGTTCGAGGAGCGCCTCAAGGCCCTTATAAGCGAGATAGTGGAGGAGGGCGACGTAGTCCTCTTCATCGACGAGGTGCACTCCGTGGTCGGGGCCGGGGCCGCCGAGGGGGCCATAGACGCGGCGAACCTGTTGAAGCCGGCGCTTGCCAGGGGTCAGATACAGTGCATAGGTGCCACCACGCTGGACGAGTACCGGCGTCGGATAGAGAAGGACGGCGCCCTGGAGCGGCGCTTCCAGCCGGTGGCCGTGGACCCGCCCAGCGTTGAGCAGACCATAGAGATACTGGAGGGCCTGCGGCACCAGTACCAGGAGCATCACGGCACCGAGTACACCGACGAGGCAGTAGAGGCCTGCGCCAGGCTGGCCGACCGCTTCATAAGCGGACGCTTCCTGCCGGACAAGGCCATCGACGTCTTGGACGAGGCCGGGGCCAGGACCAGGCTCACCGCATCCGAGATCCCCTCTGAGATACTGGAGCTGGAGGACAGGATAGAGGAGCTGGAGGATACCAAGAGGGAGAGCTCCGAGCAGCGCGACTTCGACCGGGCCGTCAGGCTTCGCGAGCGCATAGACGAGCTGCGCAGCGACCTCTCCCGGCGCCGGGCCGCATGGCATGCCGCCGTGGAGGTGGAGGCGGTCACCGCCGACCTGGTGGCCGAGGTGGTCTCCGAGATGACGGGCATCCCTGTCAACAGGGTTGGGGACAACGAGCTTCAGCAGCTTGTGGACCTCGAGGAGCGTCTGAAGGGGCATATAGTGGGCCAGGACCAGGCCATTGCGGTGATCGCCAACGCCATTCGGCGTAGCCGGGTGGGGTTGCGCAACCAGGCCCGTCCCGCCGGCGCTTTTCTCTTCCTGGGTCCCTCCGGGGTGGGAAAGACCGAGACGGCCAGGGTTCTGGCCGAGCAGGTCTTCGGTGAGCAGTCGGCCCTGATACGTATGGACATGTCCGAGTTCCAGGAGAGCTTCGCCGGGTCACGCCTGGTGGGGGCCCCTCCCGGTTACGTGGGCTACGACGACGGCGGCCAGCTCACCGAGAAGGTGCGCCGGAGGCCCTACTCCGTCGTGCTTCTGGACGAGGTGGAGAAGGCCCACGCGGACCTGTTCAACATGCTCCTGCAGGTGATGGACTACGGCCGGATGACCGACTCCTACGGCAGGTCGGTGGACTTCACCAACACCATACTGATCATGACCAGCAACATCGCCTCCAAGGAGCTGCATTCCGGAAAGCTGGGCTTCTCGGGCGGCAACGGCGCAAGCGACGACGAGAGGGCCAGGGAGATCGCCATGGAGGGGATGAAGCGCTTCTTCAACCTCGAGTTCATCAACCGCCTGGACGAGACCGTGGTTTTCAACACGCTTAAGCCCGGTGACATAGAGAAGATCGTGGACATACAGCTCCGCGACGTGCGCGGCCGGCTGGACGAGATGGGCCTGTCCCTGGAGATAACCGAGGAGGCCCACACCCTCATCTCCGAGAGCGGCTACGACCCCCGAAGTGGCGCCCGGCACCTGCGCCGGGCCATTCAGCGTCTGGTGGAGGACCCACTCACCGACGCGCTGCTGCGCGGAAGGTTCGGCCCTGGGGACGACATAAGGGCCGTCCGCCGCGGCGACGAGCTGGTCTTCGTCAAGGCCGACAGCGACGCCGACCGTCACCACGAGGTGGCCACAACGTCTGGAAGCAAGACGAAGTGAGGCTCTCACTCCTGGCGGCAACGATCCTGGCTGCGACTGCACTGTCCCTTCCAGTGGGAGATATCATTGTGGAGGGTAACGGGTTCGTCAGCGACTCCCTCATCATCCGCAGCTTCGGCAGCCTCCCCGGATACGAGCTGCGCCCCATGTCGGTTAGCCAGGGTATACGCAACCTGTTCGGCCTGGGCTACTTCAGCCGGATAGAGGTGCTGGCGGACACCCTGGAGGACCGGGTGGACCTCACCATCAGGGTCTCGGAGAACCACATACTCAGCGACTACAGGTTCGAGGACCCCGGCGAGCTGGATGTGGGTGACGTCCGTGACTCGCTTGCCCTTCTTCCCGGCCAGACCGTCTCCGGCATGGACGTGGAGAGGGCCAGGCAGATAATCCTGGGCATGTACGAGGAGGAGCACAGGCATTTCGCCGAGGTGGACGCCCGCTGGGAGCCCCCGGACCTCGACGGCCGAAGCGAGCTGGTCTTCGAGTGCCGCCAGGGCCCGGACGTCAGGGTGGGCGAGATCGTCTTCACCGGAAACGAGGCCTACAGCGACGACAAGCTGCGCGGCGAGATGGACACCCACGAGGACACCTTCTGGCGCTCCGGCAGACTTCGGGAGTCCACACTCCGCGAGGATCGGACGAAGATAGAGGATTTCTACGGCAATCACGGCTACCCCTACGCCCGGGTCACCGGAATCCAGCGGACCGTCATGGAGGACGGTCGACACCTGAGGCTGGAAATCAGCGTCAGCGAGGGCAGGAAGTACCGTTTCGGCCGGCTGAGCTTCGGGGGAAACCAGCACGTGCCCGACAGCCTTCTGCAGAAGGCCCTGGAGATAGAGACAGGGGAGGAGTTCGACTCCGAGGAGCTGCAGCGGTCGCTGGAGAACATCTACCAGGTCCTGCAGGACCGGGGCTACTTCTACGCCCAGGCCAGCCCATCCGTTACCCCCGAGAACGATTCCACACTGGCCCTGGAGTTCCGCGTGGACGAGGGGGAGAGGGCGCATATCCGCCGGGTTGACATCGTGGGCAACACCCGTACCCACGACAACGTGATCCGCCGCGAGCTGAAGATATACCCCGGCGACCTCTTCACCAGAACCAGCCTGATGCGCAGCATCCGCAACGTCTACTACCTCAACTACTTCAACAACGTCATCCCCGACTTCAGCATGATAGAGGGCTCCTCCGACATAGACCTGATCGTGGAGGTGGAGGAAAAGACCACCGGAAGGGCGGGAATAGGTGCAGGCTACAGCGGCGAGGAGGGCCTGAACGGCTATCTGGAGCTGGGGGAGAGCAACCTGTTCGGCCGGGGGCAGAGCGTCACCATCAACTACACCTTCTCCAAGAGGCGTCACGATATACAGCTCGGTTTCACCGAGCCCTGGTTCCGTGACACTCCCCTGACCCTGGGGGGAGAGCTCTTCCACACCACCAGCGACTATTCCCAGTACGACAGGAAGCGCACCGGCGGGGCCGTGACCGTGGGGAGGCCCGTGCCCTGGGTGGACTTCCTGTCGGTATCCACCCGGTACACGCTGGAGAAGGTGGACGTCTACAACATCACCGAGGACTCCACCAGCTTCTACTACGACCTCAGGGACCTGGAGTGGCCGCGCTGGACCAGCTCGCTGCGTTTCACCGTCCTCCGGGACAGCCGCGACCGCAAGGTCTTCCCCGGAGAGGGCTCGCGAAACTCCATCTCGGCGGAGTATGCCGGAGGCATCCTGGGTGGCAACATCGGCTTCGCCAAGTACCTGCTGGACAGCGCGTGGCACATGCCCGCCTTCTGGAGGTTCTTCCTGACCCTCCGGCTGCGGGCGGGAACCATAGCCTCGCTGGCCGGCAGGGAGCCACCTGCCTACGAGCTGTTCGAGCTTGGGGGAACCGGCTTCTACGGCCTGCGGGGCTACGACGACAACTCCATCGGGGCGGTATCGGGATTCGAGACGGTGGGGGGAAAGACCATGATGATCCTCTCCGCCGAGTACCGCTTCCGGGTGATAGACCAGCTGCAGCTGTCGGTCTTCGCAGACGCCGGAGATGCCTGGAACTCATGGTCGGACACCGAGTTCTGGAATCTCAACAGGGGAGCGGGCATGGGAATCCGGGTGGAGGTGCCGATGCTGGGGGTCCTCGGCCTGGACTACGCCTACGGCTTCGACGGCCCGGACAGGGGATGGAGGCCGCATTTCCAGATTGGAACCGAGTTCTAGCCACCGAAGGAGATTGAGATGAGATACGGCATTGCCGCGGCGGCCGTCCTGGCAGCCTGTGCGCTGGCGCAGTCGGTGGCCGTGATCGACTCGGACCGGATATTCGAGTCGCTGGGCGAGGTGTCCGATGCCCGGGAGCTCCTGGAGACGGAGGTCGAGGAGTACAGGGCACACGCCGACTCCCTGCAGGACGAGATCGACCAGCTGGAGCGGGAGCTGTCCAGAACGCTGATGATGAGCCCGGAGACCAGGCGGGAAAAGGAGCGGCTCCTCGAGGACAAGAGGGCCGAGCTGGAGGGCTATCTCTCTGACGTGTTCGGTCCCGGCGGGACCGTTGAGAGCCGCAACGAGGAGCTGGTCTCGCCCATCGTGGCCAGCATCAACGAGACCGTCCAGGAGATAAGCAACGAGGAGGACTACGATCTGGTCATCGATGCCTCGGAGGGCCTGGTGGTCTTTGCCGACCCCTCCATTGACATAACCGACGAGGTGATCGACAGGCTGGCGGCCGGCGGCGGCAGTGATTAGCCTCGGCGGCCTCGCCGAGCGTCTGCAGGGCACCCTTCTGGGGGGAGATCCGCAGCTGAAGGTGAGCGGGGTCTCCACCCTCCAGGAGGCCGATTCGGGTCAGGTCTGCTACTACGGCAACAGGAAGTACAGGAAGTACCTCTCCACTACCGGGGCACTGGCCGTCATCGTCTCGCAGCAGGTGGATACCTCGGCGCAGGCCCAGATAGTGGTGGAGGACGCCTATGCAGCCTTCAGAAGCACGCTGGAGATCTTCGCCCCGGATCGCAGCTCGGGTTTCTCCGGCATACATCCCGCATCGGTAGTCCATGAGTCTGCGCGATTGGGGGACGGCGTCAGCCTGGGCCCCTGCGCGGTTGTGGACCGGGATGCCGTGGTGGGCGCAGGAAGCTCCATCGGATCGGGCTGCTACCTGGGGCCGGGATGCCGGCTGGGGGAGGACTGCCTCCTTCACCCGGGAGTGTGCGTAGGTGCGGACTGCGTCCTGGGCGAGCGGGTGATCGTGCACTCCGGTGCCGTGCTGGGATCCGATGGTTTCGGCTTCGTTCCCCAAGGGGACGGGCAGCACCTGAAGGTTCCGCAGAACGGAATCGTAAGGGTCTGCGACGACGTGGAGATCGGTGCCGGATGCACCGTGGACCGCGCGGTGGTGGGCGAGACGGTCATCGGCGCTCACACCAAGCTAGACAACCTGGTCCACGTGGCTCATAATGTACGTCTCGGGCGGGGATGTCTCGTAGCCGCCCAGACCGGAATCGCCGGAAGCACAGTAATCGGGGATGGCGTAGTCTTCGGCGGCCAGGCTGGCATAACCGGCCACATCATCATTGGCGACGGCGCCAGGATCGGCGCCCAGGCCGGTGTGACCAAGGACGTGGAGCCCGGAACCACTGTATCGGGATACCCTGCAAGGCCCCACAGGATGGCCCTGAGGCAGGACGCCATCCTCAGGCGGCTGCCCGAGCTCTACAGAAGGCTGCTAGAGGAGGGGGAGCCGGGCAGCGGAGAGGCGGAGCGGTAGGCTCCCCTGCGTCCTTCCCCATTCGACGACTGATCTCTGGAGGGCAGGCAGCATGATATCTACCAGTCAGACCACTCTGGACAGCACGGTATCCTACAGCGGGGTGGGTCTTCACAAGGGAAACGATACCACCATTACCTTCAAGCCGGCTCCGGCCGACTCCGGAATAACATTCGTCCGCACGGACGTGGAGAGCCGGCCGTCCATAAACGTAACCGGCATGAACGTCCGGAAGGTAGAGGAGCAGTCGCGTCGCACAACCTTGGGGGAGAACTACTTCGAGGTCCATACCGTGGAGCATGTGCTATCTGCGCTCTACGGTCTGGAGGTGGACAACGCCATAATCGAGCTGGACTCCGACGAGCCCCCCGAGCCGGAGGACGGCTCGGTGAGACCCTACGTGGAGGTCCTGGAGGGCGCCGGGATCAGAGAGCTGGACAAGCCGCGGAAGATACTGAAGATAGTGGAGCCGGTGAGCGTGGAGGCCTTCGGAGCCCAGATAACCGTGGTGCCCTACGACGGCTTCAGGGTCAGCTTCACCATTGACTACGACCACGAGGTCCTGGGGGCGCAGTACGCCAGCTTCGACATCAACCCCGAGGTGTTCAAGAGGGAGATCGCCCCGGCCAGGACCTTCTGCCTTTACCGCGACGTAAAGAGTCTGCAGGACAAAGGACTTATAAAAGGGGGAACGCTGGACAACGCCATAGTGATCGGTGACGAGGGAATCATGAACCCCGAGCCGCTTCGCTTCAAGGACGAGTTCGTCCGGCACAAGATACTGGACCTGCTGGGAGACTTGTCGCTGCTGGGGCGGAGGATCCAGGGACACGTGATTTCGGCCAAGTCCGGCCACGCCTCAAACGTTCAGTTCATCAACGAGATAGCCCGGCGGTATCGCAACAAGGGAGAACGCGCGGGCAAGGAGCTCACGGCCTCGAAGACCTGGGACGTTCGGGACATCATGAGCATCATGCCCCACCGCTACCCCTTCCTTCTGGTGGACAGGATACTGGAGATAGAGCCGGGGAAGAGGATCGTGGGCATAAAGAACGTCACCATAAACGAGCCCTTCTTCCAGGGGCACTTCCCCGGCAACCCCATCATGCCCGGTGTCCTGGTGCTGGAGGCCATGGGCCAGGTGGGAGGCCTGATGCTCTTCAACTCCGTGGACGAGCCGGATAAGTGGCTCGTCTACTTCGCCGGAATAGACAAGGCTCGGTTCCGCAACCCGGTGATGCCGGGGGACCAGGTTGTGTTCGAGCTGGAGATGCTCAGGATGCGGGGAACCACCTGCCGCATGAGGGGCACGGCAAAGGTGGACGGAAACGTCGCCGCGCAGGCGGACCTGATGGCCATACTGGTGGAGAAGTGACTGTCCATCCCGCCGCTCTGGTCGAGACCGACGTCCCCGAAGACGTGGAGATCGGGCCCTTCGCGGTGGTCACCGCGGAAGTCACGCTCTCCCCGGGCTGCAGCATTGGGGCCCATGCCTACGTGGACGGTCCCACGGTCCTGGGGGAGGGGGTATCCATCGGCCCCGCGGCCGTGGTGGGCACCGATCCCCAGGACCTGAAGTACGCGGGCGAGAGAACGCATCTGCAGGTGGGCGCCGGAACCGTCATCCGAGAGTTCGCCAACATCAACCGCGGAACCACAGCCAGCGGCAGGACGGAGATCGGGGAGGGCTGCCTAATCATGGCCTACGCCCACGTGGCCCACGACTGCAGGATTGGAGACGGCGTAATACTGGCCAACTGCGTCCAGCTGGCGGGGCACGTGGAGATAGGCGACCACACCACCATCGGGGGCGTGGTGCCCGTCCATCAGTTCGTCCGCATCGGTTCGCACGTCATGGTGGGGGGGGGTTTCCGGGTGGTCAAGGACGTTCCGCCCTTCATGCTGGCCGGCGGCTGCCCGCTGCGGCTGGCCTCCCTGAACAACATCGGCCTGCGGAGAAGGGGGTTCGATGCGGAAAGGCTGGAGAACCTGCGCAGGGCCTTCCATCTGCTCTTCCGGGAAGATGGCGTTATCAGCGAAAAGGCCGGAGCCCTGCTGGCGGAAGACGGCTGGGGGCCTGACGCCCGTCATCTGGCCGAGTTCGTGATGGAGTCGCGCAGGGGACTGGTCACTTAGGGGAAGGCATTGCCACTTCTGCTGGTTGTACTGGCTCTGCTGACGGCCGAAGGCGGCCCCGAAGAAACGGATGACGCCGGCCGCGGCGCCCCGCAGCCCCGGGATTCTGTCCGGGCCTCTCCCGACACCCTCGATGCCGCGTACACCTTCGGGGGCGAGTGGCAGCCGGACCCCACGGGTGCCCTCCTCCGGTCCGCCGTTCTTCCCGGCTGGGGGCAGTTCCACAACGGGAAGCCCCTGAAGGGACTGGCGCTGGGTACGGTGGAGCTGGGGCTGCTGGCCTGGCTGATAGCCGAGCATGCCATGGCCGAGGAGGCCAGGGACGACTTCCGCAGAACCGGAGATCCCTTCTACGAGGACAGCTACCAGCGGCACAGCGCCCGGCGGCTGGACCTGATCTGGTACACATCGGCGGCCTGGCTGTACGGCATGCTGGACGCCTACGTCGACGCCCACCTGTACGGCTTCTCGCGGGAGAACAGGGACTTCGAGAGGGAGACGGGTGGATCTGAGAGCCGCGTCATCGGCGGCATGATCTACTTCCGTTTCTGAACCGGAGGGAATAAGCCTTGCTTCTGGCTGTACTACTGATGAGCGCCGCAGCGGAGACTCCCGAGGAGCGGGAGCTGATCGAGCGGGCCAGAAAGGGCGACAGGGAAGCCTTCGGGGAGATAGTGAAGATGTACCAGAACAGGGTGTTCAGGCTGGCCAGAAGGATGTCGCGAAGCGACGACGACGCCTGGGACATTACCCAGGATGCCTTCATAAGGGCCATGGACGCCATGGAACGGTTCGACCCCCAGTACCGCTTCTTTACGTGGATGTACCGCATCGTGGTCAACCTGGCGATAAACAGGACCGAGAAGCGCAAGCGCCGGGGAGAGGTGAGGTTCGTGGAGGAGTACGACGGTGAGGGCAGCCAGGTTGTGGAGGACCAGGCTTTGGAGCGTGCCGCCGCAGAGGAGCTGGCCGAAGCGGTGAAGAGGGCGGTGGGCAGGCTCTCTCCGCCCCTGCGCGCGGTTTTCGTGCTGCGGGTCGACCAGGGCCTCAGCTACAGCGAGATCTCCGAGACTCTGGACATAGCCATGGGCACGGTAATGTCGCGGCTCTCGAGAGCCAGGGAGGCCGTTAGAGAGTCCGTATCCGGCCTTCTTGGCCCCGAGTCCGCCAGGGAAGGGGGGTAGCCGATTATGGGCAACGGACGTCCGGGCTGCCCCTCCTTCAGGGAGCTGATGGCCCTCATGGACGGTGAGCTTGCCGAGGACCTGCGCCGGAAGGTGGAGGAGCATCTGGAGTCATGCGCCCGCTGCAGGAGCATCGTCGACTCTCAGCAGCGCATGGAGCAGTCTTGGAGGGATGCCTTCGAGGCGCCTCCGGAGAGCGGGTTCCGCAGGATGAGGAAAGAGGTCATGCAGCGGGACGGATCGTCTTCCGGAAGCCGCCTTCTCAGGTTCGGGCTACCGGTGGCGGCCGCCCTGATCGCAGCCCTGATTGGCCTGAGGCTCTTCGTCCCCGGCGTGGGCGGGCTTCTTGGCACCGAGTCCCCCTCCGTCTCCGCGGCCAGGAGGGCCGAGGAGACCATGGCCACCACCCGGGACGAGTCCGGGGCGGCCGAGCAGGCCCCTGCCGGTGCCGCCGGCGGGGAGATTGAGGAGACCGCGGAGTACGCTCAGCAGCAGGTGGACACAACTGCCATCACCTCCGCGGAGCCCGCAGAGGTGGCTGCACATCGGGAACCCGGGCCCTCGGGCATTGATGACGTTCCCACAGACGCCACAGAGAGCGTATCCAGGACTGGCAGGGAAGATGCGGACCTGGCCGTGCAGACGGGCGCGGGAGAGGCCCCAGCTCCGGAGGAGGCTGAGGAGGAGGTCGACCAGAGCTTTATGGGCGCGGGAAGCGGCGGGGGAGCCGCGGGCTGCGTCACCGTATCGGAGTCGGTGGACGTGTCGAGCGAAGATGAGTCCGCCGGCCTCGGTGAGGCTGCGCCCGAAATGACCTCCCTGGAGGTCGGACAGGAGGAGTCTGCCCCCATGTCCTGTCCCCCCGAGAGCGTGTGGGTGAGCCAGGAGACGGCCCGGCAGCCTGGGGAAGACAGCCTGGATGCTGCTGCAGCGTACGGCATGGGGCTGGCGCTTGTGGAGAAGGACGAGGATGCTGCGGACTCCACCGCCCGGGTTCGGAGCTCCATCTCCCACGACGGGACTATCGCCGGCAGCGCGGCCCAGTGGGACTCCACGTTCATGTTGCATCTGACCTTCGATTCGGCGGGCGGGGTTTCCTCGGACCGAGAGCAGCTGCTGGACAGCCTGGCGGGGGGATGGAGGGACTCTCTTCAGGGTCTGCACGCAGACACCACAGTCACACTGACCCTTCAGCGGATTCTGGAGCTTGTCGGGCTGCCCTGACCCCGGGCAGCCGACGGAGACCGCTGGTATACGATGGCGCCCCCTCGTATTAGTATACTCCTGTAGAGGTCCGAACCCACCAGACTGAAGAAGGGGACAGGATGAGGAACTTGCCCATAGCCCTGATGCTTGCACTCGCCGCCGCGTCCGCCGCCGCCCTCCCCAGGATTGGGGTAGTCACGCTCGACGTGTTCGGGGAGGTAGATTCGGCTGCGGTCATCGATAGGGTGGAGACCGGGTACGTACAGAGCGGCAGGTTCGAGGTGGTATCCATCGCCGATCTGGCCGGCGATGGCCTGACCCCGGAGAACATCGCCTACAGGCTGGATGAGATCAGCTCCGAGAAGAACCTCGACGTGATCGTGGCCATAGACGTGAGGTCCCCGGAAACGGACGAGTACACCACCAGGCGCAACGACTCGCTGATCACTGTGAGGGAGGTCTCGGTAGAGGTTTCGGGCAGGTTCTACTCCTCGGCCGGATCCCTGATCGGAACCGTGAGTGAGAGGGCGTTCGACGAGCGCGAGGCCCCCTACTCGGCCGATGTTCAGAGGCTGGCCCTGAGGGCGGTCGAGGAGCTTGTGTCCAGGTCGCTGCTGGAGCTTTTTCCCGTGGAGATAAGGTTTACGGCGGGAAGCGGACCCGACCAGGATATCCCCGCCGGGTCTGCGGCAGGTCTGGAGAAGGGCATGGTCATGTCGGTGATCGGCAGCTCCCAGGGAGTGCCGGCCACCCGGGAGGAGTACGAGCTTCTCGGCAGCAGGGGACTGGTGCAGATAACGTCTGTGGGATCCTCGACAGCCAGGGCCCGGCTGCTGGCCGGACGTCTGGTGGAGGGCGGTCCGGTGACCGCGGTGGAGTCGGGGCAGCCCGCTGCGGTATCCATCTCCTACCAGGCATGCCCGGCATCCGTGGAGCCCGGCGACTCTCTGGGCAGCGATGACGGCACGCTGCTGGTAAACAGCGTTCGCATAGAGGGAAGGACGGCGAAGTGGGGCCTCTCCTTCGGCGGCGCGCTGAACGCGGGTACCGCCGACCGCCTCTCCTCTGTGGGCGTGGAGGGGATGGTGGGGACCAGGATACCCGTCAGCCCTCCGAGCCTTGCCCTAAGCCTGCATGGCGGCGCAGGGATGAGCTTCCTCATCCAGGAGACGGCCGTGGACACACTGGCCTCCAATGCCAGCGGCTTCAGCTTCGGGGGAATGGCCAGTGCCGGCCTGGAGTTTCTCCTCACCGGCCACCTGGGCCTGGAGGCCAGCGCCATCGGACGCCTCTACACGAACATAGACGGCTGGAACGTGCAGCAGTACAACGGCGTGAACCGGGACGCGGAGGCCTCCGAGCTCTACTACACCGAGTACCGGGAGGCTCCCGTGAGCTTCCGTGCCGGCCTCTGGTACCTGATCTACTAGGGGCTGTTTCCTACAACCGTGCCGTAGAACGTAAGTGCCTGGCACTTACGTTCCCTACCGCAGCACCGTTCAATTCAAGTGCCTGGCACGTGAATGGGGTCAGCGGCGCCACGGCTTCTCGGCCATGCCCCGCTCCCAGATGATCTCCAGGGTGGACCAGGCCGAGATGGCGAAGAAGACGCCGCCGATAATGCCCGAGAAAATGGACTGGCCCATGATGCCCAGGGCCAGGGCCGCCCCGGCTATCATGGCGAACACCAGCGCCACGATGATGCCCGCAATGGAGGTAGGGCCCCAGTGGGATATCACCCGGATACGGGTAAGGTGCAGGCCCCACACGAAGAGGGGATAGCCCAGCGCTCCCATCAGACCGATGGGTATGCCGGGAATGGCGAAGGCCAGTACGAACCAGACCGCCACCAGCGGGAAGAACAGTATCAGAGCGCTGCGGGAGTAGGTCGAGATCCAGCCCAGCTTCTCCGTAACGTCCCCCAGCGCCGTCCACAAGAAGACACCGGAGGCGAGGCCCAGAACCAGCTGGAGCTCGGGGTTGGGAATCAGGCAGGATAGGACGGCTCCGGCGGCTCCCGGTGCCAGCATACCAAGGAAGAAGGCCAGGGATCCGGCGTTGCCCGACCGCTGCGAGCGCACGAACAGCCGGGTGCCCAGGACGTGGAGAAACATGAACACCGGCACGGTGGCCACGGCGAAGAACGCAGCCACTATGTAGGGGGCGGCAGCCTGGGAGAGGATCCGCCCGGTAACTGTCTGATACGCCAGCGCAGCCTGATACATGCTTACCTCCATTGCGGCCGAATGTGCTAGGTCGGTCCTTCGGCGTCAACGCCGCACCCGCCCCGCGGACTTGCCCCGAAAGCCGCTCTGGCGTACAATAGCCAATCGTCGGGTTCCTTCTAGAGCTGCGTCTGCAGCCAGTGGACGGGAGGCACATGGACAATCTGCCGAAAATCGCTTCTGCGGGCTGTCTTGCGGTTCTCTGTCTGCTCCCGGCCTGCGGGTCTTCACCGTCTCCCCGGCCTGTGGAAGGGGGGCTGGATCTGGTCCTGCCGGCGGGAAAGGGCGGTACGGTAAGCCTGTCGCTTCCTCCCTCCGAGTCCATGGCCATCGACACCATAGCGGGCTCCGAGGACCGTCCCAAGGCAATCGTGAGCCTCACCCCCAACGAGAGGGCCCGCATCCGGGCTGTCGCCATTCCGGAGGCCGGCACGGACGCCTACACGAGGACCGAGTACCTGTTGGCGGCCGGACTCGACTCTGTGGAGGTGATCGCAGACCCGGCGGGAGAGGGCGGCGTGCCCCTGGTATCCTACTTCACGGGCGACTCCGCTTCTCTGGAGCGGGTCTGGGCCTGCGGTTCCAACCAGCTTCTGGCCCTCAGGGCGACCATGGCGGGGGACAGCAGAGGGATACTGCTGCGATATCTGGCCGACGCCCTGAGGTCGGCCTCCCGGGAGCCCTGGAGCGGGGAACGGGGGGTATACCTGGCCGACCGCACCCGCCGTGAGATCTTCAGGGAGGCCGGAGAGGGCGATGTCACGCCTCCGCCGAGCATACGGCACTCCCTGCATCTCAGAGTGCTTCCCACGATCCACCGATTGGACCTTCTGGACACCCTGACCATAGACTTCTCGCCCACTCCGGCGGACAGCCAGCTGGCCCTGAACCCTCCCGAGAGGGCAGGGGGCTCCGTAGGTGCCCTGACTCCCATAAGGGGAGAGGTGAACCAGTCGGGGGGGAGCATGGTGTGCGTGGCCGACAGCGAGAGGGTCTTCCAGGGAGTCTACTCCACCAGCCTGGAGGGCTTCTTCCTTCGGGAGGACGGCTCCGGATACCCCCTGAAGGGACAGGTCAAGCTGAACCTGTCGTTCTGCTGCGGCGCCTGGCTGCACCCCTGGTCGGAGACACCGGCGGACTACGACCTTACAGTGGAGGCTCCCGCGGGATACAGCATCTACGCTCCGCTGGAGGAGGTCTGGAGCCGGTCCACCGACACTCTGCAGACGGCACGGTTCACGACCCCCGAGGGAGGAATCAGGGGGCCGGTGGCATGGGCCGTGGGCTACTTCCGGCGGGAGGGCCTGAGACCGGGCTCCAGCGCCATACTTCCCGAGTCCGACAGTCTGGGGGGTGCCGATTCCACGGAGCAGGCCCCGCCGGCACTCCAGACCAGGACGGCGGTGGACTGGGCGGAGAATCTCAACCGTTTCTGCTGGAGATACATGGGCTTCGAGGGTGCGCGGCTCGACTACATTCTCATCAGAGGGGTGAACGGCAAGGTGCTGAGGGCGGGCCCGGGATGCCTTTTCGTCTCCCCCGAGCTTCTGGTCTCTCTGGGCGAGTACCCCTCGTGGCCCGATTCCCTCAGCTCCGGACACAGGCCGCTGGGCGCGGACGTTGTGGGAGCCGCCACCGCCGCCATCCTCAGCAGGTCCACGCATCTGGCCCCCGCGCTGGAGCGGACGCTGTGCGGATGGAGCGTGCTGAGGTACTACGAGGACAACTTCCCCGACGACGCCCCGGGAGCCGGCATGATGCGCCAGGCATTTCTCCGCTACTACCTGTACGCCTCGGCGATGGAGGGCGGTACCGAGCATGCCGTCGCCGACCCCCGTCTGTGGGACAGCCCACTGGCCGATCCGGTGCTGCTGGGCAAGGCGCCGCTGGTCCTGGACATGTTCGCCGAGAGGTTTCCGCGGTTCGAGCTGGGTCTGCAGCGTTCCATGAGCAGCCTGCGCCATTCGGGTAACTCCTTCCTCCGGCTGCACTCGGCCTTCAGGATATCGGAGGACTCCGACAATGAGGAGTTCTTCTGGAAATGGCTCACCTACCCGGGAGTGCCTCAGCTGATGGTCACCTGGAGCGATTCCGCCGGAGTCCTCTACCTGCAGGTCTCCCAGTGGCAGCCTGGGCTGGACTTTCCCCTGACGCTGGACAGCGTCAGGGTGGGTTTCACCGACGGATCCTCTGCCGGCATGGGCCTGAGCCGCCGCCAGGGCGGCCACCTGTACGTCGCCGTCCTGCCGGACACCAGCCGCGAGGTCCTCTCCCTGGAGGTCAATCCCGACCTCAGGATTCCCGCAGACGCCGTCTACCGCAGGGGCAGACCGGAGTGACCAGGGGCCCGGAGATGGCTTTCAGCCTCTGCCTTCACCTGCACCAGCCCGTGGGGAACTTCGACCACGTGATGGAGAACGCCTACTCCCGCTGCTACCTGCCTCTGCTGCAGGCCCTGAGCCGTCATGGAACGGTCTCCGGCCTCCACATTTCCGGCTGCCTGCTGGAGTGGCTGGAGGGCCATCACGGAGAGTACCTGCACCTGCTCTCCCGGTACCTGAGGTCCACCGGCTCGGAGATGCTCACCAGCGGCTACTACGAGCCGATCCTGCCCGTCCTTCGCGCAGATGATGCCGCGGACCAGATAGGGGCCTTCAGCGACAGGCTGGAGGCCCTGGGAGCAGGCCGCCCGCGGGGCCTGTGGCTCACCGAGCGGGTATGGGAGCCCGCCCTGCCCGGCCTCCTGCACCGCTGCGGCGTGGAATGGGCCGTGGTGGACGACCGGCATCTGCAGCTGGCGGGGAGCGATCCTGGGGAGGTCTGGCGGCCGACCCTCACCGAGGACGGCGGAAGACCCCTGACCCTGCTGCCCAGCAGCAAGCGACTGCGCTACCTCATCCCCTTCCACACCGTAGATGAGGTGCGCGAAGAGCTGTCGCGCATGAGGGAGCGGGGAGTTGAGCTGGCCTTCTACGGAGACGACGGGGAGAAGTTCGGCGTCTGGCCCGGGACCCACAGGCTCTGCTTCGAGAGGGGGTGGCTGGAGCGTTTCCTCTCCATGCTGGGGGAGACGCCGGGAATCCGGACCATCTCCCCCTCGGAAGCGGCGGAGCGGGTCCGGCCCCGGGGGCCGGTCTACGTTCCCACCGCCAGCTACAGGGAGATGGGGGAGTGGACGCTGCCGGTAGGCGAGCGCCGCAGGCAGCGGGAGCTCTCGGAGTCTCTGGGAGAGGGTCTGGAGGACCATCTGCGCGAGGGCTTCTGGCGGAGCTTCCTCTCCCGTTACCCGGAGTCCGGCGAGCTGCACAAGCTCATGCTGCACCTGGAGCCCCGGGTGAGGGAATCGGGGGACGGAGATGCCCGGGCGAGCCTCTGGCGCAGCCAGTGCAACTGCCCGTACTGGCATGGCGTTTTCGGGGGCATCTACCTGCCCCACCTGCGGGAGGCCGTGTGGACCGAGCTGCTGCTGGCGGCCCGAAAGGTCCTTTCCCGCGGGGAGCCGGAGGAGGTGGACTTCGACCTCGATGGCCGCCGGGAGCTGATTCTGGGCGGCGCCTCGCTCATGGCCGTCCTCCGTCCGGAGCAGGGCCTTACCTGCACGTCCCTGGCCTGGACTGGGGCAGAGGTTCCGCGGCCCCTGGGCCACGTGCTGTCGCGGAGAATCGAGGCCTACCACGACCTGGTGAGGGAGCCGGAGGGCGATGAGGGCGGCGAGGCCAGGACCATCCATTCGGACATGGAGGCCCTGGAGCCGGGACTGACCGGGCTGATAACCGAGGACGGCTGGCGCAGGTGTCTGTTTACCGACCTGCTGCTGCCCCCGGAGGCGGACGTGGAGCTCTGGTCCGCGGGCGACGCATCCGTAGAGAGCTTCCAGGACTCCTCCGCCGACTGGTCATGGTCTGCCGGGGCCTCCGGGGCCATCGTGGAGTCCGTTCTGAAGCGGGGCGGGAGGGTAGTGCGCAAGAAGATCAGAATGGATCCCGAATCCGGTTCCATAGAGATGGAGTCCGTCCTGGAAGGCGGCGAGCCCGGCGTGCTGTTCGGCGTGGAGCTTTGCCTTAACATGCTCACCGCCTCCGCCTCGGACCGCTTCCTGAGTCTGGACGGCGGCCGGCGCAGGCGGCTTGGGGAGTCCGGCCGCCGAAGGGCCGCAGCCGCCGTGGTGGCGGACCTGTGGAGAGACGTGTCGGTGGATGTTCACCTGGGGGAGCCTGGGGATGTCTGGTTCGCGCCGCTGTGGTCGGTGAGCCGGTCCGAGCGGGGCTACGAGAAGGTCTTTCAGGGCTCGGCGCTGATGCCGGTGAGACCCGTGGACGAAGACGGAGAATGCCGGGTCAGCCTGGCGCTGCGGATCGGCGCCGCCGGTGGCTGACGACTCCCTTCGCCGCGAGGCCGAGGAGCTGAGACGGCGGATCCGGCACCACAATCGCCTGTACTACTCGCAGGACCGCACGGAGATAACCGACGAGGAGTACGACGCCCTGCTCCGCAGGCTGGTCTGGCTGGAGGAGGAGCATCCCGAGCTGGCTACTCCCGACTCCCCCACGGCCAGGGTGGGCGCCGGTCCGGTGGAGGACTTCGGCAGCGTACGCCACGACCCGCCTATGCTGAGCCTGGACAACGTCTTCGATCCGGAGGGCTTCTCGGCCTTCGAGGAGCGGATCGTCCGCGAGCTGGGCCTGGAGGCCCCCCCGCAGTACTCGGTGGAGCCCAAGATGGACGGAGTCGCCATGAGCCTTCTCTATAGGGACTCCCTCCTGGTGAGGGGGGCCACCAGGGGCGACGGCGTCACCGGTGAGGACGTCAGCGAGAACGTCAGGACCATCCGCTCGGTGCCCCTGCGGCTGTCCAGGCCCGGCGTGGACCTGGAGGTTCGCGGCGAGGTGATCTTCCGCAGGGAGGACTTCCTGGCCATGAACCGACGGAGGCGGGAGGAGGGTCTGGAGCCCTTCGCCAACCCCCGCAACGCGGCCTCGGGATCGCTGAGGCAGCTGGACAGCAGGATAACGGCAGAGAGGCCACTGAGCTTCGTGGCCTACGCCTCCGGAAGGCCCCCGGAGGGCGTATCCACCCAGAGCGGACTACTCTCGCTCTTCGAGGAGCTGGGACTGCCGGTGAGCGGCTGCAACTCGGTGCGGACCGGAGCCGCAGAGGTTGCAGAGGCGTACAGTGAGTTGGAGAGGGTCCGGGAAGACCTGCCCTTCGAGATAGACGGCATGGTGGTGAAGCTGGACGACTTCCGCCTGGAGGACCTCATGGGCGAGCTCTCCCGCAGCCCCCGCTGGGCCGTGGCCTGGAAGTTCCACGCCGAGGAGGTTGCCACCAGGCTGCAGAGCATCGGCTTCAACGTGGGACGGACCGGCAGGATCACGCCGGTGGCCTTCCTGGAGCCGGTGCGGGTGGGAGGGGTCACCGTATCGCGGGCCACTCTGCACAACCAGGACGAGATGGAGCGCAAGGACGTCCGCGAGGGTGACCTGGTGACCGTGCGCAGGGCGGGCGACGTGATACCGGAGGTGGTGGGCAGCCTGGACCGGGACCGGCCGGGAAGGCCTCCGCTGAAGCGGTTCCCATCCAAGTGCCCCGTCTGCGGCGGCCCCGTGGTCCGGCCGGAGGGGGAGGCCGCGCACCGGTGCCTGAACCCCTCCTGCCCGGCCCAGCTCACCAAGGGCATCATACACTGGGCCGCCCGGGACGCCCTGGACATAGAGGGCCTGGGCGAGAAGCTCGCTGCCTCCCTGGTAGAATCCGGCATGGTGAAGGACATACCCGGCCTCTACGACCTCACCGCAGAGCAGCTGCAGTCGCTGGAGCGGATGGGGGAGGTCTCTTCGCAGAACCTCCTGGAGGAGCTGGAACGCAGCCGGTCGGCGGACCTTCCCCGCTTCCTCACCGGTCTGGGGATCCCCGGCGTGGGAAGGACCGTGGGGAAGCTGCTGGCGCAGAGCCTGGGAAGCCTGGAAGGGCTGAGAGAGGCTTCCAGAGACGGGCTGATGGAGATAGACGGCATAGGGCCGGTGCTGGCCGACTCCCTGGCCAGCTTCTTCGAGGACCCCGTTACCGCCGGCATGGTGGACAGGCTGGTGCAGAGGGGGTTCGATCCCGGCTACCGGGGCCCGGGAGAAGGAAGCCTGGACGGTCTTACCATCGTCTTCACCGGCTCGCTGACCATCCCCCGGGACAGGGCCAGGGAGATGGCCGAGGAAGCCGGCGCCAGGGTCACCGGCAGCGTTTCCGGCAGCACCGACCTGGTGGTGGCAGGCCCGAAAGCGGGCTCGAAGCTGCGAAAGGCGAAGGGCCTGGGAATCAGGGTGGTGGACGAGTCCGCCTTCCTGGCCATGCTGGAGGGGCGGGAGGGTTGAGCCTCTCCGCGGCACTGGCGACCGTTGCGCGGGAGGGAGGGGGCAGTCCCTCCGTCGTTCCGGGCCTGGTGTTCGCGGGCCTGGCCGCAGCCACGGCGGTTGCCGCCCTGGTGCCCCGATGGCGCAGGAAGGTCCGCTGGGGGCGATTCGGCAGCGGACCTCACCTCTCGGCGCCGGGCTGGGCGGCATGGATACTTGCCATGGCGGCCGTGTCTTTCTCGCTGCTGTGCCAGAGCGGCACCTTCACGGCCCCTCCGGAGGTATGGGCGGGGGCGGTCGTTGCGGCTCTCATCCTGGTTGTGCTGGCTGGCATCCATGACTCGTCGGGGAGCCGGAACGGCAGCTGACACAGCGTGCGAGACATAATAACAACTCAAGGAGGCAAGATGAGTTATCGCTTACTATCTCTGATTGCGGCTGGATGTGTTGCCATGCTCCTGGCCTGCGGTGGCGGGGAACCGGAAGAGGGGCCGGAGGCGGGAACGGAACCGGACCCGGTGGAGACGGTGACGGTCATCGACGCCATGGGCCGCGAGGTGATCGTTCCCCGAAATCCGCAGCACGTGATATGCTCCGGCCCCGGATGCCTGAGGCTGCTGTGCTACCTGCAGGCCCAGGACCGGGCAGTGGCGGTGGACGACATGGAGGGTCGAAGGCAGCGGTTCGATGCCAGGCCCTACGCCATGGCCAGCCCGGAGCTGGCGGAGCTGCCGGTCTTCGGAGAGTTCCGCGGCCACGACAATCCCGAGCTGATCGTGGCTCTGGACCCTGCGCCGCAGGTGATATTCAAGACCTACGCCAACATGGGAATGGACCCGCTGGAGCTGGAGCGCAAGACGGGCATTCCGGTGGTGGTCCTGGACTACGGCAACCTCACCGGAAGCCGCAGACCCGCTTTGTTCCACTCCCTGAGGACGATGGGGGCGGTGCTGGAGCGCAGCGGGCGGGCCGAGGAGGTGATCGCCTTCCTGGAGGAGGCCATGGCGGACCTGGAGGCCAGGACGGCGGAAGTACCGGACTCGGGGAAGGTCTCGTGCTACGTAGGGGGGATAGCCTACCGCGGCCCCCACGGCCTGCAGTCCACGGAGCCCTCCTATCCTCCGCTGGCGCTGGTGGGCGCCCGAAATCTGGCCTCGGAGGCCGGGGGAGAGGGCCAGGAGCACGCGGACGTGGCCAAGGAGCAGATAGTGGCCTGGGACCCAGAGGTGCTGTTCGTGGATGCCTCGACCCTGCAGTCCGACCCCCAGGCCAGCGCCCTATGGCAGCTTCGCAACGACCCGGCTTATGCTGGCCTCACGGCGGTGGAGGAGGGAGAGGTATACGGCCTTCTGCCCTACAACTGGTACACAAAGAACTTCGGCTCAGTCCTGGCAGACGCCTACTACGTGGGTAAGGTGCTCTATCCTGACCACTTCTCCGACATCGAGCCGGCGGCCATGGCCGATTCCATCTACACCTTCCTGGTGGGAGAGCCCGTCTTCGAGGAGCTGTCCGCAGCCTTCGAGGGCTGCGTCTTCCGCAGACTGGACATATGACCCGCAGGGTGAGCTGACGGATGCACCTGGAGGACGGAAAGGTCCCCGAGGAGTACACCCGGTACACGGCGGCCAAGACAGTGGCGCTGGTCCTGGGGGGCGTTCTGCTCCTGGTCCTGCTGCTGGTCTCCGTATCCGTGGGGGCGGTCACGGTGCCCTTGCGGGAAGTGGTCCGCGTCCTTACGGGCGGCGGAGGCGGACGCTGGCAGACCATAGTGATGCAGATCAGACTCCCCCAGGCGCTGGCGGCCGTAGCCGCGGGGGCAGGGCTGTCCGTTTCCGGCGTGGCCATGCAGTCCATACTCCGCAATCCCCTGGGATCGCCCTTCACCCTGGGCATCTCCAACGCCGCCGCCTTCGGGGCGGCCTTCTCTGTGATGTTCCTGGGCACCGGCGCCATGCAGAGCACCGCGGCCGATGCCGTATCCGTGGCAGATCCCTACCTCACGACCCTCTCCGCCTTCGCCGCCAGCCTGCTGGCCACCGGGGTGATACTGGCCATATCCCGCATCCGCAGGGCCTCGCCGGAGGTGATGGTGCTCACGGGCGTGGCCATGGGTTCGCTGTTCACCGCCGGAACCATGGTGCTGCAGTACTTCGCCGACGACGTCCAGCTGGCGGCCATGGTGTTCTGGACCTTCGGCGACCTGGGCAGAGCCAGCTGGAGGGAGCTGTCCGTCATGGCCGCGGTCGCCGCGGCGGCCTCCGTGTACTTCCTGGCCCACAGGCTGAACTACAACGCCATGGACGCCGGCGACGAGACGGCCCGGGGCCTGGGAGTGGCGGTGCACCGCCTGCGGCTGGCGGGAATGCTCATCGCCTCCCTGGTAACGGCCACCATCATCTCCTTCGTGGGCGTCATAGGCTTCGTGGGGCTGGTGTGTCCCCACATGGTCCGCAGGATCGTGGGTGACGACCACAGGTTCCTGATACCGGGCTCCCTGATCGCCGGCTCGGGCCTGCTACTGGCTGCGGACACCGCAGCCCGCCTGGTCCTGGCGCCCCAGGTGCTCCCTGTGGCGGTGGTCACGGCCTTCATAGGAGCTCCGGCCTTCATCGTCCTGCTGGTGAGGGGGTACCGCAGATGATACTGGAGGTCGACGGGCTCTCCTTCTCCTACGGCCGCAGGCCCGTGCTCCGGGACCTCTCCTTCCGTCTGGAGGCCCACCGGATCACGGCCGTCATGGGGCCCAACGGCTCCGGCAAGACCACCCTGCTGCGGTGCCTCAACGGCATACTGAGCCCCGACAGCGGCAGGGTGATTCTGGAGGGGAGGGAGACCGGCGACTACACCCGCCGTGGCCTGGCCCGGAGGATAGCCTACGTTCCCCAGCGCAGCGAGCCGGGAAGGGTGACAGCCTTCGACGCGGTGCTGCTGGGCCGCAGACCACACATGTCCTGGCGGGTCACCCACCGGGACATCCGCCTGGCCGAGGCCGCCATTCGGCTTCTGGGGCTCTCGGACCTAAGCCTCCGGCACACCGATGAGATGAGCGGGGGGGAGCACCAGAAGGTGTGCCTGGCCAGGGCCATAGTGCAGCAGCCCGCTCTGATGCTGGCCGACGAGCCCACCGCCTCCCTGGACCTCCACAACCAGCTGGAGATACTCAGGCTGCTGCAGACCATTGTGAAGGGCCACCGCATGTCGGCAATCGTCACCATGCACGATCTGAACACCGCCTTCCGGTACGCGGACCGCTTCCTTTTCCTGCGGGACGGGGGGGTCCACGCCGACGTGGACAGGGAGGGCGTCACCCCGCAGATAGTGGAGCAGGTGTACGGGGTGCCGGTGGAGCTTCACTGGCACCAGGACCATCCCGTCGTGCTGCCTCTGGACGACCGCTTCCCGGAGCCCGAAGGACACCGCCGCCGGACCG
>Ga0207797_1000757_pt1 | contig 24569 bp, 28 predicted proteins | sample PRCRCaboRojoPR_6_FD_187275 | JGI IMG/M metagenome (GOLD analysis project Ga0207797, IMG submission 187275) | Marine sediment microbial community from Cabo Rojo, Puerto Rico - PR CR 10% Liquid 1 (SPAdes) | ecosystem: Environmental > Aquatic > Marine > Coastal > Sediment | place: Cabo Rojo, Puerto...
CCTGCAGCGCCCATCATTCCGCGGGTTGTTCCCGATCGGCCGCACGGCGAAAGGGTGTTTGAATTTCCTATCAGTCTCTCGACGACTTATTTCAACCCCCCTAGCAGGTTGACCCTCTGCCGTCACGTACCGTTCCCGAATGATTTAGGCATTTTGATATGAAAGGCTGCCCGAGTTGTTGGGGCTCTATGAGGCCCGATCGGCGATTTGGAGGCCGTCCCCGAATAACAATTCGGATCGAGACTATCTATACGGGGAACGATAGCTTCCAAAGTATATTAACACCATAGTTATTTCACTGTGACATATGCCGACCGTCGAGACGAACGGGGTCGAGACGTACTACGAGGACTACGGGAGCGGCCGACCGATCGTCGTGTTGCACGGGGCAAACGCAGATCACCGAGTGTGGGCCGAGCAATTGCAACCGCTCACCGACGACTACCGGATCATCCTGTACGACTTGCGAGGGCACGGCAAGACGGGCGGGTCGGACCTCGACCGGTACTCGGTCGACACGTACGCGAACGATCTCGCCGCCTTCATCGAGGCACTCGACCTCGACCACCCGGTCGTCCTCGGGCACTCCCTGGGCGGGATGATCGGCTACGTGTTCGCGGACGCGTACCCGGATCACCTCTCGGCCCTGATCACTGTCGGTTCCCAGTCCCCGCAGACGTTCACCAAGCGTGAATGGGTGATAAAAACAGTGCTGCTGCGATTGGGGACGCTCGTCGCAGAGAGCGAACGACTCATGAAGGGCTTACAGTGGGCGCAGATGAAACTGTTCGACGACGATGCGACCGTCGACCCGGACGAACTGCACCAGATCCGCGATGTCCACGGGTGCGATCCCCCCGCCCTCGAGCCAATCGAGCGGGGAAAGATTATGCGCGCGAGCCGAAACTATTTTGAGTTGGCCCGCCCGCTGGAATTCGGCGGAACGCCAGTCCTCGTGCTGTACGGCGAGGACGAACCGATGATCGAACCGCACGCGGAGCACTTCGAACGACAATTCGACGAGTGCCGGATCGCAGAAATTCCCGGGGCCAGCCACAACGCCCAAGTCGACAATCCAGAGTTCATCCGGAAACGGGTTCGGGAGTTCCTCGACGGCGCGGTCGACGAGCGCAAACGGGCAGCTACGAGTTAGTGGTCACAACGGACCGGGCCGAGGAGTTGTAGAACGCACATGCCCCTTGCTGAGTTGCAGGTGGCAGTCTTTGAGGCAACCCGCCAGCAGGCCCTACGGGTGACTGTGGGGCTGGGGGCCCGGATGCGCGGTGAGAATTACGGCCACCGAGCGCTGTGGCACTTGGAGTGACTGCTACTCGTCGCGCAGGACGCGCTTGGGGATGTCGTTGTGGTCGTGTTTAGGTAAGCGGCAACGGGAGGCCGGACGAGTTTCGGCTGATCGATGGCTTAAATCGCCCGCCTCAGTGCTCCTAGCGACTGGGTCGAGTTGGAGTTTGCGGAGCGCGACCGGACGCCCAGCGGGCTGATGCGGCTCGGTATTCGCCTTCCTCTGGCGGGCTATCACTTTCGAATACCATCTCTGAACTCGGGAAAGTCGGTGTCCAATGCTCCCGAAAGGCTGTCCACGACTGGGCCCACAAAGCCGATCTACGATCTACAGCCGGCCAGCGACGCGAGTCCGGATCCCGTCGCGGTGGACGAGACCGTGATCCGAGTGGCTGGGCAATGCTACTGGCTGTACGCTGCCGTCGGTCCCGAAACGAATCGGTTCCTTCACGTCCGGGTGCTTTCGACCACGACGACCGCGTCGACGGAGATCTTCCTGCGTGAACACAAGGAGAAACACGACGTGGAAAACGCCGTGTTTCTCGTCGATGGTCCCCAGCATCCCCAGACCGCACCCCACCGAGCAGGCCGCCGATTTCGGACGGACCGCCACGGAAATCGGAACCCCGTCGAACGAGCTCTCCAGAGGTAAAACGACGGCCGTCCTCGTTTCCCAATCGTTTCAGCCACGTCCAACCTGCAACCGCCGAAGACTGACTTCAAACCTTCCTCTGAGGGGACTCGCTAACCTAACCACGATTGATTATCGCCCGACAGCGGATGGGCCGTGGGTCGAACGACCGGAGTAGAGTGCTTCCGTTCGATTGGCGGGCGCTGGACGGTACATCGATGGCGTTCGCGTACAGCCACTCCGGTGGCAATTCGGGAGATCGATCGCCCATTGAGGATGACCACGCGACTCGTCTCCGGACGAGACGCGGGATAGCTTTTTGTTGGTTCATGTGATAACACATGACATTATGACTTGCGACGAGCCACCCCCAAAACCCGATCCCGAGGATGACGTGTTCGAGGTGTGTCCCGTTGCCCGGGCGTTCGAGATCGTCGGCTCGAAGTGGCGACTCACCGTGTTGCGGAGCCTTCACCTGCACGGGGAACAGCGATTCAGCGAACTCCAGGAAACGACGACGGCCGACTCGACAACCCTCTCACGCGTGCTTGAGGATTTAGAGGATCAGAACCTCGTTACGCGACGTCTGGAGGATCGGCCCATCGCCACCTACTACGACCTGACGAAACGAGGTGACTCGCTCACCGGCGTGTTCGAGGAATTCGAAGAGTGGGCGTTCGAACACACCGCTGCGGAGATGCCCGCCGTCGATCTATCCGAGTAGTTCGCACTGTTCGAGGGGTCACAGTTACCCATCGTTACTTGCTCGTACGTTCATAACCGACTCACACAATTATCACAAAAATTATAATTGGGTTCGGGACGGTATCGTCGTCGTGGCCACTTCGGCCAAGGAGGCTGATACACATGGCAACACCGCCAGCCGATACCGCAGACCCCAACGGAAAGCCCGTCCTGGTGGCCGGTGCGACCGGAAACCAGGGCGGCGTCACGATCGATCACCTGTTAGCGGCCGACAGGGAATTCGCCGTCCGTGGCCTCACGCGAACGCCGGACAGCGAGGCCGCAAGAGCACTCGCGGAGCGGGGGGTGGACGTCAGACAGGGGAACCTGAACGACGGAGCGACGCTCCGAACTGCCGTCGACGGCGTTGATACGGTTGTCATCGTGACGAACATCTGGTCAGCCGGGTTCGACACGTCGGTCCGCCAGGGAAAGAACATCGCCGACGTGGCCGTTGACACGGGGGTCGACCACATCGTGTTTAGCGGCGCTGGATACCACGACCGGGATCTCGGAATCGCCGCCCTCGAACCGGCCGGGGAAATCGAGCGGTATATCCGGTCGCTGGACGTGCCGGCGACCTTCGTGCGGCCAGTGTGGTTCATGCACAACCTCGAACCCGCCTACGAAGATATCCTCGACGGCACGCTCGCCCTGCCCGTTCAGGAGGAGGTGCGCCTACAGATGATCGACGTCGACGACGTGGGGCGAGCGATTGCGCGGGTTGTCGCTGCTCCCGACGATTTCACCGGTGAGGGCATCGACCTCGCCGGGGACGAGCACACGCTCTCCGAGATGGCCCGGATCCTCTCCGAGGTAACGGGTACTGACGTTCAACCGTTCTCCGTTCCCATCGAGGACGCCAGAGAAGAGATGGGCGACGCGATGGCCGAACTGTTCCAGTGGTTCAACGACGGGGGCTACTCGGTCGATATTGAAAGCACGGAACGACGGTTCGGGTTCGAGTTCACCCGTTTCCGTGGGTACCTTGAGAAAAACAGCTGGACCGATAAGAACCAACCGAGCCGAATCCCGGGGCTCGTCAGGGCGATGGCGCAACACTGACTCGGAGGGCAAGAACATGACGACATCGAATCCTTCGTCCATGACCGTTGCAAGCGATCGTCGCTACGGGTTTGACAGCGTCAACCGCCACGTGATTCAGGAGACCCATGGCGGTTATTGACCAGCCGACGTCCCATCGGGAAGAACTCGGGGTAGTCGTCGAACGGGCCGGTCAGCAGTTCGCCTTCGTCGCCGTCCTCATCACGCTCGGCGCACCAGTGGTCGCGTTCGCGTCGGGCATCGTTTCGCTCATGTTTTACGTCCACGTGGCGCTCGGGGCGTTCTGGTTCGGGCTCGACTTCTTCTTCAAATTCGTCCTCGGACCGTCGCTGGACGCTGCACCTGACGAGGCGGCCGGCGCGGTCAATTACCACCTCGTCCCGAAGCTGGCCGTGGTCGCTGAACCGCTCAGTGTCGGTGTCATCGGTTCCGGTATCGGCCTCGCATACATGCTTGGACATTGGGCCGACCCATCGATCTGGCTGTGGGGCGCCCTCGGCATCGGAATACTGATGCTCGTCAACGGCTTTGGCCCACTGCACCTCGCCACGACGAAGATGGTCGTGGAACTCGACAAACCGGACCCCGATAGCGATCGACTCGACGCCTTGTTCGGCACGGCGCTGCAGTGGGGCCTCCTTCAGACCGTGTTCATGATCGCTATCATCGTCATGATGGTTGGCCTTCGCGGATTCGTATGACTATTTCCGAACTGACCGAGGGGGTGTATCGATGCGGCAGCGACCGCGTCAACTGGTATCTGATCGAGGACAGGAACGCGCTGACGGTGATTGATACCGGCTTCCCAACCCACTGGCAGCAGTTTCTCCATTTACTCGACGGGCTCGGCTACAACCGTACCGACATCGAGGCGTGTCTGCTCACCCATGCGCATCCTGATCACATCGGATGTGCGGAGCGACTCCGGGAAACGTGTGACGTCTCAGTTTGGCTGCACCCGGCGGACGTACAACGTGCTCAAGCCGGTGGTGAGCCACCGCTCTGCGGAATGGTCAAAAACCTCTGGCGGCCGGCAGTCCTGCGATACTTCGTCGAGGTGATTCAGTCGGATGGGACTTCGATTCAGCCCGTGCAAACGGTCGAGGGGTTTCGCGATGGCCGCGAACTCGACGTCCCGGGCACGCCCGCAGTAATACACGTTCCTGGCCATACCGAGGGCGAGGTCGCCTTCTATCTATCCGATCGCGATGTCCTGTTTTGTGGCGATGCATTAGCTACCGTGGACTTCGAGACGTGGCGAGGCAATACGCCACAACTCCTGCCACGGTGGTTGAACATCGATCACGACCAAGCACGGGCGTCGCTTTCGAACCTGGAATCACTCGGGGAGGTCCTTCTATTGCCCGGCCACGGAGACCCGTGGACCGGCGACTTGACTGACGCCCTCCGTTGAGGAGATCCCCCTGTTTTCGGCTGGAGAGGAGTTCAGTGGCGACGGAACAAGTATGCGCAACGGCGGCGATCCCTTCGGGGTGTAAGTACGACCCACTCCATCGAGACGAATCCTGCGAGATACGCGCCCCCTATCTTGGACGGGCGGCATTTATCAATTCGCTGTCCGAAAGGGGTTTTGAGACCGTCGAATTCGGTCCCCTCACGGCTGCAAGGTCGAGTCGTACGACAGTCGAACCGCCCACGAATCAGAGCGTTTGAGGAAAACTGCCGGGACAATAGTCGAAAGGGAAGACGGGAGCCATGGAGCGTGTGACTGTATGTCCAGGGCTCCCGTCAAGGTCTAGGCGACGGGGACGCAAAACTCCTCGCCGTGCTCGGTGAAAGTGAAACTAAACGGTGCCTCGGCCCCGTCTCGTAGTCCCGTCAAGATAGGGGCGATTCCGTCCGGACGGCCGTCGCACCGCGCTCGGATGAGGGAGGATCGAGCCCCGCGTTCCTCCGTCCCCTCCTCTGAGCCACCGTACGGATCACTTTCAGTCCGGTTGGCAATGCTATATGTGAACGGGACACGATGGTACCGACGACGGTCACCATCGTAGCCGGACCGTTCCGGAAGGGCCCATGCCAACGTTCGACGTCGATCCCGATCGAATCACCGTCTTCCGCGTCGGCGACGAGTACCTGTTCTCGCACTATTTCGACCGCGAGGACGTCTTCGAATCGCTCCGGGAGTACTACAACGGGGAGGCGTACCGGTTCGAGGTTCCCGCGGGGGAGTTCGACGCCGTTCGGGACCGACTCGAAGACGGGTACTACGATCCCGTCGTCGTCGAGGACCTCGAACCGTACTGCGTCGTCAAGGAACAGTACACGGAGCACGCGGAGATCCTCAAGCAGTCCGTTCTCTCCTGGGAGCGGCAGGGGCACCTGTTCTTCCTCATGAAAGACGAGCTCGCGGTCGACGAGGCCGTCGAACGCGGAGCGACCCCGATCGACGAGACGGACTACGTGCTCGGGGTGTGACTGGCTCTACCGTCGGCGGGTGTGAGCTCGGGGGACCGCGAGCCGATTATCCCCGAGTCCAACGCCGAACACGCGTCACTCGCCGGGGCTCCCCGTCGGGTCGCCGCCGGCGGGAGCGTGGGTGCCCGTGGTGGGCTCCCGGGCTGCCTCTTCGAGGGTCACCGTCAACGATCCGGTACTACTTACTCGGCACTGCTTTCCTGGGTGATTTCGTACCCGAAGTACATCACGTTGTGCGGCATGATGCGGACGGTCCATTCGCCGGACTGGGGCTTGTCAACCCTGTAGGTGACTTCGTAGTGCTCGCCCCGCGTCGAGTAGGGCCCGTCGTCGGCGCCTTCCTGACGGTCGTCCGCGAGGTTCACGCCGCCGGATTGCGTCCGCGTCACTTTCTCGGGCGTCACCACCGTGCCGTTCGGCGCGACGAAGACCACGTCGAACGTGGGTTGCTCCATGCTGGCCCGTTGCTGGTGACGATAGTGGCGGTTCGCGTCCACCGTGAGTGACACCGTCTCGGTGTCCTCTCTGACATCTACCGTCGTCTCGAACGGCTGATCGGGTTGTTCCCAGACCTGCAGCGACAGGCCGATTCGCTGCCAGTATCCCCGGTCGTCACGCCGGTGGGGGTCCTTGAGGCCGAGGCTGAATTCGGTGTCGTAATCACCCGTAGCCGCGTTCTCCGGGACCTCGATCGTCACCTGCACGTCGACCGACTCTCCGGCCGGCACCTGGGCGGGGGCGTCGATTTCGATCCAGGAACGCTGCAGTTTCTGGTCGTCTCCGTGGGGGTGGTGGTGGCGGGACGAACCGATGTCCAGTTGCGGGTTCAGGGGGACGGCCTGGTCGCCGGTGTTCTCGATCGTTATCGTCCGCGTCACCGTGTCGCCGGCCTGGACGCGCGCACTGAGATACTCACCCTGCGTGATCCTCACGAGCGGTTCCTTGAACACGGTGAGCGCGAAGCCCGCCGCGTGGACCGGCCGCGGCGGCCGGTTTTCGTAGGAGACCGTCGCGTTCGTAAAGGCGAGGGTGCCCCGGTATCGAGCCAGTTCGGCGTCCTCCGGAACGTCGACCGTCACGTCGAACGTCCGCTCCTCGCCCGGATCGAGCGTCGCGTCGCTCGGGTCGATGGTCACCCAGTCCGGCTTGACCGGTCGCTGGCTTCCCATTTTGGGCACGAACACGTGGGGTGAGAGCTCGACCGGATGGTCGTCGCCGTTTTCGACGGTGACGGAGAACGACTCCGATTGACCGGGTTTCAGTTCGAGGTGACGGTAGTCGTCCTCGATGTACAGGCGAACGTACTCGTCGGATTCGTTCGTCGCGGCGAGCGAGTCGGGTGCCGCGTCGGGGGCGGTGGTTGGCGTGCGATGCTCCGGCGCCGTGTAGGCGGCAGCCGCCGGCGCGAGCAGGCTGACCGCCAACAGGACGGAGAGGATTCGTTTGAATTGCATGGTTGTAGCGGGGACCGAGCGAGTGAACCTCGGTCGTCGAAACAATGATCCCAGGGGCAAAAGAAAAATACGGACGTTGAAAACCGGATTTTTGTTACATTATACCATGGCGGCCGTCCCTCGTAAGCCGTAACCGACGTACAGTGGTTGCCTTCTCGCGGTTGGGGGAAGTGTTCGTTCACAAGGCATTTGCCGTGGAGGGATCTGGACGTGGTATGGACGAGTCTGCCCTCCAGCAACGCCTCGACGTGATCGAACGCCGGCAGGTTCTCATCGTATCGCTGATCGTGGCGGGGTACGTGCTCGCCGGCCTCCGGTTCCTCGTTGCGGAACTCGAGGCCGTCACCGTGTGGACCGCGGGCGTGGGCGCGGCCATCGTCGTCGTCCTGGCCGCGATCGTCGGGACGTATCGGCGGCGGGCCTGAGAGCGACCGCCCTGAACCCCGTCGTCCAGTCGGTGATCCTTCCGGGAGTGGCCATCACGGTCGTGGAGGTCCGTTCGTCCGGTGACCGCGGAAGGGCGGCGAGTTTCGATGGCCTCTTTTCGGTGGTCCAACAACACGGGACATGGCCGAGATCACCGTTGCGAAGGACGACCGCCCCTCGATCGCCAAGTACGTCGTTTACACGGTCGTCGGGATCGCCATCGTCAATTCGTTCGTCGCGCTCGTCGTTCAGGGGGCAGGCAACGCCCTGGTCTCGTTTCTGGCGTTGATCGTCGTCGCACTCGCCGACGTGGCCATCCTGTTCCTGATGGTTCAGTCGCTCATCGAGGAGTGGTTCCAGGTCGCAACGGTAACGACCGACTGACGTCGACGGACCCATCGCCCACTCGCACCCTTTTCACGGATTCGCACAATCACCGACCAGGACGAGGACCGGCGTCTCGGGCCAGTCGCCCGTGACGACGGTGACGCCGTGGCACTCGTGGCGGTCACCGACCGCAGCGTCGATTTCGGCACTGCGCCAGTCGCTGGTCGGCGTTTTCGCCCTGATTTCCCACGAGCGGGCTTCCGGGTCGCCTTGCCACTCGTCGAGGACGACCTGGGGCCGTTCGTCCGGCGAGCCGGGCGCGAGGCGATGTGACGACTCGTGAATGGTGGTTCCGTCGCGGTTGACCTCGAGGTCTACCGTCACCCGCTCGTCGATGCTATTCGCGAGTACCACCCGTCCCAGTCGCTCGGTTCGGAGGCCGAGTTCCGCTTCGAGGGTAGCACAGCCAGCGAGCGAGGAGAGGGTGAGGGCACCACCGAGTTGGAGGAACCGGCGGCGATTACGGGGACCCATCATACGAACGGGTACTGACGCGGTCGGAAAAACGGCTCGAAAAATAGTGGTGGGCAGCAGATGGGTGACGCGCGATCGATGCCCTGTCGCTCGATAGTGAGGTCCCCCTGCGCGTCGATTCCAAGATTGGTGGCGGCGTCCTCGCCCCCAAACGTCTGGGTCACGACGGTCGTTTCCCCGCCGAATTCCACGACCACTTCGTCTTCGGCAGTTTCCACTACCCTCCGGGGCCGCCAATGCCCGGAACCGATGATCACGAACGCTGACCGGCCCCCGCCCGGCTACGACCGTACGTACCGGCGGACGTCCTGAGGGGACGTATATTCATGATCCTTGGGCACAAACCACGTGGAAATGCCCCGACAGTCCCGAACACGGCTCGCGCAGTACCGTTCCCCGGTTGCCGGATCCGCCACTCTTCGTTCCGGGAATGGCTGAACCCGTCGCCGAGGAGCGGGTCCTCCGGGAGTGGGTGGCACGGGACGCCGACGCTGCCGACGAGGTCACGGACGTGGAGGCCGCCTCGACGCGCGAAATGACCGACGCCCTTCTCGAAGCGAAACCGGGCGCCGCGTCGTTTCTCGGGCGGGATCGGCCGATCCGCTGGTACCGGACCGACCTCGACCGCGACGAGTTCACCGCGCTCCGGCCCGTCGACGGGCCGGAGGACCTCCTCTGGCGGGAGGTTTCGACGGACGGGACACTCGTCGGCGTCGCCGAACGGCTCCAAGCGGACGGACCGGAGCCGCTCGACGCCGCCGGCATCGACACCGGCGCGGTCCGCGAGTACCGCGACGAACTCTCCGACGGGGTCCTCCCCGACCCGTTGATCGTCCGGACGAGACGCGGTGCGACGCCCTGGTTCGTCGCCGACGGGAACCACCGCGCGACCGCGGTCGGGCTCCGCCTGTTAGAGACCGGCAGGTACGAACCGCAACCGGCCTACGTCGCCGTGAGCGCGAATCCCGTGGTGAGGCCGCTCATCGACAGGGTTCGTGGGGCCTTCCAGCGCCTCCGCGGCCGGTCCATCGCCCATCGGACGGCGCCCCGTGGACGCCGCGGAACGTCCCCTGAAGACGCGTCCGGGGCGGCGGCCGATTCGAGTACCCCTGCCGACCGGCGTGGGACGCGTAGCGAATAGCCGTCACGGGGCCTTCGACGCGGCCTCCAACCACATCCCGGGCAGTCCGTCCCCGGAAACCGACCCAGGACAGTGACGTCGTCGGTCCCTGAAACGGGGTCCTACCCGACTCCCCGAACTCGCTCCGGAGCGGTCCCTACGAAAGTGACCCAAATCGCCGTTTCAGCTAACATCGTTCGTAAGGGAACGGGGTTCAAACGGACGGTCGCGATGAACGCTACACGGACCGAGCGCGTCGAGGGTGACGAACCGAATACGAGAATGAACGCACTGGTCGGGGCCGTGGTGGCGATCGTGACGGCACCCCTCCTGCCGTTCGCGGCGCTGGTGGGCGGCGGCGTGGCCGGCTATCTGCAGCAGGGCGACGTCAACGAGGGCGCGCGCGTCGGCGCCTACGCCGGCGGGATCGCCGCCATCCCCGCAGTGCTGGGAGTCTTCATCGTCGGCGGCTTCCTGGTGGGTGCGGCCTCGCTGTCGCAGGTTTTCTTCGCCCCGGTCCTCGCGCTCTTCGCATTGCTCGTGGTTCCTGTCTACTACCTCGTCGCCGGCGGGGTGGGCGGGGCCGTCGGCAGCTACCTTCACTCCGAACTGTAATCCGCCGATAACGATCTGGGAACGACCGCTGTTCCGTGGCCACACCGCGACTCGGCCGCTATAGCGTTCCGTGAGGCCGGCCGGAGCGACCGGATTGCGGTTGTCGTCCGGACACCGTGTTCCGTCTCCCCGACCACCGGCCCGGTTCCTGGTGGGTCGTCCAGAAACGGCTCACAGTTTCTCACAGTCACCCAGGGGATTTTTAGGCCCCTCCACGATAGTCATCATTCATGGGTTCCAACGTGTTCCTGGCACCCTGCGATCCAGGAAATTTCGATCGGACGGTCCTCTCGGAAATCGATTTGAGCGAGTATTCCGACGTACCGGCGGCGCTTTCGGATATGGAGACCGTCAGGTTCTGGGGGGCCCGCGACGGCTCGCGGAACGAGGATCACTTCGAGACGATGGACGCCGGCGACCTCGTCCTGTTTTATCAGGCCGGCGAATACGTCGGCGCGGGGTGGGTGGGGACCAAGTTCGAGGACGAGGAGCGATGGGCGAGCACGACTTTCTGGGACGATGCACCGTCCACGCTTCTCTACACGCTCGAGGGGTTCATTCCCGTGTCCGTCCCCAAGGCGGCCGTGAACCGTATTTTCGATTACAAGGAGGGATACACCCCGCGAGGGTTGATGCGCGTCGCCGCGGGGAGAGTCGACAAACAACCCGAGTCGATCAAGCTCGCCCTGCAACGGTACACGGAAAAACACGGTTGACACGGGCGGGATCGGTATCGGCACTCGTCGGATCAGTGCGTGTCCTTCACCTTCGAAGGAATACCCCGGCTCCTCGGTTCTCCCTGTATTGGGCCGTGAACGGGAAATCGAAACGTCTCGGTATCCCGACGGAGCACCCGAAGGGCCACTGAGGCGGACGTCTCCTCCCCGTTGTTGAAACCGCGATCTGTCCGACAACGACCGACGCCGACCGGACGTCGAATCGGTACGGGTCGGGGAGCGGCACCCCCGACTCGAAATTCGAAGGGGAGGGGCCTACGCCCCTTACAACCTTGCAGCCGCCGGGATCGTCGCGATCCGGTTCGTGGCAACGGGGGTTTACCGGGCGTGGAGAGGCCACCCTGGCCGACGGAATCCGAGCCACGGCGTAGCTTTGATCACGCAATCGTTATTATTTCACACGGCCTATATGTTTCCATGAATACTTCTTCCTCTCGATCAGGCCGATCGTTCGGTTACACGTCCGTCGCGGCGGTCCTCGTCGGAGCGTTCGTGTTCGGCACCGGTCTCCTGCTGGTTCCGGTGTCGGTTCTCGGTGGGGTCCACATCGCCGCTGTCGGGCTCTCGCTCGCGTTAGCTGGGGTGTTCACCACCGCCTGGGCCGGCCGGCGCCTTGGGCTCTCGGACCCCGAGTTACGGACCCTGTCGGTCTCGTTCCTCGCCCTCGCCGCAACGCTGTCCGTCGCGTTCGTCGTGCTCAACGGGTTCGGCGGCGTCGAATCACACGAAGCGACTGGCGGGACGACGGCCGGTCGCGTACTCCCGTGATCACCGGGATTCGGCTCCCGGATTCGGCTTCCAGTCCCCGACCACCGGGAACGGGTCTGCCCCTCGGTCGATGAATCCAGCGTGACATTCCCGCACGCCGCTCCCCGAGTTCGTTGTCCCGCTCGCGGCCGTGGGGGCCGCCGTTGCCCTTGGCTGCTGGGATGTCACCGGGTCCCGATGGACCACCAGCTACTTGCTGTCCCGAAACCGATGCCGACGCGATGCTCCGGTGTGGTGTCGCCGAGGACCTTCGCGGTGCGCAGGCGGACGACTACCTGTTCCCCGACTACGGCGGCTACTGCTTCGCGGGGGTGCCCGCGACGGCGCTGTCGTTGCTGGGCGCCGACGACGTCGTGACCGACCGGGACGTCGAGCCGTTGCCCGGCGACGTTTTTGACGGCGTCGACACCGACGTCGAGGTCGTCGTCCACGCGCTCGTCGACGGGTACGGGTTCGAGCAGTACCGCCGCGACCGCGGGGACTACGCCCTCCTGGATCGGCTGGCCGAGCGCGGCACGGTGACGCCGCTGACCTCCATTTACCCCTCGGAAACCGCCGCGGCCATCACCACGACGCACACCGGGGCACTGCCGTCCAGCCACGGCCTGCTCGGCTGGGAGCAGTACGTCGAGCCGGCCGGCGAGGTGCTCGCCACGCTCCCGTTCGAGACCGTCGACGGCGAACCGGCCGGCGAGGTCCACGGCCTGGGGCCGGAGGTGCTGTTCGAGGGCGACTCGCTCTACGCCGCGCTCGACGACGCCCCCGTCGACGCGACGTCGGTGGTCCCCGAGGGTCAGCTCGAATCGCCGTATTCGACGGTCGCGCAGGCGGACCTCGCTGGCGAGGAGTACGCCGATGTCGGGGAGGTTCCCGAGGCCCTTCGGCGCGCCGTCGAGGGCGCAGACGGGCCGACGTACGTCTACGCCTACTTCCCGCAGGTGGACCACGCCGCGCATCTCGCCGGTACCGAGTCCGACGAGTACCACGACGCGCTCGGGGACGTGCTCGCGGCCATCGAGGCGGGGCTGGTGGAGAGCCTGGGAGCCGACACTGCCGAGGAGACCCTGCTGATGCTGACCGCGGATCACGGCGAGTTCGACACCCCCGGCGCGACGGGGAACGTCGACCTGCGGGCCGACCGGTTCGACCCGCTGTGGGAGTCGCTTCGGCGGGCACCCGACGGCGACCCGATTCCGCCGGTCGGCGGGCCGCGGAACGTCCAGTTGCACGTCCGCGAGGGCGAGGTGGCTGCGGTCCGGGAACTCCTCCGGGCCGAACTCGACGCCATGGTGCTGGACCGCGCGACGGCGCTCGACCGAAACCTGTTCGGACCGGCCGGGCCGAGCGACCTGTTCCGCGAGCGGCTGGGCGACCTGGTCGTGATCCCGCGGGACCGTAGCGTCTGGCACCAGGATTCCGCGCTGGAGTACGTGGGGATGCACGGCGGGCTCCACCCCGACGAGATGCTGGTGCCGTTCGGCGCCTCGCGGGTGGATCGCCTGCAGGGTTGAACGGAGGGTCGGCCCGGGGAGCGTGTTTGCACAGGTTGAAGGGCCGGCCACCCTGGACCCCACAGTATGTATCTCGGGGACGAGACCTGGCCCGATCTGGGGGAGTACTTCGACGACGAATCGCTCGCGCTGGTGCCACTCGGCTCGACGGAACAGCACGGCCCGCACCTGCCCTTGGCGACCGACCACCTGATCGCCGAGGCGTTCGCCCGGGCGGCCGCCGATCGCACCGACTACCTCTGCACGCCGACCGTGAACGTGGGCGTGAGTCCCCACCACAGGCAGTTCCACGGCACGATGTGGGTCGATCCGCCCGCCTTCCGCGACTACGTCGAATCGTTTACCCGGAACCTGGCGTACCACGGAATCGATCGGGTGATCTTCGTCAACGCCCACGGGGGGAACGTCGAACACCTCCGGGAAGTCGGTCGTCGGCTCAGGGACGACGAGGTCCTGTACGCGATCGAGTGGATGTGGAACGACAGCATCCCGGACCTCGTCGACGACCTCTTCGAGCGACCCGGTCCCCACGGCGGGCCAAAGGAAACGGCGTTGATACAACACCTCCGCCCCGAACTGGTCCACGACGACCGGCTCGAAGACGCCCGGGACGGCGGGATCGCGAGCGTGGAGGACGCCGAGACCACGCACTATGGGGCCCGGACGTTCTACGACGCGGCCGACAACACGGACAACGGCGTTCTGGGGGACCAAACCGACGCGACCCCCGAAAAGGGGGAAGAACTGTTCGAGGCGGCCACTGCACAGCTGGTCCGATTGTGCGACTGGCTGGATTCGCGGGCGTTCGACGACCTGATGCCGAAGGCACACGTCTGAGCGGGGTTCGGGGCGACCCAGTCGCCGTTCCAGGAAGAAATCCTCAAGTTCCCGCCGCGAACCGCGGTGTGAACCAGCGCGGCACCCGCCGATTCGCGGTCGAGTCGCCGGGGCGATCGGGGACCCCCGGAACGGCATCGCACGGCTGACGGTGGCCCTTGCGGGATCCCTGGTGGCGGTTCTCCAACGCCTGGCGATCGACTCCTCGTCGACCGCTCCTCGTCGACCGCGACGTACCAGTCACTGCGTCGGCCACACTGTCGAATCGGTCTCGTTATCGCGACACGCGACCCGGTGAGGTATCGCCACCGGTTTCGAGCCGTCGAGCAACGTGGTCTCTGACCGAGGCCCGGAACCGCTCGCTGCCGAAGCGATCCGCCGGGAGCGCCGGGCGATGGTCGTCCTCGATCGCCGCTTCGATCAGATCGATCGCCCCGTCGACCGATTCGAACAGCCGGTCCGGGCGTCCGTCGAGCACTTCCCGCTGCCCGGCGCTTGCGGGCGCGAACGCCACCATCCCCGCGGCGACGTATTCGGCGACGGACATCCCGAAGTGCTCGTCGGGCTTGAGGTTGAGCCCGTACTTGTGCGTCGTCAGGAGGCGCTCGAGCCGGTCGCGCTCGACGTCACGGTGCAGGGAGACGTAGGGTCGCCGATCCGCGGCCGAGGCGACGCGCTCGACGTACCGACGGTAGGCCCGCGGCGCGGCCCCGACGACATGCAGGTGAACGTCGTGATCCCGTTCACGAAGCCGGTCGACCACGGCGACCGCCTCCCGGACCCGCTTGTCCGGCGCGATCCGTCCCACGAGGACGATGCCGTCCTCCCGGTCCGTCCAGGCGCGTTCGCCCTCGATCGGATCGACGGGCGGGTGAACGACGTCGGGCCGCGTGCCGTAGATCCGCTCGACGACGCTCGCGGTCCACGCGGAGTTGGCCAGCAGCGTCTCGTCGTCCAGTTCGGCCCGGGTGGGCCCGGCGAGCGCGCTCCACAGCGTGTTTAGCCGGCCCGCCTCCGCGTCCTCGCGGCGCCGGCGGTGGAACTGCGGGTAGTGAACGTACTGCACCGACGGGAGCGGGAGCGAGAACTCGTTTGCGGTACTCACCGCCAGGTCGAACGCCGCGGCGTGTCGCCGGAAGAACCGGTGGACGAGAACGCTCCGAAACGCGAGCTGTGGCCCGATCCAGGGGGCCGCCCGACCGAGCGTCGCCGAACCCGTGGCGGCGCCAGGGGGCATCCGGACGGCGAGCCCGTCGACGTCGGCGTCGAACCGGTCGGCGAGCTCGACGGGATCGGTCTCCGAGAGGGTGAACAGCGTGACGTCGTGGTCCGCCAGCAGCGCCTCGCAGGTCGTCAGGCAGACGGCGTCGGCGCCGCCCTGGAAATCCAGCGTGTTGTGGACCACCGCGACCCGCGCCATGGGTCCCCTTCGGGTGGGGGAAAATTATACTGTCGGCACGGGGGCCGCCCGCGGCCCGAGGCGGTCACCGGTACCCGAGCGCTTCGAGGCGGTTCCGGTCGGCTTCGGCGCCGTACGCCCGCGATACCGGCAACGACTCGGGGGGTTCGAGGGACGGATCGTAGCGCCGCCGTCCCTCGCCCGTCGTCTCCGCCCAGGGCACGTCGAGCAGTGCCGGCACCGGGGTGTGCATCGGATGGCCGTACAGGCCCCACTCCCCGAAGAGGTTGCCGTGATCGGCCGTGATCGCGACGCGCCCGGCCACGTCCTCCACCAGCGTCGCGACGTCGGAAAGGGCGTGCCGGAGGTTGGCCTCGTAGGCGGCCCACACCCGCTCGGTCGTGACCTCGCCCTGCCGCAGCAATACCCACGGGTTCGCGGGGTTGCTGTGGCTGCCGGTGCGGGCCATCCCCTCGTCGCCCGCGATCGGATCGGCCACGAACGGATGATGCGGTTGCATGTAGTGGACGACCAGTCGGTCCGGGTCGCGGTCCCGGGCCATCGCGATCGCCCGGTCAGTCACGGCCCGCGCCGGCACCGTCCCCAGTTCCCCGTCCCAGGCGTACTTCCAGACCTCGTCCAGGGCGGCGAAGGCGTCGGCGTCCAGGTACCGGTCGGTCCAGGTGTTGCCGGTCACCATCGCCGTCCGGGCCGTTTCCGGGTGGCCCCGGAACGTGTTTTCCAGCCACTCCGAGGAGGAACTGCCCACCGACCGCATCGAGGAGACGTCCTCGAGAAACCCGTAGTCGGCGGCCACCGATCCCAGCAGGTCCGCCCGGCAGGCGTCCAGGACGACGAGGACGTCCCACTCGCGGTCGAAGACGTTCGTCCCGTAGTCGATCCGCCGGCCCGCCGCCTGGAGGAGCCGCAGATACGCGGTTCCGAGCCGACCCATTCCCGGTTCGGTCACGGTCGGCGTTCGATCCGCGCGGACAAAACGCCACCGGCGGGACGCATTTATTCCTGCCGCCCGCTGTGTCCCCATGGACTGCCTGCTGGTCGGCGCCGGGGCGATCGCGTCCGAATACGCGGCCGGCCTGGCGTCGTCGTCCCTCTCGCTGGCCGGCGTCTGCGATCTCGACGCCGACCGGGCCGCAACCCTCGCGGCCGAGTACGACTGTCCGTGGTTCTCCCACCTGGACGCGGCGCTTGCGGACCTCGACGCGCCGCTGGTCGTGAACCTGACGAGCCACGCCGCCCACGCCGCGGTGACCCGGACGGCACTGGCCGCGGACCGGCACGTCTACTCCCAGAAGCCGCTCGCGCTCGAGGCCGACGTCGCGGCGGACCTGCTCTCGATGGCCCGGGATCGCGACCTCGCGCTGGGCTGTGCGCCGGAGAACCCGCGGGGGCCGTCACAGCGCCGGGCGGCCCGGTTGCTGGCGGACGGGCGTCTCGGCTCCGTCCAGCTCGGGTACGCTCACGCTCACGTCGGTCGAGTAACGGACTGGCACGATCGCCCCGACTCGTTCCTGGAGATCGGGCCGCTGTACGACGGCGGCGTCTACCCGCTGACGCTGCTCGTCTCGTGGTTCGGCCCCGTCGAACGGGTGCGCGTCGCCGACGCGCTGGACGTCTGGCCCGACCGGGAGCCCCGGCGACCGACTGCGCCCAGCCACGTCGAGGCGACGCTGGCGTTCGCCGCCGGACCGACCGTCCGCTTGACCGCCAGTTTCTACGCGCCCCACCGGAGCCGGGAGTTCTACGGCCTCGAACTCCACGGCGACGACGGCTCCCTGTACCTGGAGGGCACCGGCGCGATGGACACCGCCGTCGACCACGTCCGGTTCGGCCGCGTCGGCCGCGAGTACACGACCGTGCCGCCCCAATCGCCGACGGCCCCGGTCGAGTACGCCGACGCAGTCGAGCGGCTCGCTGCGGGCGTCGCGGACGGGGCGCACCCACGGCGGACTGGCCGACGGGGTGCACACGTCGTCGCCGTCTGCAACGCCATCGAGGCGGCTGCCGCCGACGGCGGGCCGGTCGCCGTCGCCGACCACGGCGCGGAGGGCGATCAGCTCCCCGAACCGGTCGTCACCCCGACGGGGCCGGATCAGCGGCCAAGGGACCCACACGCGATCCGGCTGCCCCCCGTCGGCTTCGGCTGTTCGCGCTACCGCGACGGCGAGTACGTCGAACGGCGCGACTCCGTGGCGACGGCGCTCGACGCGGGCTACCGGCTCCTCGACAGCGCCGAACTGTACGGCAACGAACACCGGATCGGCGAGGTGCTGTCCGCGCCCGGCGCGCCCGATCGCGACGCCGTCTTCGTCATCGGGAAGGTCTGGCGGACGAACCACCGCCGCGACCACATGGTCGAGGCTGCGACGGGGAGCCTCTCGGAACTGGGTCTCGAGGCGTTCGACTGCTACGCGCTGCACTGGCCCGAGGCCTGGGCGCACCGGGGTCCACTGACGCGACTGGCCGAAAAACCGATCGAGCGACAGGAGGCGCTGACGTTCCCCGAGGACGACGACGGCGAGGTCGAGACGGCGGACGTCCCGCTGGAGACGGCCTGGCGGAACCTCGAAGCGGTGGCCGATCGGGGGCTGGCGCGCACGCTCGGCGTCTCCAACGTCTCGCGGTCCCAGCTGGAGAGGATCCTCGAAACCGGGCGGCACCGCCCGGCGCTGGTCCAGGTCGAGCGCCACCCGTACCGGCCGCGGGACGACCTCGTCTCCTTCTGTCACGAGCGGGGGATCCAGGTCGTCGCCCACTCCCCGCTGTCCGCGCCCGGGCTCCTCGAGGAACCCGCCCTCCGGGAGATCGCGGACGAACGCGGCCTCTCGCCGGCGGGGGTCGTCGTCGCGTGGAACGCGACCCAGCACGTCGTGCCGATCCCCTCGAGCACGACGCCGTCCCACGTCGTCTCGAACCTGGCCGCGGCCGCGGAACGGCTGGGTCCCGACGACCTGGCGCGCATCGATTCGCTCCGGCAACCGGATTTCGAACGCTGATCGCCGGAGGTCCGCCCGCACCGGAGGGGGTCCGCACACGGTGGGCCGTGTCGGCGGCATTACAGTTATGGTACCGACGACCGAGTACGTGATATGGCAACTACCGAAACAGAGGGGATCGCACTTCGCACGGACTCGCTCGGGAGCCTCCACTGGGTGGGCATCCTCGCGGCCCTCGTCAGCGCCGCGGTCCACCTCCTGCTCGGGATCAGGTCGCTCCCGGAGGGGTTGGGCATCAGTTTCACCCTCGCCGGGCTGGGCTTTCTGGGTGCCATCGGACTCGTCCTGATCGACTATCGCCGCCGGACGGTGTACGCCGTCGGCATCCCGTACACGCTGGTCCAGATCGTGCTGTGGTACCTGGTCAACTTCGCGGGCGGATCGAAGTCGTTCCCGGGCGACGTCGGGACGCTGGGGGCCGTCGACAAAATCGCTCAGCTCGTCCTCGTTGCCGTCCTCGTCGCGCTGCTGCGGTCGTGATTTGGCGGTCGCATTACGTACCTGCAGTGACAAGGGACGATACGGACCTCCCGAATGAACCAGTCGAGCGAGAACGGACCCCGGATCGAGGACGCGTCGCGGTGGTCGACCGGGGACGACCACGGCCGGACGATCGCCCGGAGGACGTAGATGGCGAACCCCCGACGTGAGCGCGCGCTCCCCGTCGGCGTCCTGATCGGCCTCCCGATGCTGGGCGCGATCGGCCTCGTCCTCGCCCTCCGCGGGGTGTTTCCCACCGGCGGTATCGACGCCCGGGTTCTCGATCCGGCGGCCGTCGCCGGAGTCTGCTGGGCGGGACAGCTCCTGTACGTCGGTCACAGCCTCGATTGGGAGCGGACGGCGTCACGGCTGTGGCGTCACCTGTTCAGTCTGGCGAACGCCCTGACGGTGTTCCGAGGGGCGCTGTACGCTGTCGTCGCCGGGTTCGTCGTCGTCCCGCCGACCACCGACCTCGTGTGGGTGCCGGCGCTTGCCTACGGCACGGGAGCGCTCCTGGACAAAGTCGACGGCACGGTCGCCCGGACCGTCGGCCGGGAGACCGCGCTGGGGGAGCGCCTGGACATGGCCTTCGACACCTTCGGATTCGTGGCCGCGCCGCTGGTCGCGGTGTTGTGGGGCCTGCTCCCCGTCTGGTACCTCTCGCTGTCGGCCGCGCGATACGTCTACCGCGGGGGGCTGGCCTGGCGACGACGCCGTGGCCGACCGATCTTCGACCCGCCCGACAGCGACCTGGGCAAGTACCTGGCCGGCGTGCAGATGGCGTTCATCACCGCGGCGCTCGCGCCCGCGGTCCCGACGGGTCTCGTCCGGACGCTGGCCCCGTTCGTCCTCGCGCCGTCCCTGGCGGTGTTCGCCCGGGACTTCCTGGTCGTCACGGGACGGTTCCCCGGGCGGGAGAACTGACATACGGCCTCGGCCGTAGGTAGGGACGTGCTCTTCCCGACCCATCTCCTCGCGGGGGCACTTCTGGGGCGAGCCTCGCGGCTGTCGACGCCGTGGGTGGTGGTCGGTGCGGCGGTCCCCGACGTCCTGGACAAGCCGCTCGCACTGATCGGGGTCGTCGACCTCTTCCACTCGGTCGGCCACTCCGTTTTCCTCGCGGCGCTGTTCGTTCCGCTCGCGCTGTACAGCCGGGGCGGGTTCGCGGCGGCGGTCGGGTGGGGCTCGCATCTCCTGCTCGACGCGCTCCACGTCGTCGTCAACGGCCGGCCCGGGGACGTGCTGTCGCTGGCCTGGCCGGTCGCCGCCCCACCCGAACCGCTGGCGCTCCCCCCGGGGTCGTTCGCCCTGTACTACGTCGGGTCGCCGTCGTTCCTCCTCGAATGCGGGCTGTGGCTGCTCGCGGGCGCCGCGTTCGTCGCGGGGCTGGCGTCCGGTTCGACCCCCGTCCGGAACCGGCCGTAGATCCGAAGCGAGGGATCAGAGGGTGCATGAGGCCCCGGCCAGTAGGAACAGGTATCCCATGGAAGAGCTCCTTCACGAGGCCATCCAGTTCGTGGTGCGAATCGACGCCCTCGCGGTCGAACTCGTCCTCGCGCTTCGGAGTCCGCTCCTCACGAAGACGATGAACTCCGTGACCGGACTCGGGTCCGCGTCGGCCGCGCTGGTGTTCCTGGGGTTGTTCTACCTGGCCGAGTGGCGGGTGGAGTTCCGGCTGGCGCTGGTCGCGCTGGCCATCAGCGGGGTGATCGTGGGGTCGCTGATGGTCGCCGTCCGGCGACCGTATCCGCCCCAGGCGGTCTGTATGACGGGCGGTGCCGAGACGGTCGCCCACTCGTTTCCGTCCGGTCACGCGGCCGCCGTCACGGTTTTCGCGATGCTTTCCCGACGGTCCGACCGCTTGCCGTTCGGGGTCGTCTCCGCCGTGGCGCTGGCCATCGCCCTCTCGAGGGTCTATCTGGGGACCCACTACCTGTCGGATACCGTGGTCGGCGTCCTGGTCGGCGCCGGTTCGTTCCTGGCCGCCAGGCGGGTCCTCGGCGCGGCGGGGGTCGGCTTCGAGTCCTGATCGCCGGCCGACGATCGGCCGGCACGGCCGTGCGCCTCTCGTCTTGCCGGGCGCACTGGCACGAGAACGTTCGGTTCCCGGCCGGCCGACCGTCCGGACGAGGGTTCGTCCGGATCGTGTCAGGCCATGCGAAACAGTGATTAGTTACCATCCCTCATCAAGCGTCAGTGACTAATGTGATTCGAGTTGCACTTGTGCAGATCGACGAGTACGGGCCGTGGACCGTCACGCCGGCGCCACGGCGGGAGACGGACCTGCAGGCGTTGCAGGCGTCGCTGTTCGCCGAGTTCGCGGACTTCGTCGGCGAGTACGACGGCTACGCCTTCTACGGCCGGTTCGACAACATGTTCGCCGTGGCGAACGAGATCGATCCCGGCACCTACGAACGCTTCCAGCGGCGGGTCCGGAACCGCTTTCCAGTGACGGTGAGCGTCGGGGTGGGGCAAGCGTCGACGCCCGCGGGCGCGCTGGGGGTCGCCAGCGACCGCCTCCAGGCGGCCGGCAGCGCCCAGGACGGCGACCGGCGCGAGATCCTCGCCGTCGGCGACGCGGGCGAGGACCCGTCCCCGACCGGTCCGGTCACCGTCGCCCACTTCGACGTCGTCGACGTGACCGGTTCGTTCACGGACCGCCGGAACGCGGCCGACGTGACGCTGGCGATCAGGCGCGCCACGCTCGAACTCGCGACGTACCTCCGCGAGGAGTACGATTGCCTCACCCACTTCGTCGGCGGCGACAACGTGATCGCGATCTGTCCCGACGTCGAGACGAGGGCGTTCGAGGACGCCGTCGACCGGGTCCGGGGGGAAACGGGGATCGAACTCCAGGTCGGGGTCGGTCGGGGGCCGACGGCCCACGCGGCCGGCGACGACGCGAAACACGCCCTCGAGCGGTGTCGGGCGACCGGCGTTCGGGTGCGCGGTGCCGACCAACTCCGGGCCAACGACTGATGGAGGGGCGTTCGCTCTATTTCACCGGACGCGGCCGGATCGAACTCGAACGGACGTCGTTCGATCGGGCGCCCGACGAGTTGCTCGTCGAGACGCGCGTATCGGCCATCAGCGCCGGGACGGAACTGCTCATTTACAACGGCGACGCCCCGCCGGACCTGCCGGCCGACGAGACCCTGGACGCCCTCGACGGCGACCTCTCGTACCCGTTGCGCTACGGGTACGCCGCCGTCGGCGACGTGGTCGAGACGGGGCCGGCCGTCGACGACGACTGGACGGGGCGGACGGTGCTGGCGTTCAACCCACACGAGACCCGCTTTACGGCCGCACCGGGGGACGTCATCCCGGTCCCGGAGGGCGTCGCACCGGGGGAGATGGCCCTGTTCCCCACGGTCGAGACGGCGACGTCGCTCGTGATGGACGGGCACCCGCGGGTCGGGGAACGGGTCGTCGTCTTCGGGGCCGGGGTCGTGGGCCTCTGCACGACCGGCATCCTCTCGTCGTTTCCGCTTGCGGACCTCCTCGTGGTCGACCCGGTGGCCGAGCGCCGGGAGCACGCCCTGCGGCTCGGCGCGGACGAGACTCGAGCCCCCAGTGATTTTCCCGAAGATCGATGGGCCGACGCGGCCGGGCCGGACGGCGCGGACCTGATCTACGAGGTGTCCGGGGAACCGGCGGCGCTCGATCACGCCATCGAGGTCGCCGGCTACGACAGTCGGGTCGTTGTCGGGTCGTGGTACGGGACCAAACCGACGACCCTGGACCTCGGCGGCGACTTCCATCGCGACCGCGTCTCGATCGAGTCCAGCCAGGTAAGCACGCTCGCCCCGGCGGTGCGCGGTCGCTGGCCGAGGGGGCGACGGACCCACCTCGCACTCGATCACCTGGCGTCGTTGCCGGTCGATTCGCTCGTCACCCATCGCGTCCCGTTCGAGGACGCCCCGCGGGCGTACCGCCTGGTCGACGACAACCCCGACGACGCCCTCCAGATCCTGCTCACGTACCCACGATCGTGACCATGACCATGACCACCGAAACCCACACGTACGAACTGACCGTGACGCGCGACTTCGTCGCACAGCACTTCCTCACCGTTCCCGATCCGGGGCCGGAAGGGGTGAGACACAGCCACCACTTCACCGTCGAGGTCCGGTTCGGCGGCTCCGAACTCGGCCCCTACGGCTATCTCGTCGACATCGACGACGTCGACGCGATCCTGGACGACCTGGAGGCACGCTACCGCGACGCGCTGCTCAACGACCTCCCGGAGTTCGAGGACCTGAACCCCAGCGTCGAACACTTCGCTCGCCTCTTCGGCGACCGCGTCGAGGCGGCGCTGGACGATCCCAACCCGGACGCCCTCCGGATCCGAATGTGGGAGGACGACGACGCCTGGGCCAGCCACGCACGCCGGCTGGACGGATGAACCACGCCGCGACCCGGTATCTCGAAGCCAAGCGGACGGTCGACGACCGGGCGCTTTCCGGGCGGGTCCGCGATCGCCTCCTGTCGGCGCTCCCCGGCGCGCCGCGGGTCCTCGAGGTCGGGTGCGGCACCGGAACGACCGTCCCGCGCCTGATCGAGTGGGGCGTCGACGCCGGAACGTATCGCGGGGTCGACACCGACGACGGGGTCGTCGCCTTCGCCCGCCAGGTCAGGCCGGCCGCCCTGCGCCGGCGGGGCCACGCGGTCACCGAGACCGATCGCGGGTTCTCCGTCGGGGAGCTGTCGGTGGCGTTCGAGGCCGAGGACGCGCTCGTGGCGCTCGCGGACGCGGCGGACCCGGACCTCGTCGTCGCCCACGCGTTCGCCGACCTCGTCCCGATCCCGGACTTGCTCGCGGGGCTCGAGTCGGGGCTGGCCCCGGGCGGGCTCGCGTATCTCCCGATCACCTTCGACGGCGGGACGATCTTCCAGCCCGATCATCCCGACGACGACGCCGTCGAACGGGCCTACCACGCCGCCATCGACGAACGGGCCGGCCGCGACGCCCGCGCCGGCCGCCATCTGGCCGACGCCTGTCGCCGCCGGGACGGCGACCTGCTGGCGATGGCGGCGTCCGACTGGGTCGTCCGGCCGCGCGGGGGCACCTACCCCGCGGACGAGGCGTACTTCCTCGATCGCATCCTCGGGTTCGTCGAGGCGGCGCTGGCGGACGCGCCCGTCGACGGCTCGGACTGGCTC
>Ga0207797_1000758_pt1 | contig 24551 bp, 20 predicted proteins | sample PRCRCaboRojoPR_6_FD_187275 | JGI IMG/M metagenome (GOLD analysis project Ga0207797, IMG submission 187275) | Marine sediment microbial community from Cabo Rojo, Puerto Rico - PR CR 10% Liquid 1 (SPAdes) | ecosystem: Environmental > Aquatic > Marine > Coastal > Sediment | place: Cabo Rojo, Puerto...
GGTTTCCAAAACCAGTTTTTGCAAAAAACCCTACACTATGGCCAGAAAGTTGGGAGAGGGTACTTAAGGTCAATTAAAGTCATTTTTACATGCTTCATCCTGCCTTAAAAAATGGGAGAACTTCGTATAGGGTATTGCATTAAAGGTTAAATTTATTCAAGCTATCCAAATCGTTCCGAGTATTGACGTTATAAAAACAATTGTGAGGAATTTTCCCACTTTCTATCAATCCTTCGACCGAAACCTCTTTGACTTCGTCGAGTTGCTCGAGAAAATCGGTGATCTTCCTCGTTCCGTTATCCAGAGTTTCCTCAAGCCGAGGTAGCACGCTGATGTTATAAATGGCAGTAAGCGGTTCCAGGTATCCGTTCTCCCAGCGCGGAATTACCACTTCCGAACTTTCCTCCGCCCGAAGGAAAAGTTCGTCCACTATTCTAGGATCCAGGTAAGGCAGGTCACAGGCTGAAACAAATAGCCACTCGTGCTCGGCGTGGACTAGCGCAGAATATATTCCACCAAGCGGTCCTCCTTCAGGTATAAGATCTTCACTGGTGGGTAGATCGTACTCGTCGTCGGGAGCAGTTTGAAGGAAAATATCGTCGCTTTTACCTTTCAATTTGTCCCAAATAACCTTATACAGAGGGCGTTCTCCAATTTCTACTCTTGTCTTGTCCGCCCCGAACCGGCTGGCGTCGCCACCGCAAAGGATTGCTATCGACAGATCAGTCATCCCCGCTACGGGAGGCGTAGATTACCTCGCCAGCTCCCTCCCTCGGATAGAGCCCCGGGGTCCTCTCGATAATAGCGGAAAAGTCCTGCCCGGAGAGCTCTTCCCGGAACTTCTCCCCGATCGGACTTTCCAGAACGTCCTCCCGGCAGAGAAAGTCGTATTCCTCGTTTTGGAGTTTCAAGAAACCGAGACCTTTGGCTTCGGCAACCGACCTTATACCCATCCCCGCTCTTGCTTTACCGTCCCTTACCGCTGACGCCACGGCGTTATGAGTCGAGAGTTCCACCTCGTAACCGGGAATCTTACGCCTGAGCTCGGCGATCTCGACCCCCAGATTATCAGCCGCCTTCCCCAGCAGGTGATCGAACAGGATCCTCGTCCCGGAACCCGAGGTTCGATTTACTATCCGGAGGTCTTTCTCGACGAGATCCTCGAGGGAACCTATCTCGTCCGGGTTACCGGGGGGCAGAATAAGGCCCTGCTCCCTTCCGTATCCCCGCAATAGCTTAACTCCTTCCAGCTGACGGTCTTCCAGCAGCGGTACGTTGTAACCGTCCTCGCTCCAGACGTGGATGCCGGCAACGTCGGCGACGTCGTTCTCTATGGCCTTAACTCCCCCGAGAGAACCCCGGCTGAGCGACCGGACTTCAAACGGTAGAAGTTCCAGGAGCCGATTGAGCCCGACACAATTACTGCCAATAAACAATAACTTCGGGAGGGCTCCGTCGCCGGTCAATAAGTTAACTTCTACGTCCTCGTCCCTATCGAGGTAATTTACCCCTTCCGCAATCGTCACGTAGCCGTCGGCCTGGGATAATAATGTTACGGCGCCACTTACCTTGTTGATCGGGTAGGCCCGGTTCTCTCCTTCTCTATCGACTATCCCGACGAACTTCTGTTCCATTCTGCCACCTTCGGAAGTCGTTCGCTCAGTCAACTTAGCCTTCATCGCGGGAGTTTCTGGTTTCTTTCTGCCCGCCAGCTTTCTGATCACCGGAGCGACGAAGTTCATGTAAACGACGTAGGCGGAGGACGGATTGCCCGGCAAGCCGAAGAACGGAGTTCCGTCGAGATCGGCCAGAACCGTGGGCTTTCCCGGTTTTATCTTGACGCCGTGGGCGAGCAGTTCCCCCCTATCTTCCAGGACGTCGTAGACCATGTCGTGGGGACCCGCACTGGTGCTGCCCGATGAAATAAGCAGGTCGTACTCCTTCTCAAGCCCTTGATCTATCAGTTCTCCCATTTCGTCCAGGTCGTCGTTTACGATACCCATACCGTGAGGTCGCCCTCCGGCTTCCCTGACGCCGGCAATGAGAAGTGACGAATTTACGTCGTAGATCATCGCCTCGGGTAGTTCCCCTCCGGGCGAAACGAGCTCCGGACCGGTGGAAATAATTCCGACTTCGGGCGCCGTAGCGACTTCCACGGCCTCCAGGCCCGAAGCTGCCAGTTTGGCGATTTCCAGAGGCGTCAATTCCTTTCCTTCCCTAATTATTAGATCTCCCGTGGCGATGTCGGTACCGGCCGACAGGACGTTCTCACCCGGAACCACGGACGATTTAACAAGGAGTTCGTCCCCGTCGAGTTCCGTATCCTCAACCATTACAACGGCATTTGCTCCGGCGGGGATTCCCGCCCCTGTAGGAATTTCAACGGTCTCATCTTCGGTAACCACGAGCGAGGACTTCTCTCCGATCTTTACCTCTCCGCCTATACTCAAACGGTTCGGGTTCTCCTCGTCCGCCCCGTAAGTATCAGATGCAACCAGGGCGTATCCGTCCATCAGGGACCTGCTGAACGGCGGGACGTCCGACCGGGCGTAGACGTCTTCCGCTGTAACTTTTCCCAGAGCGCCGTCTAACGACACACTTTCCGTCTTACGCTTGAGAGAGAAGCCGTCAAGGAGATCACGAAACCCCTCCGGGTCGATGAGATCCCTGAATTCCTTTCTCACCTGTTACCTCCTAGGTCCAGTAGTGCAGGTCGACGATTTTACCGACCGCAATCCCTTCCGAGTCCTCGGGCACCAGGACAAACCCGTCGCTCCTGGTAACGCTGGATAGTACGCCGGATCCCGCTACTCTAATCGGATACGCCCCGCCGGACTCGACTTTTACCCGGACCAGACTGAGCCTTCCCAGCCTGGAAGATATTTTCTTTTTTAATTCGACAGTGGCCGTTTTCTCCTCCTCTTCGAGACCCACCAAATACTCAATAAGCGACTTTAAAAAGAAATAGGCAACGGCGAGCGCCGCCACCGGGTAACCGGGTAGCACGAGAACGGGAGTATCTTCAACAAGGGCAAGCGCCGCCGGCTTTCCGGGCTGAATCGCGATCCCGTGAACCAGCACTTCACCTTCTTCCTCCAGCACCTCGATTATCCTGTCCCTGCGGCCCACCGAACTCCCGCCGATGAAGGCAACCGCGTCACTTTCCTCAAGACTCCCGTATAGGGCAGAACGCAGGTCCTCCGGTCGGTCGCTGAGTACTTCTCGCTCCTCCGGAGAGCCTCCCCATCTCCGCACGCAGCTGGAAATCATAAGCCCGTTGGACTGAACCGTCTCTCCCGGACCCGGTTCTTCACCCGGGGATACTAATTCTTCGCCGGTCGGAATTACCGCGACCTTCGGGTGTTCAAAAAGTTCGAGGGATTCTACGCCGAGCGACCTCAACAATCCCAGGTGTGACGGGCTAATCCGGGATCCCTTTTCGACCAGCAGGTCCTTTTCGTTCACGTCTTCACCTACGGGACTGACGTTGTCCCCGGGAGCCAGCGGAGCATATATCTCTAGATCGTCGCCCGACTTTCTGGTATCCTCTATCTTCAATACCGCGTCCGCTTCGTCCGGAACGCCCCCGCCGGTATGGACCGGCACGGCGACGCCTGGTGCGACCGCGTCTCCTACCTTAATCCTGTTCGGCGACGACTCACTTGCTCCAAAAGTATCCGAAGCTTTTACGGCAAACCCGTCCATCGCTGCCCGGCGGTAGTGGGGGGCGGGGCGAGGTGCGTAAACGTCTTTTGCAGCTATCCTCCCGTCCGCTTCAGGCAGAGGCGCTGTTTCAGTTCTATCTAAAGGATCCAGATGCGAAAAAAACTTTGACTTCGCTTCTTCAACTCTAGTTAGGGACTTAAAACCTTTTTCCTTCACGCTAACCCCCGATCTCCGACATCTCCCCGGCGGTCTCCTCTTGCTTCTCCCATTTATGGCCGTACGGTTTGTTCTCAATTATTTTGCGCAATCGCGAGACAATTTCGTCGACGGAAGTATCTTCGTCGATATCAAGGTCGAACTCCTCGTCCCGGGCGAGACAGGGCCGGACTCTTCCCCTGGAAGTAATTCTAATTCGGTTACAACCATCACAGAAGCTCTTGCTCAGGGGAAATATAAATCCTAGTTTCCCGGAAAGGTCTCCCCGGGAAGCTCGATAATATTCGGCCGGTCCATTGCCCGTAAGACCGGAAATTTCTTCCAGGGACCATTCCTTCTCAATCTCTTCTTTAACTTCTCCCAGCGGTTTCGGCTCGATTGCCCCTCCGGCCGCCTCCCCCATGGGCATTAGTTCGATAAACCTCAACACTAGATCCTCGGCCGCGGCAAATTCCATCAACGGACCTATCTCGGATTCGTTAACTCCCTTCATTATAACCGTATTCAGCTTTACTGGGTGCAGTTCGGCTTTCTTCGCCGCTTCGATTCCGGCAAGAACCGAGTTTAAATTCCCTCCCCGGGTAATTTCGGCGAAAACCTCGGGGTTCATGGCGTCGATGCTTATGTTTACTCTATCCAGTCCTGATCGAGCTAACTCCTCGGCTACGCCCGACAGCAGAGAACCGTTCGTGGTAAGCGATAGGTCATTTATTCCCTCGACTTGATCCACCATTTTAACCAGTCCGGGTAGGTCCTTTCGGGTTAAAGGTTCGCCGCCGGTAAATCTAACCTTGTTGATTCCTAATTTGGCTGCGGCTTTTACTAAAATAACTATTTCTTCGAAAGAAAGAATTGCCTTCCTGGGGAGTTTTTCGATACCTTCTTTGGGCAGACAGTACTTACAGCGGAAATTACACCTGCCAGTAAGGGAGAGTCGCAGGTAAGTTATATCTCTTCCGTACCCGTCCTTCATCGACTCCCCTCCTTGTCGATCTCGTAGACGGCGTGACCGATTGAGGGCAATATTAACTTTTCCATTCCCAGCTCGACAGCGGCCGGTGATCCCGGAAGCGAGAAAACCAGCGTATTACCGATCAGCGAGGCGCGGGCTCGGGAAAGCGCAGCCCGGGCGCCGATATCTTCGTAGCTCAGACTCCTGAATAACTCGCCGAACCCGGGGAGTTCCTTGTCCTCAAGGCGCCGAAGTACGTCGACCGTCTGGTCCCGGCTCGACAATCCTGTACCGCCTGTTAACACCAGAACTCTGGAGCCAGAAGTAACCGCGCTTTCAATTTGCTCTTCTATCTCGTCCGGTGAGTCCGGTATTACTTTGCTGCTTAGTATTTTGTGCCCGTCTGCCTCCAGCAGATCCCTTATTAGCTTCCCGCTCCTGTCGGTATCGCCGTCTCTGCTGCTACTGACCGTAACTACGTGGCAGTCGATTTCCGACTCAATCAGATCCTCGTGGCTCAAGTCAATTCCCCTCTTTTACCAGCTCTATTTCTTCACCTGGGTTTATCGTTCCGCCTTCCAGAACCCGGAAAAATAGCCCTTTCTGGGGCATTATGCATTCGCCCGTCTTGTCCTTGATCACGCAATCGTCGTGACATGTCTTTCCGATCTGGGACACTTCCAGCAGAACCTCGTTTCCAACACGCAGCCTCGTACCCACGGGAAGCGAATCCAGATCCAGCCCCTCGCTGGTCAGGTTCTCGGCAAACTCTCCCGGACTTAATTTTATTCCCGTCCTGCCCTCCATCTTCCTGATTTCCGAAAGGTCGAGCAGGCTGACCTGTTTGACCTCTGATCCGGCGTGGACGTCTCCCTCCAGTCCGTGGTCCTGGACGAGTCGAGCTTCCTCGACGGGGGTTTTGATTTCTCCTTTTTCCTGGCTGGTGTTAATGGACACCAGTTTCGCTCCGTCAGCTACTCCTTTTCCAGTCACCGCTTTGACCTCCCGATTTTTCTAATAATTTAATATCATTGATCTTCATACCTTTCTCTTCGCTCTTTGCCATGTCGTAAATGGTCAGTAGAGCGACCGAACAACCCGTGAGTGCTTCCATCTCTACCCCGGTCTTTCCTCGATAATTAACAGCTACTTCCGCGGTTAGACCGGTATCTCCGGGTTCGATATCTATATCCACGTTCGTAATCGGCAACGGATGACAGAGAGGCAAGAGTTCCGAGGTCTTTTTTGCCGCCATTATCCCGGCGGTCCTGGCAACTGCGAGCACGTTTCCTTTCGCCAGTTCTCCCGACAGGACCTTCTCTCTTGTCCCCTCGGACATCTCAATAGTCCCGCTGGCCCTTGCTTCCCTGTCCGTATCGTCCTTGTCACCGACGTCGATCATTCTGACTTCTTCGCTCATCAATTCACCCCAACAAAATCCGCCTTTTAGAATAGTCTATAGTCCTTAATTCATACGCATACAAAATTAGCTTAATTTTTGGTAACCGTTCGATAAAACCGCAGGTGAATTCCCCAGCGTGGAATTCACTGCTTCCGATCTCGGCCTAGCTCTCCAGCACTTAGATTGATATTGACAAACAAAATACAAGTAAAACTTTCAGATTAAATCTTAGCTGTAAACCAACAGCTATTTTGACCTCGATATCAATCTAAGTGCTGGAACCGTGCCCGCTCGGCCTCCGATAGGATTTTCCTGAACGGTTACCAAAAATCAGCTCACTCATCTTTCTCCGTGAATTTAGTTATATCAACACAAACAAATATTATCGATGGCCACATTTTGAACCAATATTATTATCGGCAGTCAAACAGACGATATCAATTAGAAACCGGCACCCGATATCGATAATACCGGGTGCCGGCCAAATGATTATCATTCATAATCTAAAGCGATTAGCTGTCTTTGCCGGGAGGCTCGATGCCCGCCTTCTCGGAAGCGTGATCCCGTCCCAGCCAGTAATTCAGCCAGGAAGACGTATGACGGAGCTCCCAATAGTTGGGCGGTACCTGTTCCTTGAGCTGTTCTTGATCGCCGAATTCCTTCAGGCGGTTGTAGGTCCTGACGTAGATACACTGCTTTTCGGGATAGACCTCGCACATCCCGTTCCTGCTACCTCCGCAGGGCCCGTTCCTCTGTTCCTTGGGACACTGGGACATGGGACATACGTAGGCAAGCTCCGTAAGGGCACAGTCACCACATTCCTGACAGTCGTTGGTGACCGTTTTGATAATTCTCTCAAACGCCTGGAACGGTTCTTCCAGGAAAGTGTCGTCTATAGAACGCAAGAAAAGTCGCATGGGTGTAAAGAAGAGGCCGTCCGGTTCGAAGAGCTGGTTGTGTGCCAGCCTGAACGCCATATTCACGAGACCCTTTCTCGGCTTCGGCGCCCGTTCGGACCGGCGCGAAGAATTTAACCCGGTCTCGGAGTCTTTCTCGTAGTAGTAAAACCCGTCTTCCATGGGAAAATCGAACTCCTGGATGAAGTCCTGCCAGTCGGGCGTCAACTCTTCACCTTTCTCTATTACGAACTGCACGTCCTCGAAGCCCATACCGTGACCGCCGATATGAACGCCGTCGTAACCCATTCCCTTCATAAAGGCGTACATCTTTGCGGCCCTCATCAGGCGAGCCTGCTTTCCGTTATCGTCGGCTTCCTTCTCTTCTGCCAGGACGTCTACCAGGTCGTCCGTTACTACGCAACCCGGTATGTCTCCCCGGTTCATCGCCCGGCTTGCTCCGTAAGACAGTACGTATAAATTACCGATCAACGGCACGTCCAGCTCTCTATCGTCGACGTACTGTTTAAGCTCGTGGAACTTTCTCGCGTCGTAACCGAGCTGGGTAATTATAAAGTTGGCTCCGGCTTCAACCTTCTTTTCCAGCTTGTAGTACTGAGTCAGAATTTCCTCTTCCTCGCTCTTAAACGGAGAAACAACCGCTCCCGGGAAGAAGTTGGTCTCCTTCAACTCCTGAGACCTGCCAAACGCATCTTTGTACTCCAGACCGTCGTTGAGGTCGTTGACGAGTTCGAGCATGTGCGTCGAATCCAGGTCGAACACCGGTTTGGACTGGCCCTCGTATCCCTGATTGGGGTAATCTCCCGTCATGAGCAACAAGTTTTCGACGCCTTCCCGTTCCAGAGAATAGAGAAAACTCTCCATTTCGTTCCTGCTCTTGTCCTTTGCCGTAAAGTGAACGAGAGGTTCCAGGCCCATTTCCTTGAGCTTCATTCCCAGATATTCCGCCGATATGGCGGGGTTTCCGCTCGGGTTATCGGTCAGCGAGATTCCGTCTATCATATCGCTACCCGAAGCTTCCTCGGCGTGCTCAAATATTTCTTCCTGGTTCTTCTCCTTTGCTCCACGCCCCGGAACAAGCTCCCAGGTAATCGTGAAATCTTCGTTCTGTATTGACTTCTTAAACGTATTGGACATCAATCACTCCTCCTCGACTTAATAATAGTTATCTGTTAATTATTTCTTTCACAAAGTATTGTAATAATAGTAGATTTTAGCCTCTAAAGTTACAAGTAAGTCCTGGGGTAGGTCGAGGCAACTCACCGCTAACCTCGATTAACTTACTCTGATCACGTCGTATTCCTGGATATCGAAGAAGTCGCGAACTTCCGGAAGGAATTCGTCCCTGATCAGAAGAACCGCCTGAGTATTCGAAGAAAGTAATTCCCTCACTGAAGGGGCAAGTCCTTCGTTTTTGAGCTCGAGTCTCCCCACTTCGTCAACGAACACCGGACTGAACTCGTCTATTGCTTCGGATATTGATCGGTTCGCGAACTCCAGAGCACCCTGGTTTAAGAAGTACTTTCCTATCCTATTCCCCGGTGGTTTTGTCCGGGCGAAGCTTCGTCGGTTTCCCGTTGCTAGATCTACCACGTCGTATCCAATCGTCCTCTCGCCTTCCATCAGGCGCGGGGACAGGATCCCTCCAGGCGTTCGTTCTTCCTCCCTCAGCCGGTCGACCACCTTTTGGCTTAGCCGGGTTTTTCCCGAGCCTACGGCTCCGCTAACAATGATCGGGCAGCTGGCTTGAGATTTTAAATGGTCAAGGACGAGACGAAGAAGATCGTGACCCATAACGCGGTACCCGAAAGCAACAGCTTAGGTTTAAGCCCAGGATATACGTTGAACGGAAGCACTCCCGCCAGCAGGCCGCCCAATCCTGCCACTATCGCCGAGTAGGGCAAAGACGACCTGGCAAAACCGATCAATCCGGAGACGGACCTGGCCCAGCCGGGAAACTTGGTTCCAAGTTCTTTTATCGCTTCCATCGGCAGGTAGAGAGCCATTCCGGGCCCGACCACCAGTCCTATAAAGACGAACGAGTAAATGGCCCCTGCACCGGCACCAATGGCAAGGTACTTGGTCGGTTTAGGCATAGAGACCCTGTAAATCGCCAGAGCCACGATCGTGAAACCCAGGCCCTGGGACAGAATACCGAAGACGGGATTTAGTATCGCCGGAGCGTTCAAGGGAAGGCTAAACACGACTCCGGAAAAAAGTTTTAACGGTGCCGCAACAAGGGATATTGCCAGAGGCATCCAGACCTTCCCCGTTTTTCTCAGCGACCAGGCCATCAATCCCGTGGCGATAACTATCATTATCTTGCCGGGGACCGTCGGAGGTAAGAAATAGTGCAGCAGACCACCTATCAACGCTTCGACCGCACCCCAGAGGGTTCCGAACCAGAGTACGAGTAAAAGTATATTTAGCGAAAAGCTCTTTAAGTTCTTTTGGTTACCACCAGCTGAATCCACGCGAAATCACCTCTAAAAATAGTGTAGCAACAAAGAAGTCTTCGTTCAATTTATCCCTTCCCCGAAATATATATTTCTTTCGTGCCGGACCAAGTGATAGTGTAGAAACACCTGTGTAGATTTAAGTTGTAGTTTTTACACATAAAATGCTACACCGTGGAACAAGTACATGATTGAAGGCAAAAAACAGAGAGATTGCACTACTTGACTTCGTCCGAGGATTCTCGTTATTATGGAGTTCAAGTTTAATCGTGAAGCGACGTTCCCGTTCCCCAGGGACCGAGGGGAAAAATGGAGGTTAAATGAGTTACCTGCTGGACGGCGGCACTGTATGGACGAACGACGGAAGGTTGATCGATAACGGAAGAGTCCTTATCGATGACGGAAGCATCCTGGAAGCAGGCGATAAAAACGAAGTAGAGCTGAACCAAAGAGACCAGGTGGAGATAATTGACAGCTCGGGAAAACTCCTAATCCCGGGAATGGTAAACGCCCACACTCACCTCTACAGCACTCTGGCCAGGGGGCTCGTCATCCCGGGATACTCGCCGGAAAACCTTTCCGAGGTTTTAACGGGCCTCTGGTGGAAACTCGACAGAAGGCTAAACGAGGAAACGATCCGCGCCAGCGCGCTGGTCGGAGCTATAGAATTACTCAAGAACGGGGTAACTACCGTTTTCGACCACCACTCCAGTCCAAATCACATAAACGGAAGCCTGCAATTGATAGAGGACGAGGTAGTGGAAAAGGTCGGCCTGAGAAGTTCCCTGTGTTACGAAGTTACCGACCGAAACGGCAAGGACGGAACCGGACAGGGAATAAGGGAGAACCTGGATTGGCTGAGCTCGGTCTCGAACCGCGAGGACGACCTGACTGCAGGGCAGTTTGGCCTGCACGCCTCGTTTACCCTTTCGTCAGAAACCCTCGATGAGGTCGCAAGTTACCTGGAGGACATAGATACCGGAATTCACATCCATCTAGCCGAGGGACGAGAGGACCAGGAAGATTCTCTGGATAACTACGGAACGAGGATTGTCACCAGACTGGACAACCACGGTCTGCTGGACGAAAAAGCCGTCCTCGCCCACGGTATTCACCTATCGGAGCCGGAGAAAGATCTCCTCGCGAAACGAAACCCTTTTCTGGTCCACAATCCCCGGTCGAATATGAACAATGGCGCGGGAGTCCCCGACGTTAGAGGGATGATGGATCGGGGTATTTCTGTAGGTCTGGGAAACGACGGCCTGGGCTTTTCCATGATCGACGAGTTCCGAACGGCCCTTCTTCTCCAGAAGATCCACCACGGGTCACCCAGTATAATGGGATTGGAAGACGTCGGGAGGATGTTATTCGAAGAAAACTACGATCTGGCAGAAAGGGCCTTCGGGGTGAAGATCGGCAAGCTAAAGCCGGGCTATAAAGCGGATATTGCAATACTGGATTACCCAAGCCCGACGCCGATAACCGGAGAAAACTTTCTCGGCCACCTCTTCTTCGGTGCCTCCGGAAACAATTACGAAGTTGAGACAGTCTTCATCGACGGAGAGCCGGTGATGCGGAATTCGAAACTGGTCAACCTGGACGAGCGGGAGATATATCGGAACGCACGTGAAGTTTCAGAGCAACTCTGGTCGAGATTAAAGAGCTCATAAAGAAAAAGTCTTAATATTAAATCTTGTTACATCAGTATTTTCGCTTATCAAGGAGGAATAAATGGATATATCGACCGAAATCGCGGGATTAAAGCTGAAAAACCCACTGATGCCGGCTGCAGGACCTCTTACCGGCAAACCCAAATTGGTCAAGAGAGTCGCGGATCAGGGAGTCGGGGCGCTGGTCACCAAAACCATCTCCACCGAGGCGGCCGAGGTGCCAAAACCGGCGATTGCGCAGTTAAACGGGGGCGTGCTTAACTGTGAAAAGTGGTCGGAGGATCCGCCGAACCGCTGGATCGACGATTACTTTCCGGCCATAGCGAAAGAAAACGACCGTCCGATAATCATCAGCCTCGGTTACAATCCGGAGCAAATAAGAGAGCTGCTACCGAAAATCGAGGAGTTCGGCTCCGCGTTCGAGCTATCCTCTCATTACCTGGGCAGAGACCCGGAACCGATAAAAGACATCGCGGCAACCGCTTCCGAACTCACGGACAAACCGATACTGGTAAAGCTTTCGCCCCACGTACCGGATCTCGGGGAGTTCGCCAACGCTGCAGTCGACGGAGGTGCCTCGGGAATCGTAGCGATAAATTCCGTCGGCCCGGGACTGGAGATAGACCTTGACGACCTAACCTCCCCGTTAGGGAGCGACGACGGTTACGGCTGGCTCTCGGGACCACCGATAAAACCACTGGCCTTGGGGGCGGTAAACGAAATCTACAACGCCGTCGACGTACCGGTTATAGGCGTAGGAGGTATAGCTTCGGCAAGGGACCTTCTTCAGTTCATCGCCGCAGGAGCTTCGGCAGCCCAGATGCTTTCCCACGCGATATCCGAAGGGGCGGAGACCTACTCGGAAATAATCGACGGTGTTCCGAAGGAACTGGACAAGCTGGGGGTTGAAACGCTCGGAGATCTGATAGGCAGGTACGACAACTCCCGATAAAGGAGATCATGTTAGAGTCAGAAAGGGTAAAAAAGCTGAACAACGAGGACGAAAAGTCGGGAGAATACGTGCTCTACTGGATGCAGGCATCCCAGCGAGCGGAAGAAAACCAGGCCCTTCAATTCGCCATCGACAAAGCCAACGAGCTCGACCTCCCGGTAATTGTTTACTTTGGGGTTACAGACGACTTTCCGGAAGGAAACCTTCGTCACTACCGTTTCATGATCGAGGGGCTTAAAGAGACCAAAGAAAGGCTTTCCGAAAGGGGGATCAAAATACTGATCGGCCACCAATCACCCCATGAAGGAGCGATCGAGCTGGCAAACGAAGCCTCCCTGGCCGTAGTTGACAGGGGTTATTTGCGAATTCAGCGGCGCTGGCGGGAAAAAGTGGCCTCGGAGATCGACGTGCCGTTAATCCAGGTCGAAGGCGACGTGCTGGTTCCCGTTGAAACGGCAAGCGACAAGGAAGAATATGCAGCTCGAACAATTAGGCCGAAGATAAACGACCGACTTGACGAATTCTGTAGCCCCGCCGAGAACTTCGACCCCGACAAATCTTCCCTGGACATGGACCTGCTGGTTGACGAAGTCGACCCGGAAGAGGTCCTGGGGGAGCTCGATATAGATCGAACCGTCAAGCCAGTAAGGGCTTACGCGGGCGGTACCTCCAGCGCTAAAGAGCTACTGGAAGACTTCATCGAAAACAAACTGGACCGCTACGCCGATAAAAGCAACGATCCGACCGAGGACGCGCTATCGGATATGAGTCCGTACCTCCACTTCGGCCAGATATCTCCGATATACATCTTCGATCGAATAAACGGTCTGGACGGTCCGGGGGTCGACGATTACCTTGAACAGCTAGTGGTCCGGCGAGAGCTGAGCATGAACTTCGTCTATTACAACGAGAGCTACGACGATTTCTCCTCTATCCTGCCCGACTGGGCACTGGAAACGTTGAGTGACCACGCCGACGATCCGCGGGACTACGTCTATTCCAGAGAGGAGTTCGAAAAAGGCGAAACGCATGATCCTTACTGGAACGCAGCTCAAAAGGAAATGATGCTGACCGGAAAAATGCACGGCTACATGAGAATGTACTGGGGGAAGAAGATCCTCGAATGGACCCCGGACCCGGAAACGGGGTTCGAAACAACTCTTTACCTGAACAACAAGTACGAACTGGACGGACGTGATCCAAACGGATTTACCGGCGTTGCCTGGTGTTACGGCAAACACGACCAGGGCTGGAAAGAGCGAGAGGTCTTCGGAAAAGTAAGGTACATGAACGCAAACGGGCTCGAGCGTAAATTCGACATTGAACAATACTGCGAGAAGGTAGATAGGCTCGAGGAAGAGTTAACCTAACGGACTGAGGAACCTGTGATCGACACCTCAATGACTTCCAGAGAAAGGGTCAAAGCGGCGATAAACCACGAAGAACCTGATCGGGTACCCATTGTTATCGGGGCAAACAACACGACGGGAATAAAGATGGAGACTTACAGGGAAATAAAACGAATCGAAGGTATCGAGGCTCCGGACGAGTATATCTATCGATGGCCCGAACTGGGGACCGCAAAACTGGACGAGGATACGCTCCGGAGGTTGGGTTCCGACGTTAGAGGAGTTCGCGATCTCGAACCCGAGGAAGTCCTCGAGAGAAACAGGGGGCGCGAACCGGGCTCTCCCTATATAAACTCCTGGGGCAGCGGGCAAGTTAAAACGGGGCCGGGAGAATGGTATCCCGGGATCCATCCGTTGAAAGACGCGGAGACGATAAAAGACCTAGAAGACTACGACAACTGGCCCGACATGACCGACCCCACCCGGGTAGCTCACGTGCGGGACCGGGCGAAAGAATTGGCCGAGGAAGACGAGTACGCGATAATGGCTACACCCTGGTTACTGTTCCCGCTGGAACGTGCCTTTGCCATGCAGGGGATGGACGTTTTCCTTCAAAACTTGGTTAAAAACCCAGAGTTCGCGGAAGCTTTACTGCTGAAAATAACCGAAAAGTGTAAAAACCTGATGGATTATTTTCTCGCCGAACTGGGCGAAAACGTCGACATAATATGTGTCGGAGACGACCTCGGGACTCAGGACAGCCTGCTGATGTCACCGAAAACCTACCGGGATATCCTCAAACCAATTCACGCGGATTACATCGACTTCATAAAGGACCGGACCAACGCGAAGGTCTTCTTCCATACGGACGGAGACGTCTCGCCGCTGATCGAAGACCTGATCGAAATAGGCGTCGATATCCTCAACCCGATACAGACCTCGGCGGGCAAAATGTCCGACCTATCAGAACTCAAAAGCCGATTCGGAGACGAAATAGTATTCTGTGGAGCTATAGATACCCAAAACGTCCTTCCAAACGGTTCCCCGGAAGACGTCAGGTCCGAAGTAAAAAGGGTTATAGGCACTCTCGGACGAGGCGGAGGTTACCTGCTCTCTGCTGTTCACACTATCATGGAGGAAGTGCCGGCCGAGAACGTCCTGGCTATGGTGGACGCTGTAAGAGAATACGGAAGTTACCCACTGGGTTAGCCTTTCACCATCTCAACCAGAGACTCCTGACTCCCATATAACTTCCTAACTGGAGATTCTAGTCCTTATCTCCTCCACCATCTCCGGCTTTACCTGTTCCAGTACGTCGGGAAGCATTGCCGGCATGATCGCCTCCATTACCTCTGGAAGTAATTCCGGCATCAGTTCCTTCATCGATTCCGACATGTGAGGCACCTGGTTCTCGAGATAACTTGAAATCTGAGGTACCATCTTCGGCATGATCTCGTCCATCAGTCGAGGCATCATATATGGCATGGCACCCTTCATCATGAGAACCATTGGCTCTTTCGTCCCTCCGGGTAGATGGCTCATCTGGTCCATTCCTTTCTGCATGTAGGACGGCATCTCCTCCATCATTTCGGGAAGCATCTCCTCCATCATTTCGACCATACCGGGCAGGGACATCTGGTAGATCATTGCCTCGAAGGCGTACCAGCCCTCGTAGACGTCCTCGGTGGGATCTTCGGTCTCGTAACCCATAGCCTCGGCAACTAAGGTGCTAAAATCCTTCACCGGCATAGGGGAGTCCATTTGCAGGCCACCCACTCTTAACTGAAACTCACAGCAGGGACAGGTGGTAACCAGTTCTTCGGCCCCGGAAGCTTCGGCCTCTTCCAGTCTGGTCGTGGCTATCTCGTCGGACGTTGAGGGCTCTCCGACCCGGGTAAGCACGCTGCCGCAGCAGAGCCCGTCCTCCCTGTTGTGCTCCATCTCGGTAAGATTTACCCCGGGTAGGGCCTCGATCACCTCACGCGGAGGCTCGTAAATCCCGGCATGTCGCCCTATATGACAGGGGTCGTGCCAGGTCACGTCGAGATCCCGTGTTTTGGAAAACTTCAGTTTATCGTCTTTTATCAGTTCACTTGCGACTTCAGTTATGTGTTTTACGTTAACGTCCCAGTCGATCCCGAGCTTTTCGGTCCACTCCTCGTAATAGTGGTCCAGGGCGACGTAACAACCCGGACAGGAGGTCACCAGTTCTTCTATCCCCCTCTCCTTTATCTGATTTACGTTATACCGCAGGGCGTTTTCCCACTCGTCCCACTTTCCCGAGGTCAAAAACGGAATGCCGCAGCAACCCTCGTCCTCGCCCAGGTAGGAAAACTCCACGCCGCCGTCGTCGAGTATCCGAACTCCGTTACGAGCAATGTCGTTTTCCAGAAACGAAGCGGTACAGCCTGCCCAGTAGCCGACTTCTCCTTCGTCGAGAGGCGTTACTTCTTCCGGGACCCAGTCGGCCCTCTCCCCGGATTTCTCCGCCCAGATATTCTTTTCGGCACCGTAGCTTCCCTTCATCATTTCGAACGCCGGGAAGGTCTGATGTCCTTCTTCGTCAACCAGGAAACCACGAATCTCGTCCCACTCCTCCTGAATCGGAATTCCAGCCTGGCATACGTCGTCGCATCTCTTACAGGTGGTGCAGAGCAGGAAGGTATCAACCATGTCCTGGTCCATCTCGACTTTCCCTCTCATGTAATCCTTGAGAAAGTTGAACTTGCCCCGGGGAGAAGAACTCTCCCAGCCCCGGCCGTCAAACAGGCTACAGACGTCTCGGCAGTAACCGCAGTTCACGCAGGAATAAGAGTTGTAATTAAGCTCGGACGGAAGCTCTTTCCCCGTGGCGGGCCTGCTGCTGAACAGTTTCCCGACCGTTTCAACTGCCGGCTCCGTATTTTCCGCTATCTTCATGCCCAGGTCCAGGAGACTCGTCTTACCGGGGATCAGTTTCCCCGGGTTGAACAGCTCGTCCGGGTCGAATTTCTCTTTGTATCCCTTGAGAGTCTCCACCCTGTCCTTTCCCAGCAGCTGATCGGCCTTTCCCGTAAGGTAGAGTCCGGTAGAGTAGGGCTTCCCCTCGTGCTCGACTATCGTGTTCAGGACGCTCAACGACTTGCTGAAGTCGAACGTGTAGGCGGGAGTCCGCTCGTCCGTCAACATAAAGGTCAAAAGCGTCAGCTCGTCGTCCCCCGCGAAGTGGCCCTCGAGGGCGAGGTCCGGGTACTTTTCTTCCAGTTCGCCGACGACAGAAGTTAAGGACTCAACCGGAATTACCCCCTCGCTCGGAACCAGGGACGGGCCCAGCTGTTTCATTCTGAGCGGGTAAAACCGATCTTCCCACTCTTCTTCGGCAAAATCGTCGGGGAGGACGGTCCCCCCTGTCCTCTGGGCGATCTCGTTCACTCCGGATTTAATCTTCTCTTCTTCCCGCGACGGGCAGGCAATCAGCGCAAAGTAGTTGCCGCCGGGTATTTCGTCGATTCCTTTTGCCCTACCCTGGTTTTCAACGTAGTTCGAGTTCGATATTCCCATGTGCCATATAGGAAGTCCGTCCCCCCTGATCGTTTCGAGAAAACCGGATAGCGATTCGAGAGATTCGAACGAGACCATCTTCGGTGCCATCTCTTCGTTCTCGTCGACCTTCAGGACGACTTCGGTGATAAAACCGGTTATGCCCTCGGCACCCGAAACGAGATCCAGGTCGTCAGAGGCAAACCTAACTACCTCGCCTTCGGGTTTAACTAGCTCGACCTCTTTTACGCCGTCTCTGACGTAGCCGTTCCGGAAACTTCCAATTCCGGCCCCACCTTCCGCAACCCATCCTCCGACCGTCGCTCCCGGCGCGCTGCTCGGCATTATCTTTGGGTAAAGGCCGGACTCTTCGAGTTCCCCCGCGAGGTTTTCCCAGATAACCCCGGGTTGAACCGTGACAGTGTTTTCGGCCTCGTTTACCTCAAGGACGCAGTCCATCCTGGTGAAATCGACCACGATACCGCTTTCGGCCGGAATTGCTCCACCGTAGCCACTTGTTCCACCGCCCCGGGGAACTACGGGGATCGAGTAACTCCGGCTGACCTCACAGAGCTTCACCAGCTCGGAAGTATCGACCGGCTGAACAACAGCCTCCGGTACGTTATCGACGAACCGCTCGATCGGCTGGGGTAGAGAGGCAGAATCGCGAGAATAGAGTCTCCGTTCGATCTCGTCAAATTTAACCCTCTGGCCAAACAGGTCCTTCAGTTCACCCTTCCAGTTCTCCTTCATATATAGCTCCTCCCGGTTTTTTCTCGGGTCGAAGATAGTTAATGTATTCACTTATTTGACATATAATACAAAATTTTTACCTATTTTATCAATGCAGGTTGCTGTTAAACCGATGAAGGGTGAATTCACTGATAGGTACTCGAAAGGAGGATAGAATCGCAGCGGTCTATCTTCTTAATTCGGCAAGATATCGGGCAAGATCGTCCAGTTCTTTCCTGTCAAGCTCGTAAATGGTACTGATTATCTCTTCCAACCTGGCTTCTCTTCCGGGAAACGATTCGGAGGTGTTGGTTCCGGCAAAATCGTCCGAATCGGTCGGATCCTTACTCAGCTGTAAGACAAAACAACAGGGAGATACGCCAAGAGCTGTCGCCAGCTTCACCAGGGTTTGTAACGAAGGTTTAACCTGCTCTCTTTCTATTTTGCTTACGAGTGAAGTGGACAAACCGGACTTTTCGGCAAGCTCTTCCTGGGTTAAACCCCTGTTACTTCTGAAAAATTTTACCTTTTTACCTATCGCTTTCGAGGCGGATAATTCGAAAAAAACGCCGGGAAACTGAAGCGCTTTTCCAAGATCTCTAATGAACTTTTCAGGGACTTTTTTATTACCCGATTCGACCGTCTCGAGATAGGTCACGGGCCAGCCGATGGTTTCGGCTACCTCGGCTCGGGTAAGATCAAGTTCTTCTCTTCGGCTTTTCAGCATCTCGCCGAAGGACATTACCTCGTCGCCCGGATCCTCCAGGACGTCTCTAAGGAAGCCTCTGGGCAAATCGAGGTGTCTCGACAGGTTACAGAGAACTTTAAGGGATGGAATCTTGTTGCCACGCTCGATCTCCGAAAGGTAAGAAGGCGTTACCTCAAGCCGCGAGGAGACCTGGTCCAGAGTAAGGCCTTTTGACGTCCTCACGGATCGTAGCTTGTTTCCCAGTTTTTCCGGGTTCATCTAAATCAATCCTGGTTCTACGAAATTTGGTACCGGCTCCTGCCAGCCAGCCGTTCGGAAATCAACCCGCCCGGCAATTATTTACCCTATATATTAGGCTCAGGGAATTTCATGTTTACTTCAACCCGTAACTAACCTCGTTTCTGAGCCAAAGCACCAGGATCCTATAAATTTTTGAGATCGACCTTCCGTAACCCGGTTAACAGGGTTCGGCACCTTCGGTAGTACCTAAACCAACTTATTCGTTGAAGCTGCATCCCGCAAGGTTGGCTAACCTCTCCAGCGATTTCGGACCTACTTTCCGCCTGTCCGACTTCTCGAAGACCCACGCAGGTACGCTCCTTATTCCGGCGTCGATACAGGTCCTCCGGTTTTCGGTACACTCGACGTAGTTGACGTACCTGACGGAATTACCGAATTCGTCTTTCTGAGACTGACAGTGGGGGCAGGTTACGAGTCCGTACATCTTGATCTGGTTCCTGGTCATGCATCCTGCCAGAAGGCCCACCTCTCCGGTGGCCGAAAGGTCGAGTTCCGATACAACTTTCCCTTCCGAATTGACCAGCCGTGCGTCCTTTTCCTCGGCCCAGATGCTTTCGCTCGTCCAGTAAAAGTCCCTTTCCCCGGAATACCCTTCCTCTGCTCCGGGGCCGCTATGGACCCTCATTATACCGAAGGGTTCCAAAATCGTCCGTTCGTCCGACGGAAACTCGAAGACGTTTCCCGAGCCGTCACTTATCCTGAACCCGGACAGATCAAGCTCTTCCCCGGATTTGTTTAGCAGGGTTACTACCTGGTCGGAGGACCCGTAGTTAACCGGGACCAGAATTACGTCGGGGTTAGCACGTGATTCTCCAAAAGCAACCTGACCGACAACTAAAGACATGAGAAAAACAGCAATTAATAAAATTATTGCTATCTTCGGAATATTAAAGGACTTTCTCATTTTACCCCTTCTCTTTAATTTTATTTACTGAAATGATAATATTGGTAAAATCTGGAAAATGCAACGGGACGCGATTAAGATAAAGTAGACCGGTTGCCGCAGTCCACTGACAGTTAACGAATGGCGTTTTCAGGGGTGAACGTTAGTGAATCCGTTACAGTTGAGTTTCGCCTTCTCCGCGGGCATAGCTGCCGCCCTGAACCCGTGTGGGGTAGCTATACTTCCGTCCTATATCTCTTACGTTCTCACGAGAGAGAAGGACGAGGGCGCCTGTATAGTCCAGAGTCAAAAGACGGTCGGCGGCCTGGCGGCTGGTTTAACCATGACTGCGGGCTTCTTTTCCATATTTGGGGTTTTCGGCCTGTTGTTCTCCCTTATCGGTCGCTCGGTTGTCATGACCGTCTCGCCATGGTTTTCCCTTGCGGTGGGAGTCGGTCTCGTCGTTTTAGGAGTTACGACGCTCATCGACCGGGGAGGGCTCCATCTGAACCTAGCCGAAATTTCTTCGCGTCTCGAACGCAAAGGCGGTCGGGGTTGCCTGAGACCGTTTTACTTTTACGGTCTGGGTTACGCCCTGGCTTCTCTGGGATGCACCCTTCCGATATTTCTGATGGTCATTTCACAGACACTGGTATCTGGAAGTTACCTTTTCTCCGTTCTTATCTTCTTCTCCTACGTTGCGGGCATGGGGCTCGTAGTTACGGCGATCTCGATCGCCACCCAGTTCCTCCGGGAAGGGTTGAATAGATGGCTAAACAGGTTGCTTCCCTATATGGGGAAAATCGGCGGGGCGATAATCGTCGCCGCCGGATCCTACCTTATCTATTATTCCCTATCGTTTTAACGTAGAAGCCTTGGGATTCTGGCCTAAAATCTGGAAATGAACCCGAAAGTTTACAACTTAATTAAGAGGTTTCTCTTAACCAGTACCTTCCGGGAATTTTCCTGATCCGGTATGGAATGCTACTTACCGCCGTGTAACAAGACGGAGGAGTGAATTTTTATATTTCTTGCAAAGAGGGTTGTTTTTGTTTATATTCGAAAATAGGTTGCTTTCATATTGAACAATCCAAGGGGACTACCGAGAAGCAACCATTATTTTATCTAAACAGGCAGCAGCTTTACGGTACAGGAATTTATCCGGTTTTTGCTAAGGTTTTTATTTACAGCCCAAGCAAAATTATTAAATTGGAGGTGGAATAAAGTAAAAGCAAAATAGTAGCAACTTACAGACCTTTCTCTAAGACAAGTCCAAGTTTTACAAATCCGCTTAACAACAATAGTGGACTATACTCAAGGGGGTATATATGAAATTTTCGAGACTATTTCTCGTTTCCCTTCTGGGCCTGTTGCTGGTTGGAGGCGCAGCAATAGGTAAGGAACTTCACGTAGGTATCTCTACAGAACCCTGGGACCTGGATCCTGCCATCAGGACGGATCAGGCATCGGGTTACATCATAGAAAACGTCTACGATCCGATAATTGAACTGGACCGCAACAGAGAAGTCACCACCAAATTTGCCCTGACAGAGGACTACGAATGGATGAACGACAAGAAAACCATCGTCCTTCACCTCCGGGAAGGAGTAACATTCCACGACGGCACCGATTTTTCAGCAGCCGACGTCAAATATAACATAGAGTGGCAACTCGATCCCGAAAACAACGCGCCCAACAAGGGTCTGCTCGGCCCGATCGAGAAAGTAGAGGTCGTCGATCCACTAACGCTGAGGGTCGATTTCGAACAGCCGTTCCCTCAGGCCTTAATGAGATGGTCGCGGGCTCTGGACGGTATAGTTCCGGAAGGCAGCCACGGCGATCGATCCAAGGAAAAAGGCGCGGCGGGTTTTGCCGGAACTCAGCTCAGTCGGAATCCGGTCGGTACCGGTCCGTTCAAGTTCGTCGAATGGGTAAGTGGATCCCATATTACGGTGGAGAAGTTCGACGACTACTGGGTAGAAGGCGTCCCGGCCGTAGAGAAGGCCGTATTCGAGATCATTCCTGACCAATCGGCAAAAGAAGCGGCGCTCATTTCCGGGTCCGTGGATATCATCGACAGGCTGCCCCACAAGGATTTCTCGACCATCGACCGAATGCCCATGGTAGAAACCGAAAAGATGATGGGAACCCTGACGGAAGTCGTCTACATTAACCTCGGCGCACCTCCGTTCGGAATCTCCAAAGATCAGGTCGGGGACGACGAGGCAATCGAGCGGGCTCTAAATATGAGGAAATTCCTCTACCACGCCGTGGACAGGGAAGAAATCAAGAAGGAAATATTTTACGGCATGGCGGAGATCCAGCACGGTCCCTGGTACCCAAACAGCGAGTGGACCTCACCCAAACTCAGAAACGCGGATAAACCTTACAATCCCGAACTTGCCCGGGAGTACCTGGAAAAAGCGGGATGGGACAAGGACGATACTTTCCGGATTATGGCGACAAAAGCTCAGTGGTTCGTCGACATCGCCACGATAATCCAGGAACAATTGAGACAGTTCGACGTAAAAGCAGAAGTCATTCCTGTAGACAAGGCGACGCTATTCGACAAACTTTACGAGACATTTGACTGGGAACTGGCCGTCGAGGACTGGGGACTCAACGACTTCACGCCCTCGTCCTGGCTCTGGTCCGGCTACTACAGGAACGCTCACAACCACAACCACTGGCACCACGATGCTCCCGATCTTCCCGACCACTACCACCCCACGGTTCCGGGCCATAAGGAGTTCCAGGAACTCTACGATAAGGCAGTTGTGGAGCCGGATACACAGAAGCGGAAGGAAATGATCTGGGAAATGGAAGAAATGGTTACCGATAAGGTTATCCAGTTAGATATGATGTATCTCCACAACATCTACGCCTGGAGAAACACGGTCAAAGGTTACAAAGACGGACTAACACCCATGGGTAACATAAATCTGGCTTACGTAACCGAGTTTACTGGAAACTAGGAGAAACTCTCATAGAGGCGGGACGGAGAGCCCGGCCCGCCTCTTCTATTTCTATTTATTAGAGGAATCTTATGGGTATTTATATATTAAAGAGGCTGCTTCTTGCTATCCCCACCCTGTTCCTGGCCAGCGTCTTGATCTTTTCGTTGGTTCATATTGCTCCGGGTGGTCCGGTAAGGGTCTTGCTCGGCCCCATGCAGGATCCGGCGCTCGTCGCGGATCTCAGGGCGCAATTTGGACTGGATAAGCCCGTATACCAACAGTACTTCAGCTGGATAGGCAACGTGTTGAGAGGTGACCTCGGCATTTCGGTTACCGTACACAGGGGTGCCTCCGTCGTTAGTCTCCTGCTGCAGCGCTACAGGGTAACTCTGGAATTGGCCTTCCTATCAGTTATCGTCGCATTGATAATAGCCATCCCCGGAGGAATTATATCCGCGTTGAGACAGAACAAGTTCGTGGACCACCTGGCCCGGATAGGCGCACTCATCGGCGTATCTATACCGAATTTCTTCCTGGGAATGTTGCTTATAATCGTATTCGGCGTCCTCTGGCTTCGGCCCTGGGGTTCGGGGGGTTACGTATCTCCAATGGTTAGCCTGAGTGGTAATCTGCTGAGGATGATCCTTCCGGCGATAGCTCTGGGTACCGCTTTTTCCGCGATAGTTATGCGCATGATGAGGTCGGCAACCCTGGACGTAATGAACCAGGATTACGTCAGAACCGCGAAGGCGATGGGGGTCAAGTTCGGCAGTATCCTTAGAAAAGACGTAATCAAGAACGCCCTTATTCCGGTCGTAACGGTTGTCGGTAACTCGGCGGGTTATCTCCTCGGAGGGTCCATAGTGACGGAAACGATATTCCGGCTGCCCGGCGTGGGTCGATTGGTCATTACGGGAGTTTTCCGCCGCGATTTCCCGGTGATTCAGGGTGTCGTGCTGACTATAGTGATCCTGAGAATTCTCATAAACCTCGGAGTAGATATCTCCTACGCGTTTCTGGACCCCAGGATCAGGTACGGAAGTTCCGAAAGGTAAGGTGGAGACGATATGATGACCGAAAACACCGGCGAGGAAACGGCGGCCGAACTCGGCCTGGGCAAACACAGAACTCTCCTGGAAGAGTTCTGGAAGAACTTCAAGAGCAATAAGCTTTCGTTTGCCGGCGGGGTGATTATAATAATCTTTGCCCTGGTGGCAATACTGGCCCCGTTCATCGCACCATACAGCCCGCTGAGACAGTTCGATTCCGGGCCCGGCGAACACCACCCCCTGGCTCCGTTTTCGCGAGGGGACGAGGGAAGGCTCTTCGTGTTCGGGACGGACAAATTCGGCAGGGACATCCTTTCCCGGGCGGTATTCGGCTGTAGAACCATGCTTCAGCTCGCCGTCGGCGCCATAGCGTTTTCGTTCACGCTGGGAGTGATTATGGGAGCTGTGGCCGGGTATAACGAGGGGACGTGGATCGACGAGGTAATCATGAGAATCGTAGACGTCATGCTATCCTTCCCGACCCTTGTGCTGGCAGTAGCCCTGATAGGTGCATTTGGAATAGGGAAGATGCAGCTGGGTCCAATTACGATAAGCAACCTGTTCAAGATAATGCTTGTCATAGCAATTACCTATTCTCCCCGGTTTGCCAGGGTGATGAGAGGTGTAGTGTTACAGGAAATGGGGGAAGATTACGTCAGCGCGGCAAAAGTCTCCGGTGCCTCCAACAGCCGGATTATCGTGAAGGAGATATTTCTGAATACACTGCCACCAATTATGGTCCAGGCATCACTGATGATGGCAACTACAATACTGACCTCGGCTTCACTGAGTTTTCTGGGTCTGGGGCTCCAGCCTCCCCGA
>Ga0207797_1000759_pt1 | contig 24543 bp, 17 predicted proteins | sample PRCRCaboRojoPR_6_FD_187275 | JGI IMG/M metagenome (GOLD analysis project Ga0207797, IMG submission 187275) | Marine sediment microbial community from Cabo Rojo, Puerto Rico - PR CR 10% Liquid 1 (SPAdes) | ecosystem: Environmental > Aquatic > Marine > Coastal > Sediment | place: Cabo Rojo, Puerto...
CAGCGTTGGTTCCCCGCGCCGAACTGGAAGGCGAAATGGGTGATGCGCACGTTGGTCTCCAGGCCCGGTTGATGTCCCAGGCACTACGGAAGCTGGCAGGGAGTGTAAACAAGTCCAAGACCGGTGTCGTCTTCATTAATCAGATCCGGGAGAAGGTGGGCGTCATGTTCGGTAATCCCGAGACCACCAGTGGCGGCCGGGCGCTGAAGTTCTATACCTCTGTCCGCGCGGAAATCCGCCGGATCGGGTCGATTAAGGAGGGCCAGGAGGTGATCGGGAACCGCACCAGAGTGAAAGTGGTGAAAAACAAGGTGGCCTCGCCGTTTAAACAGGTGGAATTTGATATTATGTACGGAGCCGGGATTTCCTATGAAGGCGATTTGCTGGACCTGGCGGTGGATGCGGATATTGTGGAGAAAGCGGGATCCTGGTATTCCTATGGGGAAGAACGGTTGGGACAGGGACGCGAAAACAGTAAACAATTTCTCAAAGAGAACCCGGATATCACCGCCGAGATCGAAGAGGAAGTGAAAAGATCGCTGGGACTGATGGAAGATGAAACCGAAGAGGAAGAGGCGGAAGCAGAAGAAGCGGCTGAATCATAAGGTTCTCTGAGAAGTATATAATGTACTGGACTTCGGAGATTGCGAAATCGTGTTTTGGGAATGAAGATCACAAAAATCGAGCAGCAGAAGAATAATCCCCGTCGATATTCGGTTTTCCTCGACGGGGATTATGGATTTGGGATTCATGAGTCTATTCTGATCAAGACCGGATTACATCCCGGTGATACGGTTTCATTTGAGCGGATGCAGGATTTGGAGCGCCGGGATGAAGTGTTTCGTGCAAGGGAAGCGGCCTTTAAACTCCTGCAATATCGGGATCGGAGTATGGGGGAATTACGGCGGAGGCTGCGAAAAAAGTCGTTCCCGGATCCTGTGATTGAAACAGTGATTGAGGAGCTGGAGGAGAAGGGATATCTGGACGACCGGGAGTTTGCCATGACTTTTGCCGAGGATCAGCTAACCCGTAAAAATATCGGACCAATCAGGCTTCGGGCGGAATTGGGGAAAAAGCGGGTCTCAGATGCCATTATCGATGATGTTGTGCATGAAATTTACCAAAAATATGATGTCCTGGAACTTGCATTAGCAGCGGCCCGGAAAAAAGCCGGATCTTTAAAACGGGTGGAGGACCGCACAGCTTACCGCCGGCTGACCAGTTATCTGGCCCGGCGGGGATTCTCCCGGGATGTGATTAACAGGGTGGTGGATGAGGTGTGGCCGGGAAGGTGAAGAGCTCGTGACAATGATCCGCTCAATGCCAGAATCCCGATATTTTCGGTAGAGACATTATGTTGCGTATAGGATCTTACGCGTGTGATGTCCGTTGTTTGTTGCATGTTGTTTATCCATATACACCCAATTGCTTCATTTCGATTCTCAGTGTTCTAGTATTCATCGACTGGATACGGTTCGCTCCGACCGGAGCGCGGGGCTGCTGGGGTGCGGGTCTACTACAACCGGAGCGCCCTTCCGGGGCTCTCTGTATCCGGTGATACCGTCACTGCTCACACAACTTACCGTTTGAATTTTTATAGGTTGCGACCTACATTTTTTTAATTTCCAAAAATTCACCGAGGACTATATACATGCGGTATACACAAACGATTATTCTGATGATTGGATTCCTCCTTGTCACCTCTCTCCAGGGGCAGATCCGCATGGATGACCCGTTTGCCCGGGACCGGGAGGAACAGGGGTTTGGATTCGGCGGCGGAATCGGTGCAGTGACGATCAACGGGGAACTCTATACCGCCATCACTCTTCGCCCGGATTTCTCGCTTGGTAAATTCGGTGTGGCACTGGATCTGCCATTTTATATCAATGCCGACGGCGATTTCCGGACCGAAGAATGGAATCACTGGAATGACGTTCCGGATAAAATCTATTATCTCCGGTACGGCCGGCCTGATGATCCGTTCTACCTGCGCGCCGGAGCCCTCGATGATGTTACGCTGGGATACGGCCTGATTGTCAACCAATATTCAAATACGGTTGACTACCCGGATATCCGACGGATTGGCGGCCGGATCAATCTGGAATCAGGACCATTCGGCATTCATGGATTCGTGGCCAATTTCAAGGAGATCAACGGGCCGGGGTTACTCGGCGGCCGGATTACCTATGACGGATTTGGACCGTTTGTAATTGGTGCCACTCTGGTGTCGGACATTAATCCTTACGAAGGATTGGCTGATGAGGATAATGATAATTACCCTGACCGGGTGGACGACTTTCCCAATGACGATGATGCATCGTTGGACTCGGATGGTGACGGAATCCCGGATATGGAAGACCTGGATCGTGACGGCGATGGATGGGCTGACAATCCGGATGCAGACGAAACCGGACGACTTAGGGATCTCTGGCAACAAGGGGATACGCTTGATTATAATGTAGAGACGTCACCTGAGCCTTTTAACATTGCACAGGCAGATGCTCCCACAATCACCGAAGTGGGGGCGGACATCGGTCTGCCACTGCCATTTCTCCAGTCAGACTGGAGCAGCGTATTCCTTTATGCCCAGTCTGCACTCATGCTGCCTGAAGAGAATACCATTGCCGGAGTCGATTCCAACGGCTGGGGAGTTGGTGCCCCCGGGTTCCGGATCGATATCACTCCACCGGTGAATATCGCCCTGCACTTCGGGATTGAATACCGGATATTCAGCAAGTACTTCGCAGGTGAGTTTTTCAACCGCTCCTACGATCTTGAGCGGGTGAAATTCCGTCGGGTAACCACTCCGAACGGCGATGATTCTCTGGTAGTGGAAACGAAAGCCTCCCGGCTGCTTCCGCAGATCACCGACCGAATGAGCGGGATTTACAGCAGTTTTGGGATTGATCTGTTTGATCTGGTCCGGCTCAGATCTGTCTATCAGGACTATCAGGGAAATGTAAGCGATCGCTCTTTCTATGGAGCAATTCATCTCAATACCCGGATGATTCCGAAAATTTCTTCAGCATATGCTTATTATCACAAGTCGCATATTATCGATGAGAATCTGTTCGAAACCAAAGATGAGTCCACCGTACTGGGATACCGGCTGGCATATGAACTGACAACCGGCGTCCATCTGGTCCTGGGCTATCGGGAGACTTATGTGGACAAAGACGGTAACGGGCAAATCGAGGGGAAAGAAGAAACGGTGTCCACAACCAGTCTCGAAACTGTCTTTCGCTTTTAGCGTAAGATGTGTAACAATGGAAACTGTATTAATTAACCGGAGAAAGAAGCAACCGTATCTATGATGAAATCGACCGAAATCAGAGAGTCATTTATAAACTTCTTTAGAGAGAAGGGCCACCGATTTATTCGAAGCAGCCCGGTTGTTCCCATCGATGATCCCACTCTGCTGTTTATCAATGCCGGGATGAATCAATTCAAGGGGATTTTTCTCGGGATTGAAGATCCTCCCGATCCACCCCGGGCGGTAAATTCCCAAAAGTGTATTCGCGTAAGTGGAAAACACAATGATCTGGAAGAGGTGGGGAAGGATACGTATCACCACACCTTTTTTGAAATGCTTGGGAACTGGTCTTTTGGCGATTATTACAAGCGGGAGGCTATCCGGTTCGCATGGGAGCTGTTGACGGAGGTCTGGGGGCTTCCAAAGGAGCAGCTCTATGCCACTGTACACTATTCGGATGACGAGGCCGAAGCGCTCTGGCCGGAAGTAACGGATGTACCGGAAGAACGTGTGCTCGAATTCGGTGATAAAGACAATTTCTGGGAGATGGGTGACACCGGTCCCTGCGGTCCGTGTTCCGAAGTCCATATCGACCGTGGACCTGGGTACTGTGACAAACAGGATGTGGAAGATCATACCTGTGAAGTGAACGGCGGATGTGCCCGGTTCATCGAGATCTGGAACCTGGTGTTTATCCAGTTTAACCGGGACGAGTCCGGGGAGCTCCATGAACTGCCGGAAAAGCATGTGGATACCGGGGCCGGATTTGAACGCATTGTCGCGCTGCTCCAGGGCAAACGATCCAACTATGACACCGATCTCTTTACACCGATAATTCAGCATATCGAAGAGCTTTCCGGAGTGGCATACGACGATGGCCCCCGGGGAACACCCCACCGGGTGATTTCCGATCATATCCGTTCACTGAGTTTCGCAATCGCGGATGGCGCACTGCCCTCCAATGAAGGGCGGGGATATGTGCTCCGGCGAATCCTGCGCCGCGCTGCACGCTTCGGGCATGAGCTGGGAATGGAAGAACCGTTTATTCACCAGCTTGTTGATACGCTTGCAGAAAAAATGGGTGATGCCTTTCCGGAGCTTCGTGAGAAACAGACGCATGTGGAAAAGGTAATCCGGGCGGAGGAGGAGTCCTTCGGCGAGACCCTGGATCGGGGGATTGAGATATTCGAATCCATGGTGGAACAGATGGAAGAACGGGACGAATCCGTGTTGGCCGGTGAGGACGTATTTCAGTTATACGATACCTACGGATTTCCGGTGGACCTTACCCGATTGATGCTGGAAGAGCGGGGCTACGACATCGACATGGACGGATTTCATGATCACATGGAAGTCCAGCGCCGGCGGGCGCGGGAGGCCTCAGGATTTGAGGGGGAGGATCGCACAGAGGTTGGGGAGTGGATTGAACTCACCGCCGGTGACCATTCAGATTTCATCGGATATTCCCAAAACGACACTGAAACCCTGATACGGAAGTACCGGGAAACCGGGGAGGGGTTGGAAGTTGTCCTGGCACAGACGCCATTTTATGCCGAATCCGGTGGCCAGGTCGGGGACACCGGCTATATCCGGGGCGAAGATTTTAAATTGAGAGTGACAGATACCCGGAAGGCGCCGGATGGCGAAACCACCCTTCATCTGGCTCAATTTGAAACCGGTGACCGGATCACCTCATCCGAAATCCACGCGGAAATAGATGTGGAACGTCGTCTCCGGATTCGGCGGAACCATACCGCCACGCATTTATTGCACCGGGCACTCAAAAAGCATGTCGGTGAACATGTCAACCAGGCCGGTTCTTTGGTCCATCCGGATTATCTCCGGTTTGATTTTACCCACTATGAGCAATTAACGCCGGAGCAGATCAGGGCGATTGAGCACGAAGTGAATTCCAGGATTCTGGAGAACATCGAACTCCGGGATAAGGTTACCGCCTATGATGAGGCCAGAGAAGAAGGTGCGGTGGCACTCTTCGGGGAAAAGTATGGCGATGAAGTTCGGGTGATCCAGATCGACGACTATTCCAAAGAACTCTGCGGTGGCACTCACGCATTCCGCACCGGTGATATCGGGCTGTTTAAAATCACCTCCGAATCCTCCATCTCCGCCGGTATGCGGCGAATTGTGGCTATCACCGGCGATGCCGTAGAATCCGAGCTGCAAGAACAAGAGTCTGTCCTGCAGGAGGCCCGCCGGCTGCTGAAGTGTTCGCCGGATGAGCTGCCGGACCGGATTGCCTCGCTCCAGGAGAGTGCACGCAGAATGGAGAAAGAGGTGGAACGTCTCCGGGAACAGCAGCGGGCCAAAGAGGCGGATTCCCTTCTTGATGCCGCCTTCCGGTTCAACGGATATCATGTAGTTGCTGAAACGGTGAAAGACACAGATCAGGAAGGATTACAGCGGTATGGCGATCATATTCGTAATAAGCTGAAATCCATGAACGGAGGTGGTGTTGGGATACTTGGTGCTATAGTGGACGAGAAGCCGTTTATCGTGTGTGTTGTGACGGATGACCTGGTTGAACAGGGCATTAACGCCGGGGATATTGTGGGGAAGATCGGGAAAGCGCTGGGTGGTGGCGGTGGTGGAAGACCGCATCAGGCCACAGCCGGAGGACGTGATGTGGAGAAACTGGGCGAAATATTTGAAAACATTCAGGAATATCTTCCGACCACAGAGGATTAAAATACTATAACTGTGTTTTCAAACTTTGGAACGGAGGCTGATGCATGACGGCTCAGCTGCTGAATGAAATCAGTGTGCCCGGGAAACGCGGATGTAATCTGCCGGAATGTGACGTACCGGAAAGGCCCTTACAGGATCTGATTCCTGAAGACTACCTGCGGGATGAGCCTCCAGGGTTGCCGGAAGTGAGTGAACCTGAACTGGTGCGTCATTTTACCGGGCTTTCTTCAACCAATCACCATGTAGATAAGAATCTCTATCCGCTGGGCAGCTGCACAATGAAATACAACCCTAAAGTTAACGATGCGCTGGCATCCCGGTCCGGGTTCGCCGATCTCCATCCGGAGCAACCGGTGGAAACCGCGCAGGGAGCACTGCAGCTCTATTATGAGCTCGAACAGCTGCTGTGCCGGATCACCGGGATGGACGCGTTTACATTGCAGCCAGCGGCCGGGTCCCACGGAGAACTCACCGGTGTGCTAATTATGCGAAACTATCACCGGAAGAAAGGCGAGCGCCGGAAATATGTGATTATTCCGGATTCCGCCCACGGTACGAATCCCGCCAGTGTGGCTATGGGTGGGTACGAAGCTCTGGAAGTTCAGTCGAGTGACCGGGGATTGGTGGATGTTGATGACCTGCGGTCCGTTATTTCGGACGAGGTTGCCGGAATGATGCTGACCAATCCGAACACATTGGGTTTGTTCGAAGAGGAAATTGTAGAGATCATTGAGGTGCTGCACAGTGTAGATGCGTTGATGTATATGGACGGTGCCAATATGAATGCTCTGCTGGGGATTACCCGTCCCGCAGCAATGGGATTCGATATCACTCATTTGAATCTGCATAAAACATTCTCCACCCCACATGGCGGGGGTGGGCCCGGCTCCGGTCCGATCGGGGTCACTGAGCGACTGGAGCCGTTTCTGCCCAGACCGACGGTGGAGTATGACCAGAATGAAGATCGGTATTTCTTTCAATGGGACCGGCCGGATTCCATTGGAAAAATCCACGGCTTCTACGGCAATTTCGGGATGATGGTCCGTGCCTATGCGTATATACGTATGCTCGGTCCTGATGGGTTGCGGGCACTGTCCGAGAATGCGATCATCAATGCAAATTATCTGCGTGAACAACTGCGGGACGAATTCGAACACCCCTTCACCCAGCACTGTATGCATGAATTTGTGATGTCGGGACGCCCTCAGAAAAATCGGGGAGCTTCCACCAAGGATATTGCAAAACGGCTGTTGGATTATGGTTTCCATGCGCCCACCGTCTATTTCCCTCTCATTGTGAAAGAGGCCCTGATGGTCGAACCCACTGAGTCGGAGACCCGGGCGACGCTTGACCGGTTTGCAGAGGTATTGAAGCAAATAGACCGGGAGATCGACGAAAATCCGGAACTAGTGTTGGAAGCGCCACATACGACTCCGATACACCGGGTGGATGAAGCCAAAGCGAACCGGGAATTGAATCCCGGATGGAATCATGGAGAATGATTATTATGAAATTCAAACGTACTGAAAACGGGTATTATCTCAAACTCGACCGGGGAGAAGAAGTTATCGGGAGTCTGACCGAATTTGCCGAACAGGAGGACATCACGGCAGCGGTATTTTCCGGTATCGGGGCTTTCAAAGATTTGGAAGTCGGATATTACGATCTGGAAAACCGCGAATATCCCCGGCAGGAATTTAAGGGATCGTACGAGGTCCTTTCCTGTAAAGGAAATTTCGCTCTGAAAGATGGGAAACCGGTCCCGCATTGCCATATCGTCTTTAGTGATATCCATTATCAGGCACATGGAGGGCATCTGTTCAGAGCAACGGTGGAGGTAACCGGGGAATTTTATTTCGCCACGGATGGTGAGAATCTGGAACGACGATATGATGAAAGTGTCGGGCTTTCTCTCTGGGATCTCTGACACTCTGTAACCCATGAATTCGAACATGTCTACATCTGAACCCGGGAGTATCAAGGATAGAATTGCCAGGATTGCCGGTGAATATGCGGGGCAGAGCGGAGAGGATACCTGTCTCTCTCTTACCGGATATGTAGACTCGTACCTCTTGTCGATCGGGGAGGAGCTGTTCAAACATACGGCCGTACTCGCCCTGGGTGGATATGGCCGCCGGGAGTTGAGCATGGGATCGGATATCGACCTGCTGATCCTCTACCGGGAATCCGATGCCGGAAACATTCGGGCGTGGCTCAAGGGATTTCTGCACAGCGTATGGGATGCCCGGGTGGAGGTAAAGTACAGTGCACACACCTTGCCTGAGGTCAGGGAAAAGGTAGGGCACGATACGGATTTTGCCACAGCAGTTATTGATTACCGGCCGTTACCCGGTGATCAGGAGCTTATTGAAGAGTTTACCCGATGGATTGAAGAGCATTACCGCAATGGTGACCGGGAATTCGTGGAGGCAAAGCGCAGCGAAAATCGTCAGCGCAGGTCGAAATATGGTGATACCTATAAGCTTCTGGATCCGGATATCAAGGAATCCGCCGGGGGATTGCGTGATCTGCATACCATCCAGTGGCTGAGTGTGGGCACAGGTCAGCGCCTGCCCGGAGTGACACCGGAAGATATCCCGAGTACGTTTGATCTGCTGCAGTGGATGTTGAACCAGGAGACCATTACTGTACGCGAATATGCAGCACTAAAAGAAGCCTACAGTTTTCTGCTGAAACTGCGGCATGGTATTCACGCATCAGATCAGTCCGGATTACGGAAGAACACCCGGATGGATCTGAATCTGCGCCATCAACTGGCGGAAGATCTGGGGTATTACCGAAATGGAGAGCCGGATATTCAGGGGCTGATGCAGGCATATTATCGTGCGGCCAGAGAAATCGACTATGCGCACACGTTTTTTCTGAATGAACTGTTCGAAGCAGAAGCGGAAACGGAAGCAGAGCATGAACTGGAGGAGTTTCCCGGATTTATACGTCGGAACGGAAATCTGACCACCACCTCCGAGCCGGATGATTCTCTGGCTCCGGTACGGGTACTGGATCTGTTTCAGTACGTACAGCATGAAGATCTTCAGCTTACCAAGGCCGCACGGAATCGTATTGAGGAGATGGTGCATTCAGTCCCTGAAGGTGAATTTCAAACGCCGGAGCTGGGTGAGCGACTGGGAAATATCCTGCTCTCTGAGGATGCGGCGGAGATCCTCCGGGCATTGCTCTACACAGAAATCCTGGTAAAGATTATCCCGGAAATCGGAAAGATCCGGCGGTTACACATTCCCAGCAGGTTTCACCATTATACCGTTGATGAACATACCTTCAGGGCAATTGACGTATTGCAGGATGCCGTTTTGTCGGATCAACCGGATCAGCCCTGGGAGTTCATTAAGATCTATGCGGAGATCCATGACCACCTGCCTCTCTACTGGGCGCTGTTATTACACGACATTGGCAAGGCTCATGATGGTGAACCGCACGACGAAATCGGAAGCAGGGAAGTCGGGCAGGTACTCTCCCGCCTCGGACAGGACAGGTATATTGAAGATGTCCAGTATCTGATAAAGAACCATCTGATTATGGAACAGTTTGCGTTCCGCCGGGATACCAACCGTCCCGCAACCATTTCAAATTTTGCGGAGGTCGTGGAGACTCCCGATCGGCTACGCAGCTTGTATTTACTGACATATGCGGATATCAGTGCGGTGAAGCCTGAACTCTGGACTGACTGGAAGGCAACCCTTCTGCATGAACTGTACGTGAAGACGATCCGGTTCCTCCAGGACAAGACAGTGGAGGCAACCACGGAAGCTATTATTGCGGAGACACCTCTGGACAAGTCAGATGTCATTGAACATCTGGAACAGTTAGATCCCAGGTACACCATGCAGTTTACCGCAGAACAGATCAGTCGGCACCTGCAGGGTGTCCAGCAGATAAAACAGGGATCACCCCTCCGGGTCCACTGCAATAAACACGTGGTGCTGACAAATATCACAGTGATCACCACAGATCAGCAGGAACTGTTGGCAAATATCTGTGGAGTTTTAAGTGCACATAACCTGGATATCATCGATGCGAGCATTTTTACCCGCGATGACGGTATAGTGATCGACCTCTTCAGAGTAGTTTCCGTCGAGGATGCTCCAATACCGGGGGCTATACAAGATAAGCTGGAATCTTCTCTGACAGCAGTTTTTCTGGGAGAAGACGATGTAAGGCGGCTCGTTGAGCGGGCTGAAGAGCGCTGGAGGTGGAAGAGTCAGCAGGCAGTAACCCCCTCACCATTAGTTAACTGGGAACAGGAAGGGCAGTACACTGTCCTGGAGGTCACCGGCCGGGATCGTACCGGTCTGCTCTATTATCTTTCCGGCATTATTGCAAATTACGGATTTGATATCCACTCCGCGAAAATCCACACCGAGAACCAAACCATCACGGATATCTTCTATCTCACTTACACCGGATCGAACCGGGAGCAGGAATTACGACAAATGAGTGAGGAGTTAGTCGAATTTCTGAAGTAGTTCTTCACGCAACTGCTGGTTGATCTCTCTGTTTTGATCCAAAAGTTCCGACATTACTTGTCGTAGTTCTTCCCCGGATTTATACCGCGTTAACTCAGCCAGTTTCCTGCGGGATTCACCGGCATGGGGCAACCTGTCGACCGCTCCCTGATGGTTGAAGGACAAATACCACCGCAGACGGCGGAGTGTTGTAAGGTTATTCTGCAGACGCTCTGCGTTCATTTCCGGGGTTGAGACGTACTTATCCAGAAACCGCAGCCAGTCCAGACTGTTTTTGGTGGGAAAAATCCCACCGACATGATATGTGAAGTCTCCGCTGTCTGGCCGTGATTTCTCTCGCAATGCTTTTTTCTCCCATGTAATCAATTCCTCCCAGAAGCTATACTGCGCTGCCCGGTTTGACGCTCTGTCATCAAGGGCGGCGGATAATCGCTGATACAGTTCCTCATTTCCCCAGAGATACCGTCTGTGCTCCATTGCCACGAATTCCCAGGCCTGCATCCGTTCCCGGACATAATGTGCATATTCATCAGCGGCCATAATTAACGGGGCGGATTTGCCCTCGGGCCGGAGTCGGAAATCCAGTGAGACCAACCGTCCCCGGGGAGTGTACCGCGTGATAATGCTGATGAATTCCTTTATGTGCGCGCTGAATTCCGGGAGATCGTCTACCGGATGAAAGAAGAAGAGCATGTCCAGGTCCGAGGAGTAATCCATCTGGCCCAGTGCAGCGGATCCTGCCAGAACCACCGTCAGGTATTCTTCAAGGTCCGGAAGCCAGTAATCAAGACCGGCCGCAACCAGGGAACGATGGGCTGCGCTGTAGAGTGCGGCAGTTTCCGGTAGCGAAAGCTTTCCCGACAGCTGCTGGCAGATAATAAGCAGGACAGCCCGGTGATACTTTTGGAAGGCCTGATCCAGCCATTCCTCCGACGGGATATCCCGGTTTGTAAGTGGCTCGAAAGTGGATTCCAGCTCTTTCCCGGTGATCGGTTCACCCGGGAGATGGAGGACACTCTCCAGAAGATCCGGTTGCTGAACCAGCCATGGGGTGAGATTTCGATATTGTGACAGTAATTGGATGATCAATTTAAGCACATCGGGGTATTCTGCAAAGATCCCATACAGACTTCCTACGGCCTGATAGGCACGCATCACCCGCTCGAAATCTGTGAGTACTTCGGCGGGCACTGGGGTTTCCTGAATGTACCCAAGCAAATGGGGACAGAGTTGCCAGAAAGCCTGTTGGGTTTGGACATCAAAGTTATCGGGAAACCGTCCACGGGCAAGGGAATCGATCTGGCTTGCCGCCTTTTGGGGATGAGTGAATTCACGTCTGTTAAAGTATTTTTCCCAATCCTGCTCAGTATAGTTTTCATAGTCACGGTTTTTACTCTCGGTGGCCCCGGTGAAAATTCGATTGTATATATCCCTGACGTTATCCATCGCTTGGAGTGTCTCTTTCCGGATCTGCTGATATTCCATCCCCAGTGCATCCGTGACCAGCAGCTGTTTCGGTTCCCTTTCCGGCAAGATGTGGGTTTGCAGGTTCTCCTGAAGCTGAAGCGCATGTTCAATTTCTCTCAGGAAGACATAATGGTCACGCAACGTGTCGGATTCCTCAGTGCTCAGATATTCCTCTCCTGCAGCCAGTCTGTCGAGAGCATCTAACGTATGGCCGGTTTGCAGTTGCGGATTTCTTCCTCCAAACTGGAGCTGGAGTGCCTGGACAATAAACTCGATATCCCTGATGCCCCCCGGGTCGGTTTTTACATTCAGGCCCGAATCTGTTGAGGTCTCGGACCGGCCGCGCATTTTCAGAATTTCACGGAAGGGATACCGGATAGACCGGGGGAAGATAAATGGCTTGAACGCGTCCAGGACATGGGCTCCGAACTGCAAATCGCCGGCAACCGGCCGGGCCTTAATCAGCATCTGTCGTTCCCACAGACGGCCGCGGCCCTCGTAATAGTGCAGGTAGGCGGAGAGTGACTGGCAGAGGATACCGGAAGTGCCATCGGGACGTAACCGGGTATCGACCCGATACAGCATGCCATGTTCGGATTGCTCATTGAGAATCCGGCAAATCTCTTCAGCGGCTTTCTGAAAGGCATGACTGTATGTTTCACCGCTGGGGAGGGTACCGTCCGAGCCATAGACAAACATCAGATCGATATCCGAACTATAATTCAGTTCTGTACCCCCCAGTTTCCCGAGGGCCAGAACAACGAATTCCGAGTCCGGCCAGCGGTTCTGCCCGCTGAACTGGGTTTTTACCAGCCGGGTTACTGTATGTATAAGCCCGTCTGCAAGATGACTGAGATCGCGGATACTTTCACGGAAGGTGGCCTTATCCACCAGATCGCGAACGGCAATACGGAGGAAGTGGCGACGGTGTAGCCGATGGAGAAACGCCTGTTGACGGTAAGGGGAACTAAACCCCAGCACAGTGTTTTCAAATGACCTTTTCAGAGCTGAATGGTCAAGGCTTTCGCCGAACGAGGCTTCTTCCATTAACCAGTAAAAATCCTCCGGATTTCTGCTCAGGATTGTTGAGAGGTATGGTGCTTTCGAAAGACAGGCCCAGAGGATCTCAAATGCCGAAGGATACGATTCCAGAAAATCCAACAGCGGGCTCGGATCTGAAAGCTCCTTCAGGAACCGGTCAAAGTGATTCAGGATCAGCCCCGGTTTTGACGTATATCGGATCCAATACTGGAAGTTTGACATAATGATGGGATATTCCCTGGGGAGTTCTCCGAAGATACCGAACCAGTTCCTCAGGAAATTTCTCGGATCATCGAACCGCTCCGCGAGCTGATGGCCTAATACCAGGTATTGGGGGATTTGCACACTCTGCCTCCCTTATACGTTTCCACCGGGATCATCCTTCAGGAATGATATTGACATTTGTAGGGCAGTATAGTAAAATCAAACTCCATTTTGAAAGTTATAAATTCTTCAGGAAGAAACCACCATCAGTTCACAATCCGGGGGAATAATGGCTCGTAAAGTTATTGAAACATCGCTTGCACCCAAACCGGTCGGGACTTACAGTCAGGGTGTTGTGGCAGGGAACCTGTTGTTTTCTGCCGGGCAGATCGGTATTAATCCTCAGAGTGGGGAACTGGTCCGGGGTGATTTTGCCTCGGAAGTACGCCAGGTTTTTCACAACCTGCAGGCGGTGCTCTCCGCTTCCAATATGACATTGGATAATGTGGTGAAATTCCACGTGTATATGACTGATTTAAACCAGTTTGATACTGTGAACCGGATTTTTTCAGAATATTTCGAATCCGAACCACCGGCGAGAACCGCGGTCCAGGTAGCGGGGCTGCCAAAAGGTGCAAACATAGAGATTGAATGTATTGCCAGTGCGGAATAGTCCGGTTGATCCCACCGGCGGGAGAATTATCGATGGACAGACAAGCAGGTTATCAGGCTGAACGTAACTCGTCATGATCTCATTAGCAGCACCGGCACATTTTCAACAATACTCCATCCGCATCCATTCCGGGATAATCTGTCTGCAGCTGCAATATGGGTGACTCTTTGCAATGTCGTGGCCGGTTGAGATGGTGCATCTTGATTTCAGGGTTCCTGCTGTTTTCTATGACGCCGGTGACCCTGTATTCCCAGGATCAGTCGGCGGATTCACTGGAGTATAGTCCGAGGGGCGCATTACTTCGATCGGCGGTGATCCCGGGATGGGGTCAGATGTATACCCGTCATTACCTGAAGGGGGTTGGATTTTTTGCAGTGCATGCCTACTTTGGATACCGTTTTTATGAAGGACACCAGCAGTTGGCCGGGGTGAATGACCTACAGCGGCGCGAGCAGCTGGAATACAGGAGGAACACCTGGGCCTGGCGTTTTTTAGTGGCGTATCTGCTGTGTTTAACGGATGCTTACGTTGATGCGCACCTGTCAGGATTTCCCGATGATACCGGAGATTTGTCCATCGATGTACTACCGGAAGTGGACGGAATGAGAATACAAATGGAATTTACGTGGTAATCTGAGCTGGAGGAAGACGGAGTATGGATCAACAATCAACGCGTGAACAGTGGGGCAGTGGATTAGGATTTATTCTGGCGGCGGCCGGTTCCGCTGTCGGGCTGGGAAATATCTGGCGGTTTCCATATGTCACCGGTGAAAACGGCGGTGGCATTTTTGTACTGGTGTATCTCTTTTGTATTGCTCTGGTCGGGTTGCCGATTATGATGGCAGAGATTACCATCGGCCGGTCCACGCAGAAATCCCCGGTCGGGGCATTTATCGATCTGGCAGGCGAGGAGAGTAACTGGAAGATGGTCGGGGTACTTGGGGTATTGGCAGGATTCATAATCCTCTCCTACTATAGTGTTGTTGCCGGATGGGCATTGAATTATACGTTTATGTCTCTTACCAATTTCTTCGAAGGGAGAACCCCGGACGAGATCGGAGCGGTGTTTGACCAGCTTTATGCCTCGCCGGGAATTAGTGTTTTCTGGCACGCGATCTTTATGGCTCTGGTGGTTGGAGTGGTTATTGGTGGGGTGAAGAAAGGTATAGAGCGCTGGAACCGGATTCTTATGCCGATTCTGTTGCTCATGTTCATTTTGATTGCCATCGGTTCCATTTTTCTCAGTGGTTGGAGCGAGGCTGTGAATTTTGTGTTCTTTCCCCATATATCCAATCTCCGGCCGTCAAGCGTGCTTGAAGCGCTCGGTCAGGCCTTCTTTACTCTCAGTCTCGGAATGGGGGCGATACTCACCTACGGCAGCTACCTGAAGAAAGAGAATGATATCCCGAAGTCTGCCGTCATGATTGTGGGTATGGATACTTTCGTTGCGCTGCTTGCTTGTATGGTCATGTTTCCCGTGATCTTTACATATGGTCATGACCCGCAGGCCGGCCCCGGTTTAATCTTTAAAACCCTTCCCATTATCTTCGGCGAAATCGGACATGGAGGAATGCTCCTGTCCTTTCTCTTTTTTGTCCTGGTGGTGTTTGCGGCATTAACATCCGGTGTCTCTCTGCTGGAGGTTGCCACGTCGTATTTCATTGATGAGAAAGGTTGGCAGCGGAATAAAGCCACCCTGATGACAGGTGGGATTATCTTTCTCTTCGGCATTCCCAGCGCCATGGCGGGGAGTGGAGTACTGTTCCCGCAATGGGAATCGATGTACGGCAAAAACTTCTTTGACACCTTTGACTATCTTGCGAGTAATTGGATACTGCCGTTGGGAGGTCTCTTTATCGCCATCTATGTGGGATGGGTTATGGATCAGACACGCCGGATTGAAGAGATCCGTACCGGTACCAGCTGGAATCAGAACTGGTTTTATCGGGGATGGATCTTTTTACTCCGGTACATCGCCCCGGTTGCGGTGATACTGATAATCCTGCAGCGGGTGGGATTAATGGATATCGATGCGCTCTTTCGTTAAAATATTCTGTTGCCTGCTGGTGTTGGTTCCGCTGAATTCCAGGGGAACAGATTTCACCGGCGTGGTTGCCCGATCGATGTCGGACCAACCTCCGGCTCGGAACTCATATCCTGCAGTAGCGCCGGCATTGATGTATAAGGTATCCACAGATTCCCGGCCGGAAATGCTGCGGGTTGATAAGGTGAAACACCTGACCACCTCGCTGATGATGGTGGTCACCATTGGGTATTATGCCGGGAATTTCACGGATCTTTCACCCGAAGTCCGGCTTCAATATGCGGTTGGCGGAACCCTGGCTGCCGGTATTGGCAAGGAACTCTGGGACCGGCAATCGGCCGGAGGGTCCCCGTCATGGCGGGACCTTCTGGCGGACATCCTGGGCTGTTTCTGTGGGGCGGTGATCCTGCATAATATGCCCTGAACGGCAAGGTATATACCCTTGTATCCACCCCTGATGACTATTATAATTAGAGCTTTCGGGAACAAACCTCCGAAGGAGGTATTGAGAATACGATATGTGTGGAATAATTGGCGTCCATAACCATCCGGAGGCATCCGTCCTGAGTTATCTGGGCATGTACGCATTACAGCACCGGGGTCAGGAAGGTGCGGGGATTGTCTCAACGGACGGTGAGATCGCATATAAACACCATGGAATAGGCCTGGTCGCGGATGTATTCTCTGACCGTTCGCTGCTGGAGAATCTGAAAGGGAACAAAGCCCTTGGGCATAATCGATACTCAACTACAGGCGGTTCCCATATCGCCAACGTCCAGCCCCTGTTGTTTAATTATATGGGGGGGAAACTGGCGATCAGCCATAACGGGAATCTGGTGAATATCGAGGATATTCGGCAGGCTCTGGTGGAAAAGGGGGCATTGTTCCAGACGACTTCTGATACGGAGCTGGTTGTTCATCTTATTAGTCATAGTAAGGCACCCACTTTACCGGAGAAAGCCGTTGATGCGCTCAGACAAGTTGAAGGAGCGTATTCCCTGCTGATTCTTACACAGGATGGACTGATTGCCGCCCGTGATCCCAATGGATTCCGTCCGCTCTGTCTTGGCGTAATGGACGATACAACCATCTGCGCCAGTGAATCCTGTGCGTTTGACTTGATCGGTGCGGAATATGTCCGCGATATCGAGCCGGGTGAATTAGTATATGTCACGGACGAGGGTGTGGAGTCGTATCGTATTTCGGATCAGGTTGACCGGAGCCATTGTGTGTTTGAATATGTGTATTTTTCCCGTCCTGACAGCCGGGTGTACAATGATAATGTTGACAAAACACGCCGGAGACTGGGGAAACAACTGGCCCGGGAAGCTCCCCGCCCGGATGCGGATATCGTCATTTCCGTTCCTGACAGCAGTAATACCGCCGCCCTGGGGTATGCCAGGGAAAGTGGTACCCGGTTCGAAATCGGTCTGATCCGGAATCACTACGTCGGCCGGACGTTTATTCATCCTACCCAGTCCCTGCGTGATATGAGCGTGCGAATCAAATTCAATACGGTGGAAGGGGTGCTAAAAGACCGGAAAGTGGTAGTGGTGGACGACTCAATCGTTCGCGGAACCACTTTGAAAAAACTCACAAAACTATTACGGGATGCCGGTGCGGCGGAAGTGCATATCCGGGTGAGTTCCCCTCCAATAAAAAATCCCTGCTTTTACGGCATGGATTTCCCGAACAGAGAAAACTTGATCGCCAATAACATGTCCATCGCTGAAATGCGTGAGTTTCTGAATGTCGACAGCATTCAATATCTTTCCATAGAGGGTATGCTGGATGCCTGCGATCTTCCCAACGATAATTTCTGTAATGCCTGTTTTTCCGGCAATTATCCTGTTCCTGTTTCGGACGAGGAATCGTATGAGAAAGAGCGTTTTGAAGAGAATCTGGCCAAGGAAGTTGAATTGTGACCGTTGACGGAGTCGTTGTTGCCGCCGGATTATCTTCCCGTGCCGGTGGGTTCAAGCCGGAGTTCGCCCTGCACGGACAACCACTGATTCACCATACTGTTGGCACACTTCTCCCATATTGCGATCGTATAATTGTAGTTGGCGGATATAAGTTTGAGCGACTGCAATCCTTGCTTGACGGGTACCGGAATATCACACTGCTTCGGAACAGAGAATATCGGTCCGGAATGTTCAGTTCCGTTCGGGTTGGGGTGGAGGCGGTGGAAGCGGAGCGGTTTTTTTTCCTTCCAGGAGATATTCCGGCTGTCCATGGAAAGGTACCAGAGCGTCTTCTCCAGGTTTCGTCAAAGGTAGTTATACCCGCATTTCAGGGCCGGAAAGGGCATCCTGTGCTGTTTGATTCCTGTGTGATTCCGACAATTCTGAATGCACCGGTTTCCTCCAATCTCCGGTCAGTAATTCACGATATAGGATACACCACCCTTGAGGTAGAGGATAAGAATATTCTGCAGGATGTTGATACTATTCAAGATTACCGGGAACTGAAAGGGAGGTAACATCGGGAGGTGGTGAGGAATCGTGCATGGACCTCCGGGGTACTGGCATTAACCCGTATTGTATGATACCGGCCAGAGCGGCTGTACTCCGATTGAATATACTGGAGTGCAATCATATCCCTGTTTGATCCGTTTACTGTTTTGATCTGCTTTCCGGAAGGGCACTGGTTCGGTTGGATACACCCACAGCAGAGGCCGGCGGACCAGAGCGAAAATCAATTTGGTTTGACCGGACTGCCATCCTGGTTCAGAACACGGGTGGAATTCCGCAGCACAAGTTCGGATTTGAGCAAAAACTTCTGAGGGGCCAGTTGTTTGGGTGCTTCAATACTCTGGATAAGCAGCTCTGCCGCTTTCTCACCCAATTCGACTTTGGGTGTATGAATTGTGGTCAACGGAATTGGTGACCGTCGGGCAAATTCAATATCATCATCGCCAACCACTGATATATCGCCGGGTATCCGGATGTCCAGTTCGGTCAGTGCGGCAATAGTGCCCAAAGCAATGAGATCGTTGTAGCAGACAATAGCCGTGGGGTACTCATTCCGCGGCAGGTCTTTGAAATAATCAATCGCCGTATCATACCCCTGTTCCAGGCGGGATCCGGCGGAGACCAGTACCTCATCCGCCCGGAATACCAGTGAGCTCTCACTGTAGGCTTCCCTGACACCCCGAATCCGATCCATGGTATGGGATGTGTATTCGGGTCCGGAAAAATGGAGAATCTTTGAGTGTCCGGAGTCGATCAGGTATTTCACCGCGCTTTTCGTTGCCGCCACATGATCTATGTCTACCACCGAGGCATGAATTCCCTGCACCTTTTCCAGCAGAACAAAGGGGTAATTCAGACTCTGCAGTCTGAACAGGTGTGAAAATTCCGCGTCCGGATCACTCAGGGAGGGAGCGATAATCACACCATCGATGTCTTTATTTGTCAGTTGTTCGATGATGATTTTTTCCTGCCGGAAGCTTCCCTCCGAGCTGGTAACGAACACGGTGTATCCTTTGGTTTTCGCATATTCACGAATACCGGTCACCACATCAGTATAGTAAGGATTGTCTAATTCCTTGACCACTACACCGAGGCAGGCGGCAGTTCCTTCCCGTTTCAGATTTCTGGCGGTGCCCCGTGGTCGATAGTTCAATTCGTTGATCGCGTCAATCACAAGTTCGCGGGTCTTCTGTGTTACGCCGGGCTTGTTGTTAATAACATTGGAGACGGTAGCGGTCGAGACGCCGGCCAGATTTGCCACATCACTGATGGTTGTTTTAGCCATTGGGTAATCCTGTTGAGTTTGGGCCGCCCGAAAGCAACGGGAGCAATAGAATAGATGGTGTAGTCCACATGACTTCCATCTATCCGCTGATTAGTATTCTTACCTTACAAAATAAATTTCCTTAAAAAAAGCGTGAGTTCTCTTCCTTCCGTTATCGGTGCGACTGTTCAGCGGGTCCTGTTTTCGTAAAGAGAAATTGACAGGTGAACTTCGTGCATTCAAACCGCTTGAATTCCAATTGTGGGATTGGTACGTTCACCCTGTTTCCATTCGTGCACGGCATACCAATCATTGACCTGTTATGGGAAAGGAATGCTCGCAGGACCATTCTGGATACGAGGTGTATTATCCCCGGGAGTGCGGACCTGTACCGGGAAACTGCCCGGCAGGAAGAATTGTCTTGCTTTGCCATGATTGGGTTTTTACTTTCCATTAAACCAATTTAATTGATATAAAATCGTTTTAATCCAATATAATATCAGGGAGCGCCTAACGCCAGTACATTTTGAATGACTCTCCGGTCAGGCCTGGGTGATCAGGAATCCCGGGAGAGATATACCGCCGCCGTCAACACAGGAATCGGAAGTAGAAACGGGACAGAGACCAATGCAGCAAACGCATTATGTGATTGGAATGGATTATGGCACGGATTCGGTTCGTGCGCTGATTGTGGATGCGGCAACCGGAGAAGAAATATCCTCCGCTGTACACCACTATCGCCGGTGGGGAGAAGGTCGTTACTGTGATCCCGCCAATCAACAATTCCGGCAACACCCGCAGGATTACCTGGATTCGCTCGAGGGATCGGTGCGAGCTGCATTACAGAAGGCTCCCGACGGAACGGCGGAGAAGATACGAGGGCTTTCAATCGATACGACCGGTTCCACCCCGGCACCAGTAGATAAACAGGGTCGCCCGCTGGCCCTGTCTCCGGAATTTCAGGACAATCCTCACGCAATGTTCATTCTCTGGAAAGACCATACTGCCATCGCCGAGGCAGAAGAACTTAATCAGTTAGCCCATTCATGGGATGGAGAGGATTACACAAAATATGTAGGCGGCGTGTATTCCTCGGAATGGTTCTGGGCAAAGATACTTCACACCTTGCGCACTGATGACAGGGTCCGGGAACGCACTTTCTCCTGGGTGGAACATTGTGATTGGATGCCTGCGGTTCTGACAGGCCGGACGGATCCGCTCAGCATGAAGCGCAGCAGGTGTGCGGCCGGACATAAGGCTCTGTGGCACGAATCGTGGGGTGGGTTGCCTTCAGAAGATTTTCTGACGACTCTCGATCCGCTGCTTGCAGGATTGCGTGATCGGCTCTATGGAGAGGAGACTTACCAGGCTGATGTCCCTGTCGGGACTCTGACGTCCGAATGGGCGGACCGGTTGGGTCTGTCGTCGGAAGTAGTGGTTGGTGTCGGGGCGTTCGATGCTCATCTGGGGGCGGTCGGAGCAGAGATCAGACCGCATGTCCTGTGTAAAGTGATGGGTACTTCAACCTGTGATATGATGATCGTACCCCCTGATGAATTGGGAGATAAATGTGTACGGGGCATTGCCGGGCAAGTGAACGGTTCCATTCTGCCGGGTATGGTGGGTCTGGAAGCCGGCCAGTCAGCATTCGGGGACGTCTACGCCTGGTTTCAGGAGGTATTGCTCTGGCCTGTTGAGCAGTTGGATTCTCTGGATACAGGTCTTTCTCCGGAGGACGTGGCAGCTGTCCGGACACGCATGGAGGAGAATTTAATACCGGAGCTCACCCATGCCGCACAACAGATCTCACCTGAAGTTTCCGGTCCACTTGCTGTCGACTGGATGAACGGGAGGAGAACCCCCTACGCCAACCAGCGGCTGCGGGGAGCAATTACCCAATTACATCTCGGAACGACCACGCCGAAAATCTTTCGGGCGTTGGTTGAATCCACTGCCTTTGGCGCACGGAAAATCGCCGATCGTTTCCAGGAAGAGGGAGTCAGAATTGACGATGTCTATGCGCTGGGTGGCATTCCGTCCAAATCGCCGTTTATTATGCAGGTATCGGCAGATGTGTTGAATAAACCGATCCATGTGGTGAACTCGGATCAGGCACCGGCGCTGGGGTCTGCTATGGCCGCTGCCACGGTTGCCAAAATCTATCCCTCGATGAAAGCCGCTCAAGCGGGAATGGGAGCCGGTTTCGGAGATCAATATACTCCCGATACGGAACGGGCGGAACTATACGATACCTTATATCGGAAATATGAACAACTCGGTGGATTCATTGAAAACAATCTGACTGATGGAAATAGCTGATGAGTGCATATTCCCGGCTGAAGGAGAAAGCCTGGCACGCCAATATGGAGCTGCCGGAACATGAGTTAGTGATTTTTACCTTTGGTAATGTAAGTGCTGTGGACCGGGATGCGGAGGTGTTTGCTATCAAACCCAGCGGTGTTCCTTACAGCGAGCTCTCTCCTGAGGACATGGTGGTGGTTGATTTCCAGTCAAATGTTGTGGAGGGCGAGCTGCGCCCGTCTTCAGACACGAAAACGCATGCGGTGCTGTATCGGAGTTTTCCTAATATCGGGGGCATTGTCCATACCCATTCCACGTATGCAGTAGCCTGGGCCCAGGCACAGCGCCCCATTCCCATACTCGGGACCACCCATGCGGACCACCTCCAGACCGAGGTGCCCTGCACGGATGTAATGAGCGACGAAATGATCCGGGGAGACTATGAAGAGCAGACAGGGTATCAGATTGTAGAGACCTTTCAGGAACGGTCATATGCGGAAATCCCAATGGTATTGGTGGCCTGTCACGGACCGTTTACCTGGGGAGCCGACGCTGAAGATGCCGTTTACAACAGCGCTGTGCTTGAGGAACTGGCACAGATGGCATTCCTTACTGAACAGATCAATCCTGACGTTCCCAGATTAAAGCAAACCATTATAGACAAACACTATCTTCGAAAACACGGCAGTGATGCCTACTATGGCCAGGATTAGTGTGTGAGAAGCCGTCTTTTTTATGCGTTTTCAACACACTGCAGTGTTGCTCACAATCAGGCAGGTGTGAACCGGATGATCCGGTTATTCCGATAATTCCACCCACAAGAGAATACCGTGAAATTCCATAGGCGGTTATCTAATAAAAGTTCATATCCCTCTTGGGTATTTATACGTAATGAATTTGAGTGACTAAGTGGAGGCATATATGAATGATCAGGAGAAACCACGGATAGGAATGCTCGGCATAATGCAAGAGCTCTATGATGACATGCTCCCGGGAATTACAGAACACCAGGAAGACTATGCCCGGGAAGTTGTCGGGCACCTGCGCGATCTGGTGGAGATTGATTTCCCAAGAGCTGCACGAAATCGCCAGGATATTGAGGACATTTTACAGAGCTTTCAGACGAAAGATCTGGATGGAGTAATGATCGTAATGTTGACGTATGGTCCCGGGCTTCGGATTGTTCGGGCATTGCAGCAAAATACTCTGCCAATACTCCTGGCGAATATCCAGCCGGAATCGACCGTTACCGAGAAATGGGATATGGCCGATCTCACTTATAATCAGGGAGTACACGGGGCGCAGGATACTGCCAATATGATTTTACGCACCACGGGAAGCCCGCCAAGTATTATATCTGAAGACTGGCGCAGTGATCGGTTTCGGGAGTATGTTCACGACTGGGCGAAAGCTGCCCGGACAGCCCGGAAGCTCCGCGAGATGAGATTGGTCATGATCGGACAGATGCAGGGGATGGGTGACATTTTAACTGATCCGGCAGCGTTTATGCGCACACTGGGACCGCAGCTGGAAGTTCGGGGGATCGGATCTGTATACAACAGAATGGAATCTGTGACCGATGGTGAGATACAGAATGTGAAGAAGGTGAATGCGGAAAATTTCGAAATCGATCCCGCCATATCTGAGAAACAGTATTCCTTTGCTGCGAGGTTTCAGGTTGGAATTTCCAAACTGCTTGAGGATGAGGGGTACGGTGGCTTCAGCATCTATTTTAACTCTCCGGGAGAGGATGGCCGGTTCGAACAAATTCCCATGATGGCGGCATCCAATCTGATGGCGGAGGGCTATGGATATGCGGCGGAAGGGGATATGAATTGTACCGCGCTGGTGGCTGCCGGCCACATTCTGGCAGGGGATGCGCATTTTACAGAGATGTATGCCATGGATTTTGAACGGGATGCAATCCTGCAAAGTCATATGGGCGAAGGTAACTGGAAAATTGCCAACAACAAGCACCCCATTAAACTGATCGATCGTGAATTGGGAATTGGGGGACTGGATAATCCGCCGACGGTGTTGTTCAGTGCACGGCCGGGTCCGGCAACTTTGGCTACCCTGGTTTCGCTGAGAGGAGATCAGTACCGGCTGGTGGTTTCTCAGGGCGAAGTGCTGGAGACGGATGTGCTGCCGAACGTGGAGATGCCGTATTTCCACTTCCGGCCGGAAGAGGGTGTTCGCAGCTGCCTGGACGGGTGGTTACGCAATGGCGGAACCCATCACCAGTGCATGTTGTTGGGAGATCAGCGGAGACGCTGGCGGTTGTTCTCTGAGATTACCGGAATTGAATTCGTTGAAGTGTGATTAACAGAGGAGTTTTGCTATGGAAACCTGGGCGTTAGGCTGGATTGACTGGCTGGTCATCGCAGGGTATTTCGCAATATTGGCAGGATTAGCCTGGTGGGTGATCAAGCAGAAGCAGGATACCTCAACGGACTACTTTTTAGCAGGCAGAAACCTGGGATGGTTTGTGGTAGGAGCGTCCGTGTTTGCCTCAAATATCGGTTCGGAACATATTGTTGGTTTGGCGGGAACCGGGGCGACCGATGGTGTGGCCATGGCCCACTATGAGTTGCATGCCTGGGCACTGTTGGTG
>Ga0207797_1000760_pt1 | contig 24537 bp, 22 predicted proteins | sample PRCRCaboRojoPR_6_FD_187275 | JGI IMG/M metagenome (GOLD analysis project Ga0207797, IMG submission 187275) | Marine sediment microbial community from Cabo Rojo, Puerto Rico - PR CR 10% Liquid 1 (SPAdes) | ecosystem: Environmental > Aquatic > Marine > Coastal > Sediment | place: Cabo Rojo, Puerto...
GGGGCTGCCGGTTCTGCAACCTCAACCTCCAGTGGCGCGGGTACCGCGCCAAGTCGCCGGAACGGGCCGCGCGCGAGATCGACGGGCTCACCCGCAAACACCGGGTGCTCTCGGTCCCGCTCGTGGACAACCTCCTCCCGGCCCGAAACACCCGGACCCTGTTTGCGGCCCTGGCGCGCCTCCCGCAGGACCTCAGGCTCTTCGGCGAGATTCGGGCCGCCACGCCGGCCGGCGATCTCCGCGCCATGGCCGCGGCGGGCATGGAGGAGGTCCAGGTGGGCGTCGAGGCCCTGAGCACGGAGCTGCTCCGCAAGATCGGCAAGGGGACCACCGCCCTACAAAACCTGGAGATCATGAAGCGGTGCGAGGCGCCGGACATGCCGGACCTGGCCGGGAACCTGATCCTGCACGTCCCGGGGAGCGACGAGGCCGACGTGGCCGAGACCCTTCGAATGCTGGAGTTCGCCGCCTGCTGCCGCCCCCTGAGAACCGTCCCGTTCTGGCTCGGCCTCGAGAGCCCCTTCTGGCGTTCCCCCCGGGAACACGGCATTCGAAGGACATTCAACCACCCCAACTACGGTCGTCTCTTCCCGGCCTCCGTCCTGAGAACCCTGGTCCTCATGGTCCAGGCCCACCACGGGGACGTTCGCCGGCAGCAGCGCATCTGGCGCCCGGTGAAGGAACGGGTCCGCGCGTGGCGCCGGACCTACGAGTCGCTTCACCAGTCCCCTCGCAGCGAGCCGATCCTCTCCTTCCGGGACGGAGGCGGCTTCCTGATCGTCCGCCGGCGCCGGCCCGGCAAGGCCTCCATGACCCACCGGCTCGAGGGGCCCTCACGCGAAATCTACCTGTTCTGCTCCAGGAACCGCAGCCTCCCACACATCCTGGCGCGGTTTCCCCGGTTGGGGGAGGATCGCGTACGCGCGTTCCTGGGGATGATGGTGGAGAAGCGGTTGATGTGTGCGGAAGGAGACCGGCACCTCAGCCTGGCCGTGCCTCTTCGAAGGAAGCGGGTGACGCGGGGAGACCTCTCTTGACGACGGACATTCGAGAGAAACCCTTCATCCGCCCGGAGGACGTCCTGGCGCTCAACTTCGTCCGCAGCTCACCTGCGCGTGCGTTCCGGACGCACCACCGGCAGGGTCTGCGCTCCCACATCCTGGAGGTCCTGGACCCGGAGGACCTCCAGGCCGAGCAGGCCGGCGTGGTCGAGAACGGGCTGCTCCGGTTTCCCCGGGCCAGGCCCGTGAAGATGTTCCGCGTGTTCCGGACGCGGTTTCACGGTCTCGAGGAGGGAATCGAGGAGATCCGGCGGGTGAAGCTCCTGGAGCGCCACCTGGGGTCCAAGCACATGGCGCGCTCGGAGGAGTTCCTGGTGGACTACGTTTCGCAGGGGCGCCGGGACCTGCTGCTCTGCGGGCTCCAGGACTACGTGGAAGGAGAGCCCCTGGACCCGTGGACCGCAATCCGGGGAGACCTCACCGTCGAGCTCGCGCGTCGCCTGGCGCGGTGCTACCGGTCGTGCGCCCGGCCGGCCGGGACGGACCTTGCGGAGGCGATCCGGGCCCGGGCGGCCTCCTTCATCGACCGGATGAAGGGGATGGTCCTGGAGGCCGCTCGCATCCCGGACCTGGCCGGTGTGAGCAACCTGATCGTCACCCCCTCGGGGGACATCAAGCTCGTGGACATCAACAACATCTCCCGGGTCCCCTTCGCCCCGGAGATCCCCCTGGACGACAAAGGGTACCCCATCTGCGACAAGTCCGTCCAGGCGCTCTTTCTCCTGGAACAGAAGCTCCTGGGCCGGGATCCGGATCCGGGCGACCCCCTGCACCGCCATTTCCTCGATCCAAGGCGGGTCCGGCGCGTGAAGAAGCTGGAATCCGCCTTTCACCGGAGCGCACCCTTTCCGGACTCGCCGACCCCTCAGTGATCCAGCAGGTCCCGGCACGCGGCAGCCAGCTCCTCCGGGGCCAGCCCGGACAGGCACTTGAGATCGTCACACTTCTTCCGGAAACAGGGCTGGCAGTCGACCCCGGCGGTGACCACCCGGGCGCGGTCCGTGTAGGGACCGGTCCTTCCCGGATCGGTCGGTCCGAAGACCGCCGCCGTCCGGGTTCCCGCGGCCGCCGCCATGTGCATCAGCCCGGAGTCGTTCCCCACGAACAGGTCCGACGCTCGAAGGAAGGCCGCCACCTCGGGCAGAGACAGCTCCCCGACCAGGTTCCGGCTGGGGTGCCTCATGAGCCCGGCGGCCCGCTCCCCCACCGCCCGCTCCTTCGGTGCCCCGAGCCAGAACACCCGGGCGCCGCACGCATCCACCAGGAGGTCGGCCGCCCGGGCGAAGCTCGACACCGGCCACGTCTTGGTGACCCAGCCCGCGGTCGGGCAGACCGCCACCACAGGGCCAGGGCCGGACGATGCGCCCAGCAAGCGCTCCACCCGGGTCCGCTCCGGATCGCCCCCGGGCGGCAGGACGAACCGGACCCCCTCCGTCCCTCGGCAGCCCAGCATGCGGCACATGAGCAGGTACCCGTCCACCGCGTGCATCTCCCGGGAGATCTCGTAGGGCTCGTTGTAGAACAGCGTCGAGAACTCCCGTCCGTTGGCGTACCCCGCCCTGCGCCCGCTGCCCGTGGCGTAGGTGATCAGGCCGGAGCGCAGCAGGCACTGAAGGTCCACCACGAGATCGAACCCCTCCCCTCGAAGCCTGCGCACCAGCCTGGCCATCCCCCCCAGCCCGAGGCCCTTCCGTTTCACCACGATCAGGTCGTCGATCAACGGGTTGCCCTCGAGGGCTCCGGCGTTCTGCTCGAAAACCAGCCAGGAGACCCGGGCCCGGGGAAAGGACCGCCGGATCACCGGCAGGACGGCCGTCGCCTGGACGACGTCGCCCAACGCCGACGGCTTGACGATCAACACGTTCCGCATGGGTCTTTTCGGATTCCCTCCAAAGATGTGCGTCGCCTCCCGACCCGCCCTGCACCCTGCAGGCCCGGGGGACCGGCCGGCGTCCTCCGGTCCCGGACGGCCTCCGGCGGGGAGAATAGCGCAACCCGGGGTCCGTTGGCACCCCTTTTCTCGATCGACGGGAAAAGCCGGTTCACGCTCGAGACCGGGGTCACCCCCCGGAGACCGGGATGTGAATGTCCACGACGTCGCCGGGTGCGAGCCGGTGGTCGAACCCCCGCAGGCGGCCGTTCACGAACACGTGGATCATGATGTCGTCGTAGGAATCGGAGGGGCCGAGGGCGGGAAACCGCTCGAGGAGGTCCCGGACCGTGGCCTCCGGTGCGAGCTCCACGCGGCCTCCCGCAACGGGGGCGTTTCCCTCCGTCCCCCCGGACGATCCGACGGCATAGGTGGAGCGCAGGTGGATCTTCACGTCTGTCCCCTCGCGGCGCCGCCGGGTGCCGGCAGGCTCGATACGGCATGGGTCGGAACGCTCGCCCGCGCCCGCCCCGAAAGATCGGCGCCGGCCGGGGCGTCCTGCCGACATCCTAGCATCCCCCACCGCGGGAGAAAACCGGGGTCCGCGTTCCGGTCGTTGACGCCCCCGTTCCCAGCGGATAAAGTCGTCGTCATGCCGCCGGACGCCGACCAGATCGAACGGGTGCTCGGTCCCGCGGGTCTCCTGGCCCGCAGCCTGGAGGGGTTCGAGTTCCGGGAGTCCCAGCTCGCCATGGCGCGCCTCATCGACCGGGGTCTGACCGAGGGCCGGCAGGTCCTGATCGAGGCAGGGACGGGAACGGGCAAGACCCTGGGCTACCTGACCCCGATCGTCCTGAGCGGGAAAAAGGCCGTCATTTCGACGGGTACGAAGAACCTCCAGGAGCAGATCGCCCACAAGGACGTTCCCCTCCTGGCCCGCGCGACGGGCATGGAGATCGACGCCATGCTCATGAAAGGGCGGGCCAACTACCTCTGCCTCCAGCGCTACCGGCAGGCCGCAGCCACCCCCGATCTCCTCGGCAAGGCCACGGCCCGCGTGTGGAAGCGCATGGACCGGTGGCTCCAGGAGACCGAGTTCGCCGACCGCTCGGAGCTCGACTGGCTCGCCGACGAGGACCCCTTCTGGGACAGCGTCTCGGCCACCTCCGAGCAGTGCCTCGGCGCACGCTGCCTCCACTACGACGACTGCTTTCTGAATGCGCTCCGCCGAGAAGCCGCCGCGTCCAGAATCGTCATCGTAAACCACCACCTCTTCTTCGCCGACCTCATGGTCAAGCGGAGCGGTTTCGGGGAGATCCTGCCCCGGTTCCAGGTGGGGGTCATGGACGAGGCCCACAACGTGGAGAACACGGCCACCGCCTACTTCGGCGAGAGGGTGAGCACCAACCAGCTCTCCGACCTGGTGGCCGACGCGGAGAGGGCCGTCCGAGCGGCGGGTGACGACCCCGACTTCGAACGCAAACCCCTCGAGAGGGCCCTCGGGGCGATCCGGTCCGCGGCCGAAGCGATCCGGGGGTTCTTCCGCGAGCGCCCCGAGCGAGGGACACTGGACGACCCGGCCCGCGCCTTTCTGCGGGACGAGACGGTGGAGGTCCTTCGCAGGGAGCTGGAACGGGTCCAGGAGCGCTGCGGGCTGGACCGATCCGACGATCCGGTCCTGCATGGATTCTCCGCCCGCGCGGGCAACCTGGCCCGGGCCCTGATGGTGATCCTGGAGTCGGACGACCCGGACTGGCTGGCCTGGTACGAGCGCCGGAAGACGGGGGTCCAGCTCCACGCCTCGCCCCTGGACGTGTCCGGTCCTCTGCGGGAGCACCTGTACGACAGCCTCGAGACGCTCGTGCTCACCTCGGCCACGCTGGCCACGGACGGGGACTTCCACTACGTGCGTTCCCGGCTGGGGCTCGGGGAAAACCTCCTGGAGGGCATCTACGAAAGCCACTTCGACTTCGCGTCCCAGACCCTCATGTACGTGCCCCGGGACCTGCCGCTCCCTTCCAGGCCGGACTTCGCGGACCGGGTCGCCGAACGGATCGACGAGCTCCTCCGGATCAGCAGGGGCCGGGCCCTGGTGCTCTTCACCAGCTATCACAACCTGAACCGCGTGCACCAGCGCCTCGCTCGGGACTTTCCCTACCCTCTGTACCGCCAGGGGGAAGCCCCCCGGTCCGTTCTCCTGAATCGCTTCACCCGGAACATCCACTCCGTGCTCCTCGCCACGGGCTCTTTCTGGCAGGGGGTGGACGTCCCGGGCGAGACCCTGAGCTGCCTCGTGGTGGACAAGCTCCCCTTCGACTCGCCCGGAGACCCGCTGGTGGCGGCGCGCATGAACGCGATCCGCGCCCGCGGGGACAACCCGTTCATGGACTACCAGCTTCCCGCGGCGATCATCGCCCTCAAGCAGGGCCTGGGGCGCCTCGTTCGGAGCAGCGCGGACCGGGGTGTCCTGGCCGTGCTGGACGCCCGGATCGTCACCGCCCGCTACGGCGGACAGTTCTTCCGGAGCCTCCCCGACATGCCGTTGAGGCACGCGCTCGAAGCCGTGGCGGCGTTCTTTCAGGACGACGCCGACTCGACCTCCGCCGGGCGCCCGGTTTCCCCTTGAACCCCCAAACCCTTTTCCCCTATCATCGTCAGAGCGGAAAACCGCCGAGAGAGGAGTCCCCATGCCGCCCAAACCCTGGGAGGTCCTGTCCAGCGAGTGGGATCGGACCTACCGTGTCTTCCACCTGCGCACCGACCGGGCCCGCTCCCCGCGGACCGGCAAGGACCACCGCTTCTATGTCCTGGAGTCCACCGACTGGGTGAACGTCATTCCCCTGACCCCGGCGGGCGAGGTGGTGCTGATCCGCCAGTACCGTCACGGGACCCGCGAGAACACCCTGGAGATCCCGGGCGGCCTCGTGGAGCCGGGAGACGCGCCGGAGGACGCGGCCCGAAGGGAGCTCGCCGAGGAGACCGGCTACCGGAGCCGGGGGATGACCTGTCTCGGGTACGTCCACCCCAACCCCGCCATCCTGAACAACCGCTGCCACACCTTCCTGGCCCGGGACGTGTTTCCCGACGGCGGCCAGGCTCAGGACGACAAGGAGGACATCGAGGTTCTCATTCGACCGCTCTCCGACGTCCCGCGGCTGATCCGGGAGAATCGGATCACCCACGCGCTGGTGCTGGCGGCCTTCTACCGGTTTTTCATGGAGTCAGGAGAGAACCCATGACCACGCACCACGGATTCGAGCGCATCCGATCGCAGGAGATCCCCGAGCTGAACACCCGGGCCGAGCTCTTCCGTCACACCCGCACCGGAGCCGAGCTTCTCAGCCTGATCAACGACGACGAGAACAAGGTCTTCGGCGTCACTTTTCGCACCCCGCCGCCGGACTCCACCGGCGTCGCCCACATTCTGGAGCACTCGGTCCTCTGCGGCTCCCGCAAGTACCCGGTCAAGGAGCCCTTCGTGGAGCTCCTGAAGGGGTCGCTCAAGACCTTCCTGAACGCCATGACCTACCCGGACAAGACCTGCTACCCCGTGGCCAGCCAGAACGTGCAGGACTTCTACAACCTCATCGACGTCTACCTCGACGCCGTGTTCCACCCCCGCATCACACCCGCCATCTTTCAGCAGGAAGGGTGGCACTTCGACGTGGAGCGGGTGGACGGACCCATGGGGTTCAAGGGCGTGGTCTACAACGAGATGAAGGGGGCCTACTCGTCGCCCGACTCGCTTCTCGCCGAGTACAGCCAGCAGTCGCTGTTCCCGGACACGCCGTACGGGCTCGACTCGGGCGGGCACCCGCGCCGCATTCCGGACCTGACCTACGAGCAGTTCCTGGAGTTCCACCGGCGCTACTACCATCCGTCCAACGCGCGCCTCTACTTCTACGGGGACGACGACCCCGACACCCGGCTGGAGATCGCCGAGGGGTACCTGGGCGACTTCGACCGGCTCGAGATCGACTCCTCGGTCCCCCTCCAGGGGCCCTTCCCCGTGCCGCACCTGCAAACGGAGCCCTTCGACCCGGGAGAGGACGAGCAGGCCGCCTCCAAGGGTATGGTCACCGTGAACTGGGTGCTGGCCGGGGAGCCCGAGCCGGTGGACGCCCTGGCCTGCTTCGTGCTGAACTACATGCTCCTGGGCATGCCCGGCTCCCCCCTCAGGAAGGCCCTGATCGACTCGGGGCTGGGGGAGGCCCCGGCCGGCGGGGGCCTGGAGAACGAGCTGCGACAGATGTACTTCTCCACCGGGCTCAAGGGCGTGAAGACCGGGGACATGGAACGGGTGGAGCCCCTGGTCCTCGACACCCTGGAACGGCTCTCCCGGGACGGGATCGACCCCCGGACCGTGGAGGCGGCCATGAACACCATCGAGTTCGGGCTTCGCGAGAACAACACGGGGCAGTTCCCCCGAGGGCTCCTCCTCATGCTCCGGAGCCTCACCACGTGGCTCTACGACCGGGACCCCCTGGCGCTGGTGGCCTTCGAGGAACCGCTCTCCACCCTCAAGGGCAGGGTTGCGAAGAACGCGTCCCTGTTCAGCGAGATGATCCGGCACCGTTTCCTGGACAACCCCCACCGGACCACCGTGGTGCTGGCCCCCGAGCCGGGGTTGTCTCAAAAGCAGGCGGCCGAGGAGCAGGAGCGCCTGCGAAAGGCCCGGGAGGCCATGGAACCGGAGGAGATCCGGCAGGCCGTGGAGACCACGAAGAAGCTGCGGGAGCTCCAGGAGAAGCCCGACCCCCCGGAGGCCCTGGCCGCCATCCCCACGCTCCGGCTGGAGGACCTTCCCCCGAGGAACAAGGAGATCCCCGAGGAGGCGCAGGAGCGCCGGGGAACGGACGTGCTCCTCCACGACCTGTTCACGAACGGGATCACCTACCTGGACGTGGGCTTCGATCTCCATGCCCTCCGGCCCGGGCTCCTGCCCTATTTGCGGCTCTTCAGCCGGGCCCTCCTGGAGATGGGCACCGAGACCGAGGACTACGTCTCCCTCAGCCAGCGCATCAGCCGAAAGACCGGGGGAATCGTCTCCTCCCTCTTCTTTTCGGCCTCGCGCGGGGACCCGCGAGGCGCCGCCTGGCTGTTCCTCCGGTGCAAGGCCATGACCCCCAAGGCCGGGGACCTCCTGGACATCCTCCGGGACGTCCTGCTCGGGGTGAGGCTGGACGACCGCGAGCGCTTCCGCCAGATCGTGCTGGAATCCAAGGCCCGCAAGGAGCAGAGCCTGGTCCCGTCCGGGCACCAGGTGGTGAGCAAGCGGATCGCCGCGCATTTCGGGGAGGCGGGCTGGGCGGCCGAGCAGATGGGGGGGCTGACCCATCTCTTCTTTCTCCGGGAGCTCCTCGAGATGGTGGAGGCGGACTGGCCCACCGTTCTCTCCGCCCTGGAGGAGGTACGCAGCTCCCTGGTGCGTCGCGGGGCGGTCACCCTGAACGTCACCGTGGACCAGGAGGGCTGGTCCCGGGTGGATCCCCTGATCACGGAACTCCTGGAGGCCCTCCCCGACGAAGCGGCCCCTGCACAGGCCTGGAACCCCGTCCATCCCTCGCGCTTCGAGGGCCTGACCATTCCGGCCCAGGTGAACTACGTGGGCAAGGGCGCGGTCCTGGACCCCCTCGGGTACGGCTTTCACGGCTCCGCGCTCGTCATCACCCGGCATCTGCGGAACGCCTGGCTGTGGGACCGGATCCGGGTCCAGGGAGGCGCCTACGGGGCCTTTTGCAACATCGACCGGCTCTCCAACGCGCTCACCTTCGCCTCCTATCGCGATCCCAACCTCGTCGACACCTTGAAGGTGTTCGACGAGGCGGGCGCGTTTCTCCGATCGTCCCCTCCGGGCCGGAACGAGCTGACCAAGGCCGTGGTGGGCACCATCGGCGAGCTCGATCAATACCGGCTTCCGGACGCCGCGGGCCACATCTCCCTGCTCCGCCGCCTGACCGGGCAGACCGAGGAGGAGCGCCAGCAGGTGCGGGAGGAGGTGCTGGGAACCGGGACGGACCGGTTCCGTGCCTTCGCGGACGTCCTCGACGGGGTCCGGGACACCGGCATCGTCAAGGTGCTCGGCTCGCGCGACGCCATTGAGAAGGCCTCGGCCGATCATCCGGGCTGGCTGGAGATCCGGAGCGTCCTCTGAGCGGCTGAGGCCCGCCCTCCCCGAGCCCCGGCGACACGCCCGTCCGCATGACCGCGACCCGGACGGGCGATCTGTGTCACCGGCTTGACGGTCTTCCTGATCGCCGGGCCCGGGACGGGATCCGCCGGCCGCATCCGAGCCCTGCGGCCCGGGCGGGGGTCCGCCCGCTCCCCTCCAAGCTTTCCCCCTGACCGCGGGTTCCCACACGCCGGGGTTCTTTTGTGACACCTCTGCTCCCCCCCGGTGCTGAGCCGCATCGCCTTTCCAAGCCGGGCATTGCCCGCACCAGGGCCGAACGCTGCGGGTCAGGGCAGCATCAACGCATCCGCGTAAGACCGGACAAAATGGGGGGCCGTGGTCAGCTCCACGTACCGGACACGCCGGGCCAGCTCGGCGGCCTCCTCCCGGCATCGTCTCGAGAGCAACGCCATCCTGGCGCCAATGCCTGCGGCGTTCCCCACCTGCACGAAGCGGTCGCGGGGCAGCGGCGGGAACATGCCCAGGGCGAGTGCGCTTTCCACCCCCAGGTAGGTCCCGAAGGCCCCCACCACCACGATCCGGTCGATGGAATCCGCGTCCAGGCCGGCCTCGAGAAGCAGCGTCTCGATTCCGGCGCGGATGGCCGCCTTGGCCAGCTGGATCTCGTTCACGTCCCCCCGGGTCACGGCGATCTCCCGCGTCGCTCCCCGCTCCCCCTCGGCCGCCAGGAGAAAGCGGGCATTCTTTCCCCGGCCGCCAAGGCGGTCGTGGCTTCCGGGCACGAACGCCCCGGTCTGCCGGATCACGCCCACCCGTCGCAGCTCGGCCACGGCGTCCAGGATCCCCGAGCCGCAGATACCCGCGGGCGGCGCTTCACCGACGGTGCTTACGCTCACTCGGGAACGGGGTCCCTCACCCTCGATGCGCACTCGCTCCACGGCCCCGTCGGCGGCCCGCATGCCGTCGCGGATGTGCGCCCCCTCGAAGGCGGGGCCCGAGGCGCACGAGCAGCTCCAAAGCCGGCCCCCGGCCGCCAGGCTGATCTCGGTGTTCGTTCCGATGTCGATCCCCAGCGCCACATCCGACGCCTCGTGGAAGCCGGTGGCCAGGAGCATGGCCACGTGGTCGCCGCCCACGAAGCCGGCAATGTTGGGCAGAAAGTGGGCCGAAGCGCCGGGTGCGAAGGGCCACCCCAGTCTCCCGGACTTCACGCTGCATGCGTCGGACAGGGCCGCCACGTAGGGGGCCAGGCCGAGCTGCTCCACGGGGAGACCGAGGGCCAGGTGGTGCATGCAGGTGTTCCCCGCAAGGACCGTCTCCAGGATCTCGCCGGCCCGCCGTCCGCAGCCCTCGCACAGCTCCCGGGCCAACCCCGACATCCCCTCCGCAAAAGCGTCCTGGAGCCGCTTGGCCTCGGCCGGGCCCTTCATCGCATAGCTGATCCGGGCCATCACGTCCTCGCCGTAAGCGATCTGCGGGTTCATCCGGCCCGCAGCGCCCAGGGCCTCCCCCGTCTCGAGGTCCACCAGGTATGCGGCCAGCTTGGTCGTGCCCATGTCCACGGCGAGACCCAGGGGCGGGACGCCGTCCGGAAGGAGCGCGAAGATCTCGTCTCCGGAAACGGCCGCACGGAACAGGCCGTTTTCCCTGCGAAGCAGGCCGGGCAGCCGCTGCAGCGCGGCGACGTCCGGTCGGACGCCGTCCAGGCCGTGCTGCTCCCGAAGTGCGTCGCACACCCGGGTGGTGTCGGCCCGCAGGTCGTCCAGGGCCGGGAGGTCGACACGAATCCCGTAGACGCGCACGGCGGGGTCGTGGAGCACCGCTCGCTCCTGTCCCTCCACCTGGGCCCGCTGTGGACCCGTCACGGACCCGGGGGGCACGTCCACCAGAAGATTTCCCTGCACCTTCGCCTGGCAGGCGAGCCTGTACCCCTCGGCCGCGTGGTCCCTCTCCGCCTCGGTCGGCCGGGACACCTCTCCTTGCGCCACGCGGACCCGGCAGGTCCCGCACCGGCCCGCGCCGCCGCAGACCGCGTTCAGCCCCACCCCGGCCGCCTGGGCCGCGTGGAGCAGCGTCTCCCCGGCCTCCACCCGAATGCGGCGCCCGAGGGGTTCGAACTCCACCGTGTATCCTCGGCCCATGGATCGCCTCACGCCTCCTGCCGCTCCCGGATTCGCCAGGGGCAGCGGTCTCGCTTGGAGCAGTAGTCACAGGCCACGCGGTCCGGCCTCATGTCCGGCCCCATGCCGATCACGAGAGACACGGACTTCTGCGGGATCATGAGCGCGCTGTCGGTGAGCCGCACCCCGATCCGCTCCGCAGGCACGAGCCCGAAGAGCACCCGCTGCTGGCGGATGGACCAGCCCTCCTGCCCCGGCTGGGCCCGCATCCCGGACCCCCACCCTTTGGCCGCCGCCTCCTCGCGGACCTCCCGGACCACGACCTCGGAGACCTGCCTGAGGGCGGCGATGCCTGCACCGTCGAGGGCCATGGCCCGGACCGGGTCCTCCGGAAAGAGATCTTTGACGCGGGCCTCCAGGGCCGATCCGAGCGTGCAGACCGCCATGGCCACCGCTTTCGAGCCGGCCAGCGCCCGGGCCGCCAGGGGGCCCTCGAACGCGGCCCCGCCGTCGAGGACGATCGTCTGGTGGTGAAAGTCGCTCACCGGCAGGACCACCCGGGTCGAGTCGGGGTCCATAAGGGACTGAGCCTCCTCGATCACCTCTCCCGCGGCGGCGAAGAGCGCCGGGCCCGCCCGTTCGGGATCGATTCCCTGCCCTTCCAGAACGGCCCGAGCGTCCAGGGCCGGACGCGAGTCGCAATTGCACCCCATCGCACCACCCCCATTCGTGCCGAAGCGGCCCCGTCGAAAGGAACGCCCCGACGAATCCCGGGGAATCCTACCCCAACCGGGCCCTCGAGAAAAGGGAAACGATGCCGTCCTGCCGGATCCCGGAGAGGAACAGCGTGCATGCTTCGTCGCCGCCCGTGCCACAGGTGTCCAGTACGGTCTCACGCTCCACGTTGATCTCGTCGCGATCGATGTGCACGTGGCCGTCGCCCACAATCACCTTGGCCGCTCGGAACCGCAGGGCCCGGGCCGCCGCGGTGATCCCCGTGACGATCTCGCCCTTGATCCTCAGAGCCGCAAGAAAGGCCCCGATCTGTGCGGGGGTGGCCAGGTTGTCCAGGATCTCCTCCATTGCCGACTTCATCTCGCGACTCCGGAGATCCTCGCCCCTGACGACTTTCGTGATGGCTTGCTTGAGGCCGTGGGGACGGTTCCCCACGGCCTCGAAAACAGAACAAAAAAAACCGCGGGACCTCGGAAGGCTGCCCACGGTTTCTTCGATCGGGTCGGTTCAGATCCCTAGATCGGCGAGCACACCTCCCCCGGGGAGAGGGGCCGCCACCAGCCCATCGACGAGCTCAACCCATGTGGATCCTTTGCGCTCATGCCTGCGTTCATAGACGGCTCTGCGGTGCCTGTCAGGGGAAACGGGGTTTACGGCGATAAGGCCCCGGACGGCGATCGGTTTCGCGTTCACGACTCCTGCCGGGGCGTTTCACTCCGCCTCCCTGTGCCTCTTCCCGGCGCATCCGTCCGAGAAGCGTGTGGAGGCCCGGGATCAGGAAAAAGGGATCCCGTCATGCGGCAGGGCTCACCCTTCGTCCGTCCCCTTCACGGCGCGCCTCAACCGCTTCAGGCGCCCTTTTCGGGTCTTGGCCTCGAGGCGCCGCCTGCGGGACGCGCGGGTGGGCTTCGTGGGCCTGCGGGAACGGGGACGCTCCGCGGCCTTCCGGATCAGGGCTGTCAGCCGTTCGAGGGCATCCTTGCGGTTCTGCTCCTGGGTCCGGTGACGCCGGGCTTCGATCACCACCACGCCTTCCCGGGTGAGTCGCCTCCCGGCCAGGCGCATGAGCCTCCTCCGGACCCCCTCTGGAAGCGAAGGGGAGGCGGCCGCGTCGAACCGGAGCTGCACGGCCGTGGCCACCCGGTTCACGTTCTGGCCGCCCGGTCCCGAGGCGCGCACGAAATGCTCCTCGATCTCCTTCTCGGGGATGCTGATCCGGTCTGTCACGACGACGTCCGAGCTGCCCAACGCTTCCCTCCCCGGCGGTCACGACCGCCCGTGAAAGTAGGCCTCGGCCAGGGATTCGATGGCGCGCTCGATGCGGGACCACCCTTCTTCCGTTTGGAGATCCATCCCCATGTAGGCGTCCGCGGTCTTGGAACGAAGCACCAGGTACATCACCCCTGCATGGAGCAGGGCGCCCACCGCCGCCAGGTCCCGGTTCCCGGCGGCCCCGTCCGCAGCGGGCAGCAGATCGAGGATCTCCAACCCCTGGGCCTCCCGCACGGCCGCGAGCTCGTCCGTGAGCTCGTTTCGCTGCACGACCTCCCAGCGCAAAACCTCCTGGGTGGTGACACGTTTCCTGAGCTCCCGGAGAAATCCCTTGAGCAGGGCCGCGAAGAGGTCCGCCACGTCCATATCGCCGATCTCGGTGAGCTTCCGGCCCAGGAGCTGGCCGATGGTGGGCCAGAACTCGCCCTGCTGCGCAAAGGCCCGCAGGAGCTGGGGCATGCCCCCAAAGTACCGGTAGATCAGGACCTTGTCCAACCCTGCCTTTCTGGCCACCGCATTGATCCCGATCTCCTGGAACCCTTGACGGGCCAGCAGGTCCTCCACGGCCGCCAGGATCCGCTTCCGGGTCGCATCACTGTCTCGCGTCAATGGCCCCTCCCTGAACATCACCGGCCGGTGACAAATGTCCTATCCCAGGCGCCGCCGTGATGTCAAGGGGTTTCGCATCCCCCCTCCCGTCGAGGCCTCCCGGCGCGGAGGCTGTTGACATCCCCCAAGCAGCCTCCTATGATTTCCATAGGGCTTTTTTCCTCTCACCTCACTCCAGGAGGGGACCATGAGCATCAAGATTCTGATCGACCGGAAGTTCAAGGAACCCGTATCGGCGGACATCTTGAAGGTCATCGAGGACATTCGGATCAAGGCCCTCCGCCAACGCGGCTACATCGGCGGCGAGACCATGGTCGAGGCGGGGGACGACCGGCATCTCCTGGTCATCTCGCTCTGGTCCTCGGTCGAGGACTGGAAAACCTGGTATGAAGGGAACGAATGGAAAAGTCAGGAGAAGGAGCTCGCTCCCCGCCTGGCGGATCCGGTGAAGGTCCAGGTGTTCATTCCGTCGGCCGACTACCTGAAGAAAACGGGATAGACCCCCGGCGGCCGGTGTCCCAACCACAAGCCGGCATCGGATGCGGCCGGCGGGGTAGACGTCTGCGCGGAGACACCTTGCACCCGGGTGATTTGCAGAGCCGTGCGTGCGGTCCGGCGGGAACCGCGGATCCTGGTTGGGACGCGGCCCCGGGGGACGGTCATGGATTGAACAAAAGAGGGGCGTCGCCTCATCGGGAGACGAGACGCCCCTAGGGAAATCGGCGGTGAAAAGGCGGACTATGCCTTTACAACGTTCGCCGCAGCAGGCCCCTTCTGGCCTTGCTCGATATCAAAGGTTACCCGCTCACCCTCGATGAGCGTTTTGAATCCGTCTTCCTGAATGGCTGAAAAGTGAACGAATACATCGCCTCCATCGTCACTCTCGATGAAGCCATACCCTTTCTTCTCGTTGAACCACTTCACGACGCCGCTTGCCAACTTCTTCACTCCTTTAAAAAAATGAACCGCTAGGGCCCTGAAACCAACCAGGGCGGTGGAAACATGCGCCGACGCTCCCATGGCCGTGCCCGGCCGCCTTTTGGGCGGCGTGAGCGCTTGCGCAGTCCGAACTATAAGGTATTTTCAAAAAAATTCAAGAAGAAAATTGCATTTGATTTCAGTTGACAAGCATTCGGCTCGCTGGCTATAAATCAGTTTCATATTGGGGGTTTGGCCTTGTGCAGCAGGTGCGCCTCCCCTTTCGGAAGATCCCGGTCCTTGCACCGGGCCCCAACCGGCGCCGATGTGCGGACGCGGGCGGGTTTCCAGCTCAAGAGGATTTTGCCTCGCTGATCCTTCCCCAATGACAGGATGCACCGGATTCTGGCTTTGACGAAGAGGTGCCGATGGAAGGCCTTCACGGATCGGGACCGTCTCCGCCACGCGTTGGAAGCAACCACCCGGCCCGGAAAGGCTGCTCGATTCGGCGGACTCTGCCTCGGCTGGCAGGGCATGTCTTCAACCCTTTGTACAGTCGTTCCAGGAAGGAGCGAACACCCGCCACTGAAGGGAGCCCGGCGAGGGCTTCCGGCAGGGACTCGGGCCGCCGTCCCGGACGACGACCAGGAGGAACCATGAAGAAGATCGTTGTACTGAGCATGGCGTTGGCATTGGTGTTGTCACTGGGAACCGTCGCCGGGGCCAAGACCCTGAAGCTCTCCCTGGACGCGGACCCCAAAACCCTGGACATCCAGGAGCAGCTGTCCGGCGGCATGCTCCAGTTCTCCCACTGGGTCTTTGACCCCCTGGTACGCTACCGCCAGGACATGAGCTTCGAGCCCCGCCTCGCTGAGAAGTGGGAGCGGATCGACGACCTGACCATGCGGTTTCACCTGAGAAAAGGCGTCACCTTTCACAGAACCGGCAACCCGTTCACGGCCGCAGACGTGAAGTTCACCCTGGAACGGTTCCGCAAGAGCGCCGACTTCAAAGGACTGTTCGAGCCGTTCTCCGAGTTCAACGTCGTGGACGACCACACCATCGACATCAAGACCAAGAAGCCCTATCCGCTGATCCTGAACATGATGACCTACGTGTTCCCGCTGGACCACAAGTTCTACACGGGCGAGGACGACCAGGGCGAGCCCAAGGACGCCGTGGTCAAGGTGGGCCACTCCTTCGCCAAGAAGGCCCTGCCCAGCGGCACCGGCCCCTACCAGTGCACCTTCCGTGAGCACGGTGTGAAGATGGTCCTCGAGCGGAACGAGGACTACTGGGACAAGGACTCCCCGGGCAACGTGGATGAGATCATTCTCACGCCCATCAAGGAGGAGGCCACCCGCGTGGCGGCGCTCCTCTCCGGGGACGTGGACTTCATCTCGCCCGTTCCGCCCCAGGACTTCGGCCGGATCGAGAAAGACCCCAACGTCGAGCTGATCACCTTCACCGGCGGCCGGATCATCACCGTCCAGATGAACCAGAAGCGTCTCCAGCCCCTCAAGGACGTGCGGGTCCGGCAGGCCATCGTCCACGCGGTCAACAACGTGGGCATCAGCGACAAGATCATGAAGGGGACCGCCACGCCCGCCGGCCAGATGAGCCCCAAGGGCTACTACGGCCACAAGGAGAGCCTGGTTCCCCGCTACGATCTCGAGAAGGCCAAGCAGCTCATGAAAGAGGCCGGGTACCCCAACGGCTTCACCGCCACCATGATCGCCCCGAACAACCGGTACGTGAACGACGAGAAGATCGCCGAGGCCTTCGTGGCCATGGTCTCCAAGATCGGGATCAAGATCAACCTCAAGACCATGCCCAAGGCCCAGTACTGGGACGAGTTCGACCGGCAGCCCGCCGACTTTCAGATGATCGGGTGGCACTCGGACACCGAGGACTCGGGGAACTTCTTCGAGTTCCTGCTCATGTGCCCGAACAAGGAGACGGGGTACGGCCAGTACAACAGCGGGAACTACTGCAACCCGGCCGTGGACGAGCTGACCCTGGCCTGCCAGAGCGAGACCGACCTGGAGAAGCGGGCCAAGATGCTCAAGCAGCTCGAGGAGATCGTGTACAACGATGCGGCCTACGTGCCCTTTCACTGGCAGAACCACTCCTACGGGGTGAAAAAGGGCGTGAAGGCCCAGCCCATTGTCAACACATTGAACTTCCCTTACCTGGGCGACCTGGTGGTGGAGTAACCGGGATCGTCTTTTGTAGACACTGACCGATACGATGGGGCAGGTGGGGGCTTTCCAGAGGCCCTCGATCTGCCCCATCCCTTTGTCCGGTCTCCACCTTCTCAACCGATCGAGCCGGCCCGTGCCGCCGGCGGCGATCGGCCTCTGGCAGCAACGAACGGCAGATCATGTTCGCATTCATCGTCCGGCGCATCATCCAGTCCATCATCGTCATGCTGGTGATCAGCTTCATCGGCTTCTCGGTCCAGCACAACATCGGGGACCCGGTTCGGGACATGGTGGGCATCAGCGTCTCCGTGGCCGAGCGAGAAGCGATCCGGGATGAGCTGGGCCTCAACGATCCGTTCTGGGTCCAGTACGGCCGGTTCGTCCGGAACGCCCTCCACGGGGACCTGGGCACCTCCTACTTTCACAGCAAGCCCGCCCTGGACGTCATCCTGAGCAAGGCCCCGGCCACCCTGGAGCTGGTCTTCGGCTCCTCCGTGATCATTCTCGTCTTCACCTTCCCCGTGGGGATCTACTCCGCCCTCCGGCCGCGGAGCTGGTTCTCGCGCTTCGTCATGGGGGCGAGCACCGTGGGTGTGGCCGTGCCGGTCTTCCTCACCGCCATCGCCCTGATCTACGTCTTCGGGGTGGAGCTCAACTGGCTCCCGGCCTACGGCCGGGGGGAGACCGTGAACGTGCACGGCTGGGAGAGCGGCCTCCTCACCATGGACGGGATCCAGCACCTCATCCTGCCCAGCATCTCCCTCTCCTCCATCATGCTGCCCCTCTACATCCGCCTGATCCGGTCCGAGATGATGGAGGTGCTCGAGACCGACTACATCAAGTTCGCCTGGGCCAAGGGACTCCACCGCAAGCGCATCTGGCTCGTCCACGCCTTCAAGAACACGCTGCTCCCGGTGGTGACCGTGTTCGGCGTGGAGATCGGCATCCTCTTCGCCTTCACGCTGCTGACCGAGACGGTCTTCCAGTGGCAGGGCATGGGCTTCATGTTCCTCGAGGCGGTGGAGCGCTCGGACACGGCGCTCCTCGTGGCCTACCTGGTGGTGGTGGGCGCCATGTTCGTGGTCATCAACACCCTCGTGGACATCGTGTACGGCTTCATCAATCCCATGGTCAGGGTGACCGGAGCGAAATGAACACCTGGCAACGTTTCAGAGACTCCTACTTCTTCTACAGCTTCAAGCGGGACCCCGTGGCCATCGTGAGCTCCGCCGTGTTCTTCTTCCTGGTGGCCATCGCCTTTCTGGCGCCCGTGGTGGCGCCCTTCGACCCCTACGACACCGCCACCATCGACATCCTTGACGCGGAGATCCCTCCCTCCTGGATGGAGGGCGGCGAGGACCGGTTCTGGCTGGGCACCGACATCCAGGGCCGGGACCTTCTGAGCACCATGCTCTACGGCCTGCGGACCTCGGTCATCATCGGCCTGGGGGCCGTGATCTTCCAGGCCGTGGTGGGCATCCTGGTGGGTCTCACCTCCGGCTACCTGGGCGGCAAGATCGACTCCTTTCTCATGCGGGTGGCCGACATCCAGTTCTCCATCCCGTACCTGATCGTGGCCATCATCGCGAGCGCCATCTTCCAGCTCGCTTTCGGGGTGGGTCGCTTCGAGGAGCTGGCCATGCCGCTCCTCATCCTCATCATCGGCATGTCCGAGTGGCCCAAGTACGCCCGGACCGTGCGGGCGTCGGTGCTGGGTGAGCGCAAAAAGGAGTACGTGGAGGCCGCCCGTGTGATCGGCCTCAACCGGCGCCTGATTATGTTCCGCCACATCCTCCCCAACACCATGACCCCGGTGCTGGTCATCTCCACCATCCAGGTGGCCCAGGCCGTGATGAGCGAGGCCGCCCTCTCCTTCCTCGGTTTGGGCATGCCCATCACCAAGCCCTCGCTGGGCTCGCTCATCAACGCCGGTTTCGAGTACGTCTTCAGCGGCTCCTGGTGGATCACCTTTTTTCCCGGCCTCCTCCTCGTGACCTTCACCCTGGTGATCATCCTCTTCGGGGACTGGATGCGGGACGTGCTCAACCCGAAGCTCTACAAAGGCTGACCATGGCGCACCTGCTGGAAGTCAAGGATCTCGAGGTCAACTTCGCGCTGCGATGGGGCGACCTCACCGCCATCGACGGCGTCAGCTTCACCCTGGACAAGGGGGAGAAGCTGGGCCTGGTGGGAGAGAGCGGAGCGGGGAAGTCCGTGACCGGGTTCTCCATCATCAACCTGATCAGCAAGCCCGGCTACATCTCAGGCGGGAGCATCGTCTTCGAGGGGAAGGACCTGAGCCGTCTCCGCCGGGAGGAGATGCGCCGGATCCGGGGAGACCGGATCAGCATGATCTTCCAGGACCCCATGATGACCCTGAACCCCGTCTTCACCATCGGGACCCAGATGGCGGAGACGGTGCTCGCCCACCGGAACGTCTCGAAGCACGACGCCCTGGACCTCGCCCTGGACAAGCTCGAGAAGGTGTACATCCCCTCCCCCGAGAAACGACTGACCCAGTACCCCCACGAGATGTCCGGCGGCATGCGCCAGCGGATCGTGGTGGCCATCGCGCTCCTCACCGACCCGGCCCTCATCATCGCCGACGAGCCCACCACCGCCCTGGACGTCACCATTCAGGCCGGGATCATGGACCTACTCCAGGAGCTCTGCGACGCCGAGAACATGGGGCTCATCCTGATCACCCACGACCTGGCCGTGGTGAGTCAGGTCACCGAGAAGATCGCCGTCATGTACGCCGGCCGCATCATCGAGATGGGGCCCACCGAGGAGATCGTGAACCGGCCCAGGCACCCGTACACCCGGGGCCTGATCGACTCACTCCCCTGGGGACGCAAGGCCGCAGATCGGCTGACCCAGATCCCGGGCATGATGCCCACGCTCACGGACATTCCCCCGGGTTGCGCGTTTCATCCCCGCTGCACCGTCAGGGAGGCGCACTGCCTGGAGAAACGCCCCGATCTCCAGCCCGACCGGGCGAGGGACCACGTCGTGGCCTGCCACAACCTGGGCATGTTGACATAGGACCGGCATGGAAGAGAACACACCCCTGCTCACCATCGAGAACCTGGTCAAACACTTCGACATCTCCGGAGGCCTGCTCGACCAGATCTCCTTCGAGGGCCGCCGCTTCGTGCGGAAGCGTACGGTGGTGAAGGCCGTCAACAACGTCAGCTTCGAGATCCAGCCCGGAGAGACCCTGAGCGTGGTGGGAGAGAGCGGCTGCGGCAAGTCCACCCTGGCCCGGACCGTCCTGGGCCTCTACCCCCCCAACGAAGGCAAGGTCCTTTACCAGGGGGCCCGGATCGACGACCTCTCCCCCCAGGAGATGCTGCCCTTCCGGGCCAAGATGCAGATGATCTTCCAGGACCCCTACGCCTCGCTCAACCCCCGCATGACGGTGGCCCGAATCCTGGAGGAGCCCGTGGTGTTCCACAGGAAGGTGAGAACGGCTGCAGAGGTCAGGGACAAGGTGGCCCAGGTGATGGAGCAGGTGGGCGTGGATCCCAAGTGGTCGGACCGCTACCCCCACGAGTTCTCCGGTGGACAGCGCCAGCGGATCAGCATCGCCCGGGCCCTCACGGTGGACCCGGACTTCATCGTGGCGGACGAACCGGTCTCCGCCCTGGACGTCTCCATCCAGGCCCAGATCCTCAACCTCATGATGGACGCCCAGGAGGAGTTCGGCCTCACCTACATGTTCATCACCCACGACCTCTCCGTGGTGGAGCACATCAGCACCCGGGTCGCCGTGATGTACCTCGGCACGGTCTGCGAGCTGGCCCCGGTGGACGAGCTCTTCGACAGCCCCCGCCACCCCTACACCAAGGCCCTCCTGAGCGCCATCCCCCGCCTGGGCGAGACCAAGCCCAAGCACATCAAGCTCAAGGGCGAGGTGGTCACCCCCATCAACCTCCCCTCGGGATGCGTCTTCCACCGCCGCTGCCACTTTGCCGACGACCGCTGCAGCCGGGAAATCCCCCTCCTCCGAAGGCTCGACTCCGGTGCCCACGTGGCCTGCCACGGCGTGGAGGAAGGCCGGATTTCCTGACCCCGGGCCCATCGGAACGCCTGCCGGGAGCAAGGGACATTGCAGTGAGTGAATCCATCGTCGGCACCTTGAGACGTTACGAAGGTTTTGAGTCTCGTTTTGTCTCCGCCCGCAACGTGGATGTCTGGCTGCCGCCTCAGTACGATGCGAGCCGTCCGATGCCGGTCGTCTACATGCAGGACGGGCAGAATCTGTTCGATCCGGAGATCGCCAATGGCGGCGTGGATTGGGGCATCGATGAGACCGTTGCCCGCCTGGCGGAAGAGGGCGGGGCGGGTCCGGCCATTGTCGTCGGGCTCTGGAGCACCGACCAGCGCTGGCGGGAGTACATGCCCGAGAAGGCCCTTCAGAGGACAGCAAGCCCCATGGTGGAATCCCGCCTCGTGCAAGAACAGGCCGCTGAGCCCGTATCGGATCGATATCTGCGTTTCGTGGTCGAGGAGGTGAAAGAGCTGGTCGACGGGGAATACGAGACACGGCCCGACCGTGAGAGCACATTCATCATGGGCTCGAGCATGGGCGCACTGGTGTCGCTCTATGCGGTGTGCCGATACCCCGAGGTGTTCAGCGGGGCGGGTTGTCTGTCGACACACTGGCCGGCGCGGGACGGAATCGTCGTGGAGTACTTGAAGGAGGCCCTGCCGCCGTCCGGCAGGCATCGAATCTACTTCGATTACGGAACAGAGACGCTGGATGCAGCCTACAAGCCGTATCAGAAGAGCGTCGATGAGATCATGAGAGAAAAGGGCTATGAGGAAGGTCGAGATTGGGTGACACGGCGCTTCGAGGGGGCTGAGCATTCAGAGCGCGCGTGGCGGAATCGGGCATGGATCCCGCTGGCATTCCTGTTGGGGGGGAGCCCGCCCCGGAGGGAGTGCTCGGGCTGCAAATTGGAAACATCCTAGCGGTTTCTCTCCGCCACCTGCTCGTTCAGCGTCCAGTAGTCGTAGATCACCCCGATCAGGAACAGCCCGCCCGTGACCAGGTATAGGAGCCCGGTCAGCCACTTGCCCAGGTACATCCGGTGAATGCCGAACACGCCCAGGAAGGTCAGGAGGATCCAGGCCACGTTGTAGTCGTAGGGGCCCGGCCGGAAACGCATGTCCGCCTTCCGGTCCATGGAGGGGATGAGGAAGAGATCCACGATCCACCCGATGAAGAGCAGCCCCAGGGTGAAGAAGTAGATGGTGCCGGAGATGGGTCTGCCGTAGTAGAACCGGTGGGACCCGGTGAAGCCGAAGATCCAGAGCAGGTACCCGATGACTTTGCTGTGCGTGTCGTTCACGGTGGGCCTCCATGGCGGAATGAACGTCGGACTGCATCGGAAGCGACGGAGGCGTCCGGGGGACGCCGCCCTGGGCAGCACTGATCTCCCCTGGTCCTGGAATACGCGAAAACGGGGCCATTGGCAAGGACGCGGGGCACAAAAAGGATCGCGAGCGGGCTTGACGCGGAGCGGAAAAGAGGCGAGACTTGTGATCATGCCGTACAGTGGAGAGCTCGAACACTCATGCAAACCGTCGTCGCGGACGGGCTCCGGCCCGGGGCCAAGGCGATGTTCGGGGGGCTGTCACCTGCTGCAAGGAAACAATGATGGCGTCGCAAAAGGCCCCAAGCCTTGAGCTCTGCCCTCGTGATATCAAGAGGTTATAGCGTTTCCAGCGGCGGGTGGAGCGGGTTTTTGCGAATCCGTCAAACATGCTCTGCGGGACATGCAGGGAGTCCCTGATCCCCCGCCTGTGAGAGGGGCCCGCGAACGAGGCCCCGAGCCCCGACGTGCACCCCTTCGACATCACGGGAAGGGACATGAAGGGCCGGGTCATGGTGGATCCGGGCGGGTTTCGCGGGGACTCCGCGCTGAAGGACCGGCTGATCCCCGCCCGTCGGTTCGCCGGGTTTCTTCCCCCCAGGTAGGAGGAATGCAGTCCGGCCGGAAAGGAGGAGACGAGCCGTGAACGAGCTCCGGGAGAAGGAAGCGGGCGTTGAGAAGGCCCTGGAGGCGGGAGACAAGGAGTCCGCCGTTGCAGGTCTCTACGAGCTGATCGTGGCCTATGCCAAGATGAAGGAGTTCTCCAAGGCGGAGGCCCTCAGGGACCGGCTCTACGAGGTGGACCCCATGGCCCTCAGCGAGATCGTCAAGTCGGGCGAGGTCATCGAGGAGGAGAAGTCCGAGGCCCGCGACGAGAGCCACATGGAGACCTTTTCCGCGCTCTATGGCTCTCTTTCCACCGAAGAGGCCAACGCGCTCTACTTCGCCCTGAGCCCCGCCCGGTTCGAGACGGACCAGTCGATCTTCCTGGAGGGAGACCGGAACCAGCGCCTCTACCTCGTTGACCATGGCGAGGTCAAGGCGACCCACGGCGAGGGGGAGCGCGAGGTCCTCTTGAAGACCCTCGGGCCGGGAGAGCCGCTCGGCGCGGAGACGTTCTTCTCCCGCACCGCCTTCAGCACATTCTCCGCCGTCACGCTCACGCCGGTTCGAGCGAGCGTCCTGGAGCGGCCCGCGCTCGACGCCCTGATGAACGAGCACCCGGGCCTCGAAGCCAAGCTCGCCGAGCACTGCTTCCGATCCGGCGACATGGAGCAGGTCCTGAAGCGGCAGGCCGTGGACCGGCGAAACCAGGAGCGGGTGACACTCAAGGGGACCCTGGTGGCCCAGCTCGTGGGCAAGGACGGCAAGCTCTTGGGCAAACCGTTCAAGGGAGGCTTTGCCGACGTTTCGAGAGGCGGCCTCGCCTTCACCGTGCGCGTGTCCAAGCCGGAAACCGCCCGTCTCCTCCTGGGCCGCCGGCTCCGGATGAAGTCCAGGCTGCCCTTGAAGGGCGGAGCGGAGGACCTCGAGGCCTCCGGCAGGATCATTGCGATCCAGCCCCACCCTTTCAACGACTACTCCGTGCACGTGCGGTTCAAGAACCCCCTGCCGGAAGGGATCACCGGACGGCTGGACCCGTCGTCCTCCGCCAGCAGCCCCGACCTGGACCTGAAAATCGAGACTTAGCAGCCGCCGGCGAGCAAGGAGAGCCCCATGACCGACTGGAAAGCATACCTCGGGGAGAACCGGGAACGATTCCTGGAGGAGCTCCTCGAGTTCCTGAGCATTCCCAGCATCTCCAGCCTGCCCGAGCACGCACCCGATGTGGCCGCGGCCGCGGAATGGGTGGAGGACCGGCTGAAGGCGGCCGGAATCGAGTCCGTGGAGATCCTGTCCACCGGCGGGCACCCCGTGGTCTACGGGGAGTGGCTGAACGCCGGGGACAAACCCACGGTCCTCATCTACGGCCACTTCGACACGCAGCCCGTGGATCCCCTGGACCTCTGGGAGACCCCGCCCTTCGAGCCGTCCATTCGGGGCGGGTGCATCTACGCCCGGGGCGCCAACGACGACAAGGGAAACATGTTCGCCCCCATCGCGGCGTGCGAGGCCCTGCTGAAGACCACCGGGGCGCTGCCCCTCAACGTCAAGTTCTTCTTCGAAGGTCAGGAGGAGATCGGGAGCCCCCAGCTCCCGGAGTTCGTGGCCGAGCACCGGGAACGGCTCGCCTG
>Ga0207797_1000761_pt1 | contig 24524 bp, 23 predicted proteins | sample PRCRCaboRojoPR_6_FD_187275 | JGI IMG/M metagenome (GOLD analysis project Ga0207797, IMG submission 187275) | Marine sediment microbial community from Cabo Rojo, Puerto Rico - PR CR 10% Liquid 1 (SPAdes) | ecosystem: Environmental > Aquatic > Marine > Coastal > Sediment | place: Cabo Rojo, Puerto...
CGGCTCGAGGGCCGTCATCTCGGACTCGAGGCGCTCCAGGTTGGCCTCGACCTCCTCGTGGTCGGGGACGTCCGCGGGGTCGTAGTCGCCGACGGCCGCCTCGAGCTCGTCGATCTCCCACTCGAGGCGCTCGTGGTCCTCGCGCGCCTCCGCGAGGTCGCCCTCGACGGCCTGGACGCGCTCCTTCTGCTCGTCGCGTCGGGCGCGCGCGTCCGAGAGCTCAGCCTTGAGGTCCTCCCGCTCGTCCTTGAGGTCCGCGAGTTCGGCCTCGAGCTCGGCGACGGCGGCCTCCTTCTCCGCGAGGACGTCCTCCTTCTCGCCGATCCCGTCCTCGAGGTCGGCGATGCGCTCCTCGGCCTCGGCGACGCGGCTCTCGGCGGTGTCGATCGTCCCCTCGAGCTCCTCGATCGCCTCCTCGGCGTAGCGCTTCTCGAGCTGGAGCTCGTTGAGCCGCGCGTCGAGGTCGTCGCGTTCGTCCTCGAGGTCGTCGATCTCGGCCTCGATGTCCTCGGCGGCCTCGGTCAGGCGCGACAGCTCGGAGTCCTCGATCTCGGCCTGGAGCTCGTCGATCTCGGCCTCGACGTCCGCGATCTCCGCGTCGGTCGCCTCGATCTCGGCCTCGATCTCGCTCATCTCCTCGGAGACGGTCTCGCGCTCGGCCTCGATCTCCTCGAGCTGGCGCTCCAGGGAGTCGATGTCGTCCTCGAGGCTGGCGATCGAGCTCTCCTTGCGCTGGACGTCCGTCCCGATGTCCCGCACCTGCTGGGCGGCCTCGCTCTCCTTGTCCCGGGCGTCGTCCAGTCGCTCCTGGACGTCCCGCAGTTCCGCCCGCAGGGCCGCCCGCTCGTCCTCGAGCTCGTTGATCCGGGCGGCGACGCGCTCCAGGGCGCCCTCGCTGCCGGCGAAGGAGTACCGCGAGCCGTTCGTCGAGCCACCCGTCATGGCGCCGGACTGCTCGACCAGGTCGCCCTCGAGCGTGACGAGTCGGTACTGGCCCATGAACTCGCGGGCGGTGTCCAGGTCCTCGACGACGACCGTGTCACCGAGGACGTAGGAGAACACGCCCGCGTACGCGTCGTCGAACTCCACGAGGTTGTAGGCGAAGTCGACGACGCCGTCGTGGTCGGGGAGCGGGGGCAGCGGCCGCTCGTCCATCTCGGTCAGGGGCAGGAACGTCGCCCGGCCCGCGTTGCGTGACTTGAGGTACTCGATGCAGCGCTGGCCGACGCCGTCGTCGTCCACGACCACGTTCGCCAGGCGACTCCCCGCGGCCGTCTCGCAGGCCGTCGCGACCTCGGGGTCGACGCTGCCGAGCTGGCCGACCGTCCCGTGGACGCCGTCCCGGTCGGCCTGCAGGATCGCCGTCACCGCCCGGCCGTACGACGAGTCGCCGTTCTCGCCGGCCTTGGCCTCGAGCTCCGCGTACTCCTGCTGGGCGGCGCTCAGCTCGTCTTCCACCTCGTCCAGGTCGTCCTGGAGGTCGCCCTTCTCCTCGCGGAGGTCCTCGACGACCTCGCGGATCGTCTCGCGGTTCTGCTCGGCCTTGGCGAGCTCGTCCTCGAGGTCGTCGATCTCCGCCCGGATCGTCGGAATCTCCTCGCGGGTCTCCTCGATCTGTTCCTCGAGTTCGCGCTGCTCGTTCGACCGCCGGCGGGCCTCGTCGAGCAGGCGGTCCTGCTCGCGCTGGAGCTCGTGTTTCTCGTCTTTGGCCGACTCGAGGGCCTCCTTGCGCTCGGCCAGCTCGGCCTTGATCTCCTCGAACTCGGTCCCGAGGGACTCGATCTCGGCCTCGACGTCGTCGAGTTCGGCTTCCTTCTCCTGGATCTCCGCCGCGATCGAGGACTTGGCGACCTTCGCCTCGCGGATGTCCGCGTCCAGCTCCTCGATGGTCTCCTGTTTGCGGTCGATCTTCACGTAGGCCTGCCGGCGCTCGTTCTCGGCGGCCTCCTTTGCCTCCTCGGCGCTGTCGATGCGGTCCTCGAGTCTGGCGATGTCGCCCTTGATCTCCTCGATCTCCCGCTTGATCTCGAGTTGCTCGTCCTCGCCCTTCCGCTCGATCTCCCGGTTGAGGTCCTCGAGCTCGTCCTCCAGGCGCATGACGGCGCCCTGCCGTTCGTCCAGTTCGGCCTGGCGCTCGGCGAGGGTCTCCTCGAGGTCGGCGATGGTGCCCTCGAGGGAGGCGAGTTCGGTCCGCTTGTCCTCCAGTTCCGCGGCCTTGCGGTAGCTCTCGTACTCGGCGCGCTCCTCCTTGAGCTCGCGGTACTCGAGGGCGGTCTCGCGTTCGTCCTCCAGCTGCTCGAGGCGTGCCTCCTTCTCCTCGATGCGCAACTCGGCCTCGTCGATGTGGTCCTCGACGACCGCGAGTTCCTCGAAGGCCGCCTCCTTCTTCGCGTCGAACTCCGCGACGCCGGCGATCTCGTCGATGATCTTCCGGCGGTCGTGCGGGGTCATGTTGATGATCCCCGTCACGTCGCCCTGCATGACGACGTTGTACCCCTCGGGGGTGACGCCGGCCTGGGAGAGCAGGTCCTGGATGTCCGAGAGGTTGACCGCGCGGTCGTTGATGTAGTAGTAGGAGTAGTAGTTCTCCTCGGTCTCCTTCACCCGGCGCTTGATGCGAATCTCGGTGGCGTCGCCGACCTCCTCCGTGCCGGCGGCGTTCACGACCTGGCCCCGCGAGAGGGTCCCGTCGGTGTTGTCGAGCACGACTTCGACGCTGGCCTCCCGCTCGCCCTGGAAGGACTCGCCGTCCTGGTGGCCCGGATTGTAGATCAGGTCGGTCAGTTTCTCGGCCCGGATGCCCGAGGTGCGGGCCAGCCCCAGCGCGAAGAGGACGGAGTCGATGATGTTCGACTTGCCGGAGCCGTTCGGGCCGCTGACGGTGGTGAAGTCCTCGTAGAACGGGATGCGTGTCCGCCGCCCGAAGCTCTTGAAGTTGTCGAGTACGAGCTCTTTGATGTGCATGGGGCGCTCGTAGGAGGATCGGGCCTTACGCGACGATTATCTCGGCCTCGGGATCCTCCGTCTTGTCGCTCTCCTCGGGAGCCTCCGGTTTAGTAGTGTCGGCCGGCTCGGGCTCGGAGTCGGACTCCGTCTCGGGACGGGGACCGGCCCGTTCGGGGGCGAACCCCAGGTCGGCGTCGACGGCGACCTCGAGCTCCCTGATCCGGACCTTGCACTCGACGAGTTCGTCGGTCAGCCCCTCGACGGACGCTTCCAGCTCCTTGACGCGTGATTCCAGCTCCTCCACTCGGTTGGGACACATACGAAACACCGGAACGGCCGAATCCCATAAAGTTACGTCAGACATACCAAAACTTCGTGATAGGTCTGGGTGCCACCCGGCCGGAACCGTCTCAGTCGACCACGAACGCGCTCCCCCCGGGGGCGACGGCCGGAGCCGTCCACGCCACGAGCAGCGCCAGGATGCCCCCGAGTCCGCCGACGACGGCGGCGCCGAGGCCGGCCACGCGCAACGAGGCGGTGAGGCCGACGGACGGTTCAAGCGTTGCGATGACGGCCCCCATCGCGACGGGCGTCGCCGTGGCCGTCACCCGCGCGCCGGCCGCCCCGAAGCTCACGAGGCCGCCCCGCAGGGCCGGCGGTGCGAGGCCGGTGATGATGCTCCGATACAGGGTGAGCGTGACGCCAAAGCCCAGGCCCGCCACGACGATGCCGGCGACGGCGACCGGGAACCCGGGAGCGACGAGGACGACGGCGAGCCCGGCCGCGAGGAACACGTTGCCGACCAGGATGGGGTAGAACCGCGAGCCGAGCAGCGACGTGAGTCGGCCGGCCTGGCTCCCGGCGGCGGCGAAGACGACGTTGCCGACGGCGGCGAGGAGGCCGGCCTGGAACGCCGTGCCGTCGAGCATCCTGGCCACGATCAGGGAGTTGTAGGTGAAGAAGGCGATCCAGACGACGACCGGCAGCGACCGACCGACGACGACGGCGAGGACCCGACGCCGCCGAAAGAGCGCCAGCAGCGCGCCGCGGTAGGATTGACCGGCCGCGCCGGGCGTTGCGGGGTCCGGGTTCGCCTCGGTCGGCTCCTCGAACCAGCGATAGACGATCGCCGCGACCGGGAACGCGAGGGCGTACAGCAGGAAGGGGAGTTGCCAGGCGACGACGACCAGGGCCCCCGCGAGGAGGGGAAAGAACGCCCCGCTGAGGCCGTTCGTCGCCATGCGGAGGCCCTGCCCCGTCGCCTCGCGCGTCCCGTCGTACATGTCCCCGATGCTGGTGGTGATGATCGGCACCAGGCCGGAGAATCCCACCCCCTGGAGGAAGCGGAGCGCGAGGACGACCCGGAAGTCCGTCGTCGCGGCGATGGCCGCGCCGCCGGTCCCGAAGGCCAGCAGCGAGCCCACGAGCACCGGTCGCCGGCCGTACCGGTCCGCGAGGACGCCCGCGATCGGGATGAGCAGGATGGCCGGGCCGGTGGCGAAGGAGATCATCAGGCCGATCCGGGCCGGGGTCGTCCCGAAGGGCTCGATCACCGAGTCCAGGACGGGCGAGACGAGGGCGGTGCCGAGGATCGGGAAGATCGTCGACAGGAGCAGGAGCTGGTAGTCCGTCTCCCGGAGGATCGCCGCCTCCTCGCCGAACAGCGAATCGAGCGAGAGCACGTGCCTGGCAGGAGGGACTGAAGCGCCCCGCATAAATGGCGCGAAAGCCAGCCTCGCCCCGGGGCTGCCGTCGCTGGCGGGTCGTTACCCTTTAGCCGCGGCCAGCCGAACCGTGGCCAATGACCGCCCGCGCCCAGGCGGCCGACGCCGCCGACCTCGCCGTCGTCATCGGCCTCGAGGTTCACGTCCAGCTCGAGACCGACACCAAGATCTTCTGTGGCTGCTCGACGGACCTCGCCGACGCCGAGCCGAACACCCACACCTGCCCGGTCTGTCTGGGGCTGCCGGGCGCCCTGCCGGTCCTCAACGAGGGCGCCGTCGAGGCCGCCGTCAAGGTCGGCAAGGCCATCGACGCCGACATTCCCGAGGAGACCGCCTTCCACCGGAAGAACTACTACTACCCGGACCTGCCGAAGAACTTCCAGATCACCCAGTACGACGCGCCGATCTGCCAGGACGGCGCGCTCGAGTTTTCCGTCGAGGGCGAGCGGCGGACCGTCGGCATCGAGCGGGCCCACCTGGAGGAGGACCCCGGAAGCCTGAAGCACAAGGGCGGCTCGATCGACACCGCCGAGTACACCCTCGTGGACTACAACCGCGCCGGCGTGCCCCTCATGGAGATCGTCACGGAGCCGGACTTCCGGGGCGCCGGCGAGGTACGGGCCTTCCTCGCGAAGCTCGAGGAGGTGCTCGAGTACCTGGGCGTCTTCGACGCCTCGCGTGACGGGAGCCTCCGGATCGACGCCAACCTCTCGGTCGTCGACGCCGACGCGGTCGACGAGGCCGGCGGGATCGACGCCGAGACGCTCGAGGCGGCCAACCGGACGGAGGTCAAGAACATCTCCAGCCACAAGGGGGCCCAGAAGGCCCTCGCCTACGAGGCCCAGCGCCAGAAGAACGCCGTCGAGCGCGGCCGCGCCGTCGAGCAGGAGACCCGCCACTGGGACGAGGCCCGGGGCATCACCGTCTCGATGCGCTCGAAGGAAGCCGAGAAGGACTACCGGTACTTCCGGGAGGCCGACCTCCCGCCCCTGGCGGTCAGCCACTGGAGAGACGAGCTGGCGATCCCCGAACTGCCCGACGCCCGCCGGGAGCGCTTCCGCGAGGAGTACGGCCTGAACGCGGAGGCGGCGGACAAGCTCACCAGCACGAAGCAGGTGGCGGACTTCTACGAGGACGTCGCGGCCGAGTTCGACCCCGACCTCGCCGCGACCTGGGTCGCGGACAACCTGCTGGGCGAGCTCAACTACCGCGACATGGCCGTCGCCGACGTCGGGGACCGCCTCGCGGCGATCCATCGCCTGATCGAACTCGTCGACGAGGGCGAGATCACCGCGAAGAACGCCCGCGAGACGGTCCTCCGGACGATGCTGGACGAGGGCCTCGACCCGGACGCCGTCGTCGAGCGGGAGGGCCTCGGGAAGACGAGCGGCGAGGCGGTCGAGGCGGCCGTCGAGCGGGCGATCGCGGACAACCCCGACGCAGTCGAGGACTACCACGCCGGCGAGGAGGGCGCGCTGAACTTCCTCGTCGGCCAGGTCATGCAGGCGACCGGGGGCAGCGCCGACCCCGGCGAGGTCAACCGGCTGTTGCGCGAGGAACTCGAGGCCTAGTGCTCGGCGACGTAGAGGACGGCGAGCAGGAGCGCCGCCGCGAGCTCCACCGTCAGCGACAGCGTCTCGAAGAGCCCCGCGAAGTAGTGCTCGAGGACGAACCCGACCGTGAGGTGGTGGTGGGTCGACGGGCCGGCCACCAGTTGCGGGCGGTGGCCGCCGAGGTGCCAGGCGAAGTAGCCGACGACGTAGGTCAGCATGGCGAGGATGCCGAGCAGGTAGTAGGGCCGCCGGCGCTCGGCGCGGTGGGCGAGCCAGAGGCCGCCCAGGATGGCGAGCCCGGAGAACACGAACGCCGGCCAGCGGAAGTCGGGGGGAAGGAGGATGCCGTAGCTGGCGTACCGGGCCCACTCGACGGTCCCGAGCCCGAGGTGGACGAGCGCGGCGACGAAGACGAGCTGGGAGGCGACGAACCGGAGCGTGGCCGCGCGGTCGTCGTCCATGGACGGCCCCTCGGCCCGCCACCCCTTAGCGCCACCGGCGCCTACATGGTCGAACGCGGACGCTCGCGTACGCGCGCGTCACACGCGCTGTCCGGCGATTTCGAGCGAAACGCTTAGAAGGAACTCCGGCGTAGTCGCCGCCAATGACCCCGCGCCAGCCGTCGGGAGGTGGCCCGACGTGCAGCTGATCATCACCGAGAAGGACAACGCCGCCCGGCGGATCGCCGAGATCCTGAGCGACGGCGCCGCCGCGGCCGAGCGACGGAACGGCGTGAACGTCTATCGCTGGGCCGGCACCAGCGTCGTGGGCCTCTCGGGCCACGTCGTGGGCCTCGACTTCCCGCCGGAGTACGCGAACTGGCGGGACGTCGAGCCCGCCGAGTTGATCGACGCCGACGTCGTGACCGAGCCGACCCAGGAGAACATCGTCCGGACGCTCGAGGGACTGGCCCGCGAGGCGGACGAGGCCGTCATCGCGACGGACTACGACCGCGAGGGCGAGCTGATCGGCAAGGAGGCCTACGAACTGCTCCGCGCCGAGACCGACGTCCCGATCAGGCGCGTTCGCTTCTCCTCGATCACCGAGCGGGAGGTCCGCGAGGCCTTCGAGCAGCCCGACGACCTGGACTTCGACCTCGCGGCGGCGGGCGAGGCGCGACAGATCATCGACCTCGTGTGGGGCGCCGCCCTGACGCGCTTCCTCTCGCTGTCGGCCCGCCAGCTCGGCGAGGACTTCATCTCGGTCGGACGGGTCCAGTCGCCGACGCTCAAGCTGATCGTCGACCGGGAACGCGAGATCCAGGCCTTCGACCCCGAGGACTACTGGGAGCTGTTCGCGGACCTGGCGAAGAACGGCGACGGGTTCGAGGCCCAGTACTTCTACGACGACGACGGCACCGAGGCCGAGCGCGTCTGGGACGAGGAGACGGCCCAGGCGGTCCACGAGCGGCTCCGGGCCGCCACGTCCGCGGAGGTCATCTCCGTCCGGAAGCGGACCCGAACGGACCACCCGCCGGCGCCCTTCAACACGACCGCCTTCATCGGCGCCGCGGGCTCGCTGGGCTACTCGGCCCAGCGCGCGATGTCCATCGCGGAGGACCTCTACACCGCGGGGTACGTGACCTACCCGCGGACCGACAACACGGTCTACCCCGAGGACCTCGAGCCCGACGAGTTGCTGGATGCCTTCGTGGGCAGCCCGACGTTCGGCGAGGACGCCGAGTCGCTGCTCGCCCTGGACGAGCGCACCCCGACGGAGGGGGACGAGGAGACGACCGACCACCCGCCGATCCATCCGACCGGCGAGTTGCCGAGCCGCGGCGAACTCTCGGAGGCCGAGTGGGAGGTCTACGAGCTGATCGTCCGACGGTTCTTCGCGACCGTGGCCGAGCCGGCGACCTGGGCCCACCTGCGCGTCGTCGCCGAGGCCAACGGCTGCCAGCTGAAGGCCAACGGCAAGCGGCTCGTCGAGCCGGGGTACCACGCCGTCTATCCGTACGCCAGCACGAGCGAGAACTACGTCCCCGCCGTCGAGGAGGGCGAGCAGCTGGCCATCGACGACGTGCGTCTCGAGGAAAAGCAGACCCAGCCGCCCCGGCGCTTCGGACAGTCCAGACTCATCCAGCGCATGGAGGACCTGGGGCTGGGGACGAAGGCCACCCGGCACAACATCATCGAGAAGCTCTACGACCGCGGCTACATCGAGGGCGACCCGCCACGGCCGACCGCGCTGGCAGAGGCCGTCGTCGAGGCCGCGGAGTCCTTCGCCGATCACGTCGTCAGCGACGAGATGACGGCCCAGCTCGAGGCCGACATGGCCGCCATCGCCGACGGCGAGGCCACGCTCGAGGACGTGACCGAGGAGTCCCGCGAGATGCTCGAGCGGGTCTTTCGGGAGCTCCGGGACTCCCGCGAGGAGATCGGCGAGCACCTCCAGGAGTCCCTGAAGGCCGACCGGCAGCTGGGACCGTGCCCCGAGTGTGGCGAGGCCCTCCTCGTCCGCCAGAGCCGGCAGGGCTCGTACTTCGTCGGCTGTGACGGCTTCCCCGAGTGCCGGTTCACCCTGCCACTCCCGAGCACCGGCGAACCGCTCGTCCTCGAGGAGACCTGCGAGGACCACGACATGCACCACGTCAAGATGCTCGCCGGCCGGGACACCTTCGTCCACGGGTGTCCCCGCTGTGCGGCCGAGGAAGCCGACGAGAGCGAGGACCGCGTGATCGGGCCCTGTCCCGAGTGCGGCGAGTCACACGGGGGGGAGCTGGCCATCAAACGGCTGCGCTCGGGCTCCCGCCTCGTCGGCTGCACCCGGTATCCCGACTGTGACTACTCCCTGCCGCTGCCCCGCCGGGGCGAGATCGAGGTCACGGACACGTACTGCGAGGAACACGACCTGCCCGAGCTGGAGATCCACGACGGCGACGGCGACCCCTGGGAGCTCGGCTGTCCGATCTGCAACTACCGGGAGTACCGGGCCGAGCAGGAGATCGACGACCTCGAGGACCTCGACGGCGTGGGGGCGGCGACCGCCGAGAAGCTGGGCGACGCGGGGATCGAGGAGCCGACCGACCTGACCGAGGTCGACGCCGACGACGTGGCCGCCGAGGTCCAGGGCGTCTCGGCCAGTCAGGTGCGCGAGTGGCAGGCCGAGCTACCGAGCTGAGACGGCGCCGGCGCATTTGAGTGGCCTTAAGTCCCGCCACCCAGAACTCCGGCCATGGACGAGCGCACGTTCGCCGCCGACGCGGCGCCGGGGGAGACCGTCACGGTCGCGGGCTGGGTCCACGAGGTCCGCGACCTCGGCGGGATCGCCTTCCTCATCCTCCGGGACGGCAGCGGCAAGATCCAGGTAAAGTTCGAGAAAGAGGAGATGGCCGAGGACCTCGTCGAGCGGGCCCTCTCGATCCACCGCGAGAGCGTCGTCTCGGTCACGGGCGACGTCGAGGCGGAGGAGCGAGCCCCGACCGGCGTCGAGGTGGTCCCCGAGTCCCTCGAGGTCGTCGCCGAGGCCGACCCCGAGCTCCCGCTCGACCCCTCGGGGAAGGTGGAGGCGGAACTCGCCACGCGGCTGGACAACCGGACGCTCGACCTCCGCAAGGCCGACGTCAAGGCGATCTTCGAGATCCGCTCGGAAGTCCAGCGGGCGGCCCGCGAGGCCTTCCGCGAGACCGGCGCCACCGAGATCAACACGCCGAAGATCGTCGCCACGGGCACCGAGGGGGGCACGGAGCTGTTCCCGATCACGTACTTCGGCCGCGAGGCGTTCATGAACCAGAGCCCGCAGCTGTTCAAGCAGCTCATGGTCGGCTCGGGCCTGGAGCGGGTCTTCGAGATCGGCCCCATCTTCCGCGCGGAGGAGCACAACACGCCCCGGCACCTCAACGAGGCCACCTCGATCGACTTCGAGTCGGCCTTCTTCGACGCGAGCGACGCCATGGACGTCTGCGAGGACGTCGTGCGCGCGGCCTACGCGGGCGTCGCGGACAACTGCGCCGACCAGCTGGCGGCACTCGACCTCGCCGACGAGTTCGCCGTGCCGGAGCCGGACTTCCCGCGGCTCAGCTACGAGGAGGCCATCGAGCGGGTCAACGCCACGGGGGAGCTCGACGTCCAGCTCGTCTGGGGCGACGACCTCAGCACCGAGGCCGAGCGCGCGCTCGGTGACGACGTCGGCCGGCACTACTTCGTGACGGACTGGCCGAGCGAGGTCAAGCCCTTCTACATCAAGGACCACGACGACGACCCCGAGCTCTCGACGGGCTTCGACCTGATGCACCCCCGCCTCGAGCTGGTCTCGGGCGGACAGCGCGAGCACCGCTACGAGCAACTCGTCGCCGGCTTCGAGCAACAGGGCCTCGAGCCGGAGGCCTTCGAGTACTACACCAAGATGTTCCGCTACGGCATGCCGCCCCACGCCGGGTGGGCCATCGGCGCCGAGCGGCTCGTCATGACGATGCTCGAACTGGACAACATCCGCGAGGCGGTCATCTTCCCCAGGGATCGCCAGCGGCTGAGCCCGTAGAAAGCGAGGTTGCGAACGCAGTGAGCAACCGCGAATGACGAGCGGTGAGCGAAGCGAGCCGCGAGTCAGGCCTCGCTGCCGACGTCGCCGACGGCCTGGGCGCGGAGCGGGCCGGTCGTGACCAGGCCGTGGCCGTCCATCCGGCGGAGCACCCGCTTTGCCTGGCTCGCGGTGAAGTACTTGTCCACCTGGGCGGTCCGGACGACGATGGCGAACGAGGAGGCCACCGCCGCGCCGAGGCCGTCGGCGAGGCGACGCAGTCGGCGGTCGTCGGAGATCACCCCGCAGACGGGCGTCCCGTCGGCCGCCTCGCGCTCGGCGAGGACCCCGGCGATCAGGGCGGCGTCGACGGTGTCGGGCTCGTCGTCCAGCAGCGATGCCGCGTCGGCGACGTGGTCGGCGGTCGGCGGGTCGGTGTCGACCTGGGTCTCCTCGAGCAGCGACGCGAGGTTCGTCGCCGCGGGTTCGACGTCGACCTCCTCGCGAACGGCTTCCGGGACGACCAGCTCGCCCGCCAGGGTGGAGAGCAGTTCGGTCTCGCCGACCATCCCCAGGTTGTACAGCGGCGTCGCGTCGACGTAGACCCTCATAGCCCGCGGGCCGCGTCGACGTCCCCGCGGAGGTCCTCGGCGGAGAGTTGCGTGGTCAGGTTGTGCTCGTGGGCCACCTCGAGCCACTCGGCGACGGACAGCCCGGCCAGCCGGGCGGCCTGGTTGACCGCGACGTCCCCGCTCTGGTACCGCTCGACGGCGTGGCGAGTTCGGAGGGTCTCGAGGCCCTCCCTGAGGGCCTTCCGGATGGTCGTGCTGCGGTCCTCGGCGAGCATGTCGGCCACCGCGTCGAGTTCCTCGCGGTCCGATTCGGGGATTCGCGCGCTGATCGTCGGCATGTATGCGCTCGGCTACAGCGCAAACGCACTTGAAACCGGGGGTCCGTCAGGGCTAAGCGGCTGGCCGCCAGAGCCCGGGGCAATGACCGACGTCGCGCAGGCGTTCGTCCCCGGTCACGTCACGGGCTTTTTCACCATCGAACGGGCCGACGATCCCACGAAAGCCGGCTCCAGGGGCGCCGGCGTGACCCTCGCCGACGGGGTGACCGTGACGGTGCGGGACGCCGGGGAGCGGGGGGTCTTCCTCGACGGCGAGCCCGTCGAGATGGAGGCGGTCTCGCGGGTCCTCGACGCCCTCGACGCCAACGTCCAGGTGCGGGCCACGTCCGACCTCCCGCTCGGTGCGGGCTTTGGCATCTCCGGCGCCGTGGCCCTCGGCACCGCGCTCGGGACGAACGAACTCCTGGATCGGGCGCTCTCTGAGAGCGAGCTGGTCACGATCGCCCACGGCGCGGACGTCCAGGCCGGGACCGGCCTCGGCGACGTGGTGGCCCAGGCCCGGGGCGGGATGCCGCTCCGCCTCGAGCCGGGCGGACCCCACGAGAACGTCATGGACGGGATTCCCGCCCGGCCCCGGATCGAGTACCTGACCCGCGGCGAGCTGTCGACGGCCGACGTCCTCACCTCGGCGGGGGACCGGCTGAGCGAGGCGGGCGACGCCGCCCTCTCGCGGGTCGTCCGGGAGCCCACCGTCGCCGAGTTCATGCACGCCTCGAGGCGCTTCTCCCGCGAGGCGGACCTCCTGACCGACGAGCTTCGCGAGACCATCGAGGCGGTCAGCGACGCCGGCGGACAGGCGGCGATGGCCATGCTCGGCGAGACGGTCTTCGCCGTCGGCACGGGCCTCTCGGACGCCGGCTACGAGCCCGCAGTCTGCCGGACCCATCCCGGTGGCGCGACGCTCGAGGAGCCGATCGCGTAACGACGCGCTTTCGTCCCCCCGTGGCGTCCTCCCGGCATGGACGAGTTCGACGTCCCGGAGAGCCACCCCCGGTACGAGTCCCTCCGGACCCGCCACCTGATCGAGGCGGGCGTCGAGCGGGGCATCACCAGCACCGCGGGCCTGATCGCCCACGGCCGGGGCGAGGCCTTCGATTACCTCCTCGGCGAGGAGACGATCCCGAGCGCCGACGAGGCCGAGCGCGTCGCCGCTGCCCACCTCCTCCGGGCCGAGCGGCCGGTCATCTCCGTCAACGGGAACGCGGCGGCGCTGGTCCCGGCGGAGTTGGTCGAACTGGCGGCGGCCACCGACGCCGCCCTCGAAGTCAACCTGTTCAACCGGACCGAGGAGCGGGTGGCGGCCATCGCCGAGCACCTCCGCGAACACGGTGCGACCGACGTCCTCGGCGAAGCAGCCGACGCCGAGATCCCCGGGCTCGACCACGAGCGGGCCACGGTCGACGCCGAGGGGATCTACGCGGCCGACGTGGTCCTGGTGCCCCTCGAGGACGGCGACCGGGCCGCGGCGCTGGCCGAGATGGGGAAGGTCGAGATCGTGATCGACCTGAACCCGCTGTCACGGTCGGCGGCGGTGGCGGACGTCCCAATCGTCGACAACATCGTCAGGGCCGTCCCGAACGTGACGGCCCACGCCCGGGACCTCCGCGGGGCCAGCGAGGCGGCCCTCGCGGAAATCGTCGAGAGCTTCGACGCGGACGCCGCGCGACGCGACGCGGAGGCGCGGCTCCGCTCGGGGACCGTCGACTGACCCCGAATTATCGAAATCGAGAAGGGCGCCCGAGACTTTACGGCGGCCGACTTGCTTGGCCGGGTATGGGCCACCGGATCGACGTGCGGAAGCTGGAGCTGTTCAACCGGATTTCGAAGGAGGGGGCGCGCACGGTCGCCGAGAACCTGAGCCAGCTGAGCGGGCTCGAGGCGGAGATCACCCTCGCCAAGCTCAACTTCCTCGACGTCGACGCCGTCCGCACGCACCTCGGCGACCAGACCGAGGTCGGGATCCACGTCGAACTGAACGATCCACCCTACGGCTACGTGCTCTTCCTCCTCGACCCGGCGGACAGCAAGGACCTCGTGGGCCACATGGTCCCCGGTGACGCCGCCGCCGAGGACGGCTTCTCGGACATGGAGCGCTCCGCGATGCAGGAGGTCGGCAACATCCTGACCTCCGGGTACATCGACGGCTGGGCCAACGTCCTCGACACGACGATCGACATGTCGACGCCGTCGTTCACCCTCGGGCCGGCCCACGGGATCGTCCAGGAGATGGGCGGCTGGCCGGACGAGGACCTCGTGTTCGTCCTCGACTCCGAGATCGTCGCCGGCGGCGCGGACGTCGACCTGCAAGTCTACACCTTTCCACACGTCCAGCCCCTCGTCGACCTCGTCCAGGGCATCGACCTCGATACGGACGTCCAGACGGACACGGTAGCCGACCGGAGCCTGGTGGACTGAGAGTCCCAGCGAGAGAGAATCGGCGGGCGACCTTTTCAGCCGGCCAGTCGAAGGTGTCCCCATGCTAACGGGAAAGGTGGCGATCGTCACCGGCGGCTCCACGGGGATCGGGAAGGCCATCGCGGCGGAGTACGTCGACCAGGGCGCCGAGGTGGTCATCGCGAACCGGACGCGGGAGACCGGCGAGGCGGCGGCCGAGGACGTCGGCTGCGAGTGGCGCGCGTGTAACGTCCGGGACTACGACGACGTCGAGACCCTCGTCGAGGGCGTCGTGGCGGACTACGGCGGCCTCGACGTCATGGTGAACAACGCGGGGGTCGGCAGCGAGTCGATGCTCGGGGACATGTCCCTCGAGGAGTGGCGACGGGTCGTCGAGACCAACCTCGACGGCGTGATGCACGGCTCGAAGGCGGCCCTGCCACACCTGCTCGAGTCCGAGGGGGCGATCATCAACGTCGAGTCCATCTACGGGCTGCGCGGCGGCAAGGGCGCGACGGCCTACTCGGCCTCGAAGGGGGGCGTCGTCAACTTCACCCAGCAGGTCGCCGTCGACTACGCCGACGACGGCGTCCGCGTCAACGGCATCTGTCCGGGGTTCGTGCGGACGCCGTTGACCGAGGACCTCCTCGAGCAGGAGCGCTTCTACGAGTTCGTCAAGGCGCGGACGCCGATGGACCGCCCCGCCGAGCCCGAGGAGATCGCGCCGCTGGCGGCCTTTCTCGCCTCGGAGGGGGCCTCCTACATCACCGGCGCGAACATCCCGGTCGACGGGGGGTGGACCGCCTTCTGATCGGGGGAGCCGCGCAGAGCGGATCTCCCCCTGGAGGTCGACCCATGACTGTCGACACACTCACGGAGTTCGGGCTGGCGGAGATGGACGAGGCGGAGATCGACCGGTTCCTGCACAGCCAGGGCGTCGGCGTCCTCGGCTTGCCCGCCGAGGGCGCCCCCTACCTCCTCCCGCTCACCTTCGGGTACGACGGCGAGGAGGGCCGGCTGTACTTCACCTTCTTCGTCGGCGACGCGAGCCGGAAGGTGGCCCTGAGCCGCCGGGCGGACCGGGCCGGGTTCCTCGTCTACAAGGCCGACTCCGCCTTCGTCTGGGAGAGCGTGCTCCTGACGGGGACCATCGAGGAACTCCCGCCCGACGCGTTGACGGCCCACGAGGACGTCCTCTCGAACGCCTGGCGGCTGGACGTCTTCGAGCGGGCCGCCACGGCCGGGGACCTCCGCACGTTCGAGTTCGACGTTCTGGATCGGCGGGGACTCCGGTACGCCGAGTTGCCGCCGGGCTTCGCGCCCAGGGATGCCGACGGCTAGCTCCTGACTGTCCGGAGCGGGTCGTTCGCGCAAGGTCCCCGTCGGGAGGCGGACCTGCCCCCGCGCCGAACCCGACGACTGGCGAGCCACCGTTCCCGGCTGGGCCGACGCTCAGAGCCCGAGCGCGTCGGCGTGCCGGTCGAGGAGGTCGTCGAGCGAGACGTCCTTCGTCTCCAGTTCGTAGCGCACCCTGACGATCGGGACGTCGACGTCGATCACGCGCGAGAGGTCGAACGGCGTCCCCGAGACGACGACCTCGGGGTCGGCCGCGCGGATCGTCGCCTCGAGGTCCGCGATCTGCTCGTCGCTGTAGCCCATCGCCGGCAGGACCGCCTCGAGGTGGTCGTACGCCTCGAAGACGCGCGCGAGCGAGCCGACGGCCGCCGGTTCGGGGTCGACGATCGCCGCCGCGCCGTACTGCCTGGCGGCGATCAGCCCGGCGCCGTGCGAGGCGTCGCCGTGCGTGAGCGTCGGGCCGTCCTCGACGACGAGGGCGCGCTTGCCCGCGATGGCGGTCCCGTCGGCCGTGATCACGGAGTTCGCGTGGACGATCGTCGCGTCGGGGTTGACCTGCCGGACGTTCCGCTCGACCGCTCGAATCCCCGCGACGTCGGCCGTGTTCTCCTTGTTGATGAGGACGTAGTCCGCGAGCCGCAGGTTCGTCTCGCCGGGGTGGTAGGCCAGCTCCGCGCCCGGACGGGTGGGATCGGCCAGCACGACGTGGACGTCCGGGACGAAGAATGGCAACTCGTTGTTGCCGCCGTCCCAGACGATGACGTCGGCCTCGGCCTCGGCGCGCTCGAGGATCGCCCGGTAGTCGACGCCGGCGAAGACCACGTGGCCCCGCTCGATGTGGCCCTCGTACTCCTCGCGCTCCTCGATGGTCACGTCGCCCTCGTCGAGGTCGGCCAGCGTCTCGAAGCGCTGGACGCGCTGGGCGACGAGGTCGCCGTAGGGCATCGGCTCGCGGACGACGGCGACGGCCTTCCCGCGGTCCCGAAGCACGTCGGCGAGGGCCCTGGCAGTCTGGGACTTCCCGCAGCCGGTCCGGACGGCGTCGACGGCGACGACGGGGACGCTCGCCTCGAGCATCATCCGATCCGGGCCGATCAGGCGGAAGTCCGCCCCCGCCGCGAGCGCCCGGGACGCCTGGTGTATCACGTGCTCGTGGGAGACGTCGGAGTAGGAGAACACGACCGTGTCGACGTCCTCCTCCACGACGATCGACTCGAGGTCTGCCTCGGGCCGAATGGGGATCCCGTCGGGATAGCCATCGCCGGCCAGTTCCGGCGGATACCGGCGGTTCGGCAACGCCTCGAGTTCGCCGATGTTCTGGGAAGCCGTATGGGTGAAGGCGACGACCTCGGTGGCGTCCTCGCCCCGGAAGACGGTGTTGAAGTCGTGGAAGTCCCGGCCGGCCGCGCCCATGATCAGGACCCGGGTCTGGCTCATGGAACTATCAACGCCCACGGCGAACAAAGAGTATGGTGGACAGTCCCGCGGACGCGGAATCGCCGGCCGTGATCGCGCTGGGCGGCAACACGCTCCTCGGCGAGCAGGGGCCCTGGACGGTCGAGGCCCAGCTCGAGGTCATCGAGCGGACGGCCCGGCACGTCGCCGACGTGGTCGAGGGCGGCCAGGACGTCGTCCTCACCCACGGCAACGGGCCCCAGGTCGGCAACCTGCTCCTCCAGCAGGACGCCGCGCCGGAGACCCCACGGCTCCCGCTGGACGTGCTCGTCGCCGAGACCCAGGCCCAGATCGGCTACCTGCTCCAGCAGGCCCTGGACAACGAACTCGCGGCCTCGCCGGACTTCCTCACGATCGTCACCCAGGTCGTCGTCGACGCGGACGACCCGGCCTTCGAGACGCCGACCAAGCCGGTCGGGCCCTTCTACACGGAGGCCGCGGCCGCCGAGAAACCGTTCGAGACACGGAGGGTTGGCGACGGCGAGCGGCCGTTCCGCCGAGTCGTGCCCTCGCCGGAGCCCGTCGAGGTGGTCGAGGCCGACGAGATCGCCCGGCTGGTGGAGCGCGGGAACCTCGTCGTCTGTGGCGGCGGTGGCGGCGTGCCGGTGGTCCGGGACGGCCGGCTCCGGGGCGTCGAGGCCGTCGTGGACAAGGACAAGACCTCCCAGCTGCTCGGGGCCGCACTCGACGCCGCGGTCCTCGTCGTCCTCACGGACGTCGAACACGCGTACGTGAACTACGGCGAGGCCGACGAGCGCGCCCTTCGTGAGGTCGAGGCCGCGGAGCTCCGGACCCATCTCCGGAACGGGGAGTTCGGAGCGGGCAGCATGCGACCCAAGGTCGAGGCCTGTCTGCGCTTCGTCGAGGGGGCGGGCGAGCGGGCGGTGATCGCCAGTCCGGAGCACCTGGCGGCGGCGCTGGCCGGCGAGGCCGGGACGCAGATCCGGGCCTGAGCGTGCGCCGCCGACCTACCACGTCGTGACGTAGAAGACGATCAGGCCGAGCGAGGACACGAGGCCGCCGACGGCCGTCAGCGAGAGGCGGCCGACGTTGAGGGGCGCCCGGAAGCCCCGCTCGACCTCGGGCCGGTCGTAGCGGAGCTTCAGCAGGGCCGCGTTCACCAGGGCGAACACGACCAGGAGCGAGAGGTTCGCCAGCCCGGCGACGGCGCCGATGTCGTCCAGGAAGACCCACGGGACCGTGGCCAGGCCGACCAGGAGGACGGCGTAATGGGGCGTCCGTCGCCCGGGGTGGACCCGCGAGAACAGCTCGGGAAAGACGTGGTACTCTCGCTTGGAGACGCCGTAGAGCAGCCGTGACGTCGATATCTGGATGATGAGCACCGTGTTCGTCGTCGAGAAGAGGGCGATCGCGGCGAGCAGCGTCGCGCCGGCCGGGCCCCACCCGATCCGCGCGACGTCGGCCAGGGGCGACGCGGAGCCGCCGAGGACCGTCCAGTCGACCAGCGCGACGGCCGAGAGGCCGACCAGCACGTACAGCAGCGTGGTGATCCCGATGGCGAGGACGACCGCCCTGGGAATGGTCCGGGCCGCGTCCTCGGTTTCCTCGGCCACGTTCACGATCGACCCGAAGCCAAGGTAGGCGAAGAAGATCAGGAACGACGCGTACACGAGGCCGGTGAGGCCCTCGGGGGCGTGAAACACCGGGGCCTGGCCCCAGGAGCCCGCCCCGAGCCAGATGACGATCAACAATCCGACGATTTCGATGCCGGTAAAGACGAGGTTGAGGCGGACGGACAGTTCGATCCCCCAGTAGTTGACCGCCATCGTGACCAGCACCAGCCCGATCGCGACGGGGATCGCGGGGACGTCGAGGAAGATGGAGAGGTACCCCGCGAAGGCGAGGGCGACCGCCGCCGACGAGATGACGCCCATGAACAGCCGGCCCAGCGCCGTCAGGTCCGAGAGCACCTCCCGGTCGAAGGCCTCGCGAACGTAGATGTAATCGCCCTCCGCTTTCGGGTAGATGGAGGCGAGTTCCGCGTAGCTCAGTCCCGTCAGGGCCGCGATGAGCGCCGCGAGGAGGAACGCGAAGACGATCGACCCGCCGGTCACGCCGGTCGCCTCGCCGAGGATCGCGTAGATGCCCGCCCCCAGGATCAGGCCGACGCCGTAGACGACGGCCTCGAAGAGACCGAGTTCCCGACGGAGTTCCGCCATCGTCCCCAGTGTCCCGCGATTCGGGCATAAAGTCAGCGACGGGCCGGCGCCCTCGCCAACGACCCGCTCACGGTGCGGGACCCCAGGCGTCGGACATAACACCCTGTGGCACGATTGGCGGGGTAGGTGCCACGTCGTGACCGAGAACAACGCCGACACCCGGTTCGAGCAGGTGAGTGACCTCCCCGCGGAGTCGCCGACGCTGATCGAGGGGCTGCCCGGCCTGGGGCTCGTCGCCTCGATCGCCGTCGACCAGATCACGCGCCAGCTCGGTCTGACCCAGCACGGGACGATCGTCTCGGCGGACTTCCCGCCGGTCGCCGCCTTCGACGACGGCCGCGTCCGCGACGCAGTCCGGGTCTACGCCGGCGAGGATCCCGCCGTGATGACCCTCCAGAGCGACATCCCGATTCCCCCGGACGCGGTCGAGTCCCTCAGTCAGTGCGTCCTCGAGGACCTCGCCGCCGAGTTCGATCGGGCGGTGTTCCTCGCGGGGGCCCCCGCGGAGAGCGAGAGCGACCTCGGCGACGTCGTCGGCGTCGCGACCAGCGACGGGATGGAACAGTCACTCACGGAGGCAGGTATCGAGGTCGCCGAGGGGCCGGGCGTGATCGGCGGCGTCACCGGGGGGCTGGTCGCGGAGTGCTATCACGCCGACGTCCCGGCCGCCGTCCTGGTCGTCAAGTCGAACCCCTACATCCCGGATCCGGGGGCGGCCCGCGACGTCATCGAGAACGCCCTCGAACCGCTGGTGGATTTCGACATCGACACCCAGGAACTCCTCGAGCAGGCCGAGGAGATCCAGGAGCAGAAACGCCAGATCGCCGAACAGCTCCAGCAGTACCAGCAACAGCAGCAACCGGAACCGGCGATACAGGGGATGTACCAGTAGCGGTCGCGTCCACCGGGCCGGCTCCGGACCACCGTCGCCCGCGTCAGCGGACGATCGTCACGGGGACGGTCGCACGCTCCGCCACCGCCTCGGCGGTGCTCCCGAGCATGACACCGGCGCGCTCGGACCGGCCGCGGTGGCCGACGTAGATGGCGTCGACGTCACGCTCCTCGGCGAAATCCGTGAGTTCCTCGACCGGGTCGCCATAGAGGAGCTCGGTCTCGACGTCGTGGCCGAGTTCCCGCGCGAACTCGGCCGCCGCCTCGAGCAGGTCGATGCCCCGGCGCTCGGCGTCCTCGAGGCTCTCGACGATCAGGCGGCGATCGGCGTCGGAGAAACTGGCAATCGGCTCGCTGCCGCCCGTCTCGTAGGCAGCCGGATCGACCGTGTGCACCAACGTCAGCGAGGCGTCCATCGCGTCGGCGACGTCCGCCGCGTAGGCGATCGCCCCGTCGGCTTCCTCGGAGCCGTCGACGGCAACCAGGAGGTTCATACGTCACGTACCACCGTCGCGACTACAAACGTCGGCACGATTCCAGCACAGTGAGAACCCGAGACGGCGCCGATCGCTGGCGCCCGCGCGTTACTATCCGGTGGGAATCGCTCGCAGGCTACTTGAACGCGGGCTGCCTACGGTCGCGTGGAGCGACGCCCGACATGACATACACGCTCGAGATCAGCGAGGACCTCAGGCGACGGCTGGAGGACCACCTGGAGGAGGACGAGACCTACGAGGAGTTCATCGAGGAGCTGGTCTCGGTTTACGAGACCGAGGGTGCCTTCCTGCAGGAAGGCTACTCGGAGTGAGCGGACGCCCCTGCCGCCGGCGTCGACCGGCCCGGCACCGTTAGCGGACGGCCGCGGATCAGCCGACGGCGTCCACGTCCTGGACGTCGGCCTCGGGAGCGTTCGAGCGGACGCTCTCGATCCCCTGGACGCACTTCTGCCGACTGGCGTACCCCTCGCCGCCGTCGGCGATGATGTTGCCGTTGTCGTGGACGAGTCGCCAGCGCCACTGGCCCGCGCTGTCCTCGTAGACCTCGAAGGTCGCTCGTGACATCGGTACACGTGCACCCGGTGCACGGAAATGCGTGTCGGCCAGCCCGCCGACTCAGTCGTCGCTTCCCGGCTGGGGGCCGCCGCCGGTCTGGGCCTCCTGGGCGTCGCCCCACCCGCCGGCGTCGACCACTTCGAAGAGCTTCCGCCAGTTCTCGTCGTCCTCGCTCTCGGGGAGCTGGTCGCGCAGCTGTCGGAAGTCCGAGGGCGGGACGAGGTCCGCCACGAGGTCCACGATCACCTGGGCGTGGTAGGCGGCCTCCGGCGGGTCGGCGCGATCGATCTCGCCGACGCGGTCGACGAACTCCCGCCAGTCGAATCGCTGGCCGTGCTCAGCGACCGCGCCGGTCATGTACCACTGGATTTCCATGGGAAGCGAGGCCGCGAGGTCCTCGGCAGCCCCGGCGGGGATCCGCTGGCCGAGCGTCATCAGTGTCGCCCGGATCGCTCGGACGGTCTCGCCGGTCCCCGGGAGTTCGAGTCGGTGCTGTACGGTACCGGTGAATTCGTCGAAGTTCATAGTGTGTCACCTGCTGGATTGTGGCCGGTCGCGGCGGGACAGCGACGCGACGACCGGCTGGCCGCTCCACCTACAGCTTGGAGCCGCCGGAGAAAGAGCGGGCCGTTCGTTCCCACGAGATGGGAACTTCCACCGAGTCGACTCGCGGTCCTAGACCAGCACGACCACGACGCCCACGAGGGCGACGGCGCCGAGGACCGCCGTCACCAGCCGGCCGAGCTCCCGCGTCCCCAGGACCCAGGCCAACCCGGCCTTCATGAGCGTGTTGGCGACGGCGGCGATGACGATGCCCACCGTCGCAACCTCGGCCGTGACCGCGCCGTCGGCCGCGAGTTTGCTCAGCGTGAGGGTGATCGAGTCCACGTCGGCGAGGCCGGAGACGAAGGCGGTCGCGTAGACGCCGGAGGCCCCCAGCCACTCGTTGGCGTACTCGGACACCAGCAACACGGCCCCGAAGAGGAGGCCGAACAGGAGCGCGGGGCGCAACCGAAACGGGTTCTCGACGTCGGCCTCGACCTCCTCCTCGACGCTGGTCCGCCAGTAGACGACGCCGGCCACGAGCGCACCCGCGACGGTCATCGCGCCGAGCGGGACGATCACGGACGGGAGCAGGTCGCGGTTGACCACCGCCACCTCGATCAGCGCCCGCGGGAACATGACGACGGCCGCGACGACGGTCGAGAAGGCACAGATCCGGTAGAGGCTCGGAACCGCGGCGGTCCGGTTGGCCATGGACACGGTCGTCGCCGTCGAGGAGACGAACCCGCCCAGGATCCCCGTCAGGGCGATCCCGCGGTGGGCGCCGACGACCCGGCTCAGGATGTAGGCCACGAAGCTCAGCCCGGAGACGAAGACGACCATGAGCCAGACGAACTGCGGGTTGAGGCCGAGGAGGAGGTCGAGGTCGCTGTCGGGGAGCAGCGGATAGATCACGAGCACCACGAGGACGAACTTCGCACTCGCCAGGCGTTCGGCCGGCTCGATCGTCGCCGCGAACGCGTGAATGGGGTCCTTCGCCGAGAGGATCACGACGACGATCCCACCGACGATGACGGCGACGAGCGTGCCCTGCTCGGAGTAGGTCGTCAGCGCCCCGAGCACGACCGTGAGCAGTGCCGCGGTGAGGGTCGTGAGCCCGATGTCGCCCTCGAACCACATCTTGCCCACGTAGGCAAGAGCAAGCGGGATCGCGATCGCCGCCACGGCGACGGGCAACAGGTCGGGGAAGAAGGCCTGGACGAGCGCGCCGTAGAGGGCGAACAGGGGGAAGGTTCGACTGCCCGCGAAGGCCCCCGCGGACTCGCTTTGCTCGCGCTCGAGGCCGATCAGCGCGCCGAGGCCGAAGGCGACGAAGATGGGGAGCGCGAGCGCGAGGAGCGAATCCGTGGCAGGATCGACCATCCCTTGAATCCTCCATACTCGAACACATCAAGGTTCGGGACGGTCCGCGAACGCCGGTCACCGGACGCCGGGCGCTCAGGTCGAGCGGACGTGCTCGGCAAACCAGTCGGCCGCGACCTCGGCGACCTCCTCCAGCTCGCCCGCGCCCTCGAAGAGGTGACCGGCCCCCTCGACGACGTGGAGCTCCTTCTCGCAGTCGAGCTGCGCGAAGGCCTCACGGTTGAGTTCGAGGACCTGCGTGTCGGCGCCGCCGACGATGAAGAGCGTCGGCGCCCGGATCCGGTCGAGCACCTCGCTCGCCATGTCGACGCGACCGCCCCGCGAGACGACCGCCTCGGCGTCCTCGCCGACGCGAGCCGCGGCTCGCAGTGCGGAGGCCGCCCCGGTGCTGGACCCGAAGTAGCCCACCCCCACGTCCGCCGTTGCCTCGCGGTCCCACACCCAGTCGGTGACGGCGACGAGCCGGTCCGTCAGCAACGGGATGTCGAAGCGATTCTCCCGGACCCGGTCTTCCTCCTCGGTGAGCAGGTCGAACAGCAGCGTCCCGAGGCCGCGGTCCCGGATCACCTCGGCGACGAACTGGTTGCGCGGGCTCTGTCGACTCGACCCGCTCCCGTGGGCGAAGACGACGAGGCCGGGGGCACCGTCGGGCACGCGGAGCATTCCCTCGAGGTCGACGTCCCCGGCCGGAATCGAGACGAGGGATTCGTCGGCTGCCATGGGACCACCGACGCCGCCGGGGCGCAAGAGTCCCCCCGGCGATTCCTGTCACGTGGGAACGGACCGCGTGGCGCCATCCAGGGACGGCGCCGGGACGCGTACCCCCTCGCTTCCGAGTCGGTGGGAACGGCCGGCGAGTACTTAGGACCGGAAACCGAACGTTCAGGTGTCGTCCGTATCGTCCGAGAATCGGACGCTGCAACCACCCGGCCTACAACACAATCCATGGATATTGCTGACATCGTTTCGGACGAGTACGTCGAATTCAGCCCGGACGAGCGCGTCTCGAAGCTCGTGGGGACCTTCGAGGATCCCACGGTCAAGGGCGTCGTCGTGCACGGCGCCGAGTTCGAGGGCGTCGTGACGCGGCGACAGCTCGCGACGTCCCACCACCAGCCAGACGAGAAGGTCGGCTCGCTCGTCTGGCACGTGCCCCGACTCACGCCCGACGAGGACGTCCGAAAGGTGGCCCAGCTGATGATCGACAGCGACTCGCAGGTCCTGCCGGTCTTCGAGGGCCAGACCATGATCGGCGTCGTCACCGCGGACGCCGTGCTCGAGGCCGTCAAACCGTATCTCGACGCGGCCACCGTCGGCGAGGCGGCGTCGACGGACCTCGTGACGGTGGATCCCGACTCGACCGTCGGAACGGCCCTCCACGAGTTCCGGGCCCACCACATCACGCACCTGCCCGTCGTCGAGGACGACGAGGCGGTGGGTATCCTGAGTCTCTACGACCTGACGGAGCTGACGGTCCGGCCGGCCAGCCAGAGCCAGGGCGGTAGCGCGGGTGGCACCGACGCGTTCGGCGGTGACCTCTCCGCCAGCGCAGGTCGGGCACGGCGGGGCGGATACGGCGCCCGCGAGGGCGAACTCGACCGGATGCTCGACCTCCCCATCCGGGACGTGATGGTCTCGCCGGTGCGGACGATCCACCCCACGGAGACCCTCGAGAC
>Ga0207797_1000762_pt1 | contig 24461 bp, 37 predicted proteins | sample PRCRCaboRojoPR_6_FD_187275 | JGI IMG/M metagenome (GOLD analysis project Ga0207797, IMG submission 187275) | Marine sediment microbial community from Cabo Rojo, Puerto Rico - PR CR 10% Liquid 1 (SPAdes) | ecosystem: Environmental > Aquatic > Marine > Coastal > Sediment | place: Cabo Rojo, Puerto...
GCCCTGGCCGAGAAGGGCATCGTCCTGGAGGACTCTGCGGAAGGCACCCGTTGGAAGAGGGTTTGAGGGCGTCGTTCCCTCGGCTTCTGAGGCACGGGCTCACCCACGTTTCTTCCCGCAGGGCCCCCGCCCCACGGGCGCGGTGGCGAGGCTTGACACCCCCCTGGGGCGACCTATGATACCCGCCGACCCACGCTGAAGAGGACCCGAGAGGGAGGAGGAGCCATCGAGGACCTGGGCAGGACCATCGCGGAGGAAGGCCTGCGGATCGGGGCCATCAAACTCAGCCCCGACGACCCCTTCCAGTGGGCCTCCGGCTACCGGATGCCCATCTACAACGACAACCGGATGTTCCTCTTTCACCCGGAGATGCGCCGGACCATCGCCCGGGGGCTGGCCGATGTGGTCCGCCGCGAAGCCGGGGACCCGGAGGTCATCGCCGGGACGGCCACGGCGGGCATCCCCCACGGAGCCCTGCTGGCGGACCGCCTCTCCCTCCCCTTCATCTACGTCCGGGACAAGCCCAAGGGGCACGGGCTCAAGAACCGCATCGAAGGACTGGACGCCGAGTCGGACCTGGGGGACCGGAAGGTCGTGGTCATCGAGGACCTCATCTCCACGGGAGGAAGCTCGGCCCGGGCCGTGGAAGGCGTCAGGGAGGCCCGGGGGGACTGCCGCTGGTGCGTCTCCATCTTCAGCTACGGACTGGAGCGGGCCGCGGAGGCCTTCGGCGCCCTGGAGCCGCCCTGCGCCTTCACCTCCCTCCTCACCTTTCCCGTCCTCCTGGACGTGGCCCGGGCCGGGGGATTCCTTGCCCCCGATCAGATCGCCCTCCTGGAGGGGTGGAGAGAGGATCCCTTCGCCTGGGGGGAAAGCCAGGGCTTTCCCCGGGTAGAATGAGGCAGGGGCGTCGGAGAGGGAGTCGATGATGGAGCTTTCGGACCGGGAGCGAAGGGCTCGGGAGATGATCTGCCTTCCCCTGGACGGGCTGGACACCCTGGACGAGGTGGAGAGGCGGGTGGAGGAGCTCAGTCCCTTCGTGGGGATGTTCAAGGTGGGCAAGGAGTCCTTCACTCGGCTGGGACCCGAGGTGGTGCGTCGGGTCCAGGAGAACGGCGCCGGGGTCTTCCTGGACCTGAAGTACCACGACATCCCGAACACAGTGAGGGGAGCCGCCCGGGCGGCGGCGGAGCTCGGCGTGACCCTCTTCAACGTCCACGCCTTCGGGGGCTCCGCCATGATGACTGCCGCCCGGGAAGGGGCGGTGGAGGGAGCTGGTGAGGGAGAGGAAGGGCCGAAGATCGTGGCCGTGACCGTCCTCACCAGCATCGATGGTGAGACCCTGAGCCAGGAGTGCCGGGTGGCCGGACCTCTGGAGGACCAGGTCCTCCATCTGGCCCGTCTCGCCCAGGCATCGGATCTGGACGGGATCGTGTGCTCGGCAGCCGACCTCCACGCTCTAAGGGGCGAGCTTCCGCCGGACTTCCTCTTCGTGACCCCGGGCATCAAGGGCACCACGACCCCGGCCGGCCACGATCAGAAGCGGGTCATGTCACCGGGGCGGGCCGTCACTGCCGGATCTTCCCTCCTGGTCATCGGGAGGGCCATCACGGCAGCACCGGACCGGCCCCGGGCGGCCCGGGAGGTCCTGGAGGACATGGCTGCGGTCCTCTGAGGGCCGTCCACGACCCCGCGAAGGAAACGGACGATCATGCACAACCTCCTGGGAAAAGAGATCCGGGGGCGCTTCGGCTTCCCCTCCGGCGTCATCACCACGAACAGCGACGTGGCTCGCTGGATGTTCGAGCACGTGCCTCAGTTCGGGTTCTACCAGGGGAAGAGCACCACCATCGAGCCCCTGGTGGGGAACCGGGAGGACATCCTCTCCCAGCCCCTGCCCCATTCCCTCTGGAACGCGGTGGGATACACGAATCCGGGCCTGGATGCCACCATCGACGGCTTTCGGGAGCTCCGGGAGGCGGCCCCCCCGGACGTCTTCCTCATGGCCCAGGTGGGGGAGAGCACCGGAGAACGGTTTGCCCACTGCGTGGCGGAGTTCGAGGCCGCCGGGGACATCGCCGACGGCTACGAGATCAACGTCTCCTGCCCCCACGCCGAGAAGGGAGGGATCCTCATCGGCTCGGACCCGGAGAGCGTGAAGAGCATCACGGCCGCCATGCGCCGGGTGACCAAGAAGCCCCTCATCGTCAAGCTGAACGCCGGCGTGGGGAAGCTGGAGGAGATCGCCCTGGCGGCGGAGGAGGGAGGGGCCGACGCCCTCTCGGCCATCAACACCCTGGGCGGGCCCAACCCGGAGCTGAGCAACCAGTTCGGAGGCCTGTCCGGTGCGTCCATCTTCCCCGTGACCCTGGAGGCCATCACCCGCCTGCGCCGGGTGGTGTCCTTGCCCATCATCGCCATGGGAGGAATCCGGGGCGCCGGGGACATCCGGCAGCTGGAGGCGGTGGACTCCTCCCTGTTCTACGCCATCGGGACGGCTCTGGGAGGGCTCACCTCGGCGGAGATCCAGGAGTACTTCCGGTTCCTGGAGCGGGACCTGGCGGAGGGGACGGACCAGGCCGCGACCATGACCATGAACCGGATGCTCATGGAGTACCATCCCTTCGTGGTCCGGGAGGTGGAGGCCTACGGGGAGACCATCCGGGTCATCAAGTTCCACGAGCGGCTGGAGGCCGACGTGGACGTGGGCCAGTTCGTCTTCTTCAAGGTGGGCAACACCGACTCCAAGCCCTTCTCCGTCTCGGCGAACCGGGACGGCCTGGAGCTCCTGGTCCGGGAGGTCGGTCCCATGACGGCCCGGGCCTGCCGGCTGAAGCCCAACGACGTGGTGCGGATCCGTGGGCCCTACGGTCACCCGTTCTCCCTTCCGGAAGACCGGCCGGTTGTGTTGGTGGGAGCCGGGGTGGGGATCGCCCCCATCCATCACGCTGCCCAGATCCACCCTGGACCGAAGCAGGTGTTCATCGGCGCCGTCACCGCGGAGGAGCTCGTCTACCGGGAATCCTTCCAGACTCTGGGCGATCTCCAGGTGTCCACCGATGACGGATCGGCGGGCTACCAGGGATACATCGCCGGCCTGGTGGACGAGGCCATGGCCCGGCAGAAGCTGGAGAATCCCGTGTTTCTCAACTGCGGTCCGGAGCTGGCCATGAAGGCCCTGGATGCGGTGGAGCGGAAGTACGCCCCCCCGGAGGACATCTTCCACGTGGTGGAGCGCTACACGAGTTGCGGGATCGGGATCTGCGGCAAGTGCTCCACCCCTTCCGGAGAGCGGACCTGCGTGGACGGGCCCGTCCACCCGGCCACCCACTTCACCCCGGGCCACTCCCACCGGGACCTGACAGGGAAGAAGATCCTTTATCCTTGATGCGGAGGGCGCCGGGAGGCCATCATAGTCCTGAGGGGGATGACCGAAGCTCCCATCGGCCTCCTGGCCGTGAGGGCAGTCCCCACTTTCTGCTGCAGGCGGGACCGACGAAAGGAGAGCGCCATGGTGGAAGGACACGGGACCCGGGGAGATGCCGGAGGGACCGGCGGCCCGGAAGGGGCCGGACCGGAGACAGCTACGGGCATGGAGCCCAATGTGGAAGGGGCCTTGAGCTACCTTCTGGGGATCTTCACCGGGATCCTCTTCCTGGTGCTGGAGAAGAACCAGCCTTTCGTGCGATTCCACGCCTTCCAGTCCGTGGCCGTCAGCGTGGTGTGGATCGCCCTGTCCATCGCCACGTCCATCATCAGCATGGTCCCCATCCTGGGGTGGATCCTCGGTGCTCTCCTGGGGTTGATTCTGGGGATCGGCGGCCTGATCCTCTGGGTGTTCCTCATGTGGCAGGCCTACGAGGGGAGGGAAGTGGAGCTTCCCTTGGTGGGGCCCTGGGCCCGGAGCCAGGTCCGGTCCTGAGCCGGGTCCGGTCCTGAGCCGGGTTCGGTCCTGAGTCGGGTTTCCGTGGGGGCGGGGCACGGGCAAGCCCGGAATCGCCGAACCATGCCCCGCCTGCCCTCGCTGACGTAGCTCAATTGGTAGAGCAGCTGCCTTGTAAGCAGCAGGTTATCGGTTCGAGTCCGATCGTCAGCTCTTCCGGAGAAACCACCGACGTGGGCAACCGACGGTCACCCACTCCTGGGGGAAAAGGGACCAGCCTGTTCAGGAGCTGGAGCTCCGGGCCCGGTTCGCCCTTTCGGCCATGGCCAGGATGGCCCGGACCTGTTCGGTGAGCCCCGGGTGCTCGGCCGGGAACCGGTTCGAGAAAGCGGCCGTTCCCACCGTGAACCCCGCGGCGCCGGCCCGGGCCGCCTCCCGGATTCGCGTCTCCCTGTCGATGCTCCCGGCCATGATCACCGGCTTCTCCGACACCTGGCAGACCGTCTGCATAAGACGGGGGGCGTCCCCGGGGTATCGATAGGCCAGGAGGTCGAGGCCCCGGACACCGGGGATCCCGGACAGACGGCGGGCCGAGTCGGCGATCTCCTCCACCCGGCCCTCCAGCACGCTGGGATGTCCGACAATGCGTCCGGGGAAGGGGTAGTAGAGGATCGGGGAGGAAGAGAGGATCGGAAGGACCCGTTCCGGGCGGGTTCCCCCGAGAAGATGATCCACACCCAGCTCCACCGCCGTCCGGGCGCCTTCCATCTCCCTCTCCTCCCTCAGGCTCACCACCTCCAGGTAGCTCCGGGCTCCGGCAGACCGGATATCCTCCGCCAGCCCTCTCATCTCCCGGATGGGGAGCCCCACATCCTTGAACCCGATGTGTCGGCAGCCCGCAGCCAGCACCTCGTCGAGACGATGGCGAGCATCCGGGATCGTCCGGTCGTTCTCCGTCAGCATGAAGATGAAATCGAAGCCCATGTGGCGATGCCCCGGTCTCCATGTGGGACTCATGCGGTTCCCCGGAGCGTCCTCTGTTCTTCGGGTTCCCGCCGGGAAGCGAGGGAGCAACCAGGGGAATCCTCTGGGATTCGGGGAGGCAGCGCAACAGCCCTTTGGAGGAGGTAATCCCCCCGCTCGGAGACGTCCTCCGGCGCCCCGGAAAGGGCTTGCCGGAGAGGCCTCTGGACGCCCGGGGGGCACCCTTGAAACCCACCCCCGTTACGATTAGCTTACCAAGCTCGCTATGATTTCGCCCGAAACGGGCGGAGGAGCGTGCCAGACGCGGGACCCAGGGTGGGGTACCGAAGCGGTCAAACGGGGCAGACTGTAAATCTGCTGGCTCAAGCCTTCGGAGGTTCGAATCCTCCCCCCACCATGACGACCGGAACCCGCCTCGGGTCCTTTGGGAAACCCGGGGCCGACGGTCCTGCGGGAGTAGCTCAGTTGGCTAGAGCATCAGCCTTCCAAGCTGAGGGTCGCGGGTTCGAGTCCCGTCTCCCGCTCTGCATGGGCAGGGCATTCCGGACCGAGCCCGGAAGCCCGACACGAGGGAGGTTGCTCTGGTAGCTCAGGGGTAGAGCGCATCCTTGGTAAGGATGAGGTCCCGGGTTCAAATCCCGGCCAGAGCTTCGTCGGTTTTCACCAGACCGCAGGCCACGGCGCACAGCAGGCGGACGGCGCGAGGACAACACCGCAACGACTGTTCCCGGGTAGGCGCTTCCGAATGGAAGTCGCCGGCTCGGGAGGATTCTTTCCACCGTACGAGGAACAGCGATGGGCAAGGAGAAATTTGAGCGGACGAAGCCGCACGTAAACGTGGGCACGATCGGACACGTGGACCATGGGAAGACGACGTTGACGGCGGCGATCACGGAGGTCCAGAACAAGCGGGGGCTGGCCGATTTCGTGCCGTTCGACTCCATCGACAAGGCGCCGGAGGAGCGGGAGCGAGGGATCACGATTGCCACGGCGCACGTGGAGTACCAGACGGAGAACCGTCATTTCGCCCACGTGGACTGTCCTGGGCACGCCGACTACGTGAAGAACATGATCACGGGGGCGGCGCAGATGGACGGGGCGATTCTGGTGGTGAGCGCGGCGGACGGACCCATGCCGCAGACCCGGGAGCACATCCTGTTGGCACGACAGGTGAACGTGCCGAGCATCGTGGTCTTCTTGAACAAGACGGACATGGTGGACGACGAGGAGTTGTTGGAGCTGGTGGAGCTGGAGGTACGGGAGCTGCTGAGCGAGTATGAGTTTCCCGGCGACGATCTGCCGGTGATCATGGGGTCGGCGTTGAAGGCGTTGGAGGACGGGGAGCCGGGGACGGAGAACACGAAGTGCATCGATGAGCTGCTGGACGCCATCGACACGTACTTCCCGGAGCCGGAGCGGGACATCGACCGTCCGTTCCTGATGCCTGTGGAGGACGTGTTCAGCATCACGGGCCGTGGGACGGTGGCCACGGGGCGGATCGAGCGTGGGGTGGTGAAGATGGGGGAGGAAGTGGAGGTGGTGGGTTTGGACAAGGACCAGAAGACGGTGGTGACGGGGGTGGAGATGTTCCGGAAGATTCTGGACGAGGGGCAGGCCGGGGACAACGCGGGTCTTCTGCTTCGTGGGATCAAGAAGGACGAGATCGACCGGGGCCAGGTGATCGCGGCGCCGGGATCCATCACGCCGCACACGAAGTTCAAGGCGGAGGTGTACGTTCTGACGAAGGAGGAGGGGGGCCGCCACACGCCGTTCTTCGACGGCTACCGTCCCCAGTTCTACTTCCGGACGACGGACGTGACGGGAGCGGCGAAGCTTCCGGAGGGGGTGGAGATGGTGATGCCGGGGGACAACGTGCAGATGGAGGTGGAGCTCATCGCCCCCATCGCCATGGACCTGGAGCTGCGGTTCGCCATCCGCGAGGGTGGCCGGACGGTGGGCGCCGGCGTCGTCACCGAGATCATCGAGTAGGAAGGGGAAAGGCACCGGTCACGGTGCCTTCTTCTTGCTCCTGCGCTTCGCTCCACACGCCTGCGGTGTGTGAGGGTCGCTGCACAGAAGCACCGGACGCGGTGTCAGAGAGGCCCGGAGGGGGACGGCATCTAGGCCGGCGCCCAGGGCGAGAGAAAAAGACGAGGAAACCGAATGGCTGGCAGGATTCGAATTCGACTCAAGGCCTTTGACCACTGGGTGGTGGATCAGACCGCGGCGGACATCGTCCGGACCGCGCAGAAGACGGGAGCCTCCGTCCGGGGACCCATTCCCCTCCCCACCCGGCGCCAGCGCTGGACCGTTCTCCGGTCCCCGCACATCGACAAGAAGAGCCGGGAGCAGTTCGAGCTCCGGACCCACAAGCGGCTCATCGATATCCTGGACAGCCGCCCCCAGACCATCGACGCCCTGACGAAGATGGATCTGCCAGCGGGTGTCGACGTCGAAATCAAGGTGGACTGAGCCATGGCCGGGTTGATTGGAAAGAAGATCGGGATGACCCGGGTCTTCGACGAAGAGGAGGGGACGTCCATCCCCGTCACCGTCGTGGAGGCCGGGCCGTGTCCCGTGACCCAGGTGAAGACCGAAGAGAAGGACGGCTATCGGGGCGTACAGTTGGGCTTCGGGTCCCAGAAGGCCCATCGGGCCAGCATGGCCGAGGCGGGTCATGCCAGGAAGGCGGGGCTGGAAGCCGCTCCCCGGATCCTCCGGGAGGTCAGCCTGACGGAGGACGAGGAGTTCGAGCTGGGCCAGAAGCTCACGGTGGAGCTCTTCGAGCCCGGAGATTCGGTGAAAGTCACGGGCAAGAGCAAGGGCCGGGGCTTTCAGGGTGGGGTGAAGCGGCACGGCTTCAGCGGCCGGCCCGCCACCCACGGCCATCCCATGGCCCGGACCCCGGGCTCCATGGGGCCGGGCACCGATCCCTCCCGGGTCATCAAGGGCAAGAAGCTCCCGGGTCAGATGGGCAACACCCGGACCACGATCCGGAACCTGCAGGTGGTGAAGGTGGACCCGGAGCGGAACCTCCTCTTCCTGAAGGGGGCCGTTCCCGGTGCACGGAACAGCTTCATCCTCATCACGAAGTGACGTGACGCATGTATAAGGCGGCCTACTACAAGACGGACGGCAAGAAGGGCAGGGCCCGGGCTCTCCCGGACTGGCTCTTCGACGGCGTCGTGAACGAGGGGGTCCTTCACCAGGTGGTGAAGGCGTACCTGGCCAATCAACGGCAGGGGACCGGATCGGCCAAGAATCGCTCCGCCGTCCGGGGCGGGAGCCGGAAGCCATGGCGGCAGAAGGGCACCGGCCGGGCCCGGCAGGGCACGATCCGGGCTGCCCAGTGGGAGGGTGGAGGCCGAGCTTTTCCCCCCATCCCCCACTCCTGGAACGTCCGGATTCCCAGGAAGCTGAGGGCCCTGGCCCGTCGCTCGGCCCTGAATGCCCGGGCCGACGAGGACCGGGTCTTCCTCATCGACGCCCTGGACTTCGAGGCCCCCAAGACGGCCCGTCTCCGGGACTACCTGGCCAGCATCGAGCTCCAGGGCAAGACCCTGCTCCTCACCGACGGGCCGAAGGACAACCTGCACCTGTCGGCCAGGAATCTGCCGAACGTGGTGGTGCGGCCTTTCGGCCAGGAGTCGGCCCACGACATCCTGTGGGCCCGGCAGGTGGTCATCGAGCGGGACGCCGTGGAGAAGGCCGAGCCGCCGGCGGCCTACGCCAAGAGGAAGGAGGCCGCCGATGCGTGAGGATTTCGAGGTTCTGGTCCAGCCCCTGATCACCGAGAAGACCACGGCCCAGACCGAAGAGGAGAACGTCTACACCTTCCTGGTGAACCCCCGGGCCAACAAGCACGAGATCGCCCGGGCGGTGGAGAAGCAGTGGGAGGTGACGGTCCTGGACGTCCGGACCATGCGTTACGCCGGGAAGCTGAAGCGGTCCATCCTGGGGCGCATCCACCAGAATTGGAGCCTGGGCCGCCGCCCCGCCTTCAAGAAGGCGGCGGTGAAGCTGGCGGAAGGCGATCACATCGAGTTCTACGAGATCGGCTGAGGGCAGAGCCATGCCACTGAAGAAGTTCAAACCCGTTACCCCCGGCACCCGCTTCCGCTCGGTGACCTCCAGCCAGGAGGTGGACCGGAAGCGCCCGGAGCGCTCCCTCACGGAGTCTCTTCGGGGCAAGGGCGGCCGGAACCACCATGGCCGGATCACCACCCGGCGCCGGGGCGGTGGGCACAAGCGCCGCTACCGTCGCGTCGATTTCAGGCGGGACAAGGTGGGGATCCCGGGGAAGGTGGCGGCCGTCGAGTACGATCCCAACCGCTCGGCCCACCTGGCCCTCATCCATTACGCCGACGGGGAGAAGCGCTACATCCTCCATCCCCGGGGCCTCCAGGTGGGGGACACCATCGAGTCGGGGCCCGACGCGGACATCCGTCTGGGCAACGCCGTTCCCCTGGAGAAGGTTCCACTGGGCACCACGGTGCACAACGTGGAGATCAAGCCGGGGAAGGGGGGCCAGATGGCCCGGTCCGCCGGATCCGGTGTGCAGGTGGTGGCCCGGGAGAAGAACCACGTGAGCCTTCGTCTGCCCTCCACCGAGATCCGCCGGATCCGTAAGGAGTGCATGGCCACGGTGGGACAGGTGGGGAACATCGACCACGAGCTCCGCTCCGACGGAAAGGCCGGGGTCAGTCGCTGGAAGGGCCGCAGGCCCAAGGTCCGGGGTGTGGCCATGAACCCGGTGGATCACCCCCTGGGCGGCGGTGAGGGACGGGCCTCGGGAGGCCGCCCCCCCGTGTCCCCCTGGGGGAAGCGGGAAGGAAAGAAGACCCGGAAGCGGAAGAAGGAGTCCAACCGCTACATCGTGCGTGGACGCAAGCGGGGGAAATCCACCAAGTCCTGAGGCGGGTGGAGATACCCCCACAGCGGAGAGAGGTCAGGAGAGATGCCGCGTAGTGTGAAGAAGGGGCCGTACATCCAGGATGCGCTCATGAAGCGCATCGAGGAGATGAACGCCCGGAACGAAAAGAAAGTGATCAAGACCTGGTCCCGTCAGTCCACCATCTCCCCGGAGTTCGTGGGCCATACGGTGGCGGTCCACAACGGGAACAAGTTCATCCCGGTCTACATCACGGAGAACATGGTGGGCCACAAGCTCGGCGAGTTCGCCCCCACCCGGCTCTTCCGGGGACATGGCGGCAAGCTCTCCGACAAGCGGTCCAAGGCCATTTAGGGGTCTGGAGAGTGCCGATCATGGAAGCCAAGGCCATCGCGAAACACATCCGGATGAGTCCCCGGAAGGTCCGCCTGGTGGTGGATCAGATTCGAGGGCGGTCCGTGAACGACGCCTACGCCGTTCTCCAGTTCTCCAAGAAGGCCGCCGCCGACCCGGTCTCCAAGACCCTCCGGTCCGCGGTTGCCAACGCTCAGTACAAGGCCCAGGAGGAGGGGGACGTCCTGGACGTGGACACACTCTTCATCCGGGAAGCCTACGTGGACGAGGGATCGACCCTCCGACGCTGGCGTGCCGCCGCCATGGGGCGGGCGGCGCCTCTCCGGAGGCGGACCAGCCACATCACCGTGATCGTGGATTCCAAGGAGTAAGGCTGGATGGGACAGAAGACACACCCTACGGGGTTCCGGCTCGGCGTCATTCATGACTGGAAGTCCCGCTGGTACGCGGAGCGGGATTTTCCCCGTCTCCTGAAGGAGGATGAGACCATCCGCAAGTACCTCCACCGCCGGCTGGCCCACGCCGCCGTGTCCAGGGTGGAGATCGAGCGGAAGCCCTCCAAGATCGTGGTGACCGTCCACACGGCCCGGCCCGGGGTGGTCATCGGGAAGCGGGGCTCGGAGGTGGACAAGCTCCGGGACGAGCTGGCCGTGCTGACCAACGCCGAGGTGAGCGTGAACGTGGAGGAGGTCAAGCGTCCGGAGATCGACGCCCGCCTGGTGGCCGACAACGTGGCTCACCAGCTACGGCAGCGGATCTCCTTCCGTCGGGCCATGAAGCGGGCCGTCCAGTCCGCCATGCGCACCGGGGCCGAGGGCATCAAGATCCAGTGCGGTGGACGCCTGGGCGGGGCCGAGATTGCCCGGACCGAGGGCTACAACGAGGGGCGGGTTCCCCTCCACACCCTCCGGGCCGACATCGACTTCGCCTCCATCACGGCGAAGACGACCTACGGCACCGTGGGCGTCAAGTGCTGGATCTTCAAGGGCGAGGTCGTGGACGACCGGACGGGTCGCACGTACTCCGCCGGCGGGACGAAGTAGTCGCCGCCACAGGACGTCCCCACCGGGGGCCGAGAAGCGGGTCGGACGCGAAAACCATGAAGCCATGAAGCAGGGACGATAGAGGATGCTAGCGCCCAAGCAGGTCAAACACCGGAAGCAGCAGAAAGGCCGGATGAAGGGCAAGGCCCAGCGAGGCAATCGGGTCTCCTTCGGGGAGTACGGCCTCCAGGCCCAGGAATCGGCCTGGATCACGAACCGGCAGATCGAGGCCGCTCGTGTGGCCATCACCCGTGACATCAAGCGGGGCGGCAAGGTGTGGATTCGCGTCTTCCCCGACAAACCCATCACCCAGAAGCCCGCCGAGACCCGCATGGGTAAGGGGAAGGGGCATCCGGAGGGATGGGTGGCCGTGGTGAAGCCCGGACGCATCCTGTTCGAGCTGGAAGGCGTTCCCGAGGAAAATGCCCGGCATGCCATGCGCCTCGGGTCCGCCAAGCTTCCCATCAAGACCCGTTTCGTGGCTCGAGAGCGGCAGCTGGGCTAGCGAGCCGCCCGAAGCGCCAGAGGAATGACAGGCATGAAGGCAGACGAGATTCGGGAGTTGACGGACGACGAGATCCAGGAGCGGATCGCGGAGCTCAAGGAGGAGGTGTTCCGCCTCCGTTTCCGGACCGCCACCATGGAGTTGGAGAATCCCAAGCTCCTTCGGCAGATCCGCCGGGACATTGCCCGGCTGAAGACGATCCTCCGCGAGCGCGAGCTCGCCCAGCAAAGCTAGTTGGTGGGATATGGAAACCGAGAACGACATCCGGCAGCAGACGGTGGAGCGAAGCACCCGGAAGAGCCGGATCGGCGTGGTGACCAGTGATCGGTCCGACAAGACGGTGACCGTGAGCGTGGAACGCCGGTTCGCCCATCCCTTGTACGGCAAGCAGGTGGGAAAGAACAAGAAGTACCGGGCTCACGACGAGCACAACGAGTACCGGGTGGGCGACAGGGTCCGCATCATGGAGACCCGTCCCCTCTCCAAGACCAAGTGTTGGCGGGTGGTCGAGTTGATCGAGCGGCCCGAGTGATACGGGCACGTGTCACCGGACCGTAGGCAGCGGAGTTCAGAGCGATGATTCAGCAGGAATCGGTTCTCAGGATCGCTGACAACACCGGGGCCAGAAGGGCCCGGGTGATCCGGGTCCTGGGCGGGTCCCGCCGGCGCTATGCCCGGGTCGGGGATCTGGTGGTGGCCTCTGTGAAAGACGCCATTCCCAACGCCCCGGTGAAAAAAGGCGAGGTGGTTCGGGCGGTCATCGTCCGGACAAACAAGGAGATGCGCCGCAAGGACGGGACCTACATCCGGTTCGACGACAACGCGGCGGTTCTCATCGATCCCCAGGGAGAGCCCCGGGGGACGCGTATCTTCGGGCCCGTAGGCCGGGAGCTCCGGGAGAAGCGGTACATGAGGATCGTCTCTCTGGCCCCGGAGGTGCTCTGATGGCTAGGAAGACAGCGGCCCGGAAGGGCGGAGCGAAGCAGAAGATCGTGAAGGGAGATCGTGTCCGGGTCATCCGGGGGAACTTCCGGGACGTGGAGGGCACCGTCCTTCGGGTTGTTCCGGAAGACGATCGGATCGTGGTGGAGGGCGTGAACATGCGCAAGCGCCACGAGGCTCCCTCCCAGGAGAATCCCGAGGGCGGGATCATCACCTTCGAGGCCCCCATCCACATCTCCAACGTCATGTTGGTGGACCCGGCCACGGACGAAGCGAGCCGGATCCGGATTCGGGTGGAGGCCGATGGAACCAAGGAGCGGATCGCCACGAAGACGGGCAATCCGATTCCCAAGCCGTAAGAAGGACGAGCCAACCATGGCAAAGAAGAAGGGACAGAAGGCCGAGGCGGAAGGACAGGAGCCGAAGGCCATGGCGGAAAAGAGGGTTCCCCGGCTCCTGGCCCACTACCGGGAGCAGGTGCGACCGACCCTGGCCGAGCAGTTCGGCCTCACGAATCCCCACCGGATTCCCATGGTGGAGAAGGTGGTGGTGAACGTGGGGGTGGGGGAGGCGGCCAACGACCAGAAGCTCCTCCAGAGCGTGGTCACGGAGATGAGCATGATCACCGGGCAGAAGCCCGTCGTGAACCGGGCTCGCCGGGCCATCTCGAACTTCTCCCTCCGAGTGGGGATGCCCGTGGGAGTGAGTGTCACCCTGCGCCGGGCTCGGATGTACGAGTTCCTGGACCGGCTGGTGAGCGTGGCCATCCCCCGGATCCGGGACTTCCGGGGGCTGCCCACCCGTTCCTTCGACGGCCGGGGGAACTACACCGTGGGCGTCAAGGAGCAGATCATCTTCCCGGAGATCGACTACGACAAGGTCCACGAGGTCCATGGGATGGACATCACCATCGTGACCACGACGGACAAAGACGACGAGGCCTATGCCCTCCTGAGGCAGATGGGCTTCCCCTTCCGAGGCGAGACGCCGATCCAGATCGGGACGGCGGCCTGAGGAAGACTGGAACGCCGGATCCGGGGGCACGGCTTCCGGCACTGCGGCACGGAAAGCGAGCAGAGGACGAGATGGCGAGGAAAGCTCTCATCGAGCGGCTCAAGAAGAAGCCGAAGTACGAGGTCCGGGTGCGGAACCGATGTTCCCGCTGCGGACGGCCTCGGGGCTACATGCGGAAGTTCGGCATCTGCCGGATCTGTTTCCGGGAGATGGCTCTCCGGGGCGAGATCCCGGGTGTCCGGAAGTCCAGCTGGTAAAAGGATCGAAACGGCAATGATGACGGATCCCATCGCCGACATGCTCACCCGCATTCGCAACGCCGGCGCTGCCGGCCAACGCTGGGTGGACATGCCGGTCTCGAAGCAGAAGACCCAGATTGCCCGCTTGCTGAAGGAGAACGCCTTCGTCTTCGACTACAAGGTCCTGGACGACGGTCAGCACGGGCTTCTCCGGGTATACCTGAAGTACCACGAAGGCGCCCCGGTCATCCGGCAGCTGGAGCGGGTCTCCAGGCCGGGCTACCGGCGCTACGTGGGTGTGGACGAGATTCCCCGGGTCCGGAACGGGCTGGGGATGGCCATCCTCTCCACCAACCTGGGCCTGGTGAACGACCGGACGGCACGGGAGAAGGGCATTGGTGGGGAGCTGTTGGCTCTGGTCTGGTAACTCGAACGAAGCAAGGTCATGTCGCGCATTGGAATGATGCCGGTAGAGATCCCCAAGGGAGTCGATGTCTCCCTGGACGGGCGAGCTCTGTCGGTGAAAGGACCCAAAGGTGAGCTCTCCCTGGACGTCCACCCCGACCTGAGCGTGAAGCTCGAGGACGGGGCGGTCACGGTGGAACGACCCACGGACCAGGCCCGGCACAAGGCCCTCCACGGCCTGGTCCGCTCTCTGGTGGACAACATGATCACCGGGGTGAGCCGGGGCTTCAGCAAGACCCTGGAGATCCAGGGCGTGGGCTACCGGGCGGACGTGAAGGGCCGGGGGATCACCCTCCAGGTGGGCTTCTCCAAGCCCATCGAGTACGAGGCTCCCGAGGGCGTGACCCTGGAGTGCCCCAACCAGACCACCATCGTGGTCTCCGGGGCCGACAAGGGCAGGGTCGGACAGACAGCTGCGGAGATCCGGGCGTTCCGGCCCCCGGAGCCCTACAAGGGCAAGGGGATCCGGTACCAGGGCGAGCAGGTACGGCGTAAGGCCGGAAAGACGGCAGGGGCGTAAGTCATGTCGAAAGTCGGAAAGATCAAGAACAGCCGGAGAGTCCAACGGGCCAAGCGCCACGGACGGATCCGCCAGAAGATCTGGGGCACCGCCGAGCGGCCCCGCCTCGTGGTCTACCGCTCCCTCAAGAACATCGAGGGCCAGGTGGTGGACGACGACGGGGCCCGGACCCTGGTGGGGGTCAGCACTCTGGCGCCGGAGCTCCGGGACCGGGAGAGGGAGACCCGGAACCCCAAGGTGGAAGCCGCCGAGGAGGCGGGGAAGCTGCTGGCCCGGAAGGCCAGGGAGCTGGGGGTCACCCGGGTCGTGTTCGACCGGGGGGGCTACAAGTACCACGGCCGGGTGAAGGCCTTCGCCGAAGGTGCCCGGGAAGAAGGATTGGAGTTCTGATGGCCAGGGATAGCAAGAAGAGGGGTCCGAGAGATTCGGACATGGTGGAAAACGTCATCCATATCAACCGGGTGGCGAAAGTGGTGAAGGGTGGCCGGCGGTTCTCCTTCACGGCCCTGGTGGCCGTGGGCGACCAGAACGGCAAGGTGGGTGTGGGCCTGGCCAAGGCCAACGAGGTGGCCGAGGCCATCCGCAAGGCCTTCGACCGGGCCCGGAAGGAGACCTTCAGGATTCCCATCGAGAACGGTACCCTGCCCCACGAGATCACCGGGGTGTGGGGCGCCGGTCGGGTGCTCCTGCGGCCGGCCGCTCCCGGAACCGGAGTCATCGCCGGCGGTCCGGTCCGGGCGGTTCTGGAGGCAGCCGGGGTTCGGGACGTCCTCACAAAGAGTCTGGGAACCCAGAACCCCATCAACGTGGTCCGGGCCACCGTCCAGGGTTTGCAGGAGCTGGTGACGGCGGAGCAGGTGGCCCACGAGCGGGGGATCCCCGTGGAAGCCCTGGGGGTGCGTCGTGGCTGAGAAGACGAAAGGGGCCACCGGCAAGATCCGCATCCAGCAGGTGCGGAGTCGAAGCGGCCGGCCCCTGAAGCACAGAAGGACCCTGGAGGCCCTGGGCCTGAAGCGGCATCAGCAGAGCGTGATCCACGATGACACGCCGGCCATCCGGGGCATGATCAACCGGGTCTCGCACCTGGTTCGTGTGACGGAAGTCGACGAGTAGAGGCGAGAGCGCGAATATGGGAACGGACGCCCTTCCTGCCCTGGGCCCCGCCGGGGTCGATGCCAGGCAGGCGTCCCCTACGTAGTCAGGAATGATCGAATGCCCGAGCTGCACGACCTGAAGCCCAATCCCGGGACCAACCGCCACGGCAAGCGGAAGGGTCGGGGACCGGGCTCCGGAAAGGGAAAGACGGCCGGACGAGGCCACAAGGGGCAGAAGGCCCGGTCCGGGGGGAACCTGCCTCCGGGCTTCGAGGGTGGACAGATGCCCCTGCAGCGTCGCCTTCCCAAGCGGGGGTTCAAGAACTTCCGCCGGGTGGAGTACCAGGTGGTGAACGTCCGGGACCTGGAAAGGGCCTCCCGTGAGGACCTGGACCCGGAGGCCATGAAGGAGACGGGCCTCATCGGCACGAACCGCAAGCCGGTGAAGGTGCTGGGGATGGGCGAGCTCACGAAGGCCCTCCACGTCACGGCCCACGCCTTCAGCGCGTCGGCCCGTGACAAGATCGAGGCCGCCGGCGGCACCGTGACTCTCATGGTTCCCGACCCCACCCGCCTCATGGAGGGGCGCCCGGAGCTGGACTCGGACCAGGTGGAGACCGTGGAGATCACCGAGGAGGCAGCCGAGGCGGAGGCGCCGGAGGAGGCCGGGAGCGACGAGGCGACGGAGACGTCGGAGGCCGAGGTCGCCGAGTCCGGCGAGCCCCCCCGGGAAGGGGAGACGGAAGCCGAGGACGAGGCTGCCGAGGAAGCCGGCGACGCTGAAGAGTCCGAGGACGACAAGGCCTGACCGGGGCGACCATGGCCAATCCCATTCCGAATCTGTTTCGGGTTCCGGAGCTCAAGAGCAAGATCCTCTTCACCCTCTTCATCCTCCTCATCTACCGGGTGGGTGCCCACATCACCGTGCCCGGCCTGGATGTGGGGGCCCTGCAGCAGCAGTGGGGTCAGGGCCAGTTGGGAGGCACGGTCCTGGGGATCTACGACATGTTCGTGGGGGGAGCCCTCTCCCGGGCCACCATCTTCGCCCTGGGGATCATGCCCTACATCTCCGCCTCCATCATGTTCCAGCTCCTGGCGGCGGTCTTCCCCACCATCGAGAAGCTGCAGAAGGAGGGGGAAGAGGGGCGGAAGAAGATCACCCAGTGGACCCGCTACACCACGGTCCTCCTGAGCGCCATCCAGGCCTACGGCTACTCCGTCTTCCTGGGGAGCCTGGGAGGGGCGGTGCGGGATCCGGGGTTCGCCTTCACCTTCACCACGGTCATGGTCCTCACCACCGGGGGCGTGTTCATCATGTGGCTGGGTGAGCAGATCACGGAGAACGGGATCGGGAACGGCATGAGCCTCCTGATCTTCTTCTCCATCATCGAGGGGTTCCCCGGGGCCGTGGCCCGGACCTGGGAGGCTCTCATGGTGGGCGAGATCAACGCCATCGCCCTGGTCGCCCTGGTGGCCGTCCTCATCGGCGTCACCGCCGGTGTGGTTGCCATGACCATGGGGGCCCGGAAGATCCCGGTACAGATCCCACGAAAGGTGGTGGGCCGAGGCCGGATCCAGGAGGGGCAGAAGAGCTTCATCCCCCTGCGGGTCAACTCCGCCGGGGTGATGCCCATCATCTTCGCCCAGGCCTTCATCGTGGTGCCCGGAACCCTCTCGGCGTTCGTGAGCACGGGCTTCCTCCAGAGGCTCTCCGACCTCTTCGCGCCGGGGACCTGGGTCTACTATCTGACCTACGGGCTCCTCATCGTCTTCTTCACCTACTTCTACACGGCCATCATCTTCAACCCCGTGGACCTGGCGGAGAACCTGAAGAAGCAGGGCGGGTTCATCCCCGGGGTCAAGCCCGGGGCCCGGACCGCCGAGTACATCGACCGGGTGCTGACCCGGGTCACCCTCCCCGGCTCCATCTACCTGGCCCTCATCGCCCTCCTGCCCTTCTGGATCTTCGACATCTTCAACATCCAGACCTTCTTCTTCGGCGGGACGGGGCTGCTCATCGTGGTGGGCGTGGCCCTGGACACGGTCCAGCAGGCCCAGCAGCACCTCATGCTCCGCCACTACGACGGGTTCATGAAGAAGGGCCGGGTGAAGATGCGGGGACGGCAGCGCTACATGTGACGCCGGTGGGTCGGCCGGCGGGCCGGGGCCCGGACCTCCGGGCCCGGGTCCGCCCGGGTCGCCCGGACCGAACACCATGGAACTCGAACCGAACGACGAACCGAACGGAGCGGGCATGAACGTCATTCTTCTCGGACCCCCGGGCGTGGGCAAAGGCACCCAGGGGGTTCTTCTGGCAGAGGCGAAGGACTGGAAGCACATGGCCACCGGCGACATCCTCCGGGCCCACCGGAAGGAAGGGACGTCCCTGGGCCAGGAGGCCCAGAAGTACATGGACGCCGGGGAGCTGGTGCCGGACGAGCTCATCGTGGCCATGGTGAAGGACACCCTGAAGGACCTGCCGGGGGACAAGGGAGTGGTCTTCGACGGCTTTCCCCGGACCGTTCCCCAGGCCGAGGCCCTGGACGGGGTCATGGAGGAGCTGGGCCGCCGGATCGACCGGGTGGTGGTCCTGGAGGCCGACGACGAAGTCCTGGTGAAGCGGATCTCCGGCCGCCGGAGCTGCCCGGACTGCGGCGCCGTCTACAACGTCTACTTCAATCCTCCCAAGGAAGAAGGGACGTGTGACAAGTGCGGCGCCGAGCTGGTGCACCGGCCCGACGACAATCCGGAGACGGTTCGGAACCGCCTCCAGGTCTACAAGGAGCAGACCGAGCCTCTCATCCGCTTCTACGAGGGGCGGGAGGGGGTCCTGGTGAGGATCCCCGGGGAAGGATCGGTGGAAGAGATCCAGGAGAACCTCCGGGAAGCCCTTTGATCCAACTCAAGAGCACACGGGAGATCGAGCTCATCGCCAGGGGCGGCGCCATCATCGCCGACCTCCTGGAGGAGCTGCGTTCCCGGGTGCGGCCGGGAGTGAGCACGGGAGAGGTGGATCAGCTCGCCGACGAGTTCATCCGGTCCCACGACGGTGCCGTGCCGGCCTTCAAGGGACTGTACGGCTTTCCCGGGAGCGTGTGCACGTCGGTGAACGAGGAGGTGGTGCACGGCATCCCCTCCCGGAAGCGCCGGCTGGAGGAGGGGGACATCCTCTCCGTGGACGTGGGTGTCCGCCTGGAAGGATGGTGCTCGGACTCGGCCTGGACCTTCCCCGTGGGGGAGGTGGATGAAGATACGAGACACCTTCTCACCGTCACCGAGGAGTCCCTGTACCGGGCCCTGGAGGCGGCGGTGGTGGAGAACCGGGTGGGAGACATCGGCGCGGCGGTCATGAGTCGGGTGGAGGGCACGGGCCTGGGCATCATCCGAGACCTGGTGGGTCACGGCCTGGGCAAGGAGGTCCACGAGGAGCCCCAGGTTCCCAACGTGGGCCGCCGAGGACAGGGCCCCCCCCTCATGGATGGGATGGTGCTGGCCATCGAGCCCATGCTCAGCGCCGGGACGGAGGAGATCAAGACCCTGAAGGACCGGTGGACGGTGGTGACGGCGGACTTGAGCCGGTCGGCCCACTACGAGCACACCATCGCCGTCACCGACCAGGGGCCCATGGTCCTCACGGGAACGGTCCCGGAGGGCTACCGGGTGTTGCCCGGCCCCCTGGCGGCCGGGAAGGGGTCGGAGGGGGCCCCCGGCGGGACCGGCGAGACGGCCCGGGAACGGCTTGAGACCGCAGAATGATTGGGTTATACTTCAAAGCTCTGTAATCAACGGACCGGGGTGCTTCCCATGAAGGTACGAACCAGCGTGAAACCCATCTGCGAGCACTGCAAGGTGATTCGCCGCCGGGGCGTAGTCCGGGTCATTTGCACGCGGAACCCTCGCCACAAGCAGCGCCAGGGCTGAGAGCCCGAGGGCTGGCGGGTGGCCGGGAGACCGCGATCGGGTATCTGGAACTGAGACGATCTGATGGCACGTATTGCAGGAGTTGACCTCCCCAAGGGGAAGCGGATCGAGATCGCCCTGACCTACATCTACGGGATCGGGCGCACCCGGGCCCAGAAGATCGTGGAGGCCTGCGGGGTGGACGGCGACCGCCGCACCCATGACCTGGGGGACGACGAGATCAATCTCCTTCGGCGGGAGATCGAGGGGAACTATAAGGTGGAAGGTGCCCTCCGGACCGAGGTGTCCATGAACGTGAAGCGTCTCATGGACATCGGGTGCTACCGGGGGCTCAGGCATCGTCGGGGGCTGCCGGTGCGGGGTCAGAGGACCCACACGAACGCTCGGACCCACAAGGGGTCCCGGCGACCCATCGCAGGGAAGAAGAAGGCACCGACGAAGAAGTAGAGGACCGCACGGGGGCGGGTTCGCAGCCTCTCCGGCTGAGGGCTCCCGTCCTCGTTTTCTGTGAAGCCAAGTCTGGGAAGCGAAGAAGGAAGGCGACGCGTGGCAAAGCCGAAATCGGCTCGGACCAAGGCCAAGGGCAAGTCCAAGCGCCAGAAGAAAGTGGTGGAGTCGGAAGGGATCGCCCACATCAAGGCGACCTTCAACAACACCCTCATATCCATCGCCGACTCGTCGGGGAACGTGGTGGCCTGGGCCAGCGCCGGAAAGGCGGGGTTCAAGGGCTCCAAGAAGTCCACCCCCTTTGCCGCCACCGTGGCGGCGGAGCAGGCGGGCCGGGAGGCCGCGGCCGCCGGGGTGAAACGGGTATCCGTTCGGGTCCAGGGGCCGGGATCCGGCCGGGAGTCGGCCATTCAGGCTCTGGCTTCCGCCGGTCTCCACATCAAGTCCATCCAGGATGTGACCCCCCTGCCCCACAACGGCTGCCGTCCGCCGAAGAAGCGACGGGTCTGAGGAGAAGCATCGCCATGGCACGATACAAGGGACCGGTCTGCAAGCTCTGTCGTCGGGAAGGGGAGAAGCTCTTCCTGAAGGGCGTGAAGTGCTATACCGAGAAGTGTCCGGTGGAACGAAGGGCCTATCCCCCGGGCCACCACGGCCCCATGCAGGCCCGGCGCCGGAAGCAGTCGGACTACGCCGTTCAGCTCCGGGAGAAGCAGAAGGTCAAGCGGATGTACGGGCTGGGGGAGCAGCAGTTCCGGAACCTCTTCCAGAAGGCCGCGGTCCAGTCCGGGATCACCGGGGAGAACCTCATCGTGTCCCTGGAGTCCCGCCTGGACAACATCATCTTCCGCATGGGCTTCGCCGCCAGCCGGGCCCAGGCCCGGCAGCTGGTGCGGCACCGCCACGTGGAGGTGAACGGGCGGGTGGTGGACATCCCCAGCTACCAGGTGAAGGCCGGGGACGAGGTGGCCCTGAAGCCCAAGTCCCGAAAGCTCACCACGGTGGAGGAGAGCCTGGAGTCCCGGACCCGCCCGGAGCTCCTGGAGTGGCTGGCCCTGGACGAGAAGAACAGGGTGGGACGCATGGTCCGGCAGCCCACACGGGAGGAGATCCCCCTGGCCGTCCAGGAGCAGCTCATCGTGGAGCTCTACTCCAAGTAGGGACGAGCCCGGCCCGGGGCGGGCCCGGCCGCAGGGCCGGTGCCGGCTCCGGAGACGGGAGATTCGGCGGAATTCGAAAGCTGTTGCCTCGAAAGGCACGGAGGAAACGGTGGAGTTAGATCTCACTGGACTGGTCCTGCCCGAGCGGGTGGAGATCGCAGAGACGTCCGAGGACGGGAAGGCCGGTCGTTTCATCATCGAGCCCCTGGAGCGGGGGTTCGGCTACACGCTGGGCAACTCGGTGCGTCGGGTTCTGCTCTCGTCCTTGCGGGGAGCCGCTGTCTGGGCTTTCCGCATCGACGGGGTGGTCCACGAGCACCAGACGATCCAGAGTGTGGTGGAGGACGTGCACCAGGTCATCCAGAACCTCAAGGCCCTGGTGCTTCGGGTGGACGAAGACGTGGACGAGGTGCAGCTGGAGATCGACGTCAAGAAGGCCGGACCTGTCCGGGCGAAGGACATCAACGCCCCCGGCTCCGTGGACGTCCTGGATCCGGATCACCACATCCTGACCCTGGAAGAGGACCGGGACCTCCACATCGAGCTCCTGGTGAACAAGGGTCGCGGATTCGTTCTGGCCGACCAGCACGAGCTTCCCCGGGGCTCTCCGGTGGACCTGGTCCGGGTGGACTCCATCTACAACCCGGTGCGCCGGGCCAACTTCACGGTGGAGGAGACCCGGGTCGGGCAGCGGACCGACTTCGATCGCCTGACCCTCACCGTGGAGACGGATGGGTCGGTGGATCCGGAGAACGCGGTGCAGAACGCCGCCGAGATGGTCCGCAAGCACCTGGAGTACATGCTCTACTTCGGGGAGGGAGGCATTCCCCAGATCACGCCTCCGGGGGCCGTGGCGGTGCCCGAGAGGCTCCAGGACCTCTTCAAGCGGCCCATCGAGGATCTGGCCGAGCTCTCCGTCCGGTCCCGAAACTCCCTCCAGAAGGAGGAGATCGAGACCCTGGGAGACCTGGTCCAGCGCACCGAAGAGGAGATGCTGGAGATCGAGAACTTCGGGAAGAAGTCCCTGAAGGAGATCTCGGATTTTCTGGACGAACACGGCCTCCGCTTCGGGATGAAGCTGGAGGAAGGAGAGGATGGCCAGCTCTTCTTCATGGAGGAGGAAGAGGCCGCGGAAGCCGCCGAGAGCCGGGATGAGTAGGACTCCCGAATCCCCTCTAGGCAGACGGAACCCCAAGCCCTAGGTTAGGACGCGACCGATGAGACATCGGAAAAAGGGCCGGAAGCTGAACCGGACCGCGAGTCACCGAAAGGCGACGCTCCGGAACATGGCAACGTCCCTCTTTCGCCACGAGCGGATCGAGACGACGGAGGCCAAAGCCAAGGAGCTTCGCCCCTTTGCTGAGCGGATGGTGACGTTGGCCAAGCGAGGCGATCTTCACGCCCGCCGGCAGGCGGCCCGACAGATCTCGGACCGGCAGGTCCTGGGAAAGCTCTTCGACGACATCGGCCCCAGGTTTGCCGAGCGCCAGGGTGGCTACACCCGGATCCTGAAACTCGGCGCCCGGCGGGGCGATGCCGCGGAGATGGCCCTGATCGAACTGACAGACAAGGGCTCGGAATAGGGCGAAAGGGACATCCACCATGGCCACCTTTGGATCCAGGCGCGGTGCTGTAGACTCGCTGAATCTTCCTCTGATGATCCTCGCCTTCCTCATCGTGGGAGGCTTCCTCTACTGGCTCAGCATCACGGCCGAAGGGACGGAGGTCCAGATCGTAGAGGAGGAGCCGGAAGAGGAGGTGATTCCCACCTCCGCCATCGTCGCCGCCTCGGACTTCTTCGCCTCCCCCACGAACTACGAGGGAGACACCATCGAGGTGACCGGAGCCCGGGTAGCCAGCAAGTTGGGTCCCAAGGCGTTCTGGGTAGGCCCGGATGACAACCCCTACCTGGTGAAGATCGACGAGGCGCTCCTGAATCCTCCGGTGGACACCATGGCGGCAGACACCATGGGAGCCGACACCATGGCCGCGGAGGAGACGGAAGCGGAAACCCCTGAAGAGGCCCAGCCCGCCGACTCCGTGCCGGCGGACAGCGTGCCGGCGGGACCCGTGGTCCAGCCCGAGGACCGGGTGAACATCATCGGCACCGTGCACCTCATGAACGATTCGGTCCTGACGGCCTGGGACTCCCTGGGCGTCTTCCGAAATGAAGGGGACCGGCTCGTGGCCGAGTTCGCCACCAGCTTCCTGCAGGCCCTCCGGATCCGGCAGCAGCCCGGACGCCAGCAGCAGGGACAGGGTGGAGGCACCGGAGGGCAGGGCGAAGGCGGCACCGGCCAGGACCAGAGCGAACGTTAGAATCACCTGAGGACATAGATCGATGGCCAGGAAGTGCTACGTGTGTGGCAAGGGCCCGGTGACCGGGCACAACGTCAGCCACGCCAACAATCGGAACAAGCGGCGGTGGCTTCCCAACCTCCAGCCGGTGAAGATCATCGACGAGGACGGCAACCGCCGGCGTGTGAAGGTGTGCACCACCTGCATCAAGTCCAATCGGATCCGGAAGGCTCCGGCCAAGGACCCCGTGGGCCACAAGGCCCCGGAGGCGGTGCCCATCGAGGAGGGTGCGGCGGAGTAGGGAGCAACTGGCGCTGACGCCGGCGTGGATCACCGACACTCGGCGTCACTGGCCACACACGGAAGGAACAGAAAGAACGGTCCGCTCCTGACGGGGCGGGCCGTTTTGCACGGGAGGTCTACGACAGGCCCATGTCGCTGGCCACCTCCGGTTGAAGAAGAAGGAGGTTGAAGCGGGAACTGGGCCGGATCTCTTCCATCCTCCGGGGTGGATTCGCCTCGTCCAAATCGAAGATCTGGTATCCCGCTCCTTCAACAAGAGAGGCGACCTTCCCCGCAACGTCCTCATTCAGAACCTCCAGAAGGAGGCTCGGGCGTCTTCCCTTCAGCCATGGGCCCAGGCCCTCTAGAAGGCTGTTGAACAAGGTGGGCGAGCCGCGTTACGAGCGCCACGGCTCCAG
>Ga0207797_1000763_pt1 | contig 24448 bp, 22 predicted proteins | sample PRCRCaboRojoPR_6_FD_187275 | JGI IMG/M metagenome (GOLD analysis project Ga0207797, IMG submission 187275) | Marine sediment microbial community from Cabo Rojo, Puerto Rico - PR CR 10% Liquid 1 (SPAdes) | ecosystem: Environmental > Aquatic > Marine > Coastal > Sediment | place: Cabo Rojo, Puerto...
CTCGATCAATTCTGACAATTGCGGAGTGCGAATTTCGATTTTCGAATTGTCGGGCCTACTCTGGACGGGCTGTTTTCTTCGATGCAACGATGATCGAGGCAATTTGGCGAGCCTCGTCCTTTAGCTCCGAAACTTGTGAAGCAGGTCCAGCACCGAGCTCATCGAGAAGCTCCAGCCAGAACTGCGATTCATCGGCCTCTTCTTCCACGAGGGCAAGCTTGGCAATGAAATCCTTGCGGGACCGGGCATGGCACGCAGCTCGGTAATTCGCCCTTACGGATGTGGCAGACCGGAGGAGTTGCTTCCGAATAACGCGGCATTCAGGAGCATTGGGAAGCGATTTGCAAAGGTGAATCACGTTCAGCGCGAACCGCTTTGTCCGAGGTCGGAGATCTGACATTGGCACCAGGAGATTCCATGACGAAAGAAGCCGTCGTGCGATAGACACGTGAGCACGATGGATATAACACCATTCGCCATTCGAAATTCGCCATTCGAAAATGGATATCAGCTACAATTGGCTCAACGAGTACGTCGACCATGATTGGACGCCCGACGACCTGGCCGAGCGCCTCACCATGGCCGGGCTGGAGGTCGAGACGGTCGAGCCCATCGGCCAGTCGCTCGACGGCGTGGTGGTGGGCGAGGTGAAAACCGTCCGCGCGCACCCAAACGCCGACCGCCTCGTGCTCTGTGACGTGGACCTCGGCGACGGGAACCTCTCGCAGATCGCCTGCGGCGCGCCGAATGTGGCCGAGGGGCAGAAGGTGCCGGTCGCCACGGTGGGCACCACGCTGTCGCTCCCCGACCCGGACCATCCCGACGAGCGGCAGGCACTGACGGTAGAGGCCCGCGAACTGCGCGGCGAGGCCTCCAACGGCATGATCTGCGCGGAGGACGAGCTGGGCCTCTCGGACGACCACTCCGGCATCATGGTGCTCGACGACGCGGCGGCCGTCGGCACCCCGTTCCCCGACTATCTCGACGCCCACGGCCTGCCGAGTACCGACGCGGTGCTCGACATTGAGCTCACCCCCAACCGCCCCGACGCCGCCAGCCACATCGGCGTGGCCCGCGACGTGTCGGCCCTCGCGGACAGCACCCTGCAGCGCCCCGCGGTGGAGACGCCGTCGGAAGGCGGCGAGGTCGCCGACCGGATCACCGTGAACATTGAAGACGAGGCCGGTTGTCCCCGCTACGTCGCGCTTCTGGTGCGGGACGTGGACGTGACCGAATCGCCCCTCTGGCTGCGCCGCCGCCTGACGGCCATCGGCCTGCAGCCGCGCAACCACGTGGTGGACGTCACCAACTTCGTGCTCCACGAGTGCGGCCAGCCGCTCCACGCCTTTGACCTCGACGCCCTCGCCGACGACACGATCGTCGTCCGCTCCACGGACGAAGAAACCACCTTCACCACGCTCGACGACGAGGAGCGCGAGTTGCCCGAGGATACGCTCCTCATCTGCGACGCCGAAAAACCGGTCGCCGTGGCGGGTGTGATGGGCGGGGCCAACTCGGAGGTGTCGACGGAGACGACGGACGTGCTCATCGAGAGCGCGTACTTCGACCCGTCCACCATCCGCCGCACCGCGAAGGCGCTCGACGTGCAGACCGACTCGTCGTACCGCTTCGAGCGGGGCGTGGACCGCGACGGGCAGGTGTGGGCCGCCGCCCGCGCCGCCGAACTGATCGCGGAGCTGGGCAACGGCACCGTCGTCCCCGGCATGGTCGACGAGCACCCCAGTCCGCCGGACGAGGAAACGGTGTCCCTCCGCCCCGACCGGCTCACGCAGGTGCTCGGCACCGAGGTCTCGACCGACGAGGTGACGCGCCTGCTGGGCGCCATCGGATTCAAGATCGAAGAGGGCGAGGAGGCGCTGCACTGCACCGTGCCCACCTGGCGCCCCGACGTGTCGATCGAGGAGGACCTGATCGAGGAGGTGGCCCGCCTGCACGGCTACGACCAGATTCCGGAGCCCGAGCGCGTGCCCGTGCCCAGCCGCACGCCGCACCAGCCGCCCGAAGAAACGCTGGAGCGGCAGGCGCGAAGCCTTCTGAAGGGCCTCGGCTACCGCGAGATCTACACCAACAGCATGCTGCGCGTGGACCGGGCCGAGCGCTTCAACGTGCCGCCCGCCGGTGGCGAGCACGCCCCGGTGGTGGAAACGCAGAACCCAATCTCGGAGGAAATGGCGGCGCTCCGTCCGCGACTGCTGCCGGGCACGCTGGAGGTGATGCAGCACAACCGGAACCACGGACAAGAGGCGCTCCGCGTCTTCGAGTTCGGTCGCGTCTTCCGCCGTGCCACCGAGAGTGACGATCCGATCGTGCCCGGCTACTGCGAGCACCCGGCGCTCCTGATTGCCCTCAGCGGCCCCCACGCCCCCACCGGCTGGGACACCGACCCTCGGGACGCGGATCTCTTCGACCTCAAGGGCACCGTCGAGACCCTTCTGGAGGATCTCCGCGTGCCGGACCTCGCCCTCACGCCTCGCGACGACGACCCCGCGGCGAACGGCACCGCCCCCGTCACGCAGCACCACATCGACGTCACGACGGACGGGACGCCCCTCGGCACCGTGGCCCGCGTCCGCGACGACGTGGCCGCCGACTTCGACCTCGACACGCCCGTCTTCGTCGCCGAATTCAACTGGGCCGCCCTCACCGACGCCGCGAAGGCCGAGCAGTACCGCGACTACGAGCCCGTGAGCCGCTTCCCGGTGGTGGACCGTGACCTCGCCGTGCTCGTCCACACCGACCAGCCGGTGGGCCCGCTCCAGGACACGATCCGCGACACCGGGGCACCCCTGCTCCGCCGCGTGGACGTGTTCGACGTGTACGAGGGGGAGGGGATTGAGGAGGACGCCAAGAGTGTCGCCCTCACCCTCCGCTTCGGCGCCGACCGCACGCTGACCGACGAGGAGGTGGACGCCCAGATCGACACCATCGTCGAAACCCTCGAACAGGATCACAACGCCCGCCTCCGGCAATAGCTGTGAGAATGTGGGCAGGAGGTCCTACTTCGCCCCCTCTCCCTCTCACCCATTCTCCCGCTCCACCACGCTCCCATTCGCCCTGTCCCACACATGAACCGTCGCCTGCTGTATCCCTACCTCGTAATCGCCATCGTCGTCGTGGTCCTGCTGATTTTCGGATAGCAGATCGTCCTCGCGAACAGTTGACGGAGCGGACCACTGGTATGGATGAAAGAAATATGTTCACGCCGGACGGCCTCCCCTTGAGTTGCCGGGGACTGTTCCCTATCGTGACGCATGGATACGCCTGGAGTATTACTCGAACGGATTCGGAGAAACGGCGTTGACTCAGTAGACTGCCCGGAGTCGCCGATTCTGCGTCCACACCCAGTGCGGGGACCGCTATGGATGACCCGACACGCGCACCGTTGCCCCATTCCAACCCTGCACCGCCCGTGCCCGACTCGATCCGCTCTACCGACTCGGACGAGGAGCTGACCCACCTGCCCCCCGAGCACCGGGCCGTGGTTCGTCGCCTTCGGACACAGGTCGAGCGGGCCACGGCGGCCCTGGAGCGCCTTCAGGCCGAAAACGAGCGCCTGCGCCGCCGCGTGGAGGAGCTGGAGCAGCGCCCGGCCCTCCAGCCGGACACCACCACCTTCGTGCTCGACGACGATCCGGATGCCCTCCGGGACCGCATCTCGTCCTTCATCGACGCCATCGACGTGTATCTCGAAAACGGGACACCGGCCTCGGGGAACGCATCCTCCACCACCGGCGCCTCCTCCTGAGCATCTTCCTCTCTCCCACGTCCCCACGCTCTCCACCCCCACGCTTCCCCCATGGCCGACTCGCAGCAGACCAAGTCGATTCGCGTGCAGATTATGGGCCGCGAGTATGCCCTGCGAGTACAGGAGGATGACGAGGCGCACACCCGCCGCGTCGCTTCGTCCGTAAACCGGCGGATGAAGCAGTTCAACGAGGCCCACCCCGAGCAGGCCGAGCTGACGACCGCCGTCATGACGGCCCTCACGCTCGCCGAGGAGTTGTACCTGCAGCGCGAGCAACACGAGGACGGCACGGCCGCGCTCACCAAAGAATTGGATCAGCTCTCACAGCGACTGGAAGAGGCCGTCCCCGCCTCTGCCGTCTCCGAGGAAGACGCGGAGGACGAGGGTCGTTGAGACGGGAGTGAGCAGTGTAAAGGACGCCATTCGCGCGAGCCCCGGTCCCGCGGCGCGGTTTTCGCGTGATGAGGAGCCCCGAGAAACGTCGCCGGACGGAGACGAATACCAGTGTCCGCCGTGAAGAGAGGTTCGCTGCCGCATCACTCGCGTCCGCATGGTCAAGCTCGAAGACGTTACCATCCGGTTCGGGGAAGACCCCCTGATCGACGACCTGTCGTGGACCATCACGCCCGAGCCGCACCGCATTGGCCTCGTGGGCCCGAACGGCGCCGGCAAGACGACCCTCCTCAAGGTGATCACCGGCGAGCAGCGCGTGGATTCGGGAACCGTCACGCGGGAGGGCGTCTCCATCGGCTACCTGGAGCAGGACGTACAGGAGCTGCCCGAGGATCGCACGGTGCGGGAGGAGGCCCTCCGCGCCTTCGACGACGTGCTGGAACTGGAGGAGAAGGAGGAGCGAATCAGTGAAGAGCTGGCGGCGACCGACCACGAGAGCGACCGCCACGAAAAGCTCTTGGGCCAGCTGCACCGCGTCCAGGAGACGCTCGACGCCCAGGACGCGCATCGCATCCGGCCGCGCACCGAGGCCACCCTCACCGGCCTCGGCTTCGACCCCGACGAACTGGATCGGCCGCTTCGTACCTTCTCGGGCGGCTGGCGCATGCGGGCCGCCCTGGCGCGTCTCCTCCTGAAGCAGCCCGACATCCTGCTGCTCGACGAGCCCACCAACCACCTCGACATCGAGAGCATCGACTGGCTCGAAGACACGCTGGAAACCTATCCCGGCGCCGTCATCCTGGTGAGCCACGACCGCTCGGTGCTCGACCGCATGGTCACGTCCACCGCCGAGCTGGTGCGGGGGCGCCTGCTGCACTACGACGGCAACTACTCCCACTACCTGGAGGCGCGCGAGGCCCGCTACGAGCGGTGGCGGCGCAAGTACGAGAACCAGCAGAAGCGGATCGAGGAGATCAAGACGTTCATCTCCAAGTTCCGCTACAACGCCGCCCGCGCCAGCCAGGTGCAGAGCCGGATCAAGAAGCTGGAGAAGATGGATCGGATTCCGCCGCCCCCCGACCCGGCGCCCACCATGTCGTTCGAGTTTCCCGAGCCGCCACGCTCCGGGGTCGTGGTGCTGGAGCTGTCCGAGTTCAGCAAGACCTATGACACGGAGCAGGGAAGGGAGACCGTTTTCACCGACGCCGGTCCCCTCACCATCGAGCGGGGCGACAAGATTGCCCTCGTGGGCCCGAACGGTGCGGGCAAGTCGACCCTTGCCCGCATTCTTCGCGGCACCGAGCCGTTCGAGGGCGCCCGCACGGAGGGGCACAACGTGGAAATGGCCTTTCACGCCCAGCACCAGGGCGAGATGCTCGATCCCGACCAGACGGTGTTTGAGACGGTCCGTGAAGCGGCCCCCGACCGGCCCCAGACCGAGCTCCGCAGCCTGCTTGGGCGCTTCCTGTTTACCGGCGAGGACGCGTTCAAGGATGTGCGCGTGCTCTCCGGCGGCGAGAAGAGCCGCCTCTCGCTCGCTCGTACGCTACTCTCGCCCGCTAATCTCCTCATCCTCGACGAGCCCACCAATCACCTCGACATCCAGTCGCGCGAGGTGCTCATCGAGGCCCTCCAGAAGTACGGGGGCGCCTTCGTCCTCGTGAGCCACGACCGCCACGTGCTCGACGCGGTGGCCGAAAAGACGTGGCGCGTGGGCGGGGGGACCGTGCGCACCTTCCTCGGCAACTACTCCGACTTCCGCTGGCAGGTGGAGGAAGGCTCGGCCCGGCCGCTGCCAGGCACTAAGGCCGCGGAGACCGGAGCCCCCGCGACGGATCCGTCGGAAAACGGGCATGCCGCACCGGAGAGCACCGAAGATGAGGGCGCGGGCGACACCACCCCCGACCCGCTCCAGGACGGCCCCTTCGCCGACCTCAACTCGTATCAACTGAAGCAGAAGCTGGAGGAGACGGAGGAGCGCATCCTGCAGATCGAGGAGAAGCAGGAAGAGCTCGAAGCGGCCATGGCCGACCCCGAGGCTTACGAGGGCGACGGCGTGGCGGCCCGCGAGCTGTCCGACGAGTACAACGCGCTGAAGCAGGAGCTCTCGGACCTTTACGAGGAGTGGGAGGTGCTCACCGAGCACGTCATGGCCCTGGAAGAGTAGTGAGTTTGCTCGCGTACTCTTGTAGATTCTTGAGGCACTCCCCCATGGAGCCCTCCCATTCCTGCGTCGCTCCAAACTCGATTTGGAGCCCATAATCCATACGGCCAGATAGGCTCCAGATCGGGGTCTGGAGCGACGTTTTTGTCAGAGCGCGCGTGCAAGTCCACTAGCTATTCCACGACATCCCCGACGTTTGGGCGAGGGCGGGAACAAAACAGCGCCCAGGGATCGAATGCAGGGGGGAGGGGTTCGTCCAACGGCCGAAGATTCCGTCCCGCTGCGTCCGGAGTGCGAAACACATCGGGCTCCAAACAACAATACGGCGTGACGTTCGCTCGACTTCTCGCGGCTGTACGTGCGGGTTCGGGGGAGACCGTTCCCTCCAGCCCGGCCGTCCCGTTTCGTTCACTCCCTGCGTGTTTCTCCGTCCTCCCACCTGTATGTGCGCGTCCGGCCCTCCCGGTCCTCGTCGTCCCCGGAAGCGCGTTGCGCTGTTTGCCGGAGCGTACAACCACATCGCCGACGGCGTCGCCCTGACGCTGAACCACCTAGTCGACTACCTCGAACGGCAGGGGATTGCCGCCCGCGTGTTCGCACCCACGGGCGACGACCCGGCCCTCGACCACGCCGGCACCCTCATCCCCGTCCCGTCCGTCCCACTCCCCGGCCGCTCCGAGTATCGGTGCTCCCTCGGTCTCACGTCGTCGGTGCGGGCGGAGCTCGAAGCGTTTGAGCCGACCCTCCTCCAAATTTCGACGCCCGACCTCCTGGGCTTTCAGGCCCTGCGGTTTGGCCGAGACGCCAACATCCCCGTCGCCGGGACCTACCACACGCACTTCGCCTCCTACCTGAAGTACTACCACCTGGACCTGCTGGAGCCGGTGGTCTGGCGCTACCTGCGCCACTTCTACCAGCGGTGTGACCACGTCTACGTCCCGACGACGACCATGCGGGAGGTGCTCCGGGACCACGGCATCGAGGACGGCCTTCGACTGTGGCAGCGGGGCATCGACGTGGACCGGTTCAATCCGGGGCATCGCTCCGCGTCGTGGCGGCGGCAGCACGGCATCGACGAGGACGAGGTGGTGGTCGCCTTCGTCAGTCGGCTCGTCTGGGAGAAGGGGCTCGACACGTACGCCGAGGTGATTGAGCGCCTGGAGCGGCAGGACGTGCCCCACCGCAGCCTCATTGTGGGCGACGGGCCCGCTCGTGACGAATTGGAGGCCCGGCTGCCCAACACAACGTTTACTGGCTTTCTGCGCGGCGAAACCCTGTCGCGGGCCTACGCTTCGGCCGATGTGTTTCTCTTCCCGAGCGACACGGAGACCTTCGGCAAGGTCACCCTGGAGGCGATGGCGTCGGGCCTCCCCACGGTCTGCGCCGATGCGGCCGGGAGCCGCGACCTCGTGGCCGAAGGCACGACGGGCTTCCTCTGCCCCCCGGACGACCCCGACACCTTTACCGACCGCGTGCGCCGGCTCGTGCTCGATGCGTCGCGGAGGAAAAGCATGGGCACAGCGGCGTACGATCGGGCGAAGGATTTTGCGCGGGACCGAATCCACGCCCGGCTGGTCCAGCACTACGAGGAGCTTTTGGAGAAGACAGACGTTCCGGAAGCACATGGAGAGCCCCGCGAGTCCTCGGTTCGTCCGAATAGGCCAGAGGGGTGAATCGCGACATCCGGGGTCGACGTCACGTCTCATCGAGCACTTCCTGCTTTTGCCGTCATGCCCCGAGCGTCCGACGCGCTTCCCGACTTTTTTGTGCTGGGGGTGGCGAAGGGAGGGACGACGTCACTGCATCACTACCTCCGTCAGCATCCAGCGCTCTTTCTCCCGTACGAGAAGGAACTTCACTTCTTTGACGCCGACGAGAAGCAGTTTTCGACCGGGCTCGATCAGTACCTGGAGTACTTTTCGGGCGCGGGAGATCGTCTCACCGGCGACGCCACGCCGTCCTACTTCCGGAACGTCAAGGTCGTCGCCGATCGCATGCAGCAGCTCTACGGCGACGCCCCGCCTCGCTTCCTGCTTCTCCTCCGCGACCCGGTGGAGCGTGCCTACTCGCACTACCTCCACAACGTCTCCGAGGGGCGGGAGCCGCTCTCGTTCGAGGAGGCCCTCACGGCCGAGCGGCGAAATCCCGACTCGAAGCGGACGGAGTGGAAGGCCTACTTCACCAACGGCGTCTACGCCGACACGCTGGAGCAATGGTTCGCGCACTTTTCCCGGGATCGGTTTCGGATTTTTCGATCTGACGAGCTCTCGCAGCGGCCCGACGCCGTATTGGCGGAGATCTTTCGGTTCCTCGGGATTGATGCGACGGTGGAGGTAGATACCGACGTGAATCTCAATCGGACCGGGGAGGAGCAGAGTCGTGCGCTGGGCCGGCTGCTCTCCGTTCTCCCGTCGCGGCTCCGGTCGGCAACCCGCCGGTGGATTCCGAAGTCGATCCGTCTTCCCGTAGAGCAATTCATTCGGCGGCGGAGCACCGGGGATTCCTCCGACCGGCCGACCCTCGATCCGGAGGCGGAACGCGCCGTTCGAGACCGCTACGCCCCTCACGTCCGGCGCCTCGCGGACCTGCTGGACCGGGACTTTTCAAGTTGGATGCCGTCGGGCTCAGACCACACGTCGCACGACGACGCCCCCCCTGAGGACCCCAACGTTCAGGCAAGCGACCACGACGGATGAACCGATCCTCTTCTCCCTCGGACACGGATGCGTCGGAGCAGGAGCCCACGTCGGTCTCCGTCGGACAAATTGCCGGGTCGCTCCTGCTCAGTCTGTTCGTCCTGGCGATCATCGGCTACTTCACGTTCGACCCGGCGACGTTTCGCCGGACGCTGGACCAGGCGCGGCCCCTCCTGCTGCTGGCCGCCGTGGCGATGGCGCTGTCGCGAATCGGCTTCGGCGGGTGGCGGCTGAGCTACGTGTCGCAGGGGCGGCTCGACTTTGCGAGTGGGACGCGGGGCCAGCTCGCGTGGTACTTTTTCGCAAACGTGACGCCGACCGTCGTGGGCGGTGGGCCCGTGGCGACCTTCTATGTGGCGCGCGACGCCGACCTACCGGTCGGCAAGTCGGCGGCGCTCATGCTGTTCTGCATGCTGCTCAATCAGCTGTGGTTCGTGGCGGCCATTCCCGTGCTGGTTGGGGCCAGCTTTTTTGTGGAGCTGCTTCCGGAGGCAGGTGGCGCGTGGGGGACCGGGACGCTGATCCTCACCTTTGTGCTCCTTTTCCTGTGGGGCGTTGCCTTTGCCTACTTCACGCTGATCCGGCCGCGCTCCCTGGTCGAGATCGGTGACTGGGCGCTCCAGTGGCGATTTCTCCGTCGCTTTCGGGAGCGGGGGATGCGGGAGTTGCGCTCCTACTTCCGCAGCGCCACGCGGCTCGGCACCCAGTCCCTCTCCTTTTACGGCTGGGGCTTTCTGCTGACGGCGATGATCTGGCTCTCGCGGTACGCGATCGTCTTCTTCATCGTCCGGAGCCTGCACGCGGCGGATTCGGTGCTCCTCTTTCTGCGGTCGGCCGCCACGATGCTCGTCGGCCTCATCATGCCGACCCCCGGCGGTTCCGGCGGCCTCGAAGGGCTATACGCCCTCTTCATCGGCCCGCTCATGCCCGAGACCCTGATGGCCCCCACCCTGCTCGTCTGGCGCGTGCTCGACTTCTACCTGTTCATCGCGCTCGGTGCGTACCTCTTCCTTCACGAGATTCAGACGTCGCGCCCCTCGGACACGCCCGCGGTTGACGCGTGACCGGCATCCTCACGGTCGAGCCATCTCGGTCGAAGGGAACCGTCCGGAAGAGCCGGACATGTCGAGGAAGCGGGCCAGGAACTCGTAGGTCCGCACAAGGCGGTCGAGGCGCTGCGTGGGCGTCGCGGTGGCCGATACGTCGTGCCCCACGCCGGGGTAGTGCACGTACTCGACGGGCCGGTCCAGAATCTTGAGGCGCTTGTAGAGGCGCTCGCTCTGAGAGAGACCTACCCGCCGGTCGGTGCCGCCCTGGAGGAGGAGTAGGGGCGTGGTGATCTGGTCGGCGTACGTGCTCGGCGAGCTGCGGTGGAGGGCCTCGCGCGGCGTGATGCCGAGACGGCTCGGGGGAAGGATTCCCGTGGAGAGCACTGAAGAATCGGGGCGCACAGTGGGCGCGCCCTCCCACGGATACCCGCCAAACTCCTGCGGCACGAGCCGCCAGGCCTGCCCCGCGTCGAGGAGGGCGGGCAGGTCGTAGATCCCGTTGAGCGCCACGGCTGCCGCGAAGCGGTCCGTCTGCCCGAGGAGCCAGGTCGCCACGGTGGCGCCGTATGCCGAGCCGCTGAGGGCGACCTGCGTCGAGTCGACCCACGGCAGGGCCGCCACGGAGTCGGTGAGGGCGCGCACGTCCCGGGCGGGACCCGGGCCCCAGTTGCGGTCGTTGGCGCGGCGGAAGGTGGTGCCGAAGCCCGCAGACCCGCGGGGATACACGTCGAGGAGGCCGAGTCCGCGGCCCGCGAGGTACTGGCGTTCGAACCACGTCTCGGGCGTGAGGGGGGCGCTCAGCTCAGGCGGGCCGCCCCGTACCTGAACGAGCAGCGGACGTTGTCCGGGATTGGAAGAGGAATCCGGACGTGTCATCCAGCCCGTGATGGTGAGGCTGTCGTGGGTCACGGTCATGCGTTCCGGCGTGGCGATGTGCCGCCGAGACAGCCAGTCTGCATTGGGGGTGGCGAGGGGACGCTCGTTGCCGAAGCTGACGGTGTTCTTGTAGAGGGCCGACGGAGTGGTGGGGTCGGTGGTGGCGTAGATGACCGCGGCGCTGGTGACGGCAAACTCATGGACGGCCCGCGGGTTGTCCGTCATCTGCTTGTAGGACGCAGGCTCTACCATCGTCGAGTCGAACACAAAATCGTCGCGGGACGTGGGCCGATCCGGCGTCATCGTGGGCTCCTGGTCCGCCTGCGCGCTCGTATCCCGGGCGAAGGGATTGAAGCGGTACAGCGGGCGCCCGCCCTGCGACGGGGCTGTCGCGTAGAGGTACCATCCTTCGGGCGACCACCGGAAGGCGTCCACGTCCCGATCGAGCGTGCTTGTGATGAACCGCGGCTGGGAGCGGCCGTCGAGGGCAAAAATCCCAATCTCAGCCTGCTCGTCGCTCGTCGGGGAGAGTGATCGCGCCCGGAACGCAATCGTGGTGCCGTCCTCCGTGACGTCCGGGGCGGTGAGAGCGTAGTCCTCAATCCGGAGCAGGCGCCGGATGCGATTCCGGGTCAGGTCCACCACGTAGAGGGTTCGCTGCTGCACGCGGTCGGGGTGGCGGGCGGTGGGCGGCATCCCGCTCACGACGATCTGGCCACTGCCGGGCAGCCACTTGGCCTGCCCGTAGGTGCGGTAGCCCGTCGTGACGGGTCGAGGCTCGGGGCGGGTCGGGGTCCCGGACCCGATGCCCGACGGGACGTCGACGACGAAGTGGTGCCGGTAGGTGGGGGCGGGCTGGAGGTGGCGCGTGCCCTGTAGGTCGAGCCGGGAGGAGACGAGGGCCGTTTCGGGTTGGCGATTCTGGTCGAGCCATCGGCGCACCTGCACGAGGTTGCCGTCCGGGGTGGCGGCTGTGTCCGGGGAGACCGGCACGGTCGTCGTGTCGGGGCGGAGGCGCAGGCGGTCGAAGACGGTGCGCAGGCTGTCGGGGGCGAGCAGGGCGAGGCTATCCACGGGTGCGGCGGCGAGGGAGTCCGGCACGCTGGGCCCACCCGGCGTGCGCAGGGCTCGGGACGAATCGGTCCGTAGCTGAATTTGACCTGCGGGACCAAACGACAGGGTGTCCACGGGATCGAGCGTTTGGGCGTGGCGGAGCACGAGGAGGGTGTCCGGCGGTACGGTGCGGATGAGGTCCTGGGGCGACCGTCCGGGCCGCTCGCTGGGGGCAGGGCGACCGGTCTGTCGTTCGACGGCCCGCTCGGGCACGGCACTCGCAAAGAGCAGCCGCTTTCCATCTGGACTCCACTGCGGGCGCTGCGCCCCATGCGGCGTGTCGGTGAGCTGGTACGGCGCGCCGCCGCTCAGGGGGACGACGAACACCTGGGGCGTGCCCTCTACCGGTTGCACGTAGGCGAGGTGCGTCCCATCGGGGTGCCAGGCGGGCTGACGAATCTCCTCCCCTCCACGGATGAGCAGGTCCGGGGCCCGCTGTCCCGCCGTGCGGGTCACGTACAGTTGCGTGCGGTAGGAGGGGGCGGAGTCTCCCGATTCACGGGGAGTGGACGCGACGCGGCGCACCGTGTAGGCCACCGATCGTCCACGCGACGAGAGTGCAATGTCATGGATCTCCTGCATCCGGTACAGGTCCTGGGCCTGTACGGCCTGCGTCGTGTCGGACTGCTGGGCCTGTCCGGGCGACAGACCGCCGATGACGCCCACGAAGAAGAGACTGAGAGCGACGTAGCGCAGAAGGGGCTCCGGGGCGCCGGAGAAGAATGCATTATCGCGACAGGGCGACGCCGAGGCGAAAGAGATGGGCATCAATGCCGGGGTTGATTCGTCCACGAAAGCCATTCGACAGGTGATGGTAATGGTAGCCCACGCTGAGGATCAGGTCCGACGTTAGAACAATCTGCACACCGCCCCCCACCTCGAATAAGAAGTTCAGGTGCCGGCCCCACCCGTTCGGCATCGACCGGACGAAGTATGCAAGGCCCGTGCTCCCCGCGATGAAGGGTTGTACACGATGGGCGACCCAAGCAGTTAGCTGAAGTCCCGCAGGGCTTGCCCCGAAGCCGTAGGTCCGAAATCCCTGTTTTTGGATGGGGGCTTCGGACGGTCCCCCGAGCTCCCCGCCGTCCGGGGGGAGAGACACGGTATTGGGGGGAACCTTGAGGAAGAGCAACGGGAATACGTCGACCGTATACGTGAGCGTAACGCCTCCCCTTGCCTCTGGAGCGGAAGGAGTGAGGAGACGATGGTAGCGGAGTCCCACCATCCCAATGCGGGCCTCCGGAATGTTTCCGATGGGGCCGCCGCTTTCAAAGGAGCCGCCCACCCACGCGCCCATAGCGTTCGCAGAAAGCGCTCGGAGGGCCGTTGGGGTCGAGGGAATGGAGGGCGGAGAAGCCGCAGTACTGGTGTCGGCGGTCGTACGCGTCGAGGCGGGGTCCTTCTCTGCGGGCTGAGCCACACAGGGCCCTACGGTGAGCAGGGCGACGACCACGGGGACGACCGGCAGGCGAGATCGCAAGAAATTCAGTTGTGTTCGTCCAGAAGGATGCGTTTCGTTGGTAGCGTCCCGCTCGCGCCGGAAGGGGACCGTGGAGATATTCAAAGGCGACTCCTTCCACCGCTACCGTGCGAGCGGTGTTCGGCTGCCCACAATCAATCGTGCCTCGAATGGAGCTTTTTTACAACCAATACGGCGAGTCGGGTCCTCCGCTCATCATTCTGCACGGCCTTCTCGGGGCGAACGGCAACTGGCACACCCTCAGCCGGACGACGTTCCAGAAGATCGCGCGGGTGTACGCCGTAGACCAGCGCAATCACGGCCGCTCCCCCCACGCCGACCAAATCGACTATCCGACCCTGGCGGCGGACCTGCGGGACTTTATTGATCGGCACGAGCTGGCCCCGGCCGATCTGCTGGGCCACTCGATGGGGGGCAAGACGGTCATGCAGGCGGCCCTTTCGTACCCCGATCGGGTACACCGCCTCATCGTCGTCGACATGGCACCGCGGGCCTACCCGCCCGAGCACGAGGATCTGCTGGAGGCCCTCGCCCGCATCGACCCGCAGGCGTATGAGAGCCGCGACGCGATTGACGACGCGCTGGCCGAGGACGTGCCATCCTGGCGCATCCGGCAGTTCCTGCTCAAAAATCTCGACTACGACGGCGAGACCTACACCTGGAAGATGAACCTGGACGCGATCCGGGCGCACTACAACGACATCACGGCGGCGATCCCGGCCGACGCGACGTTCGAGGGCCCCACGCTTTTCATCCGTGGGGGCGAGTCCGAATACATCGCCGATGCGGACCTGGAGGGGATCCGCGAGCGTTTTCCGGCCGCCGAGCTCGTTACCATCGACGACGCCGGCCACTGGGTCCACGCCGACGCGCCGGAGGCCTTCGCCGAGGTCGTGGTCGACTTTCTGACCGAGACGGTGCCCGCCTGAGTCCCGCAGTCGATTCCGGGCAGCCGGAAAGTAAATTTCACGCACGTCTCTTTTCCAACTCACGTACCCATACTCATGGATCTAGGACTTGCGAATCGCACTGCGTTCGTCGCCGGGGCCAGCAAAGGATTGGGCCGGGCGGCCGCCCGCGAGCTGGCCCAGGAGGGCTGCCGCGTGGCGATCTGTTCGCGCGACGAGGCCCGCATCACAAGCGCCGCGGAGGACCTTCAGGACAAGACGGGCACGGAAGTGCTGCCCCTCGTCTGCGACGTGACCGACGAGGCCCAGGTGGAGGACGCCATTGCCGAGACGGTCGACACGTTCGGCGGCCTGCACGTGCTCGTCACCAACGCCGGGGGGCCGCCCTCGGGGGCCGCGACCGAGGTGGAGCCCTCGGACTACCGCGACGCGGTGGAGCTCAACCTGATGAGCACCATTTCGCTCTGTGACGCGGCGCTTCCCCATCTCCGAACAGCGGCAGAGGATGACGACCACGCCCGCATCATCATGGTGACGAGCGTCTCGGCCAAGCAGCCCATTCCCACGCTCGCGCTCTCAAACACGGCCCGCGCGGGCGTGCAGGGCTATGCCAAGAGCCTGGCCGACGACCTGGGTCCGACCAGCATTACAGTGAACACGGTGCTTCCCGGCTACACCCGCACCGAGCGGCTCGAAGACCTCGCCGAGGACATTCAAGAGCGAACCGGACAGTCGCGGGCGGAAATCGAGGCGGGGTGGGCGGACGACAACGCACTCCCGCGCATCGGCGAGCCGGAAGAGTTTGCCGCGACGGTCGCCTTCCTCGCCAGTGCCCGCGCCGGATACGTCACCGGCGTCGCCATGCCCGTCGACGGCGGGCGGAGCAAGCACGTCCTCTGATCTGGGCGCTGGAGAAGGGGATAGGGGACGACGGAAGCCCTTAAGTCGGCCGGAGACAAAATAAAAAAGCCCCGGACCGCGGGGCGGGGAGGGGAGGGCAACGGCCCGGGGCAAAAAGGAGGGAAGGAGCGTGTGGCAACCAGTGGTTGCCGTCTCTGAATATTGCGGTGATGTGTAAGTACACGACGAGGTCTTTGCTCCGCTAACTTTCGATGAACCGGGCCGATTAAATGGAATTTTGCAGATCCGGCTCGCCGGTCGTCACGAGAGGTCCAGAAAGTCGTCTACCGCGTCGAAGAAGGGAGTAGGGGCCTCCCAGTGTGGTAAGAGTCCGCCGGGGAGCGCTTGGTGTGAGAGATCCCGGGGATTGTGGTTGAGGAGGGCGGGAAGCCGGTCGAACGACTGCACTGTCGATGCCGGAGCTTCGGGTGTCAGGAGGAGTGTCGGCCGGTAGAGGCGGGCGTAGACGGAGGGTGCGACGTCGTTGAGGGAGAGGGTGCCGTCGACGAAGCGGAGTGGTGCGCGGTGTGCCCCGCGGACGTGGGCGGTCTGCTCGGCGTAGTCGAGGAGCGCGTCCGGAATAGCGTCCGGGTCCAGAAAAATCTGGCGGGCGTAGTAGTCGCAGAGGGACGAGCGCCGGGTGAGGGCGTAGTAGAGCAACTCAAAGGTGCCGGTCTTCTCGGCCAGCGCCAGTCCAAAGCGGCCGGAGGTTGAGAGCCCCTTTGCCTCCCCAAGGCCGGTTGGGGAGATGAGCACCAGTCGTCGGACCATCGGCGCCGCCTGGAGAGCAATCTGCGCAGCGTACTCCCCGCCCCGCGACAGCGCGATCAGGTCGACGGGCGTCTCCGGGACCTCCGCGAGGAAGTGGTAGAGCTGCCGCTCGTACAGGGCTGGCGAATAATCGAGCCGTCCGCGGTCCGACCGCCCAAAGCCGAGCCAGTCGAGCGCGTAGACGGGTCGATCCGTCGTCGCGACGAAATGCTCCGCGATCGGCTTCATTTCGCGGCTCGACGCGACGGCATTGAAGCTGTGGAGCAGCACGACCGGCGTTCCGCTGCCCGGTCGAATGTAGCACTGCACGCGGCCGTCCGGGGCCTCAAACGGGCGAGACCCCATATCGAGCGCTGAGGGAAGGGATAGGGGCGACGGAAGCGCCTGGCGGTACGCCCAGCTCGCGGCGCGGAGTCCGGCGTAGGCGCCCGCAAGGATTGCTCCCGTGGTCAGAGCGGTGCGTCCGAAGGAGGATGAGGAAGACGAATCGGACATGGAGGAAGAAACAGAGGAGAAGCGGAAATGAAGTGTTGTATTCGAACGTCGATGGGCTGGTGGCGTTCGGGGTGGAACCGTATCGGGCGCGTCGGTTACGGCATTGTGGCCCCGGTTCCCGTTTCCGATTTGAAAGGTTCTGGGAGAATTTGTCCCTGAGGAAGGTAGCACATCGGTCGGATTGTGTATCGGGTCCTGTGTCGACAGAGTTATTTGCCCCTGTAGCTCAACTGGAGAGAGCGGTGGCCTCCTAAGCCGCAAGTCCTGGTTCGAGTCCAGGCAGGGGTACTGCACCTCGCACATCACAGTTCGCCAGAGACATGGGCACCTGCGCGGCCACGAATCAAGACGGGACGTCGTGTAGCAACGACGCAATGGAGGGCAGCAAGTATTGCCACGTCCACCGGGAGTCGGACGGGTCAGGAGCAGGCGCCCGCCCGGAGGACGAGTATGGATTCGGAACGATGCTCGCGGGCGCCCTCGCCGTGATTTTCGTGACGTACTTCCTCCTGCGCGTCGTTCTGGGCGTGTAGAGGTGAGACGGGACCTTTCGGGGCCGATGTAGATCCCGTTGCGACGGAGAGCTACTCCAGCGCGTCGTCGATGTGAGGGCGGAGGTCGTCGATCGTGCGGTACATCCAGTCGAAGTAGTCGGCGTGTTCGGCCTGGAGCTCGCGCAGGGTCTTGCCCTCGTGCTTGCCGAAGCAGAGGATCACCGCGTTCCCGTCCTCCTTCAGGCGGCGCTGGTCGTCGAGGTAGTCGCCCCGGGTCAGCTCGGCGAGGTCCGACGGAGTGCCGTCGATGCCGTGCTCATCCAGCTGCTGCTGGAGCACCATGCCTGCGGCCTCCACGTCGCGCAGGGCGTCGTGGGCATCGTCGAGCGGCGCGCCGGTGTACCGTTCGTAGAGGGCCGAGAGGGTGCGCGGGCGCAGCACCTGTTCCAGCCGGTACGGATCGAGGACGACGCGGTCGTCGGGGCCGGGGAGGGACTGTCCGGCCCGATCAAACTCGGCCCGCAGCAGCGGAAGGTCGTAGGCGAGGGCGTTGTAGCCGGCCAGGTCGGCGTCGTCGAGGAGCGGGGACAGGCGGTCGACGTGGGCGCGGAAGGGCGGTGCCTGGCGGATGGCCTCGGTGGAGAGCCCCGTGAGGTCCATGATTTTTGTGGGCACTTTCTGCTCAGGATCGACGAGCACGTCCACTGTGTCGTCGAGCGCCGCGCCGTTGGGGGCCGGTACGAACCGCTGCATCCCAATCTGGATGACGCGCGCCTCCTGCGGGTCCGTGCCGGTCGCTTCAAGGTCGAAGAAGACGAGGGGCCGTTCGAGGTGGAGCACGACGATGGGGGGGTGGGGAAGAGTGGCCAGCGAGATGCACAGGCAAGTGTCCGCGCCTCCTATATGCGCCACCGAGACAGAAGATCGGCGCGCCGCTGAGGAGACATCCCGTTGCCGATCGTCCCGCTCCAGCTCGTCCCGTGGAGACCGGCAACTCTGGTCGCACACGGACGTAGCTGCGAGTACATTCGTCGAGTCTGAAACTGCTCAACTCAATGGTCCTCCACAGGCGCTGCACGACTATAGTCCTCTCGCTCCTGCTCTCCGGGCTCCTCGTGCTCGCCGGCTGCTCGACCCAGTCGCCGTCGGTCTCGGAGGAGGAGTCGCGCGACCTTCCGGATCGTTACGAGATGGCGGCAGCCTATGCCGAGACCCACGCTGGGGATGCGCTGGTGGTGTGGGAAGCGGGAGAGATCGTGCTGGAACGAGCGCAGAATGGGTACGACCTCGACGACCCGCACTTTCTGGCCAGCGGTACGAAGTCATTTGCCGGGGTCGCAGCGCTCGCGGCCGCGGCCGACGGACACCTGTCGCTCGACGAGCGCGTGGCCGAGACGATCCCCGCGTGGCGGGATGATCCGCAAAAATCCAAGATCACGGTCCGCCAGCTGTTGCACCTCACGAGCGGGCTCGACCCGGGTGAGGCCGGGGGCGCACCGGCGTTTGACGACGCGATCCAGGCGCCAATGCTCGATGCGCCCGGCACGACGTTTCGCTACGGCCCGTCGGCCTTTCAGGTGTTCGGGGCGCTGCTGCAGCGGAGGCTCGACAGCGAGGATCCGTTGCGCTACTACGAGCGTCGCCTGTTTGAGCCGATCAGGGCGGAGGTGGGCGACTGGGCTCGTGTCGACGGTCAGGACCCGCAACTCGCGGGCGGCGCCTGGCTCACCGCCAGAGACTGGCTTCGATTCGGGCGCCTCCTCCTCAACGACGGACGGTGGGAGGGCGAGCAGGTGCTTCCCACTGGCCTCCTCGACTCCCTGACGGCCCCGACGCCAGCGAGCCCTGGGTACGGCCTTACCGTCTGGCTGAACGCCGCCGTTGATCCGGGAGATCCGTTCTTCGAACACGCACCTCGGTCCCTCCAGCCGGACGGCCCCGAGGGCATGATCTACGCCGACGGTCCCAGTGACCTTTTCATGGCTGCAGGTCTCTTCAACCAGCGACTGTACGTCGTCCCCTCCCGCGAGATGGTCGTCGTGCGGTTCGGTCGGGCCGACGCCACCTGGAGCGATGCGGAGTTTCTGGCGCGACTCCTCGATGGGCGGGAGTACGAGGCCCCAACCCGCGCGCAGCGTCCGATGCGTGAACGCGTGGAACTGCTCACGACCCTTCGCCTCCGACGGCTCAACACGGCGGTGGACCTGACCGAGGCGCAGGAGAACGCCCTTCGTCCCATCGTAGAGAAGCAGGTGCGCGCGCTGGCTAAGATTCGACAGCAGCGGGATCAGAGCGGATCGTTGAGTCGCCGGGAGCGGCGCCGGTGGTTCCGGCAGCTCCGCAGGGTTCAGCGGCAGACTGATCGTGCCATTGAGGCCGAGCTTAGAGTTGAGCAGGTGGAGGCCTACCGGGCCTTCCGCGAGGAGCAGCGGGAGCGCTGGCGCGAAACGTGGCGAGAACAGCGTTGATATCGGGGCGCTCCCCCAAGAAGCGAGCACACCCTGCCACGAGTGTTCGTGACGGAACCGGTCACCGCTGTGGGAGGACTGAATCGAGCCACTCGACGAGCGGGCTCTCGTCGCCCTGCTCGCGGAGCTGCACGAGCGTCCGCTGGAGAGCAAACTCGAGGACGAGGCTTCTCGGAAGGTCCGCGTCGTAGCGGGACGCGAGGACCGACACGGCCTTCTCGAACTGCTTGTCGAGATCCGTCCGCACGTGCCCTACGGGCGTCGGTTGAAGATCCGGGTCCGGCGTCGGAATGTCTGACGGATCGGTCATGGTGAGCGCAAGCTCCTGGTCGAGAGCCGACGGGTCGTCCTCAGAAGAAGTGCTGAGTGAGGGGCCGTCGGGGAACGAAACGGGGTCCTCAGGTGGGACCGTCCCCTCAGACGCGTCGGAATTCTCGGCGTTGTACAGCGTCTCCTTGTCCACTGCTCTCATCCAGGTTGGAATGCGATCCGTACCATTGGAATTATTCACAGGCATCAGTTCGCTCATGACGCAGGACGGACGGAAAGAGGATTACGCAGCGGTGGCGACGCGGGACCGTTCCACCACTTCGTCGGCAAGGTTGAGGTAGCGCGCGGCGGCATCGGAGGCGTCCTCGTACTCCATGATGTTTCTTCCGTGAGTGGCCACTTCGTTGATCTTCGACCGCCACGGAATGGAGGTCTCGAAAAGGATGTCCGAGTAGACGGCCTCAAACTTCTCCTGCATGTCGCTTACCAACCCGGACCGCAGGTCTAGATTGTTGGGAAGGAGGCCGAGAATCCGCAGGCTGTCGTTGTGGACCTTCCGGATTTGCTTGATGGTTTCCTGAAGCTGCGTCACGCCGCGCATGCTGAATCGATCCGCATGGATGGGCACGATGATGCCGTCGGCCCCGGCGAGTGCCGTGGCGATGCTGCGCCCGAGGGACGGGGGACAGTCAACCAGGCAATAGTCGTGATTCTTCGGGGAGCTGGAATTGCGCTGCACCTGTGCGGTGCGGAATTCTTGGATGCGGCACCGAAACTGCTGCGGAAACACCGGGCTCCGCCCAATCACCGAGTCAAAGCTGGCCGCCGCCATCCGCCGGTCGGACGGGATAAAGTCGACCCCGACGGACTCGGACGAGCGGAGGATATTGGCAAACGTCCGCGCGCCGGCGTTTTCCCCCTCCCAGGAAGCCAGCGAGTCGAAGATGGTTGCGTCCTCTTCGGTGGCCTCCCGCCCCATCAGCCAGTCCGTGGAGTTCATCTGGGGGTCGTAGTCGACGACCAGCGGATCGTGCCCCTTATGCTTGAGGGCTGCGGCGAGGTTGACGGAGGTAACGGTTTTCCCGACCCCCCCTTTCTGGTTAATGACGGCAATCGTATACATGAGGCCTTGGGAAATCGACGAGAATTGAGAGCTGCAACACGCAGTCTCTTGTTCGCCGCAAAGAATATGCCGGTGCAGCCTGCGACCGGCCAGGACGACCTCAGATATGGAAACCAGGAAATGTTTCTGCCCTCGGTGGGTGTATCTGTAGCTCTCGGCCTTCGGGCCTCAGACTATTCACTGGACCGGAGAAACGACGCCGTTACGGGCAGGTGGTCGCTCGTGGCGGTCATTGAGTCGGGAGGCAGGGGGCGCGCCACACGGGCCGAGCCCTCGACGAGGCGATCGGTGAGGGTCGTGTTGGGAAGGATGTAGTCGAGCTGTCGGGCAGGATCGTCCGACGGATGGGTGGGGGTGAGGCGGTCGGCCAGCGGATCGGCAAACTGAGCACGCCGGACGGTCGTGCTCGTTTGGAGCGAGTCGGGTGCGGGGCGGTCCGGATTGTTGAGCAGGAGGCGCAGTTCAGGGCTATTGGAGAGCGAGTTGAGGTCACCCGCCACGAGTACGTTCGCCGATGGGCGGTCTGCGAGCAGGCGTGCGATTTCGTTGTGGAGGAAGCGGATCTGGCCGATGCGCCAACCTCGGTCCTCGGCGCTGCGTCCGGACTTCAGGTGCGCCCCGACGATTGTCCACACCCGATCGGGGGCCACCCGCACGTCAGCCAGCCAGAGGCGGTGATTCGTGAGCGACTGGGCGGCCGGCTCGCCGTTGTCGGCCTGCTGGCCCGCGATGGGCGTCACCACGTCGGCGTAGTCGCGCACCACGCCCAGCGGGTAGCGACTCAGGAGCACCACGTTCATGTACCAGGAGGGACTCTCGACGGAGGTGGCGAAGCGGTAGCCCATGTTACCGAGATGCTCTTCGCTCAACTGCTGCACGAAGGCTTCGCTCTCCGTTTCTTGGAGGACCACGAGATCCGCGTCGATCCGCCGCAGCGCCCGTGCAGCTCGCCGTGCCCGATCGGCCATCTCGGGCGCGGGCGCGTTTTCCGGGTCGGCCTCGATGTAGGGATTATCGTGCTCGTCAACGAAGTGCTCCAGGTTCCAGGTCACGACCTTCACGGTATCGTCGTCGGGGTAGTCGTAGTCCGGCGGCAGGACCATGCCGGCGGTGGGCTCGGGCGAGGGCGCCTCCGGCCCGCAGGCTGGGAGCAGGCAGAGGACGAGGAGACAGGGGAACACTGAGCGCATGGCGGAGCGCGGTGGGGGTGGGGGAGCGTCGGTTTGAGAGGATACGAATGTAGGGACTGACGCGGACCTTCGCAGGGTGCTGGGTTTAAAAATCAGTCCACGATTTTCTGGGGAAGCCCCACGCTCTTATGCCCACCGCCTATCTCGGTCTCGGCTCCAACGAAGGCGACCGCCTGGTCCACCTTCGGACGGCCGTCAAGCAACTTCAGGCGCACGATTCGCTTTGCGTGACTGCCGCCTCGCCGGTGTACGAGACCGAGGCGCACACCGTGTCGCCGGACGAGGAGCAGCCGTCGTTCCTGAACGCGGTCCTCGAACTATCGGCCGAGTGCTCCCCCGAAGCTCTTCTCCATGCAGCCCACCAGGTGGAGCGCGCGGAGGGGCGCGTGCGGAAAGCCGATCGGCAAGAATGGCGCCCCCGCCCTCTCGACATCGACTTGCTCGCGGTCGACGACATTACGTGCCAGACCGATGACCTCACCCTCCCTCATCCCCGCCTCGCGGAGCGCCGGTTCGTCCTCCAGCCGTGGGCCGATCTCGCCCCAAACTTCGTCGTGCCTCCGCCGTTCGACCAATCGGTCCAGTCACTCCTTGACGAGTGTGCGGACGAGACCAAAATCCGGCGGATCGACCACGCGCTCAGCGATGAAATCGATGCCCCCGCTTCATCTGAAGGGGTGGGGGCGTAGATGCGTCCACACACACGGATGATGGACACACCCCCCACGCCGAACCGCCAACACGCCTCCATGCCGTCGATGACCCCGCCGGACGACCTCGACTACGTGGCCATCGAAGGCGCCATCGGGGCCGGCACCACCACCCTTACCCAGCTCCTCGCCGACCGCTTCGACGCCGACTCGGTGCTCGAGCGCTTCGAGGAGAATCCGTTCCTGGAACGCTTCTACGAAGACCGCGACCGGTGGGCCTTCCAGACGCAGCTCGCCTTCCTCGCGAGCCGGTTTCGGCAGCAGAAAGAGCTCTCTGAGCGCGATCTCTTCCGCGACCTCGCGGTGAGCGACTACACGTTCGACAAGGACCGCATCTTCGCCCGGCAGACGCTGAGCGGCGACGAACTGCAGCTCTACGAGTCGCTCTTCCGCCTCATGGAGCCCACGGTCCCCACGCCCGACCTCGTGGTCTACCTCCGCTCCTCGCCCGAGCGGCTTCTCCGAAACATCGAGAAGCGGGATCGTCCATACGAGCGCGACATGGATCCCGACTACATCGCCGGTCTTCACGAGGCCTACGACCAGTATTTCCGACAGTATGATCGCACGCCGCTGCTCGTCGCGAACGTGGCGGAGATGGACTTCGTAGAGCGTCCGGCGGACTTCCGGGCGCTGGTACAGCACATCGTTGCCTCGTCCGACGAGCACACCCGTTACGTGCAGCCACAGCCGTCGTAGGACCTTCAGCGGGGCCGGATGTCGGTGGTCACTGATGCATTCCGATGGAGTATCTTTTTCTCGCCATCATTTTGTACTTCATCCTGCGGACGGCCGGGAATCTCGTTCGCCTTCTGGGTGGCGGAGAAGATTCTGGGCCGCAGGACGGGCAGATGCACGAGTCGCCGGCCCGGCGAAACGGCTGGGAGGGCCCCTCGCCACGACAGGAGACGGGCTCGGCGCGGGACGAGCCGACCTTTTGGGGCGAGGATATTGAGGATGCCACCTGGCGCGATCTCTAGGGTCAGTGTTGGACGGCTAGTTCTCGGAGGTGCCGAACTCGAAGGTGATCGTGGTTTGGCTAGAGACGGGGGTCCCGTCGTGCTGGGCAGGGCGGAAGCGCGAGCGGCGCGCGGCCACTAGGGCGGCCTCCTCCAGTCCGTGTTCGAGGCGGGCGACCGGGCGGGCCTGTCCCCCCTCCGACAGCCGCCAGCGTTTCAGCACCGTGGCCGTCTTGACTCGTCCCGTCTTCGAGACCAGCACGGACACGCGGACCCGGGCCCGAATGCGCTGCTTGCGGGCGGACGAGGGGTAGTCGGGCTGAACGGCCCGGAAGAGGCGGGCATTCGTGTCGGGGCGGCGGGCCGCCGTGGTCGTTTCGCTGTTGCCCTCCAGCAGCCGCTCGTCGTCGCCCGGATCTTCAATGGCGAGCGTACCCTCGTCGAACTCAATCTCCTCTTCGATCACGACATCATTTGGGACCACCACCGGTGGTGCCGGGGCGGGCGGGGGTGGGGTAAGTTCGCGAGCCTGTATGGTAGGCTGGATCTCGTTGACCTGAATCTGATCGGGCCCACGCTCGCCAAATGGACCTTCCGATTGCGGCGGGGCAGATGCGGGCTAC
>Ga0207797_1000764_pt1 | contig 24442 bp, 20 predicted proteins | sample PRCRCaboRojoPR_6_FD_187275 | JGI IMG/M metagenome (GOLD analysis project Ga0207797, IMG submission 187275) | Marine sediment microbial community from Cabo Rojo, Puerto Rico - PR CR 10% Liquid 1 (SPAdes) | ecosystem: Environmental > Aquatic > Marine > Coastal > Sediment | place: Cabo Rojo, Puerto...
TATAATAGTGAAGGAGAGCCATTAAGGAGCGCACCCGAGAACATCCTGCGGAAAGCGCATGATCAGTTCAAGGAGGCCACAGGGTACACCATGAAAGCGTTGGGAGAGCTTGAATATTATGTCAACAGTGCAAAGGATGAGTTGTTTCCTGCTGTGGATCAACAGGGTTATCATGCCTCCAGGCCTTTTGCCAAATTTGAGGAACTGCGGACCGAAGCGCTTCGACTGATCGCTCAGTCAGGGGGTAAGGTCAAATACGGCCATTCGGAGGTTGGCAACTTTACTTCCGAGACAGAAATGTTTGAGCAGCATGAGATCGAATTCCTTCCAGTGGAAGTAGAGGATGCCGTGGATCAGATGGTTATCGCCAAATGGATCTTACGTATGCTGGCCAGGGAAAGGGGCATTGAAATCAGCTTTGCACCCAAGATCACCGTTGGAAAGGCAGGAAGCGGACTGCACATCCATCTGCTGCTTGAGCGTAAAGGCAAAAACATCATGACCTGCGCAGATGGACTGAGTGATATTGCCAAAAAGATGATTGCCGGTATACTGGATCTTTCGGATGCCCTTACGGCTTTTGGCAATACCATCCCCACATCCTATCTCAGGCTGGTCCCCCACCAGGAAGCACCCACCAACATTTGCTGGGGCGATCGCAACAGATCCGCTCTGGTCAGGGTACCCCTGGGCTGGAACATGAAGCACAACATGATCCAGGATGCCAATCCACAAGAATGTTATGAAGATCATCAAACGGATAACAAACAAACCATTGAGTTCAGGGCGCCCGATGGTTCGGCCGATCTTTACCATTTGCTGGCCGGCCTGGTGGTGGCCGCCCAGCATGGAATGGAGATGGACAATGCCCTGGAAGTGGCCGAAAAACTCTATGTTGACGTCAATATCTTTGATGAAGAACATAAAGATCAGCTCAATAAGCTGGATAAACTTCCGGATTCCTGCTATGAGTCCGCCGACAGACTGAAAGCCAAACGGGATATTTTTGAAAGATATGGGGTGTTCCCGCCTGGTACCCTCGACAATTTCATCAGCAAGCTGAAGGCCTATGATGACGAAGGTTTGAGTGAAAAACTCTATGGCAAGGAAGAGGAGATACGCCAGCTGGTGATCAAATACATCCACACCCAGTAAGCCTTTTATAACGGCCAATAACCTTCAGATCCCCTGTCCATTAACTGGCAGGGGATTTGTGTGTGTAGCGGGTGTTTGTCTGACCCCCGGTTTTCGGGTATGCTTATTATGATGAATCCTCCATATTCCCGGATTTTTATCGTGGTTATCCTCGAGTCGAACCCCAAAGCTTTCGCGATTGCTGCAATGAAGCTGTTCAGGTTCTGCCATACAGGGTTTTTTGCTTTGCCTTCAGATCTATATCGGTACCTTCTTGAAGATCCGCTCGGCTTTCATCGATCTTTTGCCGAAGAAGTGCACGATGAGGAAAAGCAGGAGGATGCCCACCGGGAAGGTGATATAGGCAGGCACGCCATAGGCCGAAGGTACGGTGCCCATGACAATGGCGATGCCACCCACGGTAAGGGCATAGGGCAGCTGGGTTCGCACGTGCTCGATGTGGTTGCACGAGCTTGCCAGGGAGCTGAGTATGGTGGTATCGGAGATGGGCGAGCAGTGGTCTCCCAGCACGGAACCCGCCAGCACGCAGGATACCACATTGTAGAACAAGGCCAGTGACATGGCGTGATCCAGTCCCGCTTTCTGGGCTATTAACCAGGAAGCAGGCAGTATCAGGGGATAAAGGATGGCCATGGTGCCCCATGAAGAGCCGGTGGAGAAGGCTACCAGGGCCGCCAGTATGAACGTCAGTGCCGGAACCAGGAAAGGCTCCATGTTGATTTCCACCAGGCTTTGTGAGATGAAATCGGCTGTATGCAGATGCTTGGTCAGTAGGGCAATCGACCAGGCCAGTACCAGGATAATGATGGCCGTGAGCATGGTCTTGAAGCCGTTGATCAGGGTTTCAATGGTGTCTTTGAGGTTGAGTATGCGCTGGCTTACGGTCAGCAGCAGTGCCACGATCACCCCCATGATAGAAGACCACAGCAGCGCCTTGAATGAATCGGAGTTGCCGATGATCACCGAGAGCTTTTTGGAGAAGGCCATATCTTCGCTGGCCCACACCTGGGCATCCCATCCGGTAAACAGCAGGCCGATGAAAGTGCCGAAGATGACAATGGCCACCGGGATGACGGCATTGAAGCCACGGGGCCGTATGTGTTCCGGTATTTCAACCTCGCCCGACTGGCTTGAACTGCCGGCTGACTCATCCCGGAGGGATACCTTTCCCGAGCGGGCCCGTTTTTCAGCACGTAACATGGGACCAAAATCCCTTCCTTTATAGGTCAGCAACAGGATGAAGATCAGGGCAAATATGGGATAAAAGGAATAGGCAAGGGAGTTGATGAACACGTTATACGGGCTTTGTTCCAGTCCCAGGGTGTTGATCCCGTCCTGTATATAGCTTAATTCAGCCCCTATCCAGGTGGTGACAAAAGCCACCGAGGCAATGGGTGCGGCCGTGGAGTCGACAATATATGCCAGCTTCTCCCTGGAGATCTTCAACCGGTCGGTGACAGGCCTCATCGTGTTGCCTACCACCAGGGTGTTTGCATAATCGTCAAAGAAGATGGCAATCCCCAAAAGCCAGGTGACAAACTGTCCCGAACGGGGGCTTTTGGCAAACCTGGACAGCACATTGACCACCCCTTTCATGCCGCCATTTTTGGTGATGATGCTTACCATCCCTCCAATGAGCATGGAAAAGATGATGATGCTCAGATGCTCTGTATCCTGCAACGAGTGTAACACATAGGTGTCAGGTATGGCGAAGATGCCTTCAAAGAAAGCGGTGAACCAGTCTGAACCCTGATGGGCAAAAATGGTGGTGGTGCCGATCAGGATCCCTATGAAAAGCGCAGAGTATACCTCCTTGAAGATGAGGGCAAAAAGAATGGCCACCAAGGGCGGAATGATGGAAAACCAAAGGGGGATCGGATCGATATGGGTCTGGTAACGAAAATCCTTGTAGCGGATCTCCAAATCCGTCTCCTCCATAAACTTTTCCGAGAAACTGACTTTGCCCCGTATCACTTTGAGGGTTTTGGTTTCGCCGTTGACCAGAATGTCAATCTTCTTGCCCTCATAGCGCTTTCTGAACCCCGGATCCTTGAATGATAGGGTGAAATCATGGGCGATGTCCCGTACGATGATGTCGGTGTGTTCCACAGCGATTAATTCCTGAGCCGGTTCGTCTGATGGTTCGGATTCCTGCTGACTGAAGGATGGAAAGGAAAGAAAGAAAAAAAGAGAAAAGAGCACAACCGGGAAAAAGAATACTTTTTCTCTCATGGGGCAACAATTTTATAGAAGCATCTAATGTAATTAAAATATTTTATTTCGTTAATATATTAGGCAGGTAAAAGTGGCGAAGGACTAAAAAGAGATGAAGGTTGCCTGTAGGATTTTTCTGAAATCCGGAAAAATATAGCCGGTTAGAAAGAAGATTTTTTTAAATATATCCGGAATTAGGGGTGATCGTGATGGCTGTCAGGCTCTCTTACTTACCCTAAGATTTTTGAAATTGATTGAAAAATGTTGTAATTTGTTTATTGATAAAATGCTGTGTTATGCAGATTCACTATGATTTTTTCAAAGTAGAGAACGATAATATGGCGCCTAAGCAGGGCCGGATCCTTATTTCCGAACCACTGCTCAATGACTCTTACTTTAAGCGTTCGGTAGTTCTTTTGACCGAGCATTCGGAGAATGGCTCGGTGGGATTTGTGTTGAACAAGCCCATCGATTTGCAGATAGAGGATGTGATCAAGGATTTCCCCACCTTCAATACCCAGTTATATGTAGGCGGCCCTGTGGGTAAGGATACCGTGCACTACATTCACACCCTGGGCGAGCTCATCCCCAATTCCGTGCATGTTAAGGATAACATATACTGGGGTGGGGATTTTGAAAGGGTTAAGGAGTTGATCCATGAAGGCATGAGCGAGCCTGACCAAATCCGTTTCTTCCTTGGGTACTCAGGTTGGAGTCCCCGCCAGCTCGAGGGTGAGATCGAAAACAACGCCTGGTTGATTTCGGAAGTTGAAGGATCCAGGATCATGTCGCCCGATAAGGATATGTGGAAAGACATTCTCAGCAACCTGGGTACTCCCTATAAGATCTGGACCAACTGTCCGGAAAATCCGGCGTTGAACTAGTCGAGGGCTGTTTCTTTTCGGAGTTTACCCATCAGTTTTTTTGCGGTCTCTTTGAAATACCTTTTTTGCCGGATCCCTGCAATCCATTGTATTCCTTCTGTAGTATTGGTAAGGAAGATCTCATCTGCCGTCATCAGTTCATCAAACCACACGGGATCCTGATCATTGACCATGATACCCGCATCCTCGGCGTATTGAATGATCCGGCTTCTCATAATGCCTTCCCGGCAACCCGAAGCCAGGGAAGGTGTTTTTATGATATCCCGTGATACCATAAAGATGTTGGAGTTGATGGTACCGGTGATTTTTTCCCTGGTGTTGATCAGCAGGCACTCGTCCAGGTGATGCTCCTTTCTGTAGAGGTCGGCCATGACATAGAACAGTTGGTTGGGAGAGGTGATATGGGAAAATGGGGAGACAGGCTCCTTGAGTTCCGGGAAAAGGTCAACCATCAGTCCTTTGGTATTCAGGGCATAGGCGTCAGAAGGCAGTTTTTCCGTTTCAATGAGGTAGGTACATGCATTGTCCTGCGCGAAGGAGTTTTCCGAAGGATCCCGGAAAACCGTAAGCCGGATGCCGGCCCCCTTCAGATGCCGGTTTTTGTGCAGAAGCCTGGTAATTTCCTGCTGAATGGTGTGGTTTCGAATTGGCGCGGGTACCTGCATCTTAAGGGCTTTCATGCCCTTGATGAGCTTTGTCAGGTGGTCCTCGAAGAAATGAATGACCTTCCCGTTGGCACGCATGGTTTCGCAAACTGCATCCCCATGGCGGAAGCCCCTGTTGTTGCTGTGAAGCACAGGTTCTCTCGCATTCCGGTACTGGCCGTTGATGTTGACAAATAGTTCCATGGAAAACAAGGCCTTCTAGAACAGTTGGTTGAAGAAATGTTGGATCATCCCCGGCTCCAGAAGGATGGGATAGAGAAACCCGAAGACAGCCCCCACAAAGTGGGCGTCGTGGTTGACCCGCTCCCCCTGCTTTTTCCGCATATACTGGCTGTAGATCAGATAAAGCAACCCAAATAGAATGGCAGGAATGGGTATGATCCCCATCAACAGCAAGGTGTTGGTGGGAGAAAAGAAGATGTAGGCAAACACCACCGCGGAAACGGCTCCGGAAGCACCAATGGCATTGTAGTGGTAATTGTCTTTTTGACTGTAAATGGTGGTACTGGTGGCAATGACCATACCGGCAAAGTACAGAATAAAAAAATGCAGGGTGCTGTTGGTGATCATGCCCTCTCTTTCCATAATGCCCAGGCGGTATTCCACAGCATCGCCAAAAGAGAAGAGCACGATCATGTTCACAAACAGATGGATCCAGTCAGCATGCAGAAAACCGTGACTCACCACCCGATACCACTGGTTTTGATGATAGGTCTGATAGGGGTTGAGTTGAAGCTTCTCAAAGAGCCCCCTGTTGTTGAATGCCCACAGGGAAATGGCCACTGTTATGGCTATAATGGCAATGGTCATAGTAGTTTCGTGTTTAGTGGAGGATTTTATAAACCAGTTCTTTCAACAGCTCTCCTTCAGAGGCACTGACATTGTTGAGCCCTTTTGACTTCAGATCATATTCTCTGAGATAGGAGATGATTTTGGCAGCTTTCTTGTAATGGTATTTTTTCGCGGCGTTCTCGTATTGCCAGATGGAGTTGGGATAGGCTTTTATCCTGGAGGCCACTGTTTTCCGGTCTTTTCGCTCCTCGGGCTTGAGAAAGTGGTAGGCCAGGACCCTGGAAAAAAAGAAATATAGCGAACCAATGATCATCGGCATGGCATATTCGGAAGGATTCTTGCCGAAATGGCGGATGATCCGGTTGGCCTTGAAAACATCCTTTTCTGCCAGGGCTTTGTTCAGTTCAAAGGGGTTATATTCCTTGCTTATGCCGATATTTCGCTCGATGTCGGAAGTGGTGATCTGTTTTGTATCCCCGGGCATGGCCAGGAGCAACTTATCCAGCTCGTGGGTGATCTTGTCCAGGTCGTTCCCCAGGAATTCGGTCATCAGTACCGAAGCCTCCGCATCAATGGATAGGTTTTTCCTGCCCGTGTATTTGCGGATCCATTCAGGGACTTTATAATCGGGTATCTTTTTGGATTCAAAAATTACGGCATGGTTTTTCAGGGATTTGAAGAGTTTGGTTCTTTTGTCGAGGGTTCCGTGTTTGTGGTTGATTACCAGAATGGTGGATTTCTGGGGTTTTTCGATGTAGAACCTCAAATTGTCGATGTTTTTAAGATTTTGGGCCTCTCTGACAATGACCACCTGCCGGCTGACCATCATGGGATATCGCCGTGCGCTGTTGATCACTGTTTCACTATCGGTATCCTTGCCATAGAGGATGGTTTGATTGAATGACTTTTCCGTTTCCCCCAGGGCATTGTCCTGGATATATTGGGTCAACCGGTCGATGAAGTATGGCTCTGGACCGTGAAAGAAGTAAACAGGGCGGTATATTTCTTTTTTGAGTTCCTGGGCTATCTCTTTGTATTCCATGGGTGACAGGGTTGTTTTAGGTAAACCTCAAATGTTTGACGGATCGTTTGTTGTGGATGATCTCTTTGAGGGCATTGATGCCGATCTTTACATGGTCCCTCACGTATTGATTGGTAACCTGCTGATCGCTTTGGGTAGTCTTCACCCCCGTTGAGATCATGGGCTGATCGGTTACCAGCAGCAGGGCTCCCGAAGGGATTTCATTGGCAAAGCCCACGATGAAAATGGTGGCGCTTTCCATATCGATAGCCATTGAGCGGGTTTTCTGCAGGTATTTCTTAAAACGCTCATCGTATTCCCAAACCCGTTTGTTGGTGGTATAGACCGTACCGGTCCAGTAGTCATAGCCCATATCACGTATGGCTCCTGATATGGCTCTTTGAAGGTTGAAGGCAGGCAGGGCCGGCACTTCCGCGGGAAGATAATCATGCGAGGTACCCTCACTCCGGATGGCGGCGATGGGTAGGATGAAATCCCCTACGTTGTTTTTCTTTTTTAATCCCCCGCATTTGCCAAGAAAAAGAGCCGACCTGGGCTTGATGGCGCTGAGCAGATCCATGATGGTGGCGGCATTGGCACTGCCCATACCGAAGTTGATCATGGTAATCCCATTGGCCGTGGCGCAAGGCATCTGTGCATGGGGATCCATAATTTCTGTCTCCTGAAACTCGGTGAAAATTTCCAGGTAGTGCTGGAAATTGGTGAGCAAGATGTGCTTACCGAAATTGTCCAACGGATTGCCGGTATATCTGGGTAGCCAGTCTTTTACAATCTCAGACTTGGTTTTCATGATACGAGGTATTTTTTGATTAAATTAGACGGGGTTTGGTCCCGGATTGTTCATCCTGTATGTTCCCGATGGCCTGTCAGACCAGACGGAGCTACCCCGTTAATAAGCAAACCCTTTTTGATCAATAGCGCATACTCGAATCTGTACAACAGCAAAATGGTTGAATATGCGGGTTTCATGGCGGCAAATCGCACAATATTCAAATAATACTTTGATATACAAGATACAGAACTTGAATTAACTTTTGTACAAGTGAAAAAACTCAATTTACCTGCCTATACTTTTAAGATAAAGACAAAGGAACAAAAAAAATACATTTTTGATGCCATCAGGAGGAAGTTTGTTAAGCTTACCCCCGAAGAGTGGGTCAGGCAGCATTTTATTCGTTATCTGACGGAGGAGAAAGGGTATTCTTCCTCGCTTATGGCCGTGGAGATGAATATGGAGTACAACCGGCTCAGCTTCCGTGCCGATGTGGTGGTCTATAACCGGCAGGCTGCACCGGTGATGATCATCGAATGCAAGGCCCCTGAAGTGGCGATCGCCCAGCGGCATTTTGATCAGATCTTACGTTACAACATGCAGCTAAAGGTCAGGTACCTCACTGTCACCAATGGGCTGGTCCATTATTGCTGCCGGTTGGATACCGAAACGGGGCGTTATCAATTTCTTCAGGCCATTCCGCCTTTTGGGGAATTACCAGGATGATTTCGCCTGGTGGTTTGGATTGATCAGTTGGAGCAACAACTCGTCTTTCCATTCTCTTTCTGTTCTGACCCAGTCGATTTTGGTTCCCGTTATGCGAAAACCGTTGTTTTTAAAGAGACGCAGGCTGGGTTCATTGTCACTGTCGATGTGGCAATAGAGTTGGTGGAGAAAGAGGACTTTAAAGGCGTAGTTGATCAGTACCTTTAGGGCCTGGTGGGCATATCCTCTGTTCCTGTCTTCCTTTTTATGGATCAGAATGCCCACACCTGCCCGTTGATGCAGGGAATCAATCTCAAAAAGATCGATGCTCCCGATGGTTCGGAAAGGCCTGCTTTCCCCATCCTTCAGATCGATCATCAGGCGCAGTTGTTTTTGCTGGAACAGGTCCATCGTGGCATTGCGCACATATTGCTCGATGATCCGACGGGAGAAGGGTTGGATGGTATTGCCCGCATGCCAGACGGAAGAGTCGTTTTCCCACTGGTAGATCAGCTCTGCATCCGGGGGCTCTATGGCCCGTAGCTTGATATCTTTTTCTTCAAGGATATCCAATGTTCGATCACTTTTCGTTTTGATCCCTTTTGCGTTTTCTGCGGATAAAAAGGAAAAGGACGAACAGCAGGGCCAGCCCGCCTATCAGATAATACGGCCAGTACCTGGTTGGCGGTCCTTCTTCTTCCTCTTCCATGGATTGAAGTGCCAGCTGCTTGTCGATGCCCACTTCCGTACCGGATATCTCAACCCCTTCCAGCAATGCCAATAATGCCTCTTTTTCTGGCAGGTCGCTGTGGCGCAGGTATTCTAGCAGATCGCCGACAGTAACGATGTCGGTGGCGCTGTAATCCATTTCCCTGATCATGGTGTCGGGATCGAGCCCGGAGAGGGTCAGCGCCATTTGATAAAGCCGTTCGGGTTGGTAAGCTCCCTCCAGGTATTGGATCAACAGATCCCTGAGATCCCCTTCGGTATAGGAAGGCTTGCCCGCAGCTGCCCTCAGTTTTTGGAGCAGCTCTTTTTTGCTTTGGAGGTCCTGACCCGCCAGATATTCCAGATAGCTCTGAAGTTTGCCGGATGCTAGATCATTCAGTTGATCGATCAGTTCTGCCGGTGTATCTTCATGGAGCAGAATCAGGGAATACAGCAGCGCGTCCACTTCGGATGGATCAAGAGCCGGCTTGCGGTTTTGATCGTATAAGGCCCGCAATAATTCTCCAGGAGAGAGATCCTGGTCAAGAAGAGCCCGGATTCGTTGAACCAGCTTATCAGCATTATAACGGCTAATACCGGATAAAAGCCGCTCCAGTCCCTGGTCCATGGCTCGTTGGTTGACGGTTACCTTTTTGCTGTTTACCCGTTCCCGGGGATCAATTACTTTGAAGGCCAGCCGGCTTTTCTTCTCCCGGGGTGTATAATCATAGTTGAAGCTGTCCTGTTCAACGGTGAACTCCTCCCGGCTGACAAGCTGATCATCCACGTAGGTAGAAACGATGAGCCGGGAGCCTTCGTCCAGCTCAAGCCTCAGCCGCAATTGCTTTCGCCCGTTTTCTATAGAAAATGACCTGTCTGTGATCTCCAGCCGGGCTGAATCCTCTTCAGCATGCTCTTTTTCGGCTTGCAGCGAAGCGATCTGTATGTTGACATCTTTTGTGATTGTCCTGCCCTCTTCCCCGGATAGTGTGAAGCTTAAGCGTTCGGGTTTCTGTCCGGGTTTGTGGTTGTAGGTGAATTCATCATCCCTGACTGAGAAGGATTCCGTATTGAGCAGGCTGTCATCCCGGTAGGTCTTTACCTGTAGTTGTTTTCCGCCTTCCAGTTGCATGGTGATGGGGATCGTTCCCTGGCCGGGGCGGGCAGTAATGAGTTGATTGTTCATCCGGATAAGGGGTTCGGCCGGCTCCTTTTTCGGCTCCTTTTCTGCGATTTGTAGCGGTTGAAGGTATTTCTCCTTGATGTTGATCTTTTTGGAAAGGAGGTATTGTTCATCGCTCTCCAACCAGGGGGTTTCCATGATCAAATGGTCTTGCTTCTCGTTGAGCTTGTATTCATAATGTCCGGTGCCTTCATCGGGATTCAGGGTCACCAGGGTGTCGTTATCCCTCCGGTCGATCACATTGATCAGGTATTCCTGCTTGTTTTGATTTTTGGGGTTGTCGTAGGTCAAAATGCCCTCCACGTCGATATAGTCAAGATGTTCGGGCAGGTCGATGCGGTAGCGGAAGATGTCCCTGCCACCGGGTGGGTTGCGGTGATAACGGGCGTAGTAGCCTCTGTTGCCGTTTTCCAAAGGCACGAAGAAACGGTCATGATCGGTAGTGTTGATGGGGTAACCCAGGTTTTGCGGGTTGCTCCATCCATTTTCCTTCCGGAAAGCTACCACCACATCAAAGCCTCCCATGTTGTGATGGCCTTCAGAGCTGAAGAAAAGGTTTTTGCCATCGCCGGTGAGGAAAGGGGTGTCTTCCCGCCAGGGCGTGTTGATGGTAGGACCGAGGTTGCTGGGCTTACCCCAGCTTCCGTCATTGTTGCGCTCAGCCACATATATATCCAGATCGCCGTATCCTCCCGGCCGGTTGCTGGTGAAGTAAAGTTTTTCCCCATCACGTGAGATATAAGCATGACTCTCCCAATATTCGGTGTTGATGTTTTCCCCCAGTTTTTTGATGTTGGACCAGCTGCCGTTTTTGAAGTGACTGACATACAGGTTGCCGTCCAGGTCGTCTTCCCGGTAAAGGTAAAGCTCCTTGCCATCTTTGGAGATGGAGGTGGTTTCACAATCCCCGTCAATGCCCAGTTGGGGTAGCAGGTTAATGGGCATGCCCCATTTCCCGTTTTTCTTTTTGGACATAAAAATACCGGTGTAAAACTTCTTTTCTGCAGTAAAAACAATGGTCTTGCCATCTCCCGAAATTACCGGGTTGTATTCTGACAAGGGCGTATTGATGGGCCTGCCCAGGTTGCTGGCCGAAAAGCTCACCGGATTGTTCATCATCTCACGGGCATTCCTGCAAGACTCGATCTGCTTGCGCAGGTACTCCAGGTCATATTTGCGGTTGTTGGCCAGCAATCCCCTTTTGCCCTCGATCTTTTCCCTGAATTGCTTATAGGCCTCAAGCGCCTTATCGATCTGATTGTTGATCAGATAAGCGTTGCCCAGGTAAAACAAAGCATCCACAGGGGCCTTCTTCTCATAGAAAGATTCCCGGGTAAAGTTAAAAGTGGTATTCTCCGAGGCATTTTTGAGATAGGGAATGGCTTTATCTTTCAGCCCGTCAAGATTGAGATAACAGAAACCTATCTTGTAGTTGACGTTGTCGTTGTCGGGATAATGGCGGTTAAGCCTGAGATACAAAGGGAGGGAATTTTTGTAGTCCTGAAAATAAAACCAGGTTTCGGCATCCATGAAAAGCTCCTTCATCTTATAGGTTTTCTGGGCTGATGACTGCTGAGGAAGAAGGGTCAACAAAAGAAAACTTGCAAGGATAGGTTTTATAAACCAATGGGATATAGAGGCTTGTTTTTTCATAGTCGCGGCAATAAATAATTTACAGGAGATACCATCAATCCCTGATATTTCTTAACATTGTTAAGGGAAGATTTATTTTTCAGCCTGTAACAAAAATAGCAAATAAATATGAAGTTTTGAAAGTGATGGCTTTAAAAAGAGCGCCGGTATTTTGGAGAGGGGATTTAAAGGTGCGGGGGGCACAGCAAAAAAAGGTGATGCATCCCTTTAGGATGCACCACGCTGATACTTGTTCCCCGGAGCGGATCTACGGGTGAGATCTGTTGCCTTTGCTGGTTACATGTTTTCCCGGATGGCCTCTGCCAGCCTTTTAACACCTTCTTTTGCATCTTCCTCATTCACATAGCTGAAATTGATCCTCATGGTGTTTTTCCCGGTACCATCGCAATGGAAGACGCTGCCCATGACATAGGCTACATTTTTGTCAATGGCTTTGTGAAAAAGTTTTTCCGAGTCCATATGTTCGGGTAGGGTCAGGAAAAGGAAAAGCCCTCCTTCCGGTTCGGTCCAGGTTACCCCATCCGGCATATATTCCCTGAAAGCTTGCAGCATGTTGTCTCTCTTGCTGTGGTATTGTGCTACGGTTTTTTTAAGATTCTCGTCAAACAGTCCTTTCTTGATGGCCCTGGCAGCTATCTTCTGGTTGAAAGTGGGGGTGCACAGGTCCATGGACTGTTTGGCGATGACCATTTTGTCGATGATGTCTTTATGTGCAATGGCCCATCCCAGGCGGAAACCTGGTGCAAAAGTTTTGGAGAAGGTTCCCAGGGTGATCACCTGCCCCTGGTTGTCCAGTTCAAAAAGGGTTTTCTGATGTTCCCCTTCAAAGCGAATTTCGCGATAGGGGCTGTCTTCAACAATCAGTACATCATATTTCCTGGCCAGGTTGATGATCTCTTTTCTGCGGGATTCCGGCATGGTGATGCCCGCGGGATTTTGAAAATCAGGGATGATGTAGATGAATTTGGGCTGGGTGCCCTTTTCCTCCAGCTCTTTAAGCTTTTCTTCCAGCTTGTCGCTTCTCATGCCCTGATCGTCAAAGGGAATGCCGTGCATGTCGGCACCGAAAGTGCTGAAGGCACTGATACCTCCCAGGTAGGAAGGCAACCCGCAGATGATCTTGTCGTCCTTGTCGAGGAAGATCTTGCCCAGGAGGTAAAGACCTTGTTGGGAAGAGGTGGTGATGGAAAGGTTTTCGAGTTCGATGTTGAATCCCTCTTTTTGATATCGCTCCAGCATGACCTGCCGCAGTTCCATGACACCTTCGGTGGCGCCGTACTGCAAGGCACCAGGACCGTCTTCATCAAGCAATTCGTTGACGATCGCTTTAAGATCTTTTACAGGGAAAGATTCTGGTGAGGGCAATCCGCCGCCAAAAGAGATGACTTCGGGTTTTTGAGTGAGCTTGAGAATCTCCCGGATGGCCGATCGCTTCATGTTTTTGGCGCTATCCGAAAATATTTGCTGTAAGTCGCTAACCATGAGATAACCTCCTTTGTTTAATTTTGATGTGATGTATTAAAGTTACAAAAACTATGGCTTTTCATTTCAAACCCCAGCCGGAAAAGAATTTTTATAGTCCCCTGTTATATAACATGATGGAAGAATTCATTTGATGCCGCTCCTTTGGTGTTTCCACCTGCGATGCGACCAGAGCCAGTAGCGGGGTTCTTCCCTGATAAGCGATTCCAGCGCCCGCACGTACTTCTCAGTGATCTCATGTTCTTCAAGCCCTGCAGCTGCCTCAGTAAGCCTGGTTATGACAATCTGATAACGGCCCCGGCGGATCTTTTTTACTGCGGCAAAGATCACGGCATGGTTGAATTTCGCGGCTATTTTCTCGGCACCTGTAAAGAAAGGCGTATCCTGGTTCAGGAAGGTGGTCCAGTAATTGATCTGGTTTTTTTGTGGCGATTGATCCGCTACCAGGCCCGTAATAAAGGGATTGGCTTTCTTTTCATGCGCGACCACGTATTGGTAGACCTGCTTCATGGGTACCGGTATCTCATCGAAACGCTTGCGCATCTGGTAGATCTTCTGGTTGAAAAATTTGTTCTTAAGGGGTTTATACACGCTGAGTATGGTATAAGGCGTATGAAGAGAAATGGTGGTCAAAAGCTCCCAGTTGCCGTAATGCCCGATGAGGGCGGTGATGTTCTTTTCTTTGGCGTAAAGATCTTCCAGTACCTCGATGTTCTGAACGCTCACCAGCCTGTCGATACGGGATGGCTGCATGTGCAGCATGGCAATGTCTTCGACCATCACATCAGCCAGATGTTTGTAAAAGTCCCTGCCAATATGCCGGATTTCCCGGTGTGACTTTTCAGGAAAGGCATTCTTCAGGTTCTCGAACACCACCTTGCGCCGGTAACCGATAATATAATATCCGGTTATATAGAGGATGTCGGCAAAAACATACATGCTTTTACCGGGAAGGAGGGAGAGGAATTTGCTGAACAGGTCGAACAGGATGTAAGCCGGATTATTCATCTTCATTGGGTGGGTTGAAGATAAGCCTTAATGGTGTCTAAAAAGCTGGTAAAAACTGAATCATTGGCAGCCACCATTTCCTGGTTAAAGATATACCCATCTCCGCCGGAGAAGTCGGAAACTTTCCCGCCTGCTTGTTTGACGATGAATGAGCCTGCAGCCACATCCCAGGGTTTAAGGCTGTATTCATAGAAGGCTTCGAAACGTCCGCAGGCTGTATAACAAAGATCGGTGGCAGCAGAACCAAATCTTCTTATTCCGTGGGTGTTCCTCATAAAATGCTCCAGCGAACGCAGGTAGGGCTTCAGCCTTGCAAAATCATTGTAAGGGAAGCCTGTAGCAATGATGCTTTCTTCCAGGCTGGATGTCGGGGAAACCAAGATCTCTGAGTCATCCATATAAGCCGGGACTCCTTCCCAGGAATAGAACATTTCTTTGAAGCCCAGCTCATATACCAGGCCCATGACGATCTGTCTGTTTCTGCTAAGGGCAATGCTGATGGCAAAAGGTGTGATGCCGTGGATGTAATTGGTGGTGCCGTCCAGCGGGTCAACAATCCAGTTGTATTCGTCTCCCTTCCTGCTTATGGTTTCTTCTTCCACGATAAAACCTGCTTCGGGGAGGACCTTTTTCAATCCTTCCACCAGCCTTTTCTCGGATTGCATGTCTACGCTGGTGACGAAATCATGCAGACCCTTGCTTTCAATGTTTTCTTGCGACAATTTGTTCCATTCCCCCAGGATATATTCCCCTGTTGTTTGGGCGAGTTCTTTGACCTGGTTGGTGAGGTGTTCAAGGTTCATCATATCTTCTATTCTTTCCTTTATGCTTGTATGGATTGCTGTTTAAGGAGTGATCCTTTGATCATACCCTGTTTATGGTAATCCTGTAAATATACCTCTTGTATTTGCCCCTGAAGCCCTGGCATATATGGGATTTCAACCCGGATATAATTGTCGGTGAAGCCCTGGATGTTCCCGTTTTGGATCATGTTCTCAAAGAGGACTCTCCGGCTCTGACCCAGGTGTTTTCTGTAGAAATCTTCTTTTTTCTCTTCCGCCAGCTGCTGTACCTCCATGCTTCGTTCTTTGATGATGTTGGCGGGTACTTCTTTTTCCATCGTGTAAGCAGGTGTTGCGGGTCGGGATGAGAAGGAAAAAGCATGATAATAACTCACATCGAGCTCCTTCAGAAAATTCATGGTTTGGATGAACCTGTGCTCATCTTCACCGGGAAAACCCACAATCACATCCACCCCGATGAAAGCCGACGGAAGCTTTTCCCGGATGGATTGTATTCTTCTCAGAAAATGCTCTCTTTTGTATCTGCGTCTCATGTACCCCAGTATCTCATCAGAACCTGATTGGAGCGGGATATGAAAATGGGGCAGGAATTTACCGGATCCGGCTACCAGGTCAATGATCTCATCGCTTAGCAGGTTGGGTTCTATGGAGGATATTCTGATCCGCTCAATACCCCGAATTTTTTCCAGTGCCCGGATCAGACCGGTAAAGGACTCGTGGGTGGATTTTCCGAAATCTCCAATGTTGACCCCGGTTAGGATGATCTCTTTCACCCCCCCTTGAGCGATTTCACGGGCCTGATTAACGGTGCTGGCTATGGACTGGTTTCTGCTCCTGCCCCTGGCCAGGGGAATGGTACAGTAGGAACACCGGTAGTCACATCCATCCTGTACCTTCAGGAAAGAGCGGGTACGATCGCCATGAGAGTAAGCGGGAAAGAAATCCCGGTCTAAAAAGGCCGGGCAGGTGTGGGGCTCCGGCCAGCGGGTTTTGTCGAATTGCTCAAGGTATTCGGGCAGTCTCGATTTTTCATCATTGCCAAGAATCAGATCAACCCCCTCCAGGCCGGCTATCTTTGCTGGCTGAAGTTGAGCATAACAACCTACCATAACTACCGTGGCCTGCTGATTTCGGTTTCTGGCCTTCCTGATGGCCTGCTCGCTTTTCTTGTCTGCTTTTGCTGTAACCGAACAGCTGTTCACTATATAAACATCCGCTTTCTCATTGAAATCAACCAATTCGTAACCCCGGCCCTTTAATGTACGGGCCATGGTGGATGTCTCTGCAAAATTCAACTTGCATCCCAGTGTATGGAAAGCCACTTTTCTCACAATCGCCTTTGTTTTAATCCCTGCCGCTGCAAAAGTACACAATTATAAGCAAAAATCAGCCACCTGTATGTTCTTTATAATTATGGTACAACTGGCGGACGATGCCGTCAGCCACCCCGAATTTCGGCACCAGGATGCTCTGGGCATCGGACCATTTCATGACTTTCATGAAGATCTGGGCGGCAGGGATGATCACATCGGCCCGGTCGGGATTGAGACCCAGCACCTTAACCCTTTGGTCAATGGAGTAGGGCAGGATCATTTCGTATATTTTGCGGATCTTTTTGAAGGGGATGGGCTTCATGTATTTTATACCGGTCAGTTTGGCTATTTTGTTGATGTTGCCCCCCGAGCCGATAATCTGAACAGAGGGGTAATCACAACGAACTTTTTTCAGAAAGCTTTGCATTCGTTCATACTCCACTGCTTTCACCTGGTTCTTGAGGATGCGGATGGTACCGATGTTGAAAGAGTAGGACATCTCCACCTGCTTGTTGGCAAACAGGGTCACTTCTGTGGAACCGCCCCCCACATCCACATAGAGGTAGGAACGGGTGTTGTCGATCATGTCGGCGATTTTGTTGGAATAGATGATTTCGGCCTCTGTTTGTCCGTCAATGATCTCGATGTTGATGCCGGTTCTTTGTCGCACCATATCAACGATTTCCACGCCATTGTCAGCCTCCCGCATGGCTGAAGTGGCACATGCCCTGAAGTCAATGACGTTGTGTACGTTGATAAGATGATGGAAGGCGTGCATGGTGCTGATCAACATCTCTTTTCTTACTTCACTGATTCGGCTTTCGTGAAAAACATCATAGCCCAGCCTGACCGGTACCCTTACCAGGGAGGCTTTTTTAAAAGTCACCCGGTTGCTGTTTTCGGTCACATTAGAAAACAGCAACCGCACGGCATTGGTGCCTATATCAATTGCTGCAAATTTAAGAAGCCTCAAAGTTGGTGCGTTGTTTATGGTTTTTTATGATTTCTTTTTCGGATAATCGACCCATTCATTGGTCACCTTTCCATTCTCGAGGTCTGACCAGCCGGTTCCTTCGATCTCAATGACGGCCATGCCTGCTGTCGGGAGCTTGTCCAGCTCTTCCGAGATAAAGGTGTTGGCCAGATCGGTGAAGGTGGGATTGTGACCGAAGATCATCAGTGTGGCAGTTTCCTCTGATGTTTCACCAATGACTTCCAGTACATCGTGTTTATCCCCGTTGTAAAAGGTATCCTGCAGGTATAGCTCGGAAAGGGGATGATTCAGGGCCCGGGCAAATATAAGGGCGGTGTGAAGGGCCCTGGGTGCCGGGCTGCTGATGATGGTGTCCGGATAGATCTGGTGATCCTTTAAACGTTCAGCCATGGCATAGGCGTCATGAATACCCCTTTCTTTGAGGTGTCGGTCAATATCGGCAATGCTTTCGTATTTCCACGATGATTTGCCGTGTCTTACAATAATCAGTTGCTTGCGGTTTTCCATGTCCCTGATTTTTGATTCTACAATAGGTCGCTGGCCAGTTCGGCCAGATAACTTCGTTCACCTTTCACTAGGTTAACATGTGCAAAGATATCCTGTTTAAGCATTTTATCGGTCAGATAGCTAAGCCCGTTGGATTTCATGTCCAGGTAGGGAGAGTCGATCTGCTGAATATCTCCTGTAAAGACCATCTTGGTGCCCTCACCGGCCCGGGTGATGATGGTTTTTATCTCATGGGGGGTCAGGTTTTGTGCTTCATCCACGATGAAATAAACGTTGGAGAGGCTTCGCCCCCGGATATAAGCCAGCGGACTGATCACCAGTTTGCCGCTCTCCTGCATCTCTTCTATTTTTTTATATTCCCTGCTGTTGGATTTGTACTGGTTTTTGATCACCGCCAGGTTGTCGAAAAGCGGTGTCATATAGGGGGTGATCTTTTCATTCACATCGCCGGGAAGATACCCCAGGTCCCTGTTGGCCAGCGGAACAATGGGCCTGGCGAGCAAGATCTGGCTGAACTGCTTTTCCTGATGCAAAGCCGTGGCCAGTGCCAGGAGGGTCTTGCCGGTGCCCGCTTTTCCTGTAAGCGCTACCAACTCTACTTCGGGCCTGGAAAGGGCATCCACCGAAAAGGTCTGCTCAGCATTGCGCGGGGTGATGCCATACATCCGCTTTTTTTCTACCCGGGTAAATACCTTGTCATAAGGGTCATAATGGGCCAGGGCACTGGATCGATCGCTTTTTAAGATGAAATACTGATGGGAAAAATTTTGCAGTCCGAACTCCCCGGCCGGGACACCTTCTTCATCCCGGTAAAGCCGGTCGATCAGATCGGCATCCATGTTCTCATGCACTTCAATATTCCGGTTGAGGGGCTCTATGTCAGTGACCTTATCCGACTCATAATCCTGTGACTGTATGCCTAGTGATTTGGCCTTTAACCGCAGATTGATGTCCTTGGTGATCAAAATGACCTCCCGCCGCTTGTAACGGGTTTTGACATGTTCTGTGATTGACAATATCCGGTGATCAGGGGTGTTCTCCGGAAAAGATTCCTGAATCTCCTGGGAAAAAGGCTGACCGGTTTCCACCGCTAATTTACCCAGACCCTTGCCCAATGGCAAACCTCCGTTGAACAGCTTGTCTCCGGCAATCATATTCAACTCCCTCGTAAATTCCCTTGCATGGAAATTGATGATGTCATTGCCTTTCTTAAGTTTGTCCAGCTCTTCCAGAACAACGATAGGCAATACGATGTCATTTTCCTGAAAATTATAGATGCATCGAAAATCATGAAGGATGACATTGGTGTCGATCACGAAGATTTTTTTGGTCTGCGGCATAGAACGAATTAATTTTGTAGTTAAATGTAGTAAATTTTTATTTGATCTGGAGTTAATAGAATCTGAAGTTTTCAACCAAATTTAAAAATGATTTTTCCATGGAATTGTATGAGGGCTTAATCACAAGAAGGAGCATCCGCAAGTATACCACGGATCCTGTCTCCAAAGAGGATGTAGAGGAGGTCATAAAAGCCGGCATGTATGCCCCATCTGCAGTAAATTGCCAGCCCTGGCATTTTATGATCATTGACGAGCGTAACCTTTTGGACCGGATCATGGAGATTCACCCGTATGCGGGGATGCTCAGCCAGGCGCAGTGTGCTGTTCTGGTCTGTGGCGACCAGCAGCTAGAGCATGCACCAGGTTACTGGGTGGTCGATTGCGGGGCTGCCACCCAGAATATTCTACTGGCGGCTCATTCCAAAGGCCTGGGCTCGGTTTGGCTGGGTTTGCATCCCAGAGAGCAGCGAAAAGAGGGTGTCCAGGCATTGTTCAACCTGCCCGCACATATTCAGCCCTTTTCGTTGATAGCGCTGGGTTATCCCAATGAATTGAAGGACACCCCCGACCGGTTTAATAGGGAGCGCATTCATCACAACCGCTGGTAAGAAGGAAGGAGCTGCAGATGAATTATGAAGAGGCATTGGAGTGGATGTTCGCTCAGATCCCCATGTATCAGCGTCAGGGCAAGGCGGCGTACAAGGCTGATCTTACCACCACCGAGGCGCTGGATGCCCGTATGGGTCATCCTCATCATTCTTTCAGAAGCATCCATGTAGGTGGTACCAACGGCAAGGGTTCGGTATCGCATATGCTGGCCTCCATCCTGCACTCGGCAGGCTACACGACCGGTTTATATACGTCCCCGCACCTGAAGGATTTCAGAGAGCGCATCCGGGTGAACGGCAAGCTGATCCGGAAAGATTTTGTGATGGATTTTCTGCAGCATTACAACCGGTATTTTCAGGGGTTGGAGCCTTCTTTTTTTGAGATGACCGTGGCCATGGCTTTTGAGTATTTCCGCACCATGCAGGTGGATGTGGCTATTGTGGAAGTGGGTATGGGAGGCCGGCTGGATTCGACCAACATCATCGATCCGGAGGTATCGGTGATCACCAATATCAGCCTGGATCATACCCAGTTTCTTGGCAATACGGTGGAAGAGATAGCCCGGGAGAAGGCGGGTATTATAAAAAAGGGCAGACCCGTTGTGGTGGGTGAATATGACCCCCAAACCAGTCATGTTTTCAGGGATAAAGCTGCTTTAACACAGTCCCTCCTCTGTTTTGCCAACCAGTATTACCGGGTTAACCGCTGGGGAGACGAATCCCACAAGGCCTGTTACTCAGTCATCCATAATGATGAGGTTGTCTACGACCCTCTTTGCACCGACCTGTTGGGATCTTACCAGGCAAAGAACCTGGTTACCTGCCTGATGACTGCCGACGTTATGAAAGAACAGGGGTACGATATTTCAGCGGAACATATCCGGCAGGGGTTGGCGAATGTTTCCGGTAACACCGGTTTTGCGGGGAGGTGGTTCCCTTTACAACGGAATCCTCTTGTGATTTGTGATACGGCCCATAACCAGGCGGGTCTGGCCTTGAATATAGCGGAAGTCCAGCGCATAAGCCGGGGTGGTGTTCACTTTGTGCTGGGTTTCGTGAACAACAAACAATTGGAGCCCATCCTCCGACTTTTCCCTTCTTCAGAAAGGTATTATTTTACCAAAGCCAATATTCCCCGTGCCCTCAATGAGAAGAGACTGGCCGAGATAGCCTATGATTGCGGACTCAAAGGAGAGGCTTTTTCTTCTCCCCGGCAGGCTCTGGATGCTGCCCGGAAGAACGCTAAGGAAGACGACCTGGTTTATGTAGGAGGGAGCACTTTCCTGGTGAGTGAAGTCCTCTAGCCGGGAGGATTTCACTGGCCAGCCTATAGTTTTTTCCTGATTTTTTTCTATATTTAGTTTGTTTTTGCACAAAGGGTGCGAACTTCCCCCGCTGGAGAAGCCGGGGGCTTTTAAACTTAGAGGCTTTGGGGCGACCAGGCGGGGTCTGTTTACCCCAATGCATTGGATAATTTAAACCATGGTGCAGGTTTATTGATCCCTTATGTGATGGTATTTAAACAAATCACAAAAATATTTTGTAAGAAGACAAATAAAAATACAAGCGATATGAGCAAAAATGTACTGATTACCGGATCCACCGATGGAATAGGCAAACAGGCTGCAATTGATCTGGCTGGGATGGGCTATCATGTGATCGTTCATGGAAGAAATGATGAATCAGTCAATAAAGCCCTTGAGGAAATTAAAGATGAATCGGGAAAAGATGACCTGAACGGGTTGAGCGGCGACTTTGAATCCCTTCAGGAGGTCCGCGGTCTGGCGGGTAAGGTCAGGGACCAGTATGATCATCTGGATATTCTTGTCAACAATGCAGGGATTTTCGTGAAAGAAAGGGAGGTGACACAAGATGGGTTTGAAAAAACCTTTCAGGTCAATTATCTCTCGCATTATTTGTTGACCCGGTTGTTGCTCGATTTGTTGCATAAGGGTGATAAACCCCGTGTTGTGAATGTCTCCTCGATGGTCCACTCCACTGCCATTGATTTTGACAACTTGCAGGGAGATCAGGATTTTGTGGGTTCCAAAGCCTATGGCATATCCAAGCTGTGCAATGTGCTGTTCACCCATAAGCTGGCTCGTGAGACGGAAGATACCAATCTGATCTCGAATTGCCTGCATCCGGGTGTGATCAGCACCAAGCTGCTGAAACAGAACTATGGAGATATGGGTAACGCTGTTCAAGAAGGTAGTGAGAACATCCTTTATGTGGCCACCTCACCCAATATAGAAGGAGTTTCCGGCAAATATTTCGTCAACAAGATGCCCCAAAGCTCGGCCACCGTGTCTTATGAAAACGATGTACAGGACAGATTATGGGAAGTGAGTGCGGAGATGGTCTCGGACTATTTGAAGTAAAACTATTCAATTGCGATCCTATTTCCCAAAAGGTTTTGCAACATGGAAAAGAATACCGGTCAGCCGGAAAATGGACCCAGGGGCATAAAGCGACATTTTGATATCCATGCCCCCGTTTTTTGGCCTGCTACTGTATTGTTGGTCGTTTTTATTGCCGTCACCCTGATTGTTGGTGATCCGATGGATCGGGTCTTTGAAAACATCCAGAATTGGATTTCCAGCAATTTCGGGTGGTTTTTGGTCCTTGTGGTCAACTTCTACCTTTTTTTGGCCCTCTATTTTGCCTTTACCAACCTGGGGCAAATCAGGCTGGGGGGGAGAAATGCGGTGCCCGAATTCAGCAGGGGCGCCTGGTTCTCGATGCTCTTCAGTGCCGGTATGGGTATTGGCATCCTCTTCTGGAGTGTTGCGGAACCGATCTACCATTTCACCGATCCCCCGGTGGGTGAGGGAGAAACCATAGCGGCAGCCCAGGAGGCCATGAGAACTACCTTTCTCCATTGGGGGTTGCATGCCTGGGGCATTTATACCCTGGTGGGGCTGGCCCTGGCTTTTTTCTCCTTCAACCGGGAGATGCCCCTGGCCTTTAGGTCGGTTTTCTATCCGATTCTTGGCGAAAAAGTCTATCAATGGCCGGGCGATGTCATCGATGTCCTGGCTGTGCTGGCCACCTTGTTTGGACTGGCTACTTCGTTGGGGCTGGGCGTTAAGCAGGTAAGCGCAGGCCTGGCTCACCTGTTTGATTCACCCGATACCCTGAATACCCGTATTATCCTGATCATAGCCATCACCGGTGCAGCGACCATTTCTGTGGTTTCCGGCCTCAACAAGGGGGTCAAGAAGCTCAGTGAAATGAACATCAACCTGGGAGCCGTCCTCCTGGTTTTTATCCTGATTCTCGGCCCCACCATTTATATCCTGGATACCTATGCCCAGAACCTGGGCAACTACCTGAACCAGTTCTTTGAAAAGAGTTTCTGGACCGAGGGGTATGAAAGGACGAACTGGCAGAATCAGTGGACCATCTTCTACTGGTCATGGTGGATCTCATGGTCGCCCTTTGTGGGTATGTTTATTGCCCGGATATCGCGTGGTCGCACGGTCAAGGAGTATGTGCTGAGCGTCCTGATCGTGCCCACCCTGCTGACCTTCTTCTGGATCACCGCCTTTGGCGGATCAGCCCTCTGGCTCGAGCTGGAAGGGGTAACGGGAATTGCCGGTCAGATCAAGGAGAATGTGGCCACCTCCATCTACCAGCTCTTTGAAAACTTTCCGTTGTCTGTAGTGACCAATTTTGCAGCCATTGTTTTGGTGATCAGCTTTTTTGTCACCTCGAGCGATTCCGGTTCGCTGGTGGTTGATGCATTTACTTCCGGCGGCAAGTTGAGGTCGCCCGTAACCCAAAGGGTTTTCTGGGCCTCCATGGAAGGCCTGGTAGCGGCCATCCTCCTGGTGGGAGGCGGACTGAAAGCGCTTCAAACAGCTGCCATTACCACCGGCTTGCCTTTTGCCATTATCCTGATCATCATGGGGATAAGCCTTAGAAAAGGCCTCCGGCAGGAGCGTGAAAAAGAGGAGCTGCGCAAGAAAGCCAAGGAGCGCGAATCTTACAAGGAGCTGGTACAGGACCTTATCGACAGAAGCAAATACGTTGACCGCCAACAGAACAGGGATTATGATCAGGAAAATGAAAATTGATGCGCCATGAAAAACGTCAAAGAACTGGATACCCTGCTTGTATGCCTTGATCTCACGGAGATTGATCAACATCTGATACAGTATGCCTCTTTCCTAAGTGAGGCCCTCCATATCGATAAGGTGATCTTTCTTCATGCTATACAAGCCTATGACCTTCCCGATAAGAAAAGCAGGAAGTTTCCCGACCTGGAGTCTTCCCTGAGCCATACCATCCGTAAGGAGATCAACAATGCCGTAACAAAGCGTTTTCAGAAAGGCACCAGAACGGAGGTGATCACCAAGATTGAGGACGAGGATGCCGCGGATGTGATCATCGACTTTACCCGAAAGGAGGCCATTGATCTGACCCTTATAGGACAGAAATTTGGTGAAGACCGGGCAGGGCGCTACGGGCAAAAAATAGCCTCGAAGGTACAGAGCGACCTGCTTTTTGTGCCGGAAACCCCTGATTTTAAGATAGATAGAATTCTTTGCGCCATCGATTTCTCTAAATATTCAGAAAGGGCCTTTCAACGGGCCCTGGATATCCGGGAAG
>Ga0207797_1000765_pt1 | contig 24386 bp, 22 predicted proteins | sample PRCRCaboRojoPR_6_FD_187275 | JGI IMG/M metagenome (GOLD analysis project Ga0207797, IMG submission 187275) | Marine sediment microbial community from Cabo Rojo, Puerto Rico - PR CR 10% Liquid 1 (SPAdes) | ecosystem: Environmental > Aquatic > Marine > Coastal > Sediment | place: Cabo Rojo, Puerto...
CCGCAACTGTATGCACGCCAGACACGAGCGTATTCGCCATCCTTTGATCGACGTCTAGGTGTGAGCGCTCTAGCTGGCGTTCGCTCCCCGCCCCTAAGCCTCTTCCAGGTGCGACGTGCAGTGCGGGCAACGGGTGGCGTCGATTGGGATCTCCGTCATGCAGTGCGGGCAGGTCTTTGTGGTCGGTTCCGCGGGCTTCTCCTCTTCCTTGCGCTCCAGTCGGTTGATCTGGTGGACGATGAGGAAGAGGGCGAAGGCGATGATGACAAAATTGATGATGGTGTTGAAGAACAGCCCATAGTTGATCGTCGCCGCCCCGGCCTCTTCCGCCGCCGCCAGGCTCTCGTAGCGTCCTCCCGAGAGGTTGATGAAGAAGTCCGAGAAGTCAGCGTTTCCCAGCAGCAACCCGATGGGCGGCATGAGGATGTCGCTGACGAACGAACTGACGATGTTGCCGAAAGCGCTGCCGATGATGATGCCGATGGCGAGATCGAGTACGTTCCCACGCAGGGCGAATTTCTTGAATTCCTGCAGCATGGTCTACCTCCTTTGACTAAGTGCCTGACGATGTGACTCTTCTGGCTCCTGGCGCTCTCACGTGTGGAGCCCGGAACGTCTACTCATCACGGACAGTATACAGAATATCGTGCGGAAGTCAATCGACTCGGCGCCTTCGAGCTGATTAACCCCCATTGCGGGATGGAGCTATCGTCTTCCACCTTGTCTGTCCCTTCGCCTCTGTTATAATCTCGGCCGTATGTTAAAGTCACGTTACGCTTTTCCGCTCGCAGCCCTGGGGCTCGCGGTCCTGACACTGTTGGTCCTATCCTTCGCCTTGGTGGCTCTGGTTCGTGTCCTTCCCGGTCGTTACGCTTACTATTTGCCAGAGCCGCTGCAGAACGTTCGTCACCGCCCTCACCCGGAGTCCCTTCCCACGCCGCTGGCGGTGGCTGGACCCGGCGACGGACTGACTCCGACCCTTGTGCCGACGATGACGTCGATCACCAGACCGACGGAGACGCCGAATCGACGCAGTCACCCAACACCTACCAGCACCCCTACACCTCTACTTGATACGGCGACGCCGTCTCCGATGCCCTCACCTACCGTGGAGCCATCGCCGACCCCAACCGTTCTTACCAGCTTCACGTTGACGGGTTTGCGACACGAGCATCAGGCATGGAACAACTGCGGCCCGGCCACACTGACGATGTTGCTGTCCTACTGGGGGTGTGAGAGGACCCAGCAGGACGCAGCACCGGTCTTGAAGCCTGACCCCGATGACAAGAACGTCAGTCCGTGGGAGATGACGTCCTACGTACGCGATCTGGGGTTCCAGGCCATAACGCGCGTCAACGGCGACCTGGAGCGCCTCAAGGCGTTGCTGCGGGCTGGCTTCCCCGTCATCGTCGAGACGTGGTACGTCCGTGATGCCAGCGACCAGTTGGGCCATTATCGACTTATCGTCGGTTACGACGATGCTGCCCAACAGTTCGCGACCTATGACTCCCTCCATGGTCCGGACATCCCGATCGGGTATCGTGAGTTGGATGAGCTGTGGCGCGTCTTCAATCGGCTCTATCTGGTGGCCTACACGCCTGAGAGGTGGGACGCGCTGGCCGCCATTCTTGGCCCCGATCTTGAAGATGCTGCTATGTACAGGCGGGCGCTGGAGGTGGCTAGGAGCGAGGCTGCGAACCAGCCCAGTGACTGCGTGGCCTACGCCGACTGCGCTGACTGGGTCACTTTCTCCTGGTTCAATGTCGGTTCGTCCCTCAACGCCTTGGGAAACCATCCAGAGGCGGTGATGGCGTACGACAAGGCGCGGCAGTTGGGGCTTCACTACCGGATGCTGTGGTATCAGTTTGGACCCTACGAGAGCTACTACCAGGTGGGGCGCTACGAGGATGTCATCACTCTGGCCGATGCGACCTTGGCGACGGCGAGGAACCTGGAGGAGTCGTACTACTGGCGTGGGAAGGCTCGCTTGGCGCAGGGGAGCGTCGATAGCGCACGTTCTGACTTCAAGGCGGCTCTAGGTTATCACGAGAGCTGGCCTCCGGCGCTGAAGGCCCTGGAGAGCCTGGACGGGTCCTAGAGAGGAGCCTGGGCAGCTGGATGATCTCCTCGCTGCCCAGCAGAACCGCTGCCAACAAGTAGGTTGCGACTCCTATGACCAAGCCGCTGACCCCGACGAGGCGGGGCCCCAAGCTAGAAAATAGGGCTCGGAAGGCGAGAACGGCTGCTGTCATCAGGGCCGATGCAGCCAACGTTCGTGCCAGGGACTTGAGCAAGGACTTGGCTTCGATGCCTCTCAGCCGCCGCCAGGCCACCAGGAGAAGGATACCCACTTGAGCCCCCACGCCCAGGGCGTTGGAAAGCGCGATGGCGCCCTGCGCCAGGATGGGGAGGAGGAGCCAGCCCAACGTGGCGTTGATCGCCAGTCCCGCCAGGGCCGCCCAGAGGGGCATCCACATATCCTTCTGGGCGTAGAAGAGTCGGCTGGTCACCTCCAGTGCGCTGTGGAAGATCAGGCCGAGGGCGAAGAACTGGAGCGCCAGGAAGACCCTGCTGGTGGTGTTCGCGTCGAAAGCACCCCTTTGGAAGAGAAGCACCGTCAGCGGGCGGCCCAGCACGAGCAGACCCACGGCCGCTGGCACTGCCAGAGCAAGGACTAACCGCAGTGCCCACGATCCGGTGCGGCGCAGGCCGGGTCTGTCGTGACTCTCCGCCAGCATGGCCAGTGTCGGGAAGACGGTGATCCCTAGCGCCGTGCCGATGATGGTCTCCGGGAATTGCATCAGCCGCCATCCGTACTCATAGGCGGAGATGGCGCCTGCCGAAAGCCGTGAGCCGAGGAACGTGGGAAGGACGAAGGTGAGGTAGGTGGCTCCCAGCCCAAGCATCCGGGGACCTATTAGATTCAGCAGCGGTCTTATGTCGGGGTGGGTGAGCGTGGGCCACCAGCGGGCGCGGAAGTGGACCAGGCCGGGCACGAGGACCAGGAAGTAGATCACGGCGCCTCCCACACCTCCCCAGGCCAGTCCAAAGATGCCCCATCGCGGCGCCAACCAGAGCGTCCCAGCGATGCGTCCCAGCGTATAGCAGATGGGCGCCAGGGCGGGGAGCAGGAAATGCTGGTAGGCTCGCAGAACACCAACTAGGATGCCGCTGGTGGTGAACAGCAGGGTCTGGATCAGCACGAGGCGCATCAGCTTGGCGCCCAGCGCTGTTTGCTCGGCGTCGAACCCGGGGGCCACCAGCTGGATCACCTGCGGCGCGAAGATCGCCGCTACCGTGCCCACGGCTGCCACGATCAGCAGGGCGAGGTTGACCACGGCCGAGACCAGACGCCAGGCTTCTTGATGCTCGGCTCGTTTTATGCGGGCTGAAAGGACCGGAATGAGGGTCGTCGCCATTGCGCTTCCCGCCAGGATGGTGAATAGGCCGTCGGGAAGCTCGAAGGCGGCGTAATAGGCGTCGAGTTGGGCGGAGGCGCCAAAGGTACGACTGATGACGACGTCGCGCGCCAGCCCGAGAACCTTGTCGCCGGCGAAGAGCACGGCGACCAGTGCAGCGGAGCGAGCGACGTGCGACGTAGAGGATTCCGACGATGATGTCATTGGAGACTTGAGAGAGCGAGCAGAACTACTCTATGTCCAGGATCAAGACATCCGCCGGCGCTTCCTCCTTGAAGGTCTCAGCAGCTTTCGGTGAGCCAATACCCCGGCCTATGTGCATCGGAATGGCAACCTTTGGGCCGATGGTCTCACACGCCTCTACAGCCTCGTTGGCCGTCATCACGTAGACGCCGCTCACGGGGAGAAATGCGACGTCAATAACTTGGAGATCCGCCATCTCGGGAATCAGATCGGTGTCCCCGGCGTGATAAATGCGCGTGCCGTCCAACGTGACGACGAAGCCCACGTACCCTGCCTCTTTGGGGTGGAAGGGCTCCCCCGAGCTGCGGAACTTGTTCACGTTGTAGGCGGGCACGGCCTCGACGTTGGTTCCCTTCACCTGAAGGGTGTCTCCTGGCTCCACCACGCGCACGTCCCCCGACAGCTTTTCGGCTGCCGCCGCGACAGTGACGATGGTAGTCCCTTCGCCTTGGATCTTGGAGACATCCTCTGGCGAGCAGTGATCATGATGGTCGTGAGAGACGAGAATCAGGTCTGCCTTCGGCTGTCCGTCGCTCAGTTCATAGGGATCGAAGTAGACCGTCGGTGGCCCGTCGATCCGAAAAGCGTCATGGCCTAGCCAGTGTATGCGTTCTAGCATCGCTTCAGCTCCTTGGTCCGGTGCTGCTTGCCCGTCTCTCAGGACTGCTGCTGCAGGCTAGGTCAGTCCCTGAGGGGCGGAGCCAGTGGGCAGGTCTGGTCGTGATCTCGATTGGACCTGCCCGGTGTGTTGTCCCGTCTTGTCTTGAAGGGGGTAGAGAAACCAGGCATTCCTCGGCGATGAAGCCGTGCCATCTCTACATATGGTGGTCTTCTGGAGGTAGGTGTCCCCCTGGTCTGGTTTCCGAAGAGAGTGGGTCGACGCAGTCACCCGGGTCGACGCACTCACGTGAGGCTAAGCGGATGCGGGCTGCATCGCCGGTCGGAACTTATAGCCGTAGATGATGGCGCCTTCCTCGCCGCTGCTTTGGACGCGGCGGGTCACCATCTCTACAGGCATGCCGACCTCTATCTGATCGGAGTCGACGTCGGTGAGCTGCGCGGTGACCATGGGCCCCTCCTCAAGGCGAACCAGCGCCACGGTATAGGGCGCGAACTCCTCGAAGTCTCGCGGCGCATGATAGACTGTGCTATAGGAGTAGACCTCGCCACGGCCGCTGAAAGCGACCTCTCGCTGATTCACCGTCTCACACCCGGGACAGACGTCACGAGGCGGGAAGATACGGGCCCCGCACTTCTCGCAAATCTCTCCGACCAATCGATAACGCTGTTGCTGTAGTCTCCAGTTCTTCGGAATGCTATTCATCTCACTCTCCTCAAAATCTGTTCGACCGATTGAAGCTCGGTCGCTATGCCTCGTATTTCACTACCCTGCGAGGGCCTGCTCGCTAGTCTGTGGGTCGGCGCATTCACCTATTCTCTTCAAGATATGGGTAACGACTGTCGCGCCACTGCCGCCGATGTTCTGTGCCATCCCCAGTCGTGCGTCTGCCACCTGGTTTTCTCCGGCCAGGCCGCGCAGCTGCTGGACGACTTCGACGATCTGGTATAGACCGGTGGCTCCGACGGGGTGGCCGCGGGCTTTCAGCCCTCCCATCGTCGTTATCGGGATACGTCCATCGATCCCAATTTGTCCCTCCAGAGCCAACTGCAATCCCTGGCCTTTTTCTGCGAACCCCGCTGCCTCCAGGCTCAAAGCAGCCATGATGCTGAAGGCATCGTGCAATTCAAAAAGATCGATGTCTGACGGGCCGGTGCCGGCTTGCTCATAGGCCCGATGGGCGGAGATGCGCGCAGCTTCCAGGACCAGCGGATCCTGTCGATCGTGAATTGCAACGGTGTCGGTCCCCACGCTAGAGGCCGCAACTCGAACCGGCGCCATCGAATGGCTGTGTGCTTGGTCCTCCGCCATAAGCACGACGGCTGCTGCCCCATCGCAGATAGGGGAGCTGTCCAGCAGGTTGATCGGGTCGGAGATCATACGTGCTCTGGCGAACTTCTCAGCGCTCACCGGGAAGCGAAACATCGCGTGGGGGTTGTTGACCGCGTTGCGGTGGGCGTTGACAGCGAAAGGGGCGAAGTCCTGGTGACTGTAGCCGTACTCATGCATATAGCGGCGCATCAGCAGGGCGTTGAGGGTGACGAACGAGGCGCCTTGCGCTGCTTCATAGTCGGCGTCGGCAGCCATAGCCAGCGCCGCTGTCGTATCGGGACTGAGTGTATCGGTCATCTTCTCCACCCCGACGACGACCACGATGTCGGCCAGCCCCCCGGCAACGGCGATATATCCCATCCGCAACGCTGCAGCGCCCGAGGCACAGGCGGCCTCGATCTTGAACGCCTCAATGCCCCGCAGCCCTGCGAAGTCGGCGACCAGGGCGCCAAGATGCTCTTGACTCTCCAGTTCGCCGGATAGCATATTGCCGACGTAAAGCGCATCGGCGTTCATCACACCGGCATTCGCCATAGCCGACTGGAGAGCCCCCAACGCCAGGTGGCGCAGGCTGGTGCCCCAGTGCTCTCCGACCTTAGTCTGACCAACTCCTACAACGGCGACGTTTCTCATTTAAGCGTCTTCTTTGTCTGCTATGCTAACCATACGTAACCATCATCTGCTGTCCGCAGATCCAGGGTGCTGTCCGACTATGCCTCGCTACCTACGACTGTGCCTGGCTATTTGACCAACTTGTTAGTGTAACGTACGTACGTTGCGTAGTCAATCTCAACGCGGCGGTCGACGTAGTCACGGGTCGTGAGCGCCCGATGCTGGCGATCGAGAATTCTTTCAGTCACCTGAAGGGATACAGCGTCTGACCCCGCGCCGGAGCCATAGCTGGCTAGCAGCACACGATCGCCAGGCTTTGCGACGTCTAGAATCGCAGTCAGTCCCAGCGGAGAGGAACCAGCGTAAATATTCCCAATCTCATTAGCGAGAAGGCCCTCCTTGATCTGTTCCATCGTGAAACCAAGACGCTTCGCTATCTTGATGGGGAACTTCACGTTGGGCTGGTGAAAGACGGCGTGGTCATAGTCACCGGGTTCTGTCCCCAGCTCCTCCATCAGCCGCTCGACAGCCTCTCTGGTGTGGGTGAAATAGGCGGGCTGCCCGGTGAAGCGTCCCCCGTGGGAGGGATAGCGTTGATAGGCGCGTCTCCAGAAGTCGGGGATGTCGGTGACGTAGGACAAGGAGCCCTCAAATATCGCCAGGGCCTCGCCCGCAGGTCCGATGAGGAAGGCAGCGCTTCCCGCAGCAGCCGTATACTCCAGGGCGTCCGAGGGTCGGGCCTGTGCTGTGTCTGAGCCGATGGCCAGGGCATAGCGGCCCATCTGCGAGCCGACGAAACCGATCGCCGCCTGCAGCGCCTCCGTGCCCGCCTTGCAGGCGAATTCCCAATCGCCGGCCTGGGTGTAGGGCACGGCGCCCAGCGCCTCTGCCACGATGGTCGAGGTAGGTTTGACGGCGTAAGGGTGAGACTCGCTGCCGACCCATACGGCTCGGATCTCTGAGGGATCCACGTCATAGGCGCGAGCCAGGGTGTTGCGGGCAGCCTCGAGAGACATCGTGACGACGTCCTCGTCCAGCCCCGGCACCGATTTCTCTTTGATCGGGGTGCCTCCCTTGCCATCCATCCATATGCGGGCGATCTCGTCCGCTGGAAGTCGATAGCGGGGCACGTAGGCGCCGTAGCCGACGATACCCACATCCCGTTCGGGCTTCAGCATAGCTGCCTTCGTATCGTTCATCATCGTCGTCTTCTCTTCCATCATCGATGGCGCACTCCACTAGACGCGATCCGGCCCGATCTGCGCACTACCCAATTACTCAAGTGTAGCATGAAGTTCGGAGGAATCGCAATGGGACTTTTGGGTCATCGCTCACGATTTGTCCTGAACCTCTCCGCAAGCGGCTTGCTGCGCAGGCTGGCCAGTATGGCCTCTGCTCGGTCAGGGCGAATGGTGCCCTCGTTGACCATAGCACGTGCTACCTCTTCAATCTCCTTGCCGCTGGCACCAGCGGCGATGGACACTTGACGAGCATGGAGCTGCATATGTCCCTTCTGGATGCCCTCCGTTGCCAGAGCTCGCAGCGCGGCCAGATTCTGCGCCAGTCCGACAGCTGCGATGATCTCCGCAAGGTCGCGTCCTGTCTCCACGCCCAGGATTTTGATCGCCACCTGGGCTGTGGGATGCACCCGCGTTGCGCCCCCTACGATGCCTACACTGAGCGGCATCTCCAACGTGCCGACGAGATTGCCCTCAGCGCCTTGTGCCCAATGGCTCAGACTGCCGTAGCAGCCCTTCCGAGCAGCATAGGCGTGGGCTCCGGCCTCGACGGCTCGCCAGTCGTTGCCGGTGGCGAGGACGACGGCGTCTACGCCGTTCATAATCCCCTTGTTGTGGGTGGCGGCTCGGTAGGGATCAGCGGTGGCGAAGGCCGATGCCTCCACAATGCCTTGGATGACCTCTTGACCAGAGAACGACTCAAAAGCTAACGTCTCGGCCGGCACAGTGCAGTGAGCCTGTGCAAGTCGTCGGTCAGCCAGATTGGAGAGAATTCGCAGCAAGACTCGCCCGCCCGTGATGCGCTCAATGTGTGGAGCAAGGGCTTCGCAAGCGGTGTTGACCGTATTGGCCCCCATAGCGTCACGACAGTCGACGATCAAGTGGACGATCACCATAGGCCCCACAGGTGAGGTCTCGATGACACGCACGTCCAAGTCTCGTGCTCCGCCGCCTAATCCCACCAGAACCGGGTCGGTCTCGTTTGCCCGCTGCAGCAACGCATCGCGCGCGGCTAGGATGTCGAAGCGAGCGGTGTACGGATCGGCCAGGTCGAGCACCTGAATCTGGCCGATCATCTCTGGCGCGCTGGTCGTCGCCTTGAATCCCCCTTGAGAGCGAGCCAGCTTCGCGGCGAAGGAGGCTCCGGCCACGACAGATGGCTCCTCAATAGCCATCGGCACCAGAACATCACGCCCGTTGATGAGGAAGTTGACCGCTATGCCCAGCGGCAGGGCGTGGAGCCCCACCACGTTCTCGATCATCTCAGCTGCGCGTTCCTGACCGAGCCCCATGCCGCCGCGCAGCGTGGACGTCTCCTCCTCGGTCAGCTCCGCCCATCGAGCGACGGTCTCCACCCGTTCGGATAGTGTCTTGTTGTAGAATCCCGCGATCCGGGAAGATCGGTTCATTCCATCCCTTCGCATAGCACTAGTTGCCTCATCACACACCAAAACCGCCGGACGACCGAGTCTCCGGCGGTCACAACGCCGAAATTATAGCACAAACGTACTCCCAAAAGCTATCAAATTGCCATCTAGCGCTTCCCAAAAGCTGCAGTGGATAGAGTCCACAGGACGATCTCCGGGGGCGAAAGGAAGCGGGCTCGTGGAGCTCCCAGCCCTTCCATCCCCAGCCCACGACTCACGTAGAGGGTGGTCTCGGCTTCCTCATACCGACCCATCTCGTAGCGTTTCCCGAACGCCGAGCTGGTGACAAGCGCCCCTAGGAGGGGAAGCCGTATCTGCCCGCCGTGGGTATGGCCGCAGAGATAGAGGTCTACGTCGAGATCGACCGCCTCTGGCATCAAGTCAGGTGAATGGTAGAGGAGCAGCTTGAAGGCGTCGTCGGGGACCTTGGCCATCAGGCGTCGCAGCCGCGGAATGTCGCGTGAGCGCTCGCGCGTGCAGCGCAGGCCAACCAGGGTGATCCTGTGGTCGTCGATCTCCACGTCTGCCACCTGATCCAGCAGCCAGGTGACGTCGAGCCCCTCAAAGATGTCCGGTACAACGTCCTTCAGATCCACCGGTGGGCTGCCGGTGATCCCGTAGATCGGACCGGGAGAACGTTCGCACAGCTCAGCTAGCACGCGGCGAGCATCGGCCTGAGCATCTGGATCACGGACGCTTGAAAGGTTGAGATAATCGCCGGTCAGAACAGTCAGGTCGGGTTCCAGGTCATCGACCAGCCTGAGGAGCTCGCGCTCCCGGGCCGTGATGCGTTCGATGTGGATGTCGCTGATATGGAGGAGGCGTAGTGCGGACCTAGATCCGGGCGATGAGACGGGCTTGAGTTTGGGAGAGCTCAACGCCGCCTGGGTGACCTGGATGTGGAAAGGCTCGATCCAGGTTGCGTAGAGCGATGCGGCGCTAATGGCGATTTGGACGCTGACCACAGCTACCAACGCTGATGGCGTGCTCCAGAGCAGACCACCTGCCACAGTGATCCCCGTGCGGAGCAGGGTCAAGGCCAACAGCGGGGGCGTCACGGGACCGAAGGAGCGGCCCGTCTGGGGTAAGAGCGCCAGTCCTAGACCATCGAGCAGCGTGACTGATAGCATCAGGACGAACACGGGGATACGAAGGCGGTCCCACGGCCAGCACGCGATAGCGCCCAGGGCAACCCAGGCTGGCGTCAGCATCGCGGGCGAAATCCGACCCAGCAACTCGGTCAACACCAGCGCAACGTGAAGAGGGTGCGGCTGATAGTCCGGGGGATGGAGGAGTCGGTGGGGATCTCTGCTTTCCTGGGGTGTGGACGGGTCCATCGTCATCGATTTCTAGCGTGGAGTGTGGGTTGCGTGTATCTCAGGCTGAGGTCTCCAAGACCTGATGGAGCACGTCGGGCTTGTTGGTGATGATCCCGTTCACCCCCGCGCCGATCAGACGGCGCATCTCGGGAGGATCGTCCACAGTCCAGACGTGGACGCGGGACCCATGAGCCTCTGCCCAGTCGCTCCATTGCTCCTCCGCGACCGCGCAATGGGGATGGAGGGCAGCAAGAGGCCGTGGCAGAATCAGCCTGGCGAGGTAAAGGGTCGCCCAGGCGGGGGGTGTATAGAGTAGCGCGGTCGCCAGATGGGGGGCGAGCTTCTGAACGCGACGCAGAGCAAGCGGGTTGAACGAGGAGAGCAGCACCTGCTTCTCGTTCCCGTGCTGCCTGATGACGTCGACGACAGCCTGCTCTAGCCGGGGATCTAGCGGAGCCGGGTCCTTAAGCTCGATGTTGAGGAGCACGTCCCCTTCCACCGCCTCCAGAACCTCTGCCAGGGTGGGAATCTGGGTGCCGGCGAAGGCTGGAGAGAAGGATGATCCGGCATCAAGTCGTTTCAACGCTGCCAGCTCCATAGCCTCCACGCGACCGGAGCCGTCCGTCGTGGCATCTACGGTGGCGTCGTGAATCACCACGGGCACGCCGTCCGCGCAGAGCCGAACGTCGAACTCGATGCCATCGGCTCCAACGTCCAGAGCCTTTTCAAAGGCTGCCAGCGTATTCTGAGGGGCCATCCTGCTGGCGCCGCGATGGGCGATGTTGAGGGGACGGTCTGGAGCTGGCAACAATGGCACTCCTAACCTCCTGTCTCCTGAATCCAGGTGTCGTAAAGCGGGCGGTACTCGCTGCCGGTGACCGCTTCCACGGCTGCCAGCCAGTCCTCGGGACGGGCGATGCCATAGCGATTGCGCTCGAAGTAGGTTGCCAGGATGTCCCAGAACGCCTCTGACCCCACCTGCTCGCGCAGGTTATGGAAGTAGAGAGGGCCCTTCTGATAGACCACAGGCCCGTAGTTGCGCCTGCTGTACGCCTCCACTGGAAGCCCTACGGGCTGGTCGCGACCGGTCTCCCTGAGCTCCTGGTAGGGTTCCTGGAAGACGCTCTGTACCAACCTATCGGCCACGTCTCGCCCGTACCGCTCCTCATAGTAGAGCAGGGTGCAATACTGCACCAGGGCCTCGTCGAGCCAGGGCTCGTCGACTTGATCGTTGCCCACCAGGCTGTACCACCATTGATGGAGAACCTCGTGCACCACCACCCACTCCATACGGTCGCTGACGCCCTGCGGAGAGGCGTAGTAGGTCTCGTTGATCACGACCAGACCGGGATACTCAATCCCGCCGGCGAGGGTGGGACTCTCCACCACGTCCAGCTCGGTGAAGGGGTAACGCCCAAGGCGGGCGTCGAAGATGCGCACGCTCTGGCTGGCGTAGTCCAGCGCTGCTGCTCCCCCTTCCTCATGGCCAGCGTAGAATACGCTGTTGACGGCGATCCCATCTACGTCCTGGCTCTCGACCCGATAATCCTCTCTCAGAAGCGCGTTGAAATCCCGCATAAGGGGCGCGGTGCACGACCAGGTCGTCGCCGTGACATCATCGCTGGCCTGGATGCACGTTCCAGATGCAGCGAGGGTCATCGTCTGCGGAGCGGTGATGCTTACGTCGAAGAACGCGGCGTCGGAGAAGACGGCATCTCCATAGGACGGAGCCAGCTCCACGTTCCATCCCTCGTCGTCATAGACTGGGATGATGGGATAGGCGTTGGCCAGCGCGACGACGCCCTGGTAGCGTCCTAGCTGCCGGTATCCATCGGAGGCCTCCTCGTTGACCGACGGCCGATCCTCACTGGGCAGAGTCAATGAGAAGTCGAGTGACAGCTCCACCGGCTGGTGAGGAGCGAGTGGTGGGCTGAGAGGCAGTCGGAGCGCCGAGCCGTCCAGCTCTCTCTGTGGTTCGACCCGCTCGCCGTCTACGCTGAGGCGGCTTACCGACATCTGGCCCCCATAGCCGGCCGTGTTAGGGAACAGGCGCAAGTAGAGAGCATCCAGAGGGACGGTCTCGGTATTCGTGTAGCTTATCTGCTGGTGACCGGAGAGCGTCGCTTGCTCCAGATTCAGGGACAGATCGACTTGATAGCGCGTTGCGTTGGGAAGCGAGGCTTGCCCTGAGCGGACCAGGGGTCTCAAGGCTCGCTTATCTGAGGGGGCGCTGGGAGATGGTGTGGGCGTGTCTTCGCCCTTGGCCTTGGTGCTGGGCGTCCCAATCGCCGTCATTGAGGGCGTCGGGGAGGGGGCAGGTACGGTAGCCGGCCGCGTCGCTGGGGTCGTAGGGTCCTGGGGCGCCTTCGCGGTGTCGATTGCGCCTGGTATCTTGCCACCGGTGCGGCAGGCGACGAGGATCACGGCCATCAGGAGCGCCACGATGTGGGGCGCGGCTCGGCCCAGCCGTCTCCCCAACGATCTCCTGGACGATGGTTTGCCATCGGTCTCATTACCTCGCACGGCCTCCTGTCCTGTGCCTGGGACACGGAGCCTCACGGACGACAGGGGTTCGCGGTGGGCGACCCTGTCCTCGGCTTCCCTTCTATTGTCCGATCGGTTTCGACTACTCTTCAGCATCCGGGCTGATCCATTTCTCGTAGAGATCAAGATGACGATCGCCAGTCACGTCCTCGAGTGTATCCAGAAAAGACTCCGGCGTGGCGATTCGATATCGATGACGACCGTAGTACGTTTGGAGGGTCTCAAAGAAGGCCTCGTCCCCGACCTCTTCGCGCAGCTCGTGGAAGTAGAGCGCCCCCTTATCGTAGACGATGTCGAAGTAGAGCCCGGGCGGGTAGGCATGGGCTGGGAGACCGGCCGGCATGTCACGTCCTGCGCTTTCCAAGGCCTGATGCGTCTGGACGAAGACCGTGTTAAGGATGCTCTCGGCTCGCTGTCTGCCGTAGACGGCCTCGTAGTAGAGCATCGTGCTGTATTGCGTGAGCGCCTCGTCGAGCCATGGTTCGTTGATCTGATCGTTGCCCACGACTACCATCCACCATTGGTGGGCTACCTCGTGGGCCGTGAGCCATTCGACGGTCGAGACACCCGGGTAAAGCCCGTCCTCTACGACGACGAGACCGGAGTACTCCATGCCCCCAAGGTAGTTGGGTGTCTCTACGACGTCCAACTCCGTGTAGGGGTAGGGACCGAAGAAATCACTGAAGGCCTCAAGGGCGTTGACGGCGACGTCCAAAGCCCTTCCCCCTCCCGGTGCGTGCCACTCATAGAAGTAGCTGTTGACCACGACGCCCCGCGCCTCGCGACCGGCCCGTTCGTGATTCTCCCCCAGGATCACCGTGAAATCGCGCATCGGTGCAGCTCTACACGTCCAGGTCCCTCCGACCGGCGTGCCGCAAGCGCCCGTGGCGACAAGCGTGAACGTCGACGGCGCGTTCACGGTCACGCTGTAGATGGCAGCGTCGGCGAAGACGTCGTCCCCGTGCACAGGAGCTATCTTGGTGTTCCAATCTCTCTCGTTGTAGACCGGTATGAGAGGGTAGACCGTGGGCAGAGCCATCACGCCCCGACTGTAGGAGAAGAGACCGTGACCGGAGATGTCGGAGGTGGGGACATCCACGGTGAAATCCAGGCTTAGCCTCACCATCCGACCTGCCTCCAGCGGCGGTTCCAGCGGCACGCGGAGGGCGGTGCCCCCTGGGTCGGTTTGATAGACCACCGATTGTTCGCTCAAGAGGAGATGTGTGACGGTCATCGTGCCTCCGTAGCCAGGGGCGTTGGGCAGGAGGCGGAGAACGATAGTCTCTAGCGCGTTCGTCTCGGCGTTGGTGTACGTGACGGTCTGTCGACCCGTTACTCGGGCGGAGGCAGGGTCGATGGTCAGGTCGATATCATAGGTTGGCGCCATATGGCAGATCTGGATGTCGTCTTCGAACGGCTGTCGGAGGCAGGCGTCTGGCAGCGGAGGAGGCGTGGGTGTGCTCGTCGGCGTAGGCGTGCTTGTCGGCGAGCCCGTTGACGTGGGCGTACTCGTGGGAGGGAAGTTCGCTGTGCTCAGTTCCATCGTTGTGACGGGGACCACGGTGGGGACGCTGGGCTCTACAGCAGGGGCAGTGGACGTCGGCGTGTAGCTGGGGCTGGCCGTGGGCGACGGCGCGGGAAGGGTGGAACAGGCAGCGAGCAAGAGAATCCCCAGGAGGAGCAACCACCCTGGCCGAACTGGTGGGTGAGGGCGAGCATATCGTGTGTCCTCTGGCGATGCGTCTCCCCGTCGCGGGACGTGAGCTTCGTGAGGCCGCCATAGCCCACGAGCGCCGGTTTTCATCCGCTCAACCAATCGGCGATGAGGTCCGTCACGTCGCCCACCCGTCCCGAGAACAGATGTCCCACACCCGGGACGACGTGTAGCTCCTTAGGAGGCTCTAGTTGCTCGACGTATCTCCGAAGCGCTTCGACCGGCGCCCAAGGATCGGCCTCCCCGACGACGAAGAGTTTGGGCCGTCGATCGCCGTCCAGGAAGGGGTCGTCGTAATGATGCTTCACCAGGGCGATGCCCACCATGCGTCGCAGTCGGGCGTCGCGGGCGGCGTGGTGCAGTGCCACGCCGGCGCCAAAGGAGTAGCCTGCCACGACCAGTTCATCTGGATCTACCTCTGTCTGGACGAAGAGGAAATCGACAGCACCCTTGACGTCGTCCATCTCTCCGGTCCCCTCGTCGAAGCGTCCCCCGCTGTCCCCGGCGCCGCGGAAGTTGAAGCGGAGCGCGGCCCAACCGGCGACGGTCAGATCGAGACAGAGGCTTACAACAATGCCGTTGCCCATGTTGCCACCCATCAGCGTGTGGGGGTGACAGATGACGGCAGCGGGGAAGGGGCCGGACCCGTTTTCCGGAAGATGGAGGACGCCTTCCAGGGTTGGGCCACCGTCAGCTGCTTGGAAGGTGATGCGCCGCGTCCTGAGGCTGTTCGAAGAGCTGCGCGTGGTGCGTCGCTGACTCATCGGCAGCTATCCCCCTCCAACGGGCGGAAAGAGGCCAATCTCGTCACCATCTCTCAGCGGCTGGTCCTCTTTCCGGACGATCCCGTTGACGAAGACGACCTTGACCTGTTTCTCAGGCAGGTCCAGCTCCTCCAGCAACTGCCCAACCGTGGCTTCGTCGGGCAGATCGACGGCCAACGTCTCTCCAATCGCCAGGTCGGGATAATGGCGACGGAGGGTGGCGAACAGCTTGGCTTGAACGGTTATCATCGATTTCTCCATCATACCGAGCGTGTCGAGCTCATCAAGCTCATGGAACTCGACAAGAAGACGACATGTGACAGGGTATTATACCAGCCTCAAGTGGCGTGACCAATGTGGCACGTCCTGAGGGTGTGTGAGGTGGAGGTGCGAACTCGGAGCACCGAGAGTGTTAGGTTGGCAGCGGGCGTCTGCTGTGGTACGATGGCTCTGCTATGGCCCATGCCAGCGAGTACACTCACATCTACGTGTCGCCGCACCTCGACGACGCAGTCCTCTCCTGCGCCGGTCGGATGCACCGTCAGGTGGGCACGGGAGAACGTGTGGCGGTAGTGACTGTTTTCGCTGGCTCTCCTGACCCCAGCACCCCTCTCTCTTCCTATGCCCGGGAGCTCCACACGCGCTGGGAGCAGTCCCTCGATGCGGTCGAGCAGCGGAGGAAAGAGGATCGAGAGGCGTTGGCTCTTCTGGGGGTAGATGCATTGCAGTGGCCCTACAAGGACTGCATCTACCGACGGACGCCTGGGGGGGATTACGCCTACGCCAGTGAGGAGGCGCTCTGGGGACGGCTTCATCCGGCGGAGACGAGCCTGATCCGCGAGCTCACGGTTCGTTTGGAGGATCTGCCCCTGACGCCGGACAGCGTGCTCTATGCCCCGTTGGCTGTCGGGCGGCACGTCGATCATCGCATTGTGCGCCGGGCGGTCGAGGAAGGGCGGCGGGATCCTGTGTACTACGAGGACTTCCCTTATGCAGAAGATGCCGAGAGCTTGGAGGCCGCCAAGACAGAGGGCGTCTGGAGGGCGGAACTCGTGCCTCTCTCGGACGAGGACGTTGAGGCTAAGATAGCGGCCATCGCCCGGTATCGCTCACAGATGAACTCCTTCTGGGCTGACCAGACCGATATGGAGACGTCAATCCGTGCATTTGTCTTGAGACACGGGTTGGAGGCTCCCGCTGAGCGCTACTGGTGCCCTGTCTCGAAGACGTGAGCTTCGTCCCCCGGGTTGGCTATTGCGAGCCTTTGGCTTTCGCCTTGGCGACGAACGACTCAAGTTCGATGATGAACCGCTCATGAGTGGCTTCGCCGATCCGCTCGACGTCGTCCCATGCCTCGATGTGGAATACCAGCCGGCGTCCTTCCGTCTCCAACAGCTCGGCGCGGGCACGGACGTGCATCCCTATCGGGGTCGGGGCCAGGTGCCGCACGTCCATGCGTCCTCCCACCGATGTCTGCTCTGCCGGGAGGTAACCATCCAGTGCCTCAACCGCTGCGTTCTCCATCAACCCCACCAGTGAAGGAGTCCCGAACACAGGCACCAGCCCACTGCCCCAGCGTTCGGCAGTGTGCTCATCTGTCACGACGCTCGTCGCCTCTCCCACCAATCCAGTTTCAACAGTCTCCATCGTTCACCTCACAGGTTAGGTAGAATGATCCGGAACAGACAGTACAGGTCGAAGGCCGCCAGCCCTGCAAAGAAGGCCTTGATAGCCCAGGGACGAAGCGGTCTCGGCACGATAGTCACCAGAGCCTCCAACCCCAGTGCCGCCGCTGTGGCTACAGGGATCAAGGCTGGGAAGAGATAGCGGCCCTGATGCTGGACGAAGGTCAGGTTGTACCACCCGAAGGCGGACAGGGTGAGAAAAGCTGACAGGGCAAGCAGGAGACAGCGGCGGACGATGAGGGGGCGAGAGCGAACGACCTGGCGGAGTCGGATCAGTCGAGCGAGGAAGCCGATGGTCAGGAGAGCCGAAAGCATGGCCAAACCTTGGTAGATGCGAGTGGGGAGTGGGACGGCCATCCAACCGAATTGACCCCAAAAGCTCTGGAACGTCGTGCAGATCATTCGGCGCAGGAGCCCGATCCAGCCGTAGGTGGTCAGCCACTCTGAGGAGCGAGGCTGACCCTGCACGACAGCGTCGTGTCGAGCCAGCCCGAGTGGATCATGCCAGCCGTACGTGAGTCCGTTGCGGATGAACCAGGGCGCGGAGAGGACGAGGGCCGGTATGAGCATCCAGGCTAGCTGCTGCGCCACCCATCCCGCCGGTCTCTCCTCCTGGCGCCAGCGGACAAGGACCGCCCCAGTGGCGACGCCGACCATAACATAGGCCGTGGTCTTGGTCAGAAGCGCGGCGCCCAGGAGGATGCCTGTGGGCCAGGGCTGTGGGTGCGTCCTACCGAGGTAGATCATCGAGGCCCAAAGCGTGCCGCCGACGACGAGCTCGGCCAGTGTGTCGTTGTTGACGCCGGCCGTCATTGCCATGTGTTGGGGGATGAAGGCCACGAAACCAGCAGCCATAAGGCCCAACGATGGTCGGGCAGGGAAGACGGTCCGCACGGCATGGAAGGTGACCACCAGCAGGGCGGCACCGAGCGCGACTGATACTAAACGGAGCGGGAGCAACGCTCCGTCGAAGAGGAGAAAGACGGGGCTTGCCAGCAGGTAGTAGAGAGGTGGTTGATGATCCTCATAGGTGAGCGAATCGGTCGAGAGCTCGCTGGGAAAACGCTCTGAAGTGAGACGCCCCAGGTACGCTTGATCATAGTCGCCTCGTTCCAAGACAGGAAAGCGATGATCTTGAGCCAGCGAGCGGACGTAATTGTAGTGGGCTGGCTCGTCTGGCACCTGCCACGCAGGGGTGAGGGCGGCGTAGAGCACCCCAATCACGGTGTAGGTTGCGACCAGAACGATCAAGAGGACGGTGACGTGAGCGGACGATGTCTCGACTCCGATCTTCAAGGGGAACGGCCCTCTTATGGGCTGCCGGGGGCATCTGCCCAAGTCGGCGTACCCGGCGCGACGCCCTCGATCCGCACCAAAGTCCCTACCGGGGCCCAATGGTAGAGCTTCTCCGCGTCGTCGACGTCGAGGATGATACAGCCGTACGATGCCGGCCAGCCGAGAACACTGGCCCAAAGGCGCTGTCCGTTGGATTGTATCGGCAGCTCGTGTATGCCGTTGGCGAAGTCTGGGCCTTCATAGTAGACAGCCATGAAGTAAGGCATCTCCAGGCTCCAACGCTGAGCGTAGGCCTCCCGTTCCTTGAACAGCACCTGGAACTGCCCGGCGATGGTCGGTGTGCTGGTCATGCCGCTGGAGCAGGTGAAATCATAGATCAGGTCGTCGTTCTCATAGGCACGCAGTCTCTGCTCCGGCAGATCGATCTCGATCCGTTTGCCAGCCACCAGCGGTTCGGGGAACAGTACGTCGATGGAGGGGATGGTCAGCTCCATGCCGATGAGCAGTTCATTAGGTTCGACGTCAGGGTTCGCCTCCTCCAGTCGCCATTGGGGAAAGCCGTGGCTGTAGGCTATGTCGAACAGAGTGTCGCCAGGCTGGACCACGTAGCTGCTCTCTGCGTGCCGAATCGCGCATCGAGCTCGATGGTCGCCCTCTCTCAACGCCGAAAGCGTGCGTTCTCTGGTCTCCTCAACAGCGAGAATTCTCTCGTCGCCAAGCTGGGGAGCGACCTCAGACAACCAGGCCTCGACCGGTTTCTCATCTATCTCAAGCAGTATCTCCTCGTGGGCAACAACGACGCGCAGCCAGGTCGCGAGTCGCTCCGGGGTAACCTCGAACTGATTCTGATAGTCGGTCAAGGGGTCTTCGGCAAGGAGCACAAACGGCTGGGATAGCAGCGCCCGGGCCTCCGTGCAGCCGGGTTCCGGCTGCTTGCGATCCGGAGGCAGGGCGATGGTCACTATCTCCGCTTTCTTCGCCCCGCTACTCAATGCCGTCAAGACGTTTTCGACCGTGGAAGCTGCATCGAGCGCTCGACCAGCCTGACCGAGCGTGCAGGTCACGCCGCGTGCATCAACATGCAGGGATGCGTCCCGTGGCGGGACGTGAACTTGGGGGGCTATCGCCTCCACCAGTTCTCTCACTCGGCCTGCGTCAGCCGGGTCGATCTGCAGCTCTACCGATCGTCCTCGGGCTCTAACCTGCCAAGGCGCGGTAATTCGCTTGATCCAAGAACCCGCACGAGCGACTTGATAGGCCGTGCGGGCTATGCGAGGGGCGTCGTATCCACGCCCCACGTCAGCCCAGGTGATCTCCCATAGGCGCTCGTCACCGTGTAACTCGACGGTCTGGGCTGTCGGGTCAGGCAGCGTCTCGATCAGCCGCGTTGTGGCTTCATCTAAGGCCAAGCCGCCCAGGTCCGTGCCCTGGACGGACACGCCCGGATAGATACGGCCGCGGTAGATGGCGGGATAGAGGAGAAGAGCGAGCCCCACCAAGCCACAGGCTGCTATAAGGAGTGCTGTTGTGATTAGCAGACGTTTTGACATAGCCTTATCCTCCTGCCAGTGTAGACAGGTTGAAGTATAACGCCCAATGGCCGGTACGCAAGTTTGGGAGTCATCGTCTCTTGGAGCGAGGTTGACGCGTCTGAAGACTGACGCTCGGTGTGCTTGAGTCGGGGCTCTGCTTTGACAAAAGCACGCCGCAATGCTATCATAGCCGCTGCCCTGACGTGAGTCAGTGGGCTCCTTTCTCGCTTGATAGGCGTTAGACGCGAACGCTCTTGGAGACACGATGCTCGATACCATGGCCGACACAAGTGGTTGGCGGCCTATCCACTTGATACTGGTCAGTATTATCCTCCTGACGCTTCCCTGCTACTGCATCGGCGTGTCGATGCTGGTTCTCAGGCAAGAGGGGAGAACGCCGACGCCAACGCCCACATCGACAGCGACATCCACCGCGCTTCCTTCACCCACCTCGACGCCGGGGCCGAGCGAGCCCACAGAGACGTTGCCGCCAACGCCGACGCAGTGGTTCCCTCCGACACGTACGCCAACGCGCGAGGTGACGGCCACATTCACCCCAAGTGCAACGCCGACTGAGACGTCGACACCCTCGGCTACGCCGACGGCCACGGCTACACCATCGCTGACGTTTACGCCGTCACCAACGGCGACGATGACACCGACCACCGTTCCGACGGTCGTGCCCACGGACACGCCGACCAACGTCCCTACCAGCACGCCAACTGATACGCCCTTGCCCACTCAGGTTCCCAGTGACACACCGACCCCAACAACGACGCCAACGGCCACTTCGACGATCCCGCCGGCGGATACGCCCACACCGACAGTCACTGCGACGGTGGAGCCCACGCCGACGACCACCTCCACGGTTACCTCGACCATCGGAGCAATCACCACTATGACACCGCCGACTGCGACGGCATCGAGTACTGCGACACCTTGACGTTTAGTCAAAGGAGAATCAATGTGGAAGTCATTCCCTTGTTGAAACAGCTTTCAGAGGCTGAAGGTATTGCTGGTTTTGAAGGCCCCGTCCGAGACGTGGTGCGCGGCGCCTGGGAACCCTTCGTTGATGAGATGCACGAGGGCAAGTTGGGGAGCTTAGTCGCTCTCAAGAGGGGAACGGGGCCGGAGCCGCGGCCCAAGTTGATGTTGGCGGCTCACATGGATGAGGTTGGATTGATAGTCACAGGTATTGAGAAAGGTTTCCTCCGCATCGCACGGGTCGGCGGGACGGATCGCCGGGTGCTGCTTGGATTGGAGGTGCTCGTCCACGGGCGCCGTGATCTGCCTGGCGTCGTGGCAACTCGCCCCCCTCACGTGCTTCCCAAGAAGGCGCGAGAGAAGACGGTCGCTCTGGACAAGATCTTCGTGGACGTAGGATTGCCCAGCGATGAGGTTGAAGATCAGGTCTCCGTCGGAGATCTGATCTCGATTCGTCGGAAGCTTTCGGAGCTTAAGAACCGACGTGTGGCCGGTAAGGCGCTTGATGATCGCGCCTGCGTGGCTGCCGTCACGCTGGCCCTGGAGCGGTTGAGCCGCATCGAGCATGCCTGGGACGTGTTCGCGGTGGCGACAGCTCAGGAGGAGACGGGGCTCAAGGGCGCCCTCGCATCTGCGTACGGCGTCGCGCCGGATCTCGCTATTGCACTGGATGTCACGTTCGCGGAGCAGCCGGGCGTGGAGAAGACCGGGACACTGCCGCTGGGAGCAGGACCTTCCATCGCTTTGGGTCCCAACTTCCATCCAGGACTGGTGGAGCATCTGAAAGAGGTAGCGGACAGCCAGGAGATTCCCTATCAGATCGATCCCATCCCGGGCCGGAGCGGGACCGATGCGTGGGCCATTCAGGTCACACGGGAGGGCGTGCCGACAGCTCTCCTCTCTATTCCTTTGCGCTACATGCATCAGCCGATTGAGACCCTGGCGTCTGAGGATGTTGAGCGCGCCGGGCGTCTGCTGGCAGCGTTCGTTGCAGAGTCTGAGGTGAGCCTTCTGGATGAGATCGCCTGGAAAGTGGGTGAACAACTATGATGCTGAAGGAGCTTTCGGAGGCGTACGGCGTCTCGGGCAACGAGGAGAGCGTCCGCTCCATTCTGATAAGCGCCGTCCGGGACCACGTCGATGAGATCAGAATTGACGCTCTGGGCAATCTGCTGACCGTGAAGCACGGTACCGACCAGGATCGGATGCGCGTGATGCTGACCGCCCACATGGACGAGGTGGGTCTGATGGTCGTGGGTCACGATGACTCAGGCCTCCTCAAGGTGAGGGCGGTGGGCGGCATTGATGATCGTCTCCTGCCAGGCACGCTTCTGGTCGTCGGTCCAGAGCGAATCCCCGGAGTCATTGGTATCAAGCCCATCCACCTTGTTGAGTCAGGCGAGATGAAGAGCGTCTCCAAGATCGAGAAACTGGCGGTTGACATCGGGGCCAAGGGAAAGGAGGAGGCGCAGGAGCTAGTCCCTCTGGGTACCTATGCAACCTTCGCCACGCGGTATCGCGAGCTGGGGCCGACGGTCACGGGAAAGGCATTCGATGATCGGGCCGGCTGTGCAGTGCTGGTGGAGCTTCTCCGTGGGGAGCGCTTTGCCTTCGATCTCCACGGGGTCTTCACGGTGCAGGAGGAGGTTGGCCTACGCGGTGCGCGGGTGGCCGGCTATGCTGTCGATCCCGACTGCGCCTTTGCACTGGAAGGGACTATCGCCGACGATATCCCTAAGGAGAAGGATGTCAGTCCGACGACGGAACTGGGCAAAGGTCCAGCGATCACGGTGATGGACCGTTCGTTCATCGCCGACCGCCGCCTGGTGCGGTTGTTGACGGACACCGCGGAGGAGCTGGGCATCCCCTACCAGTTCAAGCAGCCCGGGCTCGGCGGGACCGATGCCGGGGCGTTTCATCTGGCCCGCGAAGGGGTTCCGTCGGCCACGCTTTCGGTTCCCAGCCGGTACATTCATAGTCCGGTGGCCCTGCTGAACCTGGAGGATTTCAACAACACCGTGCGTCTGATGCGTGAATCCTTGTCGCGTCTGACCCGGGAGACTTTGGAGTAAGGAGAGATAATGAGAGAGCTCATTCGCGAGTTAGTGGAGAGCTACGGCCCATCGGGGGCTGAGGAGCAGGTCAGGAATGTCATCCGGGCCGAGATAGAACCCCTGGTCGATGAGGTGCGGGTCGACGCTCTGGGGAGTCTGATCGCGCACAGAAAGAGCGATAGCTCGGGGAGGGACGATGGCGGAAAGCGTCTACTTCTCGACGCCCACATGGATGAGATTGGTGTGATGGTGACCTACATCGATGAGGAGGGTTTCGGTCGCTTCACGTCCATCGGCGGCGTGAGCCCTCTCACGTGCATTGGGTCGCGTGTCGCTTTTGAGGATGGCCTTATCGGTGTCATCGGTGTGGAACAGAAGCGGGACGATACTAGCAAGGTCCCCAAGCTTGAGCAGCTCTACATCGACGTCGGGGCGACCAGTCGCGACGACTGTCCGGTGCAGGTGGGCGATCCAGCTGTCTTCGTGCGGCCCTTCGTGGCTCAAGGGACGCGGCTGGTCTCGAAAGCTATGGATGACCGCATCGGCTGTGCCGTGCTGATCGAGTTGCTGCGCCGCTTAGAGGAGACGCCTCACGATCTCTATGCCGTCTTCGCGGTGCAGGAGGAGGTTGGATTGCGCGGAGCCCGCACCTCGGCCTACGGCATTGAGCCCGACATAGCCATCGCCCTGGATGTGACCTGCACTGGGGATACGCCGGAGGCGAAGTCCATGGCGGTGGAGCTGGGTCAGGGGCCAGCCGTGAAGGTGAAGGACAGCGGAATGATCGCTCATCCCCGAGTCCGGCAGTTGCTCGTGGATCGGGCGGAGGAGGCGGGGATTCCCCATCAACTGGAAGTTCTGGAGCGCGGCACGACCGATGCAGCGGTGATGCAGCTCGTGCGTGCTGGCGTGCCCGCCGGGTGCATCTCCGTGCCGTGTCGGTACGTCCACTCGCCCTCGGAGATGGTGGACGAAAGAGATGTGGAGAACAGCGTTCGGTTGCTGCTCGAGGTCTTGCAGAAGCCGTTGTAAGGTTCGTTGACGCATCCTGGGGAGCAGGGGGATGGCGCAAGGTCCCACGAAGAATTTCTTAGGTCTCATCGCCCTGTGCTCGGCGGTCAGCTCCATCATCGTGGGAGGGATCGTCTACTTCTCGATGCGGGGCCAAGAGCCTGGTGACCCTATCGTCGTCTCTACGCCTCTACCGACGTCGACCCCCGCTCCATCGCCCAGCCCTGCGCCCATTCGCGTCTACGTCAGCGGTGCAGTGCAGAGCCCTGCTGTTTGCAAACTACCTCCCGGCAGCATTATCCGGGATGCTATCGACGCCGCCGGAGGCCCGGCCCCCGATGCCGATCTGGCTTGCATCAACTTGGCGCTGGAGCTGGAGGATCAGCAGCACGTGCACGTGCCGCTGGAGGGAGAGACGAACCCGCCGCCGGTCGTCTCAGGGGGTGCGTCGAGCAGTGAGGAGAAGCTGGTGAACATCAACACGGCCACGGCGAGGGAACTAGAGACGCTGCCGGGTGTGGGTGAGGTGACGGCACAGCGAATCATCGCGCATCGCGAGGCGAACGGGCCGTTTGCGACGATCGAGGGGATTC
>Ga0207797_1000766_pt1 | contig 24341 bp, 24 predicted proteins | sample PRCRCaboRojoPR_6_FD_187275 | JGI IMG/M metagenome (GOLD analysis project Ga0207797, IMG submission 187275) | Marine sediment microbial community from Cabo Rojo, Puerto Rico - PR CR 10% Liquid 1 (SPAdes) | ecosystem: Environmental > Aquatic > Marine > Coastal > Sediment | place: Cabo Rojo, Puerto...
AACCCTCCCCCGTCGCCGGTTCGGTGGCCCGCCGTTCGCGGGTCGCTTCCACCGCTTCGGGTGGTTCGTCGGTCGCGTCGAGCACCCGCCGGAGCATCGTCGGCACGAGCGAGACGCCCGTGACGTCGTGGGCCGCCAGGTCCGCGAGGAGCGTCGCGGCGTCGAAGCCGTCCCGGAGGACGACCGCCGTCCCGTAGAGCGTCGCCCGGTAGAGCGGCGCGATCCCGCCGGTGTGGTGGATCGACAGGGGGTCGTACCACCGGTCGCCCGGGGTCACGCCCAGGCGGAACGCCGAGGCGACCGCGCTCGCGACCACCATCCGCGGGGTGACCCGGACGACCTTCGGCGCGCCGGTCGTCCCCGAGGTGAACAGCCGGAGGTGCGACTCGTCTATGGCCCAGTCGTAGGCGTCGAACGCCGCCGGCTCGACGGAGGCGAACGCCGTGACCGTCCTGCTCCTGCGGTCGCCGCGGGCATCCACCTCGTTCTCGTCACCTTCGTCGGCCTCGACGGCCTCGGTGGTCCCGGAGTCCCCGTCGTCGCGATCGCCCGCTCCCGGCGTCCCGTCGTCGCTCCCGTCGGCGGCCGATCGCCCACCGACGCGCGCGACCGGCAGGTCCAGCTCCCCGGCCGCGGCGCGGACCTGCGACTCGGTCGAGGCGTCACAGACGAGCGCGGCGACGTCCGCTCGCGCGGCGTTCCCGGCGAGCTCCCCCGGCGTCAGTCGCGGGCCGAGCGGGACGAGGACGGCGCCGAGTCGCATCGCGGCGTGGACGCACTCCGCGGCCGCCGGCGTCGTCGGCAGACAGACCCCGAGCGCGTCGCCGGGCGCCAGCCCGAGGACAGCGAGCCGGCCGGCGACGTCGTCGACGGCGGCGTCCAGTTCGGCGTACGTCCGGGTCGCCCCGTCGGCCGCCCGGACGAGCGCCGTCGCGTCCGGGGTCGCCACGACCCGGTCGGCGAGGAGGTCTCGCATACCCGTCGCTGGGACGCCGGCGGCAAGGCGGTTCGGGTTTCGGTGCCGGCCGCTGGCTCACGGCCGTCCCGGCGGAGTCGATACAGGAGCCGCCACCGGGAGCCGGGAGCGACGGATCGTCAGTCCCCGTGTTCCACGAACTCCACCAGGACGCCGCCGGTCGACCGGGGGTGGAGGAACGCGACCTCGTGTCCCCACGCCCCCGGTCGCGGCTCCTCGTCGACGAGGTCGACGCCCAGCTCGCGGGCCGTCTCCAGGGCCGCTTCGACGTCGTCGGTCCGGAACGCGACGTGGTGGATGCCCGGCCCCCGGGCGTCGAGGAACCTCGCGACGGCACCGCCGGCGTCCTCGCCGGGCTCGAGGAGTTCGAGGTAGCCGTCGCCGACCGCCAGGAAGACGACGCGCATCCCCTCGAACTCCTCCTCGTGGGCGACGGGAGTGCCGAGGAGCCCGCCGAACAGGTCGACGAGGGCGGCGGCGTCGTCGGCCGCGACGCCGACGTGGTCGAAGGCGAACCCCGCGGCTTCGCCGGCGTCGAACGGGTCGTCGGTGTCGTCTGCGTCCGCGTCGACGGTCATGTCACCACCTCGGCGGGCGACCGTATTAACTGGAAAGTTCGGCGCCGACCGACCCACGACTTACGACCCCGCGGTGCTAACGCTCGCGCATGAGCCAGGAGCCGACCGGAGCCGGCGCGAACGACGAGACCGACGGGGGACTCCCCCTCTCGGTGAAACTGATGCTGCTGCTGTCCGCGATGGTGATCGGGTTCGTGATCGTCATCGACATCCTCCAGTTCGCGAGCGTCTTCTGACCGGCCACCGTGCGTCGACCCCACCGGCCACCCGCGGCTACCCGGGAACGCTCCGGTCGACGAGGTCCTTCGCCATCCGCGCCTCCGCCTGTCTGAGTCGGTACGAGAGCGTCGACCGGGGAACGTCCAGCCGCTCGGAGAGTTCGTCGAGCGTGATCCCGCGCGGCGTCTCGTAGTAGCCGTGCTCGACGGCCGCCTCGACGGTCGCGAGCTGTTCGGACGGCAGCGAGACGGAGCCGTAGGGGCCGCCGGACCACCCTTCCGCGTCGCGCAGGTGCTCGAAGCGGAACGACAGCCCCTCCCGGAGCGCGGCGCCGAGCGTGTCGTAGAGGAGCCCGATCTTCTCGTCGTCGGGCACGAGCACGCGCCACTCCTCGACGAGCCCACGGACCCGACGGTCGAGGACGAGCCCGCTCCCGAGGTAGCGCACGGCGAGACCGGGGACCGTCGCACACCTGTCGATCTCCGGGACGTGGCTGAAGACGACGAACCGGCGCCTGTCGGCCTCGAGCACCTCGCGGTAGCGATCGTCCCCGCAGGGGCGGGTCCCGACCGCCTCGCGGTCGCGCGACTCGTCGGCGAACAGCGGCCGGAGCGTCTCGACGGCCGCCTCCGGACCGACGACCTGTTCGACCGTCCACAGTTCCCCGCCGGCCAGCCCCGGGACGATCGACCACGCCCGTGCGTCCGGGTGTGCGGCGAACGCGTCCATCACCTCGTCGGCGCCCTCGTCGTACTCGATCGCGAACGCGAACTCCCTCATCGGGCCGCCGCGTCCCTCCGGTCGCCCCGTCCGACCCCTCGACTGACCCGGTCTGCGGCCGGGTCGTCGTCCCCGGCCGGCGCCCCCGTCGGCGAGACCGCGATCGGCCGACGCCGACGGGCCCGCCGCGGGCGGTTCCGCCGCGGACGGTTCGACTCTCCCGTCGCTGCTCGCTCGACTGCCGAAGGCACGAACCGCTCGTCCATGGCCGTCCTCGACGCGCACAGAACTTAAGAAACGAGTTGGCGAGTGCCAATTTTCCGGACCGGGAGTGGAGCGGCCGGTCCGTCTCCCGCCCCCGGTTCGGGGCGCGGCCGGTCCGTCTCCCGCCCCCGGTTCGGGGCGCGGCCGGCCCGTTCCCCGGAGCCGTCGCAGTGACCGGTCGATCGGTCAGTCGTTCGCGCGGCCGTCGGCGTCGCCGGCGACGTCCGGGTCCCCGTCGTCCAGCACGTCCAGTACTGCCCCGTGACTCGACCCGTTCGTGGCGACCAGCCCGGCCCCGTCGTGGCGCCAGCGCTCGCCGTCCGGTGTCGTGACGGTCCCGCCCGCCCGTCTGACGAGGTGGGCCCCGGCGATCGTGTCCCACGGCGCCAGCCGGACCGACGAGCAGGCGGCGTCGAGTTCGCCGGCGGCGACCATCGCGAGTGCGGCCTGGCCGCTGCCCGGGTGGCGGAGGTCGCCCAGCCCGCCGAGGAACGAGTCGACGACCTCGCGATACGCCGCCCGGTCGCGCCGGCTCGTCCCGAAGACCGGCGCCGCGACGATCTCGTCGGGGGCGCTTCGGTCCGCGGTCGACACCGACTCGCCGTTCCTGGTGACGGGGCCGTCTCCCGCGGCGTACCGGTCCCCGAACGCCGGGAGATCCACGGCGGCGGCGACGGGCTCGCCGTCGACGACGTACGCGACCGCCGTCGCCCAGACGCGGGACCCGCGGACGTAGTTCGTCGTGCCGTCGATCGGGTCGACGACCCAGGCGGTCCCCTCGTCCGGGACCGCGTCGCGCCGGGGGAGCCCGCTGCCGGGCGACCGTCCGTCGGCGTCCCGAGCAGCCGGCCCTTCGTCGGCTGCCGTCCCGTCGGACGGCTCCTCGTCGGCTGCCGTCCCCGCGTCGGCTGCCGTCTCCCCGGGCATCCCCTCGTCGGCTTCCGCCTCCTCTGCGACGACGGCGTCGACCGGTGCCCCCGAGAGCGCCTCCAGGGCCGCCGCCTGCGCCGCCAGGTCGGCCTCGGTGACGGGGTCGAGCGCCCCGGCCTTCTCCCGGGCCGCGATCCCCGTGCGGAACCGGGAGCGTGCGGTCGAACCGCCGGCTGCCGCCGCCTCCCGTGCGAACTCGAGCGCCCGATCCGGTGCGAGCGGGTCGGTCATACGTCGGGGGTTCCCGGGGCACGGTCTTGAACTCGCCGGCGACCGACGGTTTCCCCGGCCGAACGGCGACGGACCCGGTCGGGACCCGGCCCGGAGTCGCACTTGATCGTCCGTGTCACGCCAGGCGAACTGACAGGGCCCCGGAGAACCCAGGACAGTCCATGACCCACGGCGGCTACGCGATCGCGGCGACGGCGATCGATCGGAGCGACGACGGACCGACCCGCAGTCGCGTCCGGTTGACCGATCGACTCGGCTGCACCGAGACGACCGTCGACGCGTATCGCCCCCGGACCGGCGAGCCGGCTCGACTCCCGGCTCCCCCCGAGTCGGTCTGCGTCCCGCTCGACGACGCCGGGGAACTCGTCGGCGAGGAGACGTGGCCCGTCCCGCGACGCGGGATCGCACGGGTCGCGGCAGGGTCGGAGCTGTCGGTCCGGAGCGACGGCGGGACGAGGTGGCTGGTGGTGAGCGCACCGGCCGATCCGACGCCGGAGCGGCGCCCGGTCGTCGTCGACGCCACGGAGCTGGCGTTCACGAAACCGGCGACGTCGGACGTGGTGATCGCCCGGCTGACTGCGCGCCTGGGGTGTCGCGGGACGAAGACGAACGTCCGGCGCCTGGAGCCCGGCGACGCCGTGCCGTACCACACCGAGGGCGAGCAGGAGGAGCTGTTCGTCCCACTCGACGGGCCGGGGACGATCCGCGTCGCGGGGACGACGCGCTCGATGCGAGCGGGCGACGTCGCTCGAGTCGCCCCGTCGGTCCCCCGCGGCGTCGTCAACGAGGGCCCGGACGACCGGCTGTGGCTGATGATCGGCGCGCCGCCGACCGGCGACCCCGACGAGTGGGACCCGGGCGCGGAGATCCTCGAGTGGCCAGAGACGGGGTGACGCCGGCCCCTACCCGGTCGCGCTCGCTCCCCAGCGGCCGTGCTCCGGACAGGCGTACACCCCGGGCCGGACGGACCGGGAGCGCCCCCCGCAGGTCGGACAGTCCCTGTTCCGCTCGCGGTCGAGGGGTGCGGGCGCCGCCGGTCGCACCCGCTCGTTCCCCCGCTCTCGGGACCGTCGGTCCTCCGCGCTCGTCGGAACGCCCATCGCCGCGTAGACCCCGCGCCAGCCGGTGCTGGGCGACGCGTCGTCGTCCGGCATCTCACTCGCCCCCGTCGGCGTCGTCGGTTCGGTCCCCGGAGCGGCGATCGCAGCGCTGGCAGCCGTGCCCGAGTCGCGAGTCGGTCGACTCCAGCCCGTACCGCTCGCAGCGGTAGTAGTAGTGGTCGAGCCGGCCGTACCGGTCGGACTGCGAGTGCCCGGTCCCTCCGGACCGCTCGCACGGGGCGATCCCGGGCCTCGTCCGCTCGATCCGCGCCGGTCGTTCCGCCGTCGATGGATGGTGGTTTCTGGTGCCATCGGTGGTGTCCTGCTCGCGTTCGCCCGCGGGCGCTCCCGCGTGATGCGTCTCCCGAGAACGCCGGAGACGGGCCACTGGTCGGCAGCAACGACTGGTCGTCTGGTCTCCGGGTGCGTTCCGGTGGAGACGGTTGGACGAACGGCCCCGAGGGACAAAAGCGGACGCCAACCTCGGTGAAAGTGGTCCGACGGACCCCCGTCAGCGCGCCGGATTCGCGCGCCAGGAGCGTCCTCCCGTCAGTTTCGTCCGACCGGAGCGGACGCCCGTTCGATCCGCTCCTCGGGATCGCTCGTGGCGCGTACCCCGTGCACAGGTCTGTCGGACCGGCACCCCGTCCTCGGTGTCGTGGAGCGTTCGCACTGTCCCGACCGATACGGACCGGACAGCCCCGTCGGGGAGCGCGGTGGACCGTCGGGCCCGTCGACGTCCGGCCCGGACCTCCCCATAGCTTCTTGCCATGTTACGTGATAACAAGATACATGGACTCCGCGCTCGACGACGTCGCGTTCCTCGCGAACTCGGAGAACCGCGTGTCGGTCTTCGAGGCGCTCGTCGATACCCCCCGGAGCCGCGACGAGCTACTCGAGCGGGTCGACGCGTCGCGGGTGACGATCACGCGCGTCCTCAGGGAACTGGAGGACCGAAACTGGATCGAGGGAACGGGGCAGGAGTACGCGGTGACGCCGCTCGGCGAGTGGGTCTGCGACGAGTTCACCCGGCTGGTGGGGGTGATGGAGTCGGAAACCCGGTTGCGCGAACCGCTGCAGTGGTTCCCGTCCGACCTGCTGACGTTCGACGTCCAGTGTCTCCGGGACGCCGAACTCGTCCGGCTCGACAGGAGCGACGCGACCGCCGTCGTCAGGCGGATCGTCGAGTTCCACCGCTCCGGCGAGCGGATCCGGGGCGTCGCACGGGTGGCTGCCCCGGTATTCATCGAGAACCAGTGGGAACTGACCGTCGAGGGGGACACGCGACTCGAGATGGTACTCACGCCCGACGTCCTCGGGATGGTGCAGGACCACCCGCCTTCCGCCCAACAGCTCCGCGAGATGCTCGACGAGGAGAACGTCAGCCTGTTCGTCAACGACGACGTCCCGATCTCGGTCGGGATCGTCGACGGCACCGTGGGGATCAACCTCACCGACGAGCGGGGGGCGCTCAGAGGCGGCCTGGTGACGGACGACGGGACCGTCCGCGCCTGGGCGGTCGACCTCTTCGAGACCTGCCGCGAGAACGGGCGGCCGGTGGAGCCGGACGCGATCACGACGTGAGTAGCCAACGGCGAATCGACGCCCGCAGCCAACGGCGGCCACTACGCGATCAGGCGCAGCTGTGTCTCGCGAGGATCGACTCGTGCCCGCGGCTGAGCGGGGGAGACGGAGCGGCGTCGACCGTCGATGCGTTCGGAGCGAGAACGGCGTCGCCGTGTTCACGGGGTGAACAGTCTCGCGGGCTGCACTGTGTTCACCCCGTGCGACCATGTCCCGGGCCGCCTCACTCGACGACGGGACGATGTCGACGGGACGAGATTCCGATATCGACGTGGTCAGAGGGGTGTACGAGGCCGTCGGACGCGGTGACTTCGACGCTGTCGTCGCTGCGCTCGACGAGGACGTCGAGTGGATCGAACCCGAGGGCGGGCCCTCCGGTGGTACGTACCGCGGACCCGAGGCAGTAGTGAACAAGGTCTTTACCGAACTCGGTGACGAGTGGACGGAGTTCGCCGTCGAGGCGGACCGGTTCGTCGCCGTCGACGGGACCGTCGTGGCGCTGGTGACACGTCGCGGAAGCCACGCCGAGACGGGCGAGCGCGTCGAGGCACCGATCGCGGACGTGTGGGACCTCGAGGACGGGACGATGACGTGGTTCCAGCACTACGTGGGAAGCGTCCGCCACGCGCCATCCCGCGGGGGCCGGTGACCGCCGTCCACGATGTACCTTCCGACCGAACTGGTCGATCCGGTGACCGGCGAGCGGATCGTCTTCGACGAGGACGCATCCGGCGACCAGCGACTCGTCTGGGACGAACGGCGGCCGGCGAACAGCGAGCCGCTGCCGGAGCACTCCCACCCCGACACCGAAGAACGATTCGTCGTTCGGGAGGGGCTGCTGGTGGTTCGGATCGACGGGATCGACCACCGCGTCGAAGCCGGCGAGGAGTTCGTCGTCCCCCCGGGGACGCCACACTGCTCGTACACGGAAGCGGCCCCTGTCGACCTCCGGCGGACGGTGACACCCCCGGGTCGGTGGCGCGAGTTCCTGACGGAGCTGTGTGCCTGCTCGCACGCCGTCGGCGAGCGCTCGGGCGTCGACGGCCTGCTCCGGACGGTCCGCTTGCTCCGGGCGTACCCGGACGTGGTCGTTCCCGAGCGCCCGCCACGGGCCGTCCAGCGGATCCTCGTCCCGGTGCTCGCCGCGATCGCCAGGGCGACCGGTCGACGGGCCCGCTACCCGTACCCGAGTGACGACGCGGACGCGAGGGGCGGTCCGCACGCGGACAGGAAGTCGTGAACGAGTGTAGCCGGCCGGGCCGCGGCCGGTCGGACGGACCAGTCCTGCGCGAACCGGCCAGATCGGCGCGAACCGGCCACTCCCGATCGGACCTACCCCGCACCGACGCGGGAGCCACCTCCTGCAGCCCGGCCCCTGCTCCCGTCCGGGATCGTCGAGAGGGTCCCACCGTCAGTCGAGACGACGGCGTCCGGGAGCCGACCCGTCACGATCCGAAGCCCGTCTCGTAGGGATCGTCGTAGGAATTCAGCGGTTTCGCTCGTCCGATCGACGTCCCCGGACTGGTCGGACGCCGCCCCCTCGCCGCTGTCGACGGTCGACGTCTGGCACCTCGGCGGTGCGATCGCCGACGTCGACCCCGACGAGACCGCCTTCGCAGCCCGTCGGGCGCCCTTCCTCCTCGGTATCGAGGCGAACGGGGAGGACCCGGCGAACGACGAGGCCACGACTACGCCGTCGAATCCGAAGACAGCGGTGAGCCGGTACCGCTCCAGGGGGAGCGCGACCCGGGGGTCGACCCGTCTCCGAACGCCTCCCCGGATTCGTGGCCCCCGGGACGAACCGGAGATTCGACTGCACCCGTGTACGGAGCGTCGTGGACGGCACCGCCCGAGTTCGCGTACCGAAAGGGGGTGCAGAGCGAGAGACACGGGACCGAACTCTACAGCTACGAGGGGGAGACGTACACCTCCTCGAACCTCTATCCCGGGAAACTCCCGAGGGAGTTCGACACCAGAGCGGCAGCCGGAGCCGAGCTTGAGGCGTACGAACCGGGCGAACCCGTGACGGCGTACGTCCCGCCCGACGCCCCCGGGAACGCGTTCCTCCAGCGGGAGAGCAGCAACCAGCCGTTCCTCGTGATCGGGTTCGGCGCCCTGTTCGTCGTGGGTGCGATCCGTTCCGCGCTCGGGGACTGACAGTTCGGGCCGGTGCTGGTCGGTCCCGGCGACGGGTAGGCGGGTACCCGGTCTCGGCGTCGGGTACGGCGGGTTCTCGGTCCCGGCGACGGGTAGGCGGGTACCCGGTCCCGGCGACGGGTAGGCGGGTACCCGGTCCCGGCGTCGGGTACGGCGGGTTCTCGGTCCCGCTTCAGGGCGACGCCGGCATCAGAGCCGGACCGGGACGCCGCGCTCGTCGAGGTACTCCTTGACGTCGCGGACGGTGTACTCGTCGAAGTGGAAGATCGAGGCCGCCAGCGCGGCGTCGGCGCCCGCCTCGGTGAACACCTCGTAGGCGTCCTCGGGGCCGCCACAGCCCGAGGAGGCGATGACGGGCGTCGAGACGGCGTCGCAGACCGCCCGCGTCAGGGGGATGTCGTAGCCGTCTTTCGTCCCGTCGGCGTCGATCGAGTTGACGAACAGCTCGCCGGCGCCGCGCTCCTCGGCCTCGATGGCCCACTCGACGACGTCGACGTCCGTCCCCTCGCGGCCGCCCTTGACGGTACACTCGAACCAGCAGGACTCGCCGTCCACCTCGGCGTAGTACTCGCCGGCCTCGTCGTAGCGCCGGCGGGCGTCGACGCTGATCACGATACACTGGCTGCCGAACGCCCGCGCCCCCTCCTCGATCAGGGACGGGTTCTCGAGCGCGGCGGTGTTGATCGAGACCTTGTCGGCCCCGGCTCGCAGCGTCTCCTTGACGTCCTCGCGGGTGCGGATGCCGCCGCCGACCGTCAGCGGGATGAACACCTCGTCGGCGACCTGCCGGACCGTGTCGAGCATCGTCTCGCGCCCCTCCGCGGAGGCCGTGATGTCGAGGAAGACGAACTCGTCGGCGCCCGCCTCGTTGTAGCGCCGGGCCATCTCGACGGGGTCGCCGGTGTACTTCAGGTCCTCGAAGTTGACGCCCGTGTAGACGGCCGCGTTCCCGTCCTCGTCGACGTCGACGTCGATACAGGGAATGATCCGTTTCGTGAGCACTGTCGAACGTTCGCGACTGGTCGGTTTCACCGTTTCGTCCGCGACACCGGCCGGGGATCGACGGCGGGGACGACCGTCGTCGGTACGTCGCGGACCCGAGGGGGCTGGCGTACGAGGCCCTCCCGGGATCGGTCTCATCCCGGCCGACCCGGTCCCGTAGCGCCGCCGGTTCCCGCTGCCGGCTACTCCGAGAGCCCGTAGACCCGCGCCTCGTACGGCCGGGCGTCGAACGGCTCGATCCGGTCGACGGCGTCCGCGCCGGCGACGTCGTAGTTCGCCAGCAGCACCTCGCAGCCGGCCCCCCGGATCGACTCGGGCGGGTCGACCCGCGTCGGCGTCGTCGAGACGTTGAGCACGACGAGCGCGCGCTCCCGGGTCGTCCGCCCGAGGTCCCCGGGGGAGAGCGTCCGCGTGTAGACCCACAGGTCCTCGTGGTCGGGGACGAGGAGGTCGTAGGCGCCGTACAGCAGGACGTCGTGCTCGCGGCGCGTCCGGATCAGCCGGCGGTAGTAGTGGAAGACGGAGTCGGGGGCGGCCCGGGCCGCCTCGACGTTGATCTCGGCGTGGTTCGGGTTCACCGGGATCCACGGCTCGCCCTCGGTGAAGCCCGCGTTCTTCCCGTCGGTCCACTGCATCGGCGTGCGGGCGTTGTCGCGCGACCGGCGCCGGACCAGCTCCAGCACCTCCTCGTCGTCGTCGAACTCGCCGCGCGTTCGAGCCGCTTCGACGTTCTTCAGCGTGTCGACGTCCCGCACCTCGGTCATCGACTCGAACGGGTAGTTCGTCATCCCGATCTCCTCGCCCTGGTAGACGAACGGCGTCCCCCGGAGCGTATGCGTCAGCGTCGCCAGCAGCGTCGCCGACTCGACCCTGTAGACCTCGTCGTCGCCGAACCGCGACACCTGCCGGGGCTGGTCGTGGTTGTTGAGGTACAGCGAGTTCCAGCCCCGCTCGGCCAGCCCGTACTGCCAGTGGGAGATCGTCGCCTTCAGTTCGGGGAGCGTCCACTCGCCGTCCGACCACCGGCCGTCCGCCTCGTCGAAGTCGAGCCGCATGTGGTCGAAGTTGAACGCCATCGACATCCCGTCGCCCTCGGGCGCGAGGTACTCGCGCGCCTCCGCGACGGTGAGGTCGACCATCTCGCCGACGGTCATGGCGTCGGTTCCCGCCAGCACCTCGTCGTACATCGTCCCGAGGTAGTCGTGGATCCGTGGACCGTTGACGAACCGGTCGGCGCCGCGGACGATCGCTCCGGGGTCGTCCCCGTCCGGGAGCCCCTCGGGCTTCGAGAGGAGGTTGATCACGTCCATGCGGAAGCCGTCGATCCCCTGCTCGAGCCACCACCGCATCATCTCGAAGATCGCCTCGCGGACGGGCGGGTGTTCCCAGTTCAGGTCGGGCTGCTTCTCGTCGAAGAGGTGGAGGTACCACTCCCCCGACGGCTCGTGGTAGGTCCACGCCGGCCCGCCGAAAAATGACTCCCAGTCGTTCGGCGGGGCCTCGTCGACGTCGTCCGGGACCCCCGTGTACGCCCGGTCGCGGTGCTCCGCGGGGACGTCCGGGTCGTCGATCGGCCGCCCCTCGCGCCAGACGTACCAGTCCCGGTAGTCCGAGTCGGGGTCGAGCGACCGCTGGAACCAGTCGTGCTCGTCGGAGGTGTGGTTGACCACGAGGTCCATGATCAGGCGGATCCCCCGGTCGTGGAGGCCGTCGCGGAGCGCCTCCCAGTCGGCCATGGTCCCGAACTCGTCGTCGATCGCCCGGTAGTCGGCGATGTCGTAGCCGTTGTCGACGTTCGGCGACTCGTAGACCGGGTTGAGCCAGACGACGTCGACGCCCAGCTCCTCGAGGTAGTCCAGGTGCTCGATCACACCGGGGAGGTCCCCGACGCCGTCGCCGTCGGTGTCGTCGAAGCTCCGCGGGTAGATCTGGTAGCAGACCGCCTCCTTCCACCAGGCGCGGTCGACGGACCCGGGTTCCAGCCCGTCCGTGGCTCCGCTGGCGTCCACCTCGTCCATGCTCTCACGGGGACGGGGCCCGGGCTTGGACCCTTCGATCGTGGCGTTCGAGAGCGACCGTCCGTCACGACGTGCCGCGGCGGCGGTCGACAGCCGTCGGTGCTCGGGACCGGTTCGGCCCCCTCCGTCGCCGTCGTTTTCCCCGTCCACCCCGTCCACGCGGATAGCATGGACGAGGGCCGAGACGGCAGCGACGGGCGAGACGCGAACCGGGCGTCGACCGACCGGCGGCCGAACGGCGGCGTCCCGGAGGGGGCGGGGGCCGGGGACCCGGTTCCGGACGATCCGGTGCCCGGCGTCGCGGCGGCGGTCGAGGACCGCGACGAGGTGGTCGCCCGGGTGCGCGAGCACGCCGGCCGGGTCGCCCGCGAGCTGGCGCTCCTCGACGGCGGCGACTACGGCCGCGCGTCGTTCGAGACGGACCGCGGGACCTGGACGCTGAAGTACGAGGGCGGCGACGTCGACTACCTCCGGTTCGAGAGCGGGGGCGACGAGACGTACGTCGTCTCATCGAAGCGCCAACCCGAGCCGGCGGCCCTGGCGGCGGCCCTGGTCGACTACGGGGCGTTCGTGGCGGCGTTCGGCGAGCACGTCGCGTCGCTGGAGGGCGTGCTCGACGACGTCCGGGCGTCGTTCCCCGAGGTCGCCTCGACCGCGCCGATCGTCGAGGCCCGCGACCGGATCGTCGACCGGATCCGAACCGTCGCGGACGCCATGGCCGACCAGCTCAACCGCGTCGCGGAGACGAACTACGGGACCTTCGACGCCCGGGTCGACGGCCGACGGTGGGAGCTGAAGTGGGAGGACGGCCGGGCGTCGTACCTCCGCGTCGGGGGCTCGGGCGGCGTCTACCTGCTCTCGCAGTACGGTCCGCCCGGCCCGCGCGACCTCCGCGCGCACGTCGACGGCGTCCGGGGGTTCGTCGAGGCGTACAACGACCACGTCGCCGAACTCTCGGCGGAGCTCTCGGAGGTGACGCTCTGATCGGCGGCGACACGGCTGCGACCGTTCCCGGTCGCCGGCACGGCTCCGCCAACGGTCGCGACGCCGGCACCTCGTTCGACACGCCCCCGCTCCCGGAACCCCGCCGGTCACGGCGTCCACGAGGCCTCTCGTCGAACTGATCCGGGGGACGCCACCCGGTCACGGTGAGAGCCGGTTCCCTCTCACCGCCACCGAACGACGTTCGCGTCGTCTGCGGGCGTCGCGTCGACAATCGTCCCGTCGCCCGCCCATCCCGCCTCCATCGTCCCGTCGTCACACTGCGGGTGGGTGTGGTGGTAGAAGTCGACGTGACTCGCCCCGTCGACGGTGACGGGGTGGAAGCAGACCCGCCGGTACCGGTCGTTGTCGAGCAGGTTCACGAGGAGACCGTCGTCGTGTCTCGACACCGAATCGTACGGGCGCTCGCAGACCGGACAGGCGTCCGGTGCGTGGTCGGGGACCTCCATCACTCGCGATAGGGCGTTCACGACCGAAAACCCGTCGTCGAACCGCCCGAGCGACGCCCCGTGATCGGTCGCGGGGCCGCCTCGCCGAGGGAGGCGAGGGTCGTCGACCGCCGGGCCGACTACCGGTCCCGACCGATCGACCGGTCGCGAACGGGTGACGGGGACGTCCCGTGGGGCGGTTCGACGTGGCGGGGACACTCCGGCGCTGGACCGAGCCTCCGGGATCCGACCGAACGAGCAGGCGGCCTCACCGTCCGCTCCGTGGCGGTCGGGAGCCCGGGATGCGGTCGGACGGCGGCGTTTGCGGCCGGCCGGGTCGTCCGTGCCCCCGCGTCAGCGCTCGTCCTCGAGAACCTCCTCGGCGACCTGCGAGATCGTCGCGAACTCGGCGTCGCCGTAGGCGACGAACCGGACGTCGGAGAGCGACGAGGGCTCGAACGCCGCGATCTCCTCGGCGATGATGTGGGCCCCCTCGGCGAGGTCGAACCCGGCGACGCCGCAGCCGAGCGCCGGGATCACGAGCGACTCGCAGCCCCGTTCGTCGGCCGCCGCCAGGGCGTTGCGCGTCGCCGCCCGGATGCTCTCGGCGGTCGCCTTCCCGTCGCCGTAGTGGGGCATCGCCGCCGCGTGGATCACGTGGTCGGCGTCCAGGTCGTAGGCGTTCGTCACCGCGACCTCGCCGAGTTCGATGGGGCCCTTGTGGACCGCCGCGTCGTTCAGCGCCTCGCCGCCCCCGCGACGGAGGGCTCCGGCGACCCCCGACCCCATCTGGAGGCTCGTCCCCGCGGCGTTGACGAGCGCGTCGGCGGACTGTGCCGCGATGTCGCCCTGTACGACAGTGAACATCATGCGTGCGTCTGTGTCGCACTCCGAGTAAAGCGTTGGGTCGCTCACACTGGAGGCGCACGGGAAGGCCTGGTCACGAGCGGGGGCAGGCGCTCGGGTGACCACCCCGACCGATCGAATCCGGCGCGTGCGACCCCGGAACCGGCGAGCCGGCCAGGCGACGACGAACCGACCCGGCGAGCCGGCCAGGCGACGACGAACCGACCACGCTACGCCGGGACCGCGGTCCTCAGACCGCCCCGCCGTCCTCGACGGCCGGGTCGTGCCGCTCGTACCAGTCGAGGATCGTCTCGAGGCGGTGGATCGCCCGGTCCGGATCGGCGATGTCGTCGGTGCCGAACGCCGACCGGAGGTCGTAGATGCCGTGCTCGGGCGCAGCGGCCGCGAGCAGGTCGGTCTGGGTGACGAGGTAGCCCTGCGCGATCCCGCCGTACGAGGTGCCGCCGCGGTAGTTCGGCCGGAGGACGAGGTAGCCCCGGGAGGTGAAAACCGAGTGGTCGAACCGGAACTCCGGCTCGTCGTACGAGACGGGCCCGCCGTGGATCGCGACGACCAGGGGGTGTGGACCGTCGTCCGCGTCGACGTCCGGGGCGATCGTGTAACAGTCGCGGACCATCGTCGCGTCCGGCCGCTCCGTGCGACAGGAGGTGAACGCGATGCGGTCACCCCCGGGTCCCCAGGCGGGATCCGCAGCCCCCGGCAGTCGGGTCAACCTGTGGAGGGCGCCGGCACCCGGTGTCGCTCAGGCCGAGGCGAACGGGCCGAACTCGTCGACGGGCATCACGGAGTAGTCGACGCTCAGGGTGTCCTTGGTGGCCCGGATCTTCCCGACGAACGTGGAGATGGCCTCGAGACGGCCTTCGAGCACGAACAGCTCGACGCAGTTGTGGTTGCCGACGTGGCTGTGGAAGTTCGACGCGACGAGGGCCTCGTGCTCGTGGCGGAGCTGCATCATCCGCTCCTCGACGCTGGTCGTCTCGTAGTCGAAGATGACCGTGACGACGGCCATCAGGTCGCGGTCCTCGAGCTTCGTGTCCTCGAACTCGTCGAGCAGGTCGCGGGCCGCCTCGCGAACGACCTCACTGCGACCGGTGTAGCCGTGCTCCTCGGCGAACGTGTCGATCCGCTCGAGGAGCTCTTCGGGCATGGAGACACTCACGACGGTCATGTATTAACGCAGTCGTCGTTCGCTATTAGCTCTTAGCATTCCGGACCGGCGACGCGGGCCACAGGTCGACGGCCGACCCCCGGCAGGTCGTCCGATTCGGGGACGTAGCGCTCCCGCAACGCCCGTAAATACAGACGAGCTGATACTAGGTCGGTGAGAGTTGGATCCGGGCGGACGCCGCGGGTGGACGCGCCGTCGCCGGGCCGGGATTGCCACGGGGGTGGACGGGGGCCGGCGGTGGTGGAGGGGGGCCGGACGTGCCGCCGATCGCGGCGGGAACTCGCGACCGAACGTGGTTCCGTCCCGCCGACTTCCCCGTCCCCCACCTCACACGTCCCGTACGTCCCCCGTCCCCTCCCGTACGCGTCACGCGGACTCGTTCTGTGCGACACGTGACGGGTAGGGTGACCGTTCCTGGAACGGGGTGACACACTAACCGGCCGTGGTCGGCAGTCGCTTCCTCGAAACCGGCTGTGAACCGTCGGACCGTGTGGTCGGCCGGTCCGACAGACGTTACAGGAGTATTATACGACGCCGGTGGCCCGAATACGGGCAGCTCGAACGTCGAGGAAGCCACTCGTCGTGGCTGGGCGACAGCACTCTTCGTAAAGGATATATTATATATAGCTTAAGTTATATACTCGGCGGCACGTACGGTTGTCATGTACGACCTCACCGCGTTTCAGCGAGACATCCTGTACGTCGTCGGCGGGTTAGACAACCCGTACGGCCTCGCGATCAAGCGTGGGCTCGAGAGCTACTACGGGAAGGAGATCAACCACGGTCGCCTCTACCCGAACCTCGACACGCTCGTCGAGGCCGGGCTGCTCGACAAGAGCGCGCTCGACAAGCGCACCAACCTCTACACCCTGACCGACGGCGGGTACGAGAGCATCGCCGAACGTCGCGCCTGGGAGGACGCCAACGTCGGCGGCGTCGAGTTCGACGCCGCGACCGACCGGGTCCAGGGCGCGAACGCCTGACCGGCACTGACGACGCCCCCCGACGACGCCCGATCGACGACGGTGTCGTTCGTGTCGAAGGCCAGGTCGTCGAGCAGTCTTTTCGCACGTGGACGTCCGACGACCCCGGTATGGCGTTCGAGCCGGATCCTGCCTCGTCGGTGCACGCGACGTCGCACCCGCTGTCACCGACTGATCGGCCCCAGGAAACGTAGACCCTCCGGACCGGCTGGTCCGTCGGTGAACCGACGACCGGCGCCCGTCGGTCACGCATCGACGCCGACTGACCAGTAGCCGTCGATCAGTCCACCGCCCGCTCGCATCTCGTCGGCGAACGCCCGCTCGATCTCGACCGGACGACAGTTCGACGCCGAAGCACCGACCCGCCGCGGGGCGACGATCACCGGCCCGCTGCCAGGCGGGTTCCCGTCCGCTCCGGGAGGTCCGCGGCCTCGACGGCCGCCTGCACCCGGTCGACGTCGTACTCGACGCGCCGGAGTTCGACTGTCACCCCGTCGTCCACCACGTCGAGCACCGCGTACGCCGCCCTCGGATCCCCGTCGCGGGGCTGGCCCACGCTCCCGGGGTTGACGACGAGCGTGTCGTCGACTCGCTCCTCGTGCTGGACGTGTGTGTGCCCGAGCACGAGCACGTCGTGGTCGTCGAGGTACGGAGCCAGCGCGGGGAACTCTGCCGGGTAGACGTACCGGCCCGCGCGGCCGGGATCGGGGTGGCTGTGGACCAGCAGGAGTCGACCGTCGAGCAGGACCTCCCGATCGGGGAGGTCGTCGAGCCACCGGCGCTGGTCCGGCGAGAGCTCGGTCCGGGCGAGCTGCAACCCGGCGTAGGCCATCTCGTTGGCCCGGTAGCGACCGGGCGTCCCGACGTTCCGGTCGTGGTTGCCCTCGACGGTCGCCGCCGCGACCGCCCGAACCCTGTCGACGCAGTCGCCCGGCCAGGGGTTGTAGCCGACGACGTCGCCGGCACAGACGACCTCGTCGACGGGCGGCATGTCGTCGAGGACGGCCTCCAGTGCGACCAGGTTCGCGTGGACGTCCGAGAGGAGTCCCACTCGCATAGCGGTGTGCGGACAGGGAGACGCATATGGCTACCGCCGGCGTCGACAGCGAGCCGTCCGCGGCGCCGCCGCTCCCCGGTCGGAGACGAGTACGAGTCGGGGACGTCTCCCATGCTGGAGTGGGTATGGCAACGCACGGGAGGGTGGACCGTCCCCGTTCGCGGGAAGGCCAAGGTCTATTATATCTCTTTTGGTCGTTACCGCGTTCGTAATTCGGTCACGCACCCCCGATAGGGTCGGTTGTAACTGTGTACCGGTGATTCGACGACCGTTCCGTCGAACACCGGAAACGAATTACAACCGACCCTATGACGCCTCCCGCTCGTGCGGGTTGCGACCGATTCGGTCGTGCACCCGCGACGGCCGAGCGCGCACCCGGGACGACGCGGCGACGGGGCGAGGACGGGGACCCGCGACCGGGACCGGACCGTCGGCCCGGATCCGACGATCCGGGCGTCCGGTCGGTCGACGGTCGGCCACACCTCGACAACCCTTTCCCCCGACCGGCTCGAACCTGGGGGCATGAACGGAGCCTACCGACGGTCCTCGCCCGATCGTCTCGGACCTCGGGTCGGAAGCCGGGGGCGGCGAGGTGCCGTACCTCACCGTCGCGTCGGCCGGCGGTCCGCCTGCCCCGGGGGCCGGGCCCGGCGGTCGCGTCGGATCGGCGGTCGTCCGTCGGTTCGCGCGACCCCTGCGGGACGGTGGTCGGCGTGAACCGGCTCGATCCACGGGTCCGGCTGGTGTGGGTCGCGCGGTCCCTGTTGGGCGCCGGCGTTCTCGGGGTCGGGGCGGCCGTGGTCGCCCGCGTCTTCGACGCGCCGCTGTGGGCAGCGGCCGGGATCGCGACGGCGGTCGTCCTCCTCGCGGTCGTGCACGCCGTCCTCCGGTACCGGGTCTGGCGCTACGAGCTGCGCGAGGACGCGCTCTACCTCGAACGCGGCGTGCTCACGCAGGTCCGGACGGTGGTCCCCTTCGTCCGGATCCAGCACGTCGACTCCAGCCGGAGCCCCGTCGAGCGACTGGTCGGGCTGGGGAGCACGGTCGTCTACACGGCCGGCTCGCGGGGCGCCGACGTCACCATCCCCGGACTCACCCCGAGGGGGGCCGACCAACTCCGCGAACGGCTGAAGCAGCTCGCGATCGCCGCCGACTCGGAGGACGCCGTCTGAGGTGACAGCGATGAAGCTCTCGACCCTCTCGGTCCCGTACCGCGCCGTCCGGCGGGCCGTCCGGCTGGTCGTGCCGATCGCGTTCGCCGCGTTCTCCGGGATGACGGTGCTCCCCGCGGGCGTGGGTGCGATCGTGGCCGGGGTGATCGTCGGGAGCGTCTTCCTCCTGATCGGCGGCTGGGAACTGGCGTACTACCGCCGGTTCGACTACGAGCTGACGGGCGAGACGCTCGACATCCGGTCGGGCGTGGTCGCGCGCCGGAACCGCGAGATCCCGCTCCGGCGGGTCCAGAACGTCGACATCAGCCGGAACGTTCTCGAGCGACTGCTGGGGATCGCCGCCGTCAGTTTCGAGACCGCGGGCGGCGGCGAGACCGAGGCGACCCTCCGCTACGTCGACTTCGAGGAGGCCAAGCGCCTCCAGCGCGAGGTAGCCCGGCTGAAGCGCGGCGGGTCCCCGACCGACGTCGAGGAGGGAGCCGAGCCGTCGGGCGATCGGGCCGACGAACCGGAACCCGAGGAGCTGTTCGCCGTCACGAGCCGCGAACTCGCCCTGCTGGGGCTGCTCTCGTTCGACCTGCGCGTCCCGGGGCTCCTCGTCCTCGTGCTCACCGGCTCGGTCCCGGTCCTGTCGTCGTTCGTCCCCGACATCGGGCTCGACGGCCAGTCGCTGGGTGCGGTCCTGGCCAGCTGGGGCGCCCTCGTCGTCGGCGTCCTGCTGTTCTCGTGGGCCGCGGGGGCAACGGTGGCGGTGCTCAACTTCTACGGCTTCCGGCTGGACCGCGTGGGCGACGAACTCCAGTACGAGCGGGGGCTCCTCCGCCGGTACGACGGGTCGATCCCGCTGGAGAAGATCCAGACGCTGACGGTCGAGGACACGCCGCTCAAGCGCGCGGCCGGCTACGCGACGCTCCGGATCGAGACCGCCGGCTACGCTGCCGGCGGCGGCGGCGGGCGCGAGGAGGCCGCGACCGCAGTCCCGCTGGCCACCCGCGATCGGGTGTTCGCGCTCGCCAACGCGATCGAGCCGTTCGGCGAGCCGGCGTTCGAGCGGCCGCCGGGGCGCGCCCGGCAGCGCTACGCGTTCCGGTACCTGCTCGCCCTGGGTGGCGTGACGGCGGTGCTGTACGGGCTCGACCGGTGGCTCGCAGGGGCGCCCTCCGTCCCCGCGCCGATCGCGGGCCCCGTCGCGACGCTCGCGGCGGTGCCGTGGTACGCGCCCGTCGCGCTCGTCCCGGTCCTCGCGGCCGCGGCCCACCTCAAGTGGACACACCGGGGCTGGTGGCTGGGTCCCGATCACGCCGTCACGCGCAACGGGGTGTGGCGCCGGCAGCTGAAGGTGGTGCCGTACTACCGCGTGCAGACGGTGATCGACACGCGCACCGTCTTCCAGCGCCGCCGGCGGCTGGCGACCGTCACGATCGACACCGCCGGCTCCCTGTCGGTCCTCGGCTCGGACGCCGCGGCCGTCGACGTCGACGCCGGGACGGCCGACCGGGTGCGGTCCGAACTCTCCGACAGGCTCCGACGATCGGTGCTCGAGTACCGCGAGCGCCGGCGAGCCGAGCGTCTGCGTGCACTCGCGGTCGACGAAGGCCCGGCACAGGAGCACGGCGAACCACGGGCCCCCGACGCGGAGCCGGCCGACGACCGGTCGACCGAGTCGGACGGACGACGGGGCGCCGAGGACGACGGCGAACGCAGTGTCGACGCCGACGGCGAGGGGGCCCTCGATGCGGTCGACGAGGACGCGGATGACGCGGAAGACGACGGGAACGACGGGGACGACCGCGACGGCGAAGCCGCGACGGACGTCGCTGAGGACGGGGCTGCGGATCGGGGAGCCGGCGACGACGGAGTTGGGAGCGGGGAACGGAGCCGATCGCACACCGAGTGACGACGCGGGGCGGCCGCCGGACGGCCGGGAAACGTCCGTCGTCGGCCCGCCGCGTGAGGCAACCACTAAGATCCGCCGCCCGCCAGGGCCGCGTATGCAGCTCGAGGACTACTGGGGCGTCGGGCCGAAGACGAGCGAGCGGCTGGTCTCGGCCTACGGGCGCGAGGGGGCCATCGAGGCGATCGAGTCGGCCGACATCCGGGCGCTGACGGACGCGGGCGTGACCCGCGGGCGAGCGATCCGGGTGCTCAGGCGGGCCCAGAGCGACGAGGGGATGGCCTCGTTCGGCACACGCGACGCCCGCGAGGTGTACGACGCGCTGACGTCGCTGGCGGCCGACTACGCGCTGACGGCCCACGCGGCCGACCGGATCCGCGTGCTCACGCCGCTGCCCGACCGCCCGGAGCGGGAGGCCAGGCTCGACCGCGTGCTCGCCGCGCGGGACGCCTGGGCGGCACTCGACGACGACGCGCGCGAGGCCGTCGAGGCGGCGTTCGCGGCCTACGACGAGGCGGGCGGCAGCGAGCGGGCCGCCGTCCGGGCCGCGCTCGCGCTCCGGGAGGCCGGCCTCCGCGGGGAGACGTTCGAGGCGCTCGACGCGGTCGACCCGGACGCGCTCCGGGAGGCGGCCGACGCACTCGGGGCCGTCTCGGTCGAAGGCCGAGCCGGCGGGGCCGGGAGCGACGGGCCGACCGGCGCCCTCGGGACCGACACCGGGGAGGGAACGCTCTCGGTCGCCCGGGGTGCCGACGAGGAACTCGACCGGTTGCGCGATCGCCTCGCGGACGCTCGCGGGCTGGAGAACGCCGCGCTCGACGTGCTCGAGTCGCTCCGGGGCCCGGAGGTCCGGAGCCTCGAGGACTTCCGGGGGGCGTTCGTCGAGTACGTCGCCCGCGAGACCGAGCTGACGAGGGGCGAGGTCAGGGCCGCCATGGCCGACGACGCCCGCGACGAGGCCGACTTCGCGTCCACGTCGCTCCGGGCGCTCGTGTCGAACCTCGAGGCGGACGTCGAGGCCCGCGAGTCGACCGTCGCGGCCGAGTACCGCGAGGCGATCGAGCGCGCCCGCGAGGACGTCGACGCGGCGGTCGCGGCCGTCGACGACATCGCGTTCGACCTCTCGCTGGCGCGGTTCGCCGCGGCGTTCGACCTCCGGCGACCGGCGCTGCGCGGTCCCGACGAACCCCTGGTCGTCGCCGTCCGCGGGGCGCGCAACCTCTTCCTCGACGGCGACGTCCAGCCGATCGACTACGCGGTCGGCGACCACGACCCGGTGAGCGACGACCCGGACGCGTCGGCCGCCGACGGGGACAGTGCCGCGGCGAGCGACGGCTCGACTGCCGGCGCGTCGTCGCCGTCGGTCGGTCGGCCGGGCGACGAGCGCGTGGCGGTCCTGACCGGCGCGAACAGCGGCGGGAAGACGACGCTGCTGGAGACGCTCTGTCAGGTGACGGTGCTGGCGTCGATGGGGCTGCCCGTCCCGGCCGAGCGGGCGACCGTCGGTAGCTTCGAGACGGTCGTCTTCCACCGCCGGCACGCGTCGTTCAACGCCGGCGTGCTCGAGTCGACGCTGAAGTCGATCGTGCCGCCGCTGGCATCGGGCGGCAGGACGCTGATGCTCGTCGACGAGTTCGAGGCGATCACCGAGCCCGGCCGGGCGGCGGACCTCCTCAACGGACTGGTCGGACTCACGGTCGATCGCGACGCGCTGGGCGTCTACGTCACCCACCTCGCCGACGAGCTGTCCCCGTTGCCCGAGGCGGCGCGGACCGACGGGATCTTCGCCGAGGGGCTGACCGACGACCTGCAGCTCCGGGTCGACTACCAGCCCCGGTTCGGGACCGTCGGGCGGTCGACGCCGGAGTTCATCGTCTCGCGGCTCCTGGCTGACTCCCGGGACCGCGCCGAGCGCCAGGGGTTCGAGGCGCTCGCCGCGGCGATCGGCCAGGAGGCCGTCCAGCGGACGCTCTCGGACGCGCGGTTCGAGGCCGCCGAGAACTGAACCGCGGGCCCGTATCCGACGTCGACCCGGGGACGTTCGGGGCGGTGAACGTGGGCGACGAGGAACGTTCGGGACGGGTGCGCTACTCCCAGTCGGCGAGATCGACGAAGGCGGCGAGGTCCGCCGAGAGCCACTCGGTCGTCCGCTCGATGCACTGGCGCCGCCGGGGGTAGATCGTACACCTGTCGGCCCCGTCCTCGTAGCTCACCACCACGCTGTGGAGGTCGTAGGTCCGCCCGTCCGCGCTCCCTCCCGTCCCCTGATCCAGGGCTCCCCCGCCGGCGTCGACATCCGGATCCATCGTCGGTACGGAAACGACGCCTCGGTCACATAACCCCTGCTATGTCGACTCGATAGCCGTCCCGACGCCTCCTGATCGACTACATATATAGGTAATGTACGGCCGCGACGCGGCACGCCCTCGACTGCCACCTCCACGGGTGCCACACCTTTGAGGTGGCCCGGAACCGTACGCGGACCCGTGACCGACGAGGATCGGTTCAGGCTCGTCCCGATCGGAGAGTGGGACAGGCTGCGACGGGAGCTGGAGCGCTGGTGCGACGGCCGCGTCGAGGCCGACGGCGATCGGATAGACTGCCACGCCGGCAGCGCGCGGTTCCTCGTCCGCCGGGACGGCCACGTGGAGGCGGGGATGCCGCTGCACGAGCTCGCACGCGAGGACGTCGAAGCGATCGGCTTCGACCACGACGCCCGGGAGCTACTCCTCCGGGGGGAGGGGCTGCGGTACGTCTTCAGACACCCCTGATCTCGCCGGGCCCCGCGCTCCGTGCTCGCCGGTGGGTGCGCGCACTCCGGGAGTGCTGGCGACGACGGTCGTCGTTCCCGGAACCGCCGCCGATCACCGGCCCCGAGTCCTCCGCCGAGGCGACTTCTGCCGCGGCGGACGTTTATAAGTGTGCGCCACCGAACCGTGGTGGGTGATGGTCGACCCGACATCGGATCTCGGAGAGGACGTCGACGAGGAGACCGCGCCACGCTGTGACGAGTGTGGGACGCCCATCGTGCAGGACCCCGACCACCGCGTCGTCACCTGGATCGGTGACGAGGGGGTCGAACAGCGGAACTTCTGTAGCGACGACTGCCGGTCGGCCTGGCTCGACGCCAACGACGTCCCGGGCTGACGATCGACGGGCGACTCCAGGTTCTCGACGGGCGATTCCTGACGATCGACTGGATCCCGTCGAGCGACCGCTCCGGGAGCGATCCCCGAGCGAGTGCCCGGACGGTCCCGGGCGCTACCCGTCCCAGAACCGCTCGACGCCGAACGACAGCATGTCGGGCGAGACCGGGCCGAACTCCTCGCGCTCGTCGTCGGGGAGGTACGCCCGGACGCTGTCCCAGCCGTCGCGAGCGTACCTTCGGTCGACCAGCGCGCGGACGCCCCGCTCGTCGTCGCCACGGATGACCCGTCCGATCGTCTGGCGTGCCTTCCGGACCGCCGGGACGAGCAGCGCGGTCTCGAAGCCGTCGCCGAACGCGCGGTCGTACGCCTCACGGACGGCCTTCGTCCGCGGGCTCGACGTGTTCACGATCGGGACGCCGCAGACGACGGCCGCGGCGAGCCGGTCGCCGCGGTAGTCGACGCCCTCGGTCAGCGTTCCCCGGAGGCTCGTCACCAGCACCTTCCCCTCGCCGGCGAAGAAGTCGGCCTTCAGCGACTCGGTCTCGCCGTCGCTGCTCGACTCGTCCAGCAGGACCGGCTTGTCGAGCCGCGCGCTCAGCGCCTCGGCCATCCACTCGGCCTCGGCGTAGCTGGGCATCCCGACGAGCGCGTTGCCGGGCCCCGCCGCGATGGTCGCCGCCGCGTCGACGTGGACGCGCCGGGCCTCGGAGTCGGACCCCGGCGGCCCGCGGTTCTCGTAGGTGAACTTCGGCGCGTCGACCGCGAAGCTCGCGCGGTGCTCGGCGGGGAACGAGAGGCCGTACGTCCGCTCCTCGACGGGCCGGCCGTCGGCGGCGAGCCGG
>Ga0207797_1000767_pt1 | contig 24227 bp, 22 predicted proteins | sample PRCRCaboRojoPR_6_FD_187275 | JGI IMG/M metagenome (GOLD analysis project Ga0207797, IMG submission 187275) | Marine sediment microbial community from Cabo Rojo, Puerto Rico - PR CR 10% Liquid 1 (SPAdes) | ecosystem: Environmental > Aquatic > Marine > Coastal > Sediment | place: Cabo Rojo, Puerto...
CTGGGCTCCACGGCCTCCACGTTCACTCTCTCCGGATTCGGGAGCCGCACCCAGGCGTGATGGAGGAGGACAGCCGTGTCGGGCGTCACCACCTCGTCCACGGGGATCACCACCGGGGGCCGCTCCACGGCCAGGGCGATGAGCTCCCGGGCCGGACCCGCCAGGGTCACCCGAACCGACGTGGGTAGCGGTTCCCCCAGCATGGCCCATTCGGGGTCGTTCAGGGCCACCCTCACCGGGACGTCGTCGATGACCTGCCGGTTCTGGGACTCGAACCGGAGAACGGTCCAGAGGAGGACGGCCATGGCCAGGGCCGGGATCTTGAGCTGCCAGTTCCTGGAGATGATCCCCGGGATGAAGCGCACGATTCTCCTTCTACTCTTCCAGGAGGCGTTGAATGAGCTGGACGTTCTGGGGGGCGTCCCAGGCCGTGGCTCCGGCCACCTTCTTGTAGATGATGCCGTCCCGATCCACCACGAAGGACTCCGGGACTCCCGTGGTCTGGAAGGTGTCCTGGATCTCGCCTGTGGGGTCGTGGAGGATGGTGAAGGTGAATCCCTGGACCCGGGCGTACGCCTCCAGGTTGCCCCCGGCCCGGCCGAACTCGTCCGTCTCGCCGAAGGGGGCGTCGATGCTCACGGCCAGGATCTCGAAGTCCTCGTCGTCCACGGTCTCGTAGAGCCGCTGCAGGGAGGGCATCTCTTCCTGACAGGGAGGACACCAGGTGGCCCAGATGTTCAACAGAAGGACCTTCCCCTCGTAGTCCTCCAGGCTCCGGGGCTCCCCCTGGAGGTTCACCGCGGAGAAATCCGGAGCGGGCCGTCCGGGGACCACCGGACTCATCCGCTCCCGGTTCACCCAGGCCAGAAAGATGACGAGAGCCGCCGCGCCGGCGGCGGCCAGGTAGGGCATCCAGCTTCTCAGTCCGCGCATCTCGGGCACGATTCCCCTGAAGGATTCGACGGTTTGTTACGGTTCCGGGGGCCGAAAGTTCCTGTGCCTCACGCCGGGTAGGGGGGACCCGGTACGCTGCCTCAACCCCCTCTGCGCCCCACCACCAGACGCACGGCGCTGCCCTGCTGGATCTCGGCACTGGCCGGGGGCTCCTGCTCCACCACCAGCCCCTGATCCCGACCGAACCGGAACCGGGTCTCCACCTCCCCCACCTCCAGGCCCAGGGAATCCAGAAGGGCCCGGGCTTCTTCCTCGGGCATGCCCAGGAGAAGGGGCATCTCCAGCATGGGCGGTCCCGTGCTCACCGTGAGGCGAATCTCCTGGGGAAGGGTCGCCGGAGTCCCGGGCTCCGGATCCACCTCCACCACGCCCCCCCGAGGGATGTCCGACTCCACCGAGTCCACCACCACCCGGAATCCCGACGCCTCCAGGACCGTGGCCGCCCGGTCGCCCCGGAGCCGGAGAACGTCGGGGACCGGCCGCTCCTCGGGTCCCCGGCTCACCGCCACCCGGACGGTGTCCCCCACAAGGGAGAGCTGGTCCGGGAGGGGGCTCTGTCCCAGGACCTCACCGGGAAGGGCCGAAGGATGTCGGAGGGAGTCCACCGGCCCCAGGACCAGCTCCGCCCGGGACAGGCGTTCCCGGGCGTCCTCCAGGAGCTCCCCCCGGAGCTCCGGCACCGACGTGAGATCGCCGGGAGGCGGGGGAGCCGGGAAGAGGAGTCGGGTGGAGAAGAGATAGCCGCCGCCGAAGCCCACCAGGGCCAGGGCCAGGGCCCACCAGAGGATCCGGGGGCCGCCGAGACGGGCCAGGAGGGAGGCGAATCGGCCCTCCCCCGGTCCTCCGCCCCCTCGCCGCCCTCCCTTCCTCCGGCGCCGCTCCAGGGACTCCCCCAGCTTCATGATCCCCGCTCCAGGCGAGCGGCGAAGGCGCCGTCGAATCCGGTCTCTTGGGGAAGCACACGAAGTCTCTTCATCTCATCCAGATACCGGGCCGGTACTGCGCCGGTTTCCTTCAGGTGGAACTCGGGATGTCGGGCCAGGAATGTCCGGACCTGGCCTTCGTTCTCTTCCTCCTCCAGGGTGCAGGTGGCATACACCAGGTGACCGCCTGCCGGAACCAGGGGAGCCGCCCCTTCCAGAATCCGCTCCTGGAGGTCCACCAGCTCCCTCAGCGTCTCCGGTGTCAGCCGCCAGCGGGCATCCGGGTGCCGACGCAGGGTCCCCGTTCCGCTGCAGGGGACGTCCAGGAGCACCATGGGGCACTCCCCCAGGGGGGGCTCCTGGGCCCGAGCCGCCACGACCCACACCCTCCCGCCCACCCGCTCCACGTTCTCCCGGAGGACCCGGAGCCGGGGAAGCGACGGGTCGGCGGCGAGAACATAGGCACCCTGATGGGCCAGGGCGAGGGCCTTCCCCCCGGGAGCCGCGCACAGGTCCGCCACCCGGATCCCGGCTTGGGGATGGGCGTAGAGGGTGACCAGGGCGGCTCCCGGATCCTGAACGATCCCGGAAACCTCCTGGAGGAGGAGAGCAGGATCGGTGCCAGAACCCAGGAGAAGACAGGGAATGCCGTCTCCCAACAGACGTGCCTCCCACCCCATCTCCCGGAGACGGTCCCTGGCCTCACCCGGCTCCACGCCCAGGGGCCGGAAGTGGACGGGGGCGGGAGCGTTGTTGAGCTCCACCAGTCTCCGGACCTGGTCCGGGCTCCAACGGCCCAGCCAGCGCCGGAGAAGCCAGGGGGGGTGGGAGCCCCAGGTGGTCAGGTGCTCCAGGGGCGAGGTCTCGAAAGGAGGAAAGCGGTCCGGGTCACCCCCCTCCCGCTCCAGGCTCCGGAGGACCCCGTTGGCCAGGGGAGCCCCTCCCTTCCCCGCCAGGGAACGGACCTGCTGAACGGTCTGGGAGACGGCGGCGTAGGAAGGCACCCCGTCCATGTAGAGGAGCTGGTAGGCCCCCAGTCTCAGGAGGTCCAGGAGGAGGGGAGAGAGGCTGGACAGTCCCTTTCTCAGGTGGAGATCCAGGAGGTGGTCCAGCCGGCCCCGGAGCCGGATGGTGCCGTAGGCCGCCTCCTGGGCCCAGCGCCGCTCCCGGTCCGGCAGGTTGGAGACGGCGGCGTCCAGAGCCCGGTCCAGGCGCCGCCCCCGGGAGACGGCCCGGAGGATCTCGGCGGCGGCCCGTCGACCCCGGGTTACCCCTGGGCCACGATCCGCCTCCTGGTTCCGGGAGCCCCTTCCCACGGCCCTCCTACTCCAGCATTCCCCGGACGGGAGAGGAGGGGACGGCGATCTCCCGGGCCGGCATACGCCCGGAGAGGAAGGCCAGACGCCCCGCCTCCACGGCCTGGCGCATGGCCGTGGCCATGGACACCGGGTCCTCGGCGGCGGCGATGGCCGTGTTCATGAGAACCCCGTCCACGCCCTGCTCCATGGTCACGCAGGCATCCGATGCCGTGCCCACCCCGGCGTCCACGATGACCGGGACGGACAGGCGTCGCTTGATCTCCCGGATGTAATAGGGATTCACCACGCCCAGGCCGCTTCCGATGGGGCTGGCCAGGGGCATCACGGCCACGCACCCCACATCCTCCAGGCGGAGGGCGGTGATCAGGTCGTCTGTGGTGTAGGCCATGACCTTGAATCCCTCGTCCACCAGGGTCCGGGCCGCTTCGATGGTGGCGTGGGTGTCCGGCAGGAGGGTGGTCTCGTCTCCGATGATCTCCAGCTTCAGCCACTCGGAAAAGCCTGCAGCCCGGCCCAGGCGGGCATACCGGATGGCGTCCTCCGCCGTATAGCAGCCCGCCGTGTTGGGCAGGAGCAGGAACTCCTCCGGGTCGAGATGATACAGGATGCCTTCCTCCCTGGTACGATCCAGGTCGATCCGGCGCACGGCCACCGTCACCATCTCGGTGCCGGAAGCCCGAACCGCCTTCACCATGGTCTCGTTGTCCTCGTACTTCCCCGTCCCCACGATGAGGCGGGAGGTGAACTCTCGATCCGCGATCCTGAGGGGTCCGTCGATGGTCTCTGCGCTCATAGGTTCTCGTTCCTTCCCTCGCCGTTCCGCTTCCTCGTAACGATTGGTGGGCTCCGGGCCAGGAGGGCCCGAACCGGACCGGACCTGGCCTCAGCCGCCACCCACGAAGTGGACCAGCTCCAGCACGTCCTCGTCCTCCACCCGGGTCTGGGCGTACTCCGACCGATCCAGAATCTCCCGGTTCCGCTCCACCACCACGAGTTGGGGATTCAGCTCCAGGGACTCCAGGAGCTCGGTGACGGTGAGGCCCTCGGGCAGTGCCCGGGCCTTGCCGTTCAGCTGAACCGTGATCTCGCCGGTCTCGGTCCTGTCCGTCGTCATTGTGGATCTCGCCTTCTCCGTTTTCCCGCCGCTCACGCCGGTCTCGTTGCCGCTTCCTTCCGTCTTCCTTCCGTCTTCCTGCCGCCTGTGGCGGTTTTCCCGCCGTTCACCTTCGTCCTCCCACGCCTCACGCCGTGCCCTTCCCGCCGGATTCCCACCCGGATCCCAGTCTCTTCAAGTAAACCCTCGTGGCCTCCCGTGGGTCCGCCGCATCCCAGATGCCTCCCCGGACCGCCACACCGTGGGCCCCGGCCCGGAGGACCCGTTCCACCCGCTCCGGGGTGATGCCCCCGATGGCCAGGAGGGGAAGGGCTGTGAGGGCCCCGACCTCTCTCAGGAGACCGGGTCCCGCCCCGGGGCGTCCCGGGTGGGAGGCCGTGGGGTAGAGGGTCCCCACCACCAGGTAGTCCACCCCGTCGTCCCGGGCCCGGCGGGCCTCTGGGGCCCCGTGCACAGACGCTCCCAGGAGGGCTCCGGGGCCCAGGAGCCTTCGGGCCGAAGGCGGGGGAAGGGAGCGCTGCCCCAGGTGCACCCCGGGCAATCCCAGGGCTCGGACCACGTCCACCCGGTCGTTCACCAGGAGGAGGGATCCCCGGTACCGGGCCGGATCCCGGAGTTCCAGGGCCAGGGAATGGAGGAGACGCCCGGAGGATCTCGGCCCCCGCAGGTGAAGGGCCAGAGAGGTCCCGGCAAGGTCCAGGATCTCTCGGGCCACCAACGGAAAGGTGGGCCGGCCCAGGATCTCGTCATCGGTGATGAGATGAAGGCGGGGAATCACTCGAATCGGGAGCCGGGTTCCAGTGCATGGCCCTGGAGCCAGGCCCGGGTCGCCATACGTCGCTTCCCCGGGGGCTGCACCTCGTCGATCCTCACCGCTCCCTCACCGCAGGCCACCCAGAGCTCACCTTCGCCCACCCCGGGAAGCACCGTCCCCGGCTCCCGGCCGTGCCCCTGGTCCGGATCCGGCGTGGGAGAGAAGAGCTTTACCGGCTCCTGGTCCAGGAGAGTCCAGGCCCCGGGAACCCGGTCCAGGCCCCGGAGGTGCCAGCCGATCTCCCGGGCCGGGCGACTCCAGTCCACCCTGGCCATCTCCCGGTCCACCTTCGGGGCGTAGGTAGCCTCCTCCTGGTCCTGCTCCCGCTCCTCCAGGGCATGGGCGGCCATGAGGGCCAGGGCTTCCACCAGAGCCTCGGCCCCCACCTCTGAGAGACGGGTACCCAGCTCCGTAGCCGTCTCCCGGGGACCGATGGCTTCCGGGGTCTGGAGAAGGATGGGGCCGGCGTCCATGGCCTCCACCATGCGCATGATGGTCACGCCGGTGATCTCGTGGCCCCGGAGGATGGCCCAGTGGACCGGGGCCGCTCCCCGGAGCTTGGGCAGGAGGGAAGCGTGGACGTTCACCGATCCCCGGGGAGGGATCTCCAGGACCTGGGGAAGGAGAATGTGCCCGTAGGCCACCACCACCGAGAGCTCCGGTTCCAGGCGCCGGACCTCATCCATGAAGGCCTCCCCCCGGGGGCGCTCCGGAGTGAGAACGGGGTACCCCTCTTCCTGGGCCACCTCCTTCACCGGGGAAGGGGTGAGCTTTCGCCCTCTTCCGGCGGGACGGTCGGGCTGGGTGACCACTCCCACCACCTCGTGCCCTTCCTCCCCCAGGGCCCGGAGGCAGGGAAGGGCGAAGAGGGGCGTACCCCAGAAGAGGATCTTCAGGACGCCTCCCGATCCAGCTCGGCCCGGCTCTTCTTCCACTTCTTCATGAGGAGCTTTCGCTTGAAGGGACTCACCCGGTCCACGAAGAGGATGCCGTCCGTGTGGTCCACCTCGTGCTGAAGAGCCCGGGCCAGGAGTCCGGAAGCCTCAAGGCTCACCTCCCGGCCCTGTGGATCGTAGCCCTGGACGGTGACCGACTCCGGCCGCTCCACCACCTCCTCCAGGCCGGGGATGCTCAGGCATCCCTCCGGAGCCCGGTCCTTCTCCTTGCTGGACTCCAACACCCTGGCGTTGACCAGGGCCAGGGGGCCCACACCCTCCTCGTCGGCTTCACCCAGGTCCACCACCAGCACCCGTCGGGACACCCCGACCTGGGGGGCGGCCAGGCCGATGCCCTGGGCGTGGTACATGGTCTCCAGCATGTCTTCCACCAGCTCTTCCAGCTCTTCGTCGAAGGACTCCACGTCCTCCGTCGGCGTCCGGAGAACCGATTCCCCCATGAGCTTGATTTCTCGAATGGCCATGGGATGACCTCCTGGCAAAACTCCTGCTCCTGCGTCCCGAGTCCCGTCAGGACTCCCTGTCTCCTACCTCCATGACCTGGGCGATTCGACCCCGCTGGACCACCAGACGGGTGTCCTCCCCGGTCTTGATGGTGAGACGATCGTCCTTCACGTGCAGCACGGTGCCGATGATCCCCCCGTTCGTCACCACGTCGTCCCCTTTCTTCAGGTTCTCGATCATGGTGCGATGGCGTTGTTGTTCCTTCCGCTGGGGCCGGATGAGAAGGAAGTAGAAGATGGCGAAGATGGCCGCCATCTGCAGCACGAAGATGAGGGTGGCGTTGCCGCCCTCACGGGGGGCCGCCAGGACCGCGAGCATGACTGCGTTCACCGCCTACTCCAGGTAACCGGGACGAAGGAAAGGTCTCCAGGGACCCGAGAGCCCCCTGAACAAGGGCCTCAACCCGTGTAACCTAACACGAGAGAACCCGGGAAACAGGGGGCCACAGCCTACCCCTCTTCCCCCCGGGCGGCGTCGTAGCGGTCCAGCCAATCCCGGCTCCAGCCCGGGAACGTCCCGTCCCGGATCCGGTGCCGGGCAGCACGGGCCAGGTCCACGAGGAAGTGGAGGTTGTGGATGGAAACCAGGCGGTGCCCCAGCCATTCCCCCGTCACCGCCAGGTGCCGAAGGTAGGCCCGGTCGAAGTGGCGGCAGGTGTAGCAGTCACACCGGGAATCCAGGGGTGTCCGGTCCCGGGTGAAGCGGGCGTGCTTCAGGTTCACCTGGCCCTCCTCCAGGCTCCAGGCCGTGCCGTGCCGGGCATTCCGTGTGGGCGCCACGCAGTCGAAGAGATCGCATCCCCGGGTCACGGCCCGGAGAAGGTCGTCGGGATAGCCCACCCCCATGAGGTAGCGGGGGGCGTCGGAGGGGAGGAGGGGATCCAGGAGCTCCAGGGTGCGCCACATGTCCTCCTTGGCTTCCCCCACGCTGAGGCCACCGATGGCCAGTCCGGACCAGGGTCCCATGGCCAGGACGTCCCGGGCCTGCTGGCGCCGGAGATCGTCGAAGACGTTGCCCTGGAGGACGGGAAAGAGAGCCTGGGGCGGCCGGGCCTCTTCCTCCTGGAGCTGCCGGAACCGTTCCCGGCATCGCTCCAGCCAGCCCAGGGTCCGACGGTTCGCTTCCAGGACCTCCGCCCGGGACGCCCCTCCCGGGGGGCATTCGTCAAAGGCCATGACCACGTCGGCCCCCAGGGCGGCCTGGATGTCCATGACCCCTTCCGGGGTGAAGAAGTGGCGGGAGCCGTCGATGTGGCTCTGGAAGACCACGCCGTCGTCCCGGACCTGGTTGATCCGGGCCAGGGAGAAGACCTGGAACCCCCCGGAGTCCGTGAGGAGGGGCCCGTCCCAGCGCATGAAGGCGTGGAGTCCGCCCAGCTCCTCCACCACGTCCTCTCCCGGCCGCAGGAAGAGGTGGTAGGTGTTGGCCAGGATCATGGAGGCCCCCATCTGCCGTAGCTCGTGGGGGGTGACGGTCTTCACCGTCCCCTGGGTGCCCACAGGCATGAACGCCGGGGTGTCCACCGCTCCGTGGGGGGTGTGGAAGGTCCCGGCCCGGGCCCGACCCTCCCGGGCGTGGAGCTGGAAGGAGAAGGAGTCGGCCCTCACAGCACCACCATGGCGTCGCCGTAGGAGTAGAACCTGTAGTCTCCGGCCACCGCCGCCCGGTAGGCCTCCATGGTCCGCCGGTATCCGGCGAAGGCGGACACGAGCATGAGGAGAGTGGAGCGGGGCAGGTGGAAGTTCGTCACCAGGCGGTCCACCACCTTGAACCGGTAGGGAGGCCGGATGAAGAGGTCGGTCTCTCGGGAGCCCGGCCGGACCCTCCCGTCCCTCCCGGCGGCGCTCTCCAGGGTCCGAACCACCGTGGTCCCCACGGCCCACACCCGGCCTCCGGAGGCCCTGGCCCGGTTCACCGCCTCCGCGGCCTCGGGCCGCACCGTGAAGGTCTCGGCGTGCATGGTGTGCTCCGAGGGATCCTCCACCTCCACGGGGCGGAAGGTGTCCAGGCCCACGTGCAGGGCCAGGCGGGCCAGAGTCACCCCCCTGAGGGCCAGCTCGTCCAGGAGCTCGTCGGTGAAGTGCAGCCCGGCGGTGGGAGCCGCCACCGAGCCCGGGGTTCGGGCGTACACCGTCTGGTAGCGCTCCCGGTCCAGGGCCTCGTCTTCCCGGTCGATGTAGGGTGGCAGGGGCACTCGGCCGTACCGCTCCAGGGCCTCCTCACCGGAGAGCTCCGTGACCAGCCGGACCACCCGCCCCCCTCCGGCGGCGGAGTCCAGGATCTCCACCGACAGCTCCTCGGCCACCTCCAACACCCGGCCGGGCTTCAGCTTGGATCCCGGTCGCACCAGGGCCTCCCAGATGGTGTCACGGTGGTCCACGGTTTCCTTCTCGCCCCCAGCCCCCGTCTCCTTCCCCACCGGCCACCCCTCCTCCCCGGGCTCCAGGCGTCGGAGAAGGAAGATCTCCCCCGGGGCCCCGGTGGGTTTGCGGCCCAGGAGGCGCACCGGAAGCACCCGGCTCTCGTTCACCACCAGCACGTCCCCCGGCTGGAAGAAGCGGACCACGTCCAGGAAGCGCAGGTGGCGAAGACCTTCCCCCGCCTGTTCCCCCCCCTGTCCGGCGGAGCGATCCACCACCAGAAGCCGGCTCTCGTCCCTCCGGTCGGCGGGATAGCGGGCGATGCGACCGGAGGGCAGCTCGTACTCGTAGTCGGCCACCCGGCTCCCGTCGGGGATGCGATCCGTCATCCGTCCTCGGGGAAGAGGGAGGACTGGGGTCCGTCCCCCGGTCCGTCCTCCGGCCTGTTCCCCGGCGAGGGCCGGGTGTAGCCCAGGCGCCGGAAGGCCCGTGCCGTGGTCTCCCTGCCCCGGGGCGTACGCATGAGGAAGCCCTCCTGGATGAGGAAGGGCTCGTAGACCTCCTCCAGGGTGGAGGCGTCCTCTCCCAGGGCCACGGCCAGGGAGCTCAGGCCCACGGGTCCCCCCTCGAACTTCTCGATGATGGTCTTCAGGATTCGGGTGTCCATCTCGTCCAGCCCGTACTCGTCCACGTCCAGGAGCTCCAGGGCCGCCCGGGCCACCTCCACGTCGATGACCCCGTCGGCCCGGACCTGGGCGTAGTCCCTCACCCGACGGAGGAGCCTGTTCGCCACCCGGGGCGTGCCCCGGGCCCTCTGGGCCAGCTCCTCCGATCCCTCTTCCGTGGCCTTCACCCCCAGGATATCGGCGCTCCGTCGAACGATGAGCCCCAGGTGCCGGGGCGGGTAGAAGTTCAGGCGCTGCACGATGCCGAAGCGGGCCCGCATGGGGGCCGTGAGGAGCCCGAACCGGGTGGTGGCCCCCACCAACGTGAAGCGCTCGATCTTCATGGTCATGGTCTGGGCCTTGGGACCGTCGGAGAGACGGATCTCCACCTTGTAGTCCTCCATGGCCGGGTAGAGGAACTCCTCGATGATGGGCCGGAGGCGGTGGATCTCGTCGATGAAGAGGATGTCCCCTTCCCGTTGATTCGTCAGGATGCCCACCAGGTCCGCCGGCTTCTCCAGGACGGGCCCCGAGGTGGTCTTGAGATTCACCCCCATCTCCCGGGCCAGGAGGGCGGCCAGGGTCGTCTTCCCCAGGCCCGGGGGGCCGTGGAAGAGAAGGTGGTCCAGGGGCTCCCGCCGCTGCCGGGCCGCCTCGATGGCGATCCCCAGAGCTTCCTTCACTTTGTCCTGACCCACGAACTCCGCCAGACGCTGGGGACGGAGGGAAAGCTCCGTTTCCGTGTCCTCCTGGAGCTCTTCGGGCGTGGTGACCTCGTGGCGGCGGGTCATGGGACGTGCGTGGCCTCGGGAATCATGTCCTGGCCAGGGCCTTTCGGATGAGCTCTTCGGTAGAAAGATCGTTCTCCTCCCTGGACACGGACCGGACGAGCTCGTCCGCCGCGGTGAACGAGAAGCCCAGGGCCGTGAGAGCGGAGACGGCCTCCCCGACCTCCGGGGGCATGGCCTTCTCTTCTCCTTCCGAAACCAGGGCCAGGTCCTGGACCTTCTCGGACAGATCCAGGGCGATGCGCTCCGCCCTCTTCTTCCCCACCCCGCTCACCTGGGTGAGGGCCCCCAGGTCCTTCTCGGCCAGGGCCCGGGCCAGGCGCCCGGCGGAGAAGGTGGAGAGCATGGCCAGGGCCAGCTGGGCTCCCACGCCGGAGGCGGTGAGAAGGCGCTTGAAGAGCGTCCGCTCCGTGGCCTCCAGGAAGCCGTAGAGGGCCGTGGCGTCTTCACGGACCACGTGGCAGGTGCGGAGCTCGACGGCCTCCCCTGTCCCGGGGAGGCGCTGCATGACGGAAGAGGGAATGTACACCTCGTACACCACGCCACCCGACGTCTCCACCTCCACGGTGTCCAGGTCCCTGGAAACGAGGATTCCCTTCAGGCGACTGATCAACGAACGCGGTCCCGGTCTCGAGGGTGTGCGCCGGATCCGGGACCTGGAGCCGCCCCGGACCTTTGGGATCTCTTCGGAGAGGACAAGGTAAAGGGTTCCCGAGGTCCGGATCAATCCGGAGCCGACGAAGGCCTATGCTCCTTCCTCTCCCTGCCTCAGAACCTCCCGGGCCGCTCGCCTTCCGGAGTGCAGGGCCCCCTGGAGGGAAGCCGTCTCCCGGTGGTCTCCGCAGACGAAGAGCCCGTCCTGGACCCGGACGCTCCGCTCCGGAGGATCCAGGACCCCGGGGGCCTGGCCCGGCTGGGCGTGGGGGATCCTGTACGTCCTGAGGTGGCGCCATTCCTCCACCTCCTTTCCGAACCAGCCTTCCAGTTGAGTTCGGACCTCCTGTTCCAGATCCTCGTCTCCCACCACGGGGGACCCCAGACAGGTCACGGAGATGAGCTCCTGCCCCTCCGGTGCATAGGCGGGGCTCACCCGACTCATGACGGCCAGGTTGTTCACCGGGCCCGTGCCCTCTCCGTTCAGCACCAGGATGGGGTCGTCCAACGGTGACGTGGAGGATGCGAAGTACAGACAGGTGACGGCCTTGGAGGCCGGGGCCGGAACACCCTCCAGGAAGCGGGCTGCTTCCGGACCCTCCACGGCCACCACCACGGCCTCGGCAGCCATCTCCTCTCCATCGTCCAGGCGCACCTTTCCCGGCGCCACCCGCTCCACCCGGGTCTCCAGGCGCACGCTGCCCTCCGGTAGCCGCCGGGCCAGTTGAGCCGGGATCCGGCCCATCCCCTTCCCGGGGACGGACGTGTCCCCCTCCGAGAACATCCGGAAGAGGTAGCGGAAGATCCGGGCCGAATCCGAGAGAGTCCGGTCCAGCAAGATGCCCCCGAAGAAGGGGCGGAAGAATGCGTCGATCATCCCCGAGGTGAACCCCTTGGCCTCCAGGTCCTGCAGGGCCGTCACATCCGGGCCCACCAGGACATCCCGGGCCCGGCCCGCCCGAACCTCCTCCCGCAGCCCTGTCACCCGGAGCTTGTCCGGGAGGGTTCCCACCGGGGCCCGGAGGGTGGCAACGGCGTCCCGGGGCCGGCGAAAGGGATCCACGAAACGGGCGAACTCCTCGCCGGTCCAGATGTCCGCACCAGGGAAGAAGGGCCGGAGGTCCAGGTCGTCGTAGTCCAGGATCCTCCGGCACTCGGGGTAGGCCTCCAGGAGGACCTGAAATCCCCGGTCCAGGAGGAACCCCTCCTGTTCATCGGTGCGGACCCGTCCCCCGACACCGTCGGAGGCTTCCAGGAGCAGGGGACGGACGCCTTGGCTGTGGAGCTCCAGGGCACAGCCCAAACCGGCCAGGCCGGCGCCCACGATGAGAACGTCAGGTCGGGACATGGGAGGGGCTTACAAGGAGGTGGAAGGGGCGTGGGCCACCAGGCAGTGGCAGAGAGCCGCGGCGGTTCCGTCGGCGGCGTCCGCCGGCGCCGGAGGGTCCTTCAAGCGGAGATGCCGCTGAACCATGTAGGCCACCTGCTCCTTGGTGGCGGATCCGGTCCCCACCACCGCGTTCTTGATCTCCCGGGGGGAGTATTCGGCGATGATCCGGTCCTGGAGGGCCGCCGCCAGGAGGATGGCCCCTCGGGCATGCCCCAGGGTGAGAGCGCTCTTCACGTTCTTGCCCTGGAACACGTCCTCCACGGCCACGGCTCCAGGATCGAATCGGTCCAGGATCTCCTGGATGCCCTGGAAGATCTCCCGGATCCGGGCTGGAAGGGTCTCCTGGGGCGAGGTCCGGATCACACCGCACTCCAGGAGGGAGAAGGCGCCGTCGGGCCTCGCTGCCACGACACCATACCCGGTGGCCGCGGTTCCCGGGTCGATGCCCAGAACCACCCACCCGGAAACCCCGTCCTCCTGGGATCCGCTCCCCACCCTGCTCTCCTATCCGGCGTGGGCCAGTACGGCTTCGTCGATATCGGCGTTGGAATGGACCTTCTGAACGTCGTCGTGCTCCTCCAGCTCGTCCAGGATCTTCAGGAGCTTCTCCGCGTCCTTCCCCTCCACCGAGACCTCGTTCTTGGCGATGAAGGTGAGCTCCGCCTGGGAGAACTCCACCCCTGCCGCCTTCATCCCATCCTGGACGTCGTGAAAGCTCGCCGTGTCGGTGGTGACGATGAACTCGTCTTCTTCCCGCTCCACGTCTTCGGCTCCGGCCTCGATGGCTGCTTCGAACACGGCATCTTCGTGGTAGCGGTCCGCGTTCACATAGAGCTGACCCTTCCGGTCGAACTGCCACGCCACCGAGCCGGTGGTGCCCAGGTTTCCGCCGTGACGGTCCAGGATGTACCGCATATCCGCCACCGTCCGCTTGGCGTTGTCCGTCACGGTCTCGATGTAGAGAGCCACGCCACCGGGACCGTAGCACTCGTAGCTCACCTCTTCGTAGTTGACGCCCTCCAGCTCACCGGTCCCCCGCTTCACCGCCCGTTCGATGTTCTCCGCGGGCATGTTGGCGTTCTTCGCCGTGTCGATGGCCAGACGGAGGCGGGGATTGAAGTCCGCCTCGCCACCGCCCTGCCGGGCGGCCACGGTGATCTCCCGGATGAGCTTGGTGAACATCTGTCCCCGACGGGCGTCGGTGACGGCCTTCTTCCGCTTGATCTGGGCCCACTTGCTGTGTCCAGCCACAAGATCCTCCAATCCTCTGCCGTGGCTTCCGGCTCCTGCCGGACGACTCCACCTCCATGCGGGAAACGACCCATCCCGGCGCCAGGCGCTCCTCCACCCGGTTCATGTGGGGGAAATGGGGGCCCCGGAACCCGGGCGGCCCGCCAGTGGGCAATATACCGGAAACCGCCACCGGGAGGGAACCCGGTGGCGGCGGGAAAAGGAGAAGGGAGGAGAGGAGCTCCGAAGCGGATTTCCCCTTTTCGATGAGCTTCTCAGTCTTCCTTCTCTTCTTTGGCCTGAGCGATGATCTTCTGGGCCTCCAATTCCGGGACGGGCTCGTAGCTCACCATCTTCCGGGTGTGGTGGGCCCGTCCCTGGGTCATGGAGCGGAGAGCTGCGGCATACTTGTAGAGCTCCGCTTCCGGGACCCGGGCCTTGATGGTCGTCCGGCCCCCTTCCGAATCCATGCCCATGACCTTCCCTCTCCGGGAGGTGATGTCCCCCGTCACGTCCCCCATGAACTCGTCCGGTGTCGTCACCGAGACCTCCATGATGGGCTCCAGGAGGGTGGGCCGGGCTTCCCTGGCCACCTTCTGGAACGCCTGGGACCCGGCCACCTTGAAGGCCACGTCCGAGGAATCCACGCTGTGGTAGGATCCGTCGTACACCTCGGCTGAGAAGTCCACCAGGGGGAAGCCGGCCAGGATGCCCTTGGCCGCCGACTCCTGGATTCCCTTGTCCACGGAAGGGATGTACTTGTTGGGAATCACCCCGCCCTTGATGGAGTCGATGAACTCGTACCCGCTTCCCCGGGGCAGGGGCCTGAGTCGGATGTGGCAGTCTCCGAACTGGCCACGACCCCCGGTCTGCTTCTTGAACCGGCCCTGGCCTTCCGCTCCCCGGGTGATGGTCTCCCGGTAGGCGATCTTCGGGGCCTCCGTCGCGATGCTCACTCCGTACTTCCTCTTCATCCGCTCGAACTGGACGTTGAGGTGCAGCTCTCCCATGCCTCGGCAGATGGTCTGGCCCAGCTCGGCGTTGTACTCCGCCTTGAAGGTGGGATCCTCTTCCTGGAGCTTGCCCAGGACCTCCCCCAGCTTGTCCTCGTCGGAGCGGCTCTCTCCCCGGATGGCCACCGAGATGTCGGGTTTGGGGAACTCCACGCCCTTCACGGTCAGGGGCCGGTCCGAGGCCGAGAGAGTGTCGTTGGTGTGGGTGTCCTTGAGCTTGGCCACCACACCTATGTCCCCGGCGTTCAGGCGTTCCACCTCCGGTCGCTCCTTCCCCAGGGAGATGCTCAGGTGGTTGAGCTTCTCCGAGACGCCACGGGCGGCGTTTTTCAGCTCCATCCCGTTCGCCACGTTCCCGCTCAGAACCTTGAAGAAGGAGAGCTCGCCCACATGGGGCTCCGTGGTGGTCTTGAAGACCAGGGCCGCCGTGGGTCCGTCGTCCTCCGCTACCAGGGTCACCTCCTGGTCCAATCCCTCCCGAGAGGCCTTCTCTCCGCCCATCTCTCCCGGATGGGGAAAGAGCTCCACGATCTTCTGGATCAGGGCCCGCATCCCGTAGCTGCTCCTGGCGGACCCGCAGAAGAGAGGAACCACCTCTCCCATGGCCATCCCCCGGGCCATGGCCTCGATGGCCTCCTCCCGGGTGATGGTCTCTCCTTCCAGGTACCGCTCCAGGAGGCTCTCGTCGGTGGTGGCCAGGGTCTCCTGCAGCTCCACCGCCCATTCCTGGAACTTGTCCTGCAGGTCCTCGGGAACCTCTCCCTCCTCGTACTCCCCCGTGAGGGTGCCGGCCTTGAAGATGTGAGCCTTCTGGCTGAAGAGATTGATGATTCCCCGGAAGTCCTCCCCGGCGCCGATGGGGATCTCCACAGGAAGGACGTTGGGAGCCACCCGCTCCTTGATCTCCTGATAAACGGCGTCGAAGTCCGCGTGCTCCTTGTCCATCATGGAGACGAAGATCATCCGGGGAATCCCCCGGTCCTCGGCGTACTTCCACACGACCTCGGTCCCCACCTCCACCCCGGAGGTGGCGCTGACCACCACCAGGGCCCCGTCGGCCACCCGGGCGGCGGCCATGGCGTCGCCGGTGAAGTCCAGGTATCCCGGAGTGTCCAGGAGGTTGACCTTGGTGTCCATGTACTCCGCGAAGGCGGGAGTGGTCTGCATGGAGATCCCATGCTCCAGCTCCTCGGGAGTGGTCATGGTCAGAGCGTGTCCCTCCTCCACGCTCCCCTTGCGCCGGGAGGTCCCGGCGGTGAAGCAGAGGGCATCCACCAGGGTGGTCTTGCCCGAGCCTCCGTGGCCCAGCACCGCCACGTTGCGGATGTTCTCAGTGGAATATTCTCTACCCGACGCCGCCATACTGCCTCCTGAGCGGGATCACAATTCGGTAACTGAAAGTGGACCGGGATTCTAGAGATGCCCGGGGAAGGGGTCAAGGCAGAGCCTCCCCTCCCCGGCCATCTCCTTCTGACGGTGGGTGCCGGACCTCTGCGCCAGGCCCCAACACTGGGCGTGGGCACCGGACCTCCATGGCAGGCTTCAGCGCCAAACCCCTGCGCCAGGCTTCAGCGCCGGGCGTCGGCCTCCGCCTCCGTGGGCACGAACTCCCCGGTGGTGAGCTCCAGGACGATCCGGTCCGCCTCGTAGATGTCGTCCAGGGCCTCCACGATTCCCCGGCCGTCCACGGCCACGGCCCGGTTCCGCTCCGGGAGGTAGATGTAGTCGCCGGGCAAGCTCTCGATGTTTCCGTCGAAGATGAGGCCCACCACCTCCAGGTCCCGGTTGATCACCGGAGAGCCGGAGTTGCCGCCGATGATGTCCGCCGTGGACACGAAGTTCAGGGGCGTGGACAGCTCGAAATCCTCCGGGGGGGATAGCCAGCGCTGGGGCAGGTCCCAGTCGCTTCCCGGTCCGTAGGAGTAGTAGTGGTCATAGAGCCCGTAGAAGGTGGTATAGACCGGAGCCACCGTGCCGTTGTACTCGTAGTCCCGGACCACGCCGTCGGCGATGCGGAGGGAGAAGGTGGCGTCCGGGGGCACGTCGGTGCCGTAGACCTCGAAGTGGGCCCGACCCAGGGTGCTGGCGATCTCCGCCTCCTCGGCCATGGTGGCCTGCTGCACCTGCTGGGCGGCAGCCAGCCTGGGAATCATGGCCCGGGCCGCCTGGACTGCCGGGTCGGACATGGTGAGGGTCCCGTCGGCCAGGGCCCGAGCCGTGGAGGCGGAATCGGCCAGGACCGACTCACTCATGATGACCGCGGCAGCCCCCTCCGGCGTCCTCCCCTGGAGGACCTCCTCCACGAAGGGCGCGTCCTCACCGAAGTTCCGGACGAAGTCCCGGAACCTCTCCACCATCTGACCCTCGTTCAGCTCCCGGGGCTGGGACGGCACCCCCCGGAGGGCCTCCTCCAGGCCCTGGGTCGCCTGGGCAGGAGCGCCTTGCTCCCTGGCCGACAGATACTGGAAGGCCAGGAGGGCCCGACCCAGGGTGGCGGAGCCCAGGGTCTCGTGACCCACGGCCAGGAAGGAGGCAAGCTCCGCCGCCCGCTCCCGCTTCCGAGCCTGGATCCGGGCCATCCGGTCGATGAGGTCACCGTAGTCGGCCCTTAGGTCCGGATCGGCTTCGATGGCTTCCTGGAAGGACCGCTCGTGGTCCCTGCGCTTGGCCATGATCACCGGATCGTGGAGGCCTTTCACCACTCCGGTCTGGCTCTTCAGGTAGTTCAGGAAGCCGAAGAGGGTATTGCGGAGGTCCATCTCCCGGGCCAGCTCCGGGTGGCTCTCTGCGAACTCCTGGAGAACCTCCGTCCGGGTCCGGAGCAGATCCAGGGTCGCCTGGTCCTCCACGTCCCGACGATACTCGAGTTGGGCCACCGTGTGGAGCCGGGTGGTGCTGCCGGGATTGCCGATGACGAACACCAGATCCCCTTCCTCCACCCCCTCCTCGTCCATGGGGAAGAAGTTCTCCGTCTCCAACGGCTCCCCGTCGTCCCCGTAGACCCGGTAGAAGGTCACGTCCAGGTCGTAGCGGGGATAGGTGAAGTTGTCCCAGTCCCCGCCGAAGTAGGCTACCTGCAGCTCCGGGGACATGACCAGGCGAAGATCCGTGTACCGGCGGAAGATGTAGACGGAATAGCGGCCGCCGGCGTAGAGCTCCACCATCTCCACGTTGTACCCGCCGTCCTCGCCGCCGAACTCCTCGGTGATCTCGGTCACGATCTCATCCGTCACCGAGGAGCGTGCTTCGGCCCGGGCCTCCGTGCCGGTGACGCCTTCCAGGGCGGCGTAGACCCGGTCGGTGACGTCCCGGATCTCCACGAGCTGGTCCGCCCAGGAGTCCTCGATGGGCCGCTCCTCCTCCAGGGTGGCGGCGTAGAACCCATCGGCCACCAGGTCCTCGTCCTCACGGCTGACCTGCTGGATGCTCCCCCGGGCGCAGTGGTGGTTCGTCATCACCAGGCCATTGGGAGAGACGAAAGAAGCCGTGCAGCCGGGAATCCGCAGGGCGCCCAGGTGGGCCCTTTCGAACCAGGTCTCGTCGGCCTGGAAGCCGTAGGTCTCCTCCAGGTACTCCAGAGGAGGATACTCGAAGGTCCACATCTTCCCGTTGTCGAAGACCCCCGCCCGGACCGTGTCCAGGGCCGGATCCACCGGCGGCGGAGGCGTCTCTCGAGCTTCCGGAGCCGCCGGAGCCTCGGCCTCGGTGGGAGACGCCGGCTGGGGAGGGGCGGGGCCGGCCTCGGGCCCCGACGAGCCTGCGCAGGACGAGAGGAAGAGCAGCAGGAAGCTCCCCAGGGCGGAGAGCCCGGAGAGACGCAGAAGCGGAGCGGTCACTCGCATGAATCCGAATCCCTTTGAAGTCGGTTGGCTGGGAAGACCCCCAGGGTCCTCCGGCTGAGAAGCGTCGCCGGGAATAAGGTCTCTCCCCGGCAGGGGCCCAGCAAGGGGCGGGTGCCCCCACTTCTCCCTCAGCTTTACTGGCAGTTTTCCTGGTCTGCTGGGGGCCCTTCAGTTCGAGCGGGACTTCCGGGAGACCTCATCCAGGATCTTCCGCTCCTTCTCGGTGAGGGAGGACATACCCCGGGCGGAGATCTTGTCCAGGATCCGGTCCACCTCGTCCAGCAGAGCCTCGTCCTGGGAGCTCCAGCCCGGGGAATCCACCGCCCCGGAGTCGGGCTCCTGCTCCCCGTCGTCCTGGGGAACGATGGCCAGTCGGCGGATCCGGGTTCCCCGGCTCTTCTTCTTTCCGGAGCCGGGACCCTTGACCCCGGACTTTGCCTTCCTCGGTTTGCCACGCCACCAGTCGCTCTTGAGATACAGGAACCCGGCAGCCAGACCGCCCAGGTGGGCGAAGTGGGCGATGCCCCCGCCGGCGCCGCCAAAGGCGCTGAGGACGCTCACCACGAAGAGGAAGGCCACCAGCCACTTGGCCTTCACCGGGAAGATGCCCCAGATGTAGATGGGGGCGTCGGGCCAGTTCATGGCGAAGGCCAGCATGAGCCCGTAGACGGCGGCGGAAGCCCCCACGATGGAGTAGGAGGCGAAGAGGAAGCTGAGGGCCACGCCCCCGAAGCCGCAGATGAAGTAGAACTTGATGAACTCCCGGGATCCCCAGCGGGACTCCAGGGGCGGCCCGAAGAAGAACAGGACCAGCATGTTCACGAAGAGGTGCCAGAAGTCCCCGTGGAGGAACATGTAGGTCACGACCCCCCACGGTTGGGTCAGGATGTCCGACGGGGAGAAGGCAAACCACCGGAAGACGAGGCTCTGCCCCAAAGCCAGGGTGAGGAGGAAAACCACCCCATTGGCGATGAGGAGGCGTTTCACCCAGGGGGTGATACGAAATCCGAAGGGTGCCTGGTAGCTGACCTGCCGCATGCCTCTCGAAACGCTGATCGATGGGTGCGAGACCGTGGAAGCGGGCCCTCCCCCTTCCTGGGAGGGGGTACCCGTCAAACCCCCGGATCAAGCCGGGAGTTCCGAAAGGGGAAGCCCGGGTTCCATCCCCGATCCATGGCTGCAAGGTACGAGCCAGCTCCGGGGAGAATCACGATTCCCGCGCCCTCCCCATCTCCGCCACCCGCCGGCAGAACTCCGGAAAGGAGATGCCGGCGGCCCGGGCCGCCTGAGGAACCAGGCTGTTTCCCGTCATTCCCGGCAGAGCGTTCGCCTCCAGACACCACGGGGTCCCCTCCCCGTCCAGGATGAAGTCCACCCGTGAGAAGTCCCGGAGGAGGAGGGTGTCGTGGACCCGGAGGGCCGCTTTCTGGGCCAGGCTTGCCGCCTCCCGGGAAAGATCCGCCGGGAAGATCTCCCGGGCCATGCCCGGCCGGTACTTGCACTCGTAGTCGAAGATCTCGTGTTCCGGGATGATCTCCCCCACAGGGAGGGTCTCCCTTCCCAGGATCCCCACGGTGATCTCCCGGCCCCGGACGTAGGTCTCGAAGAGGATCCGCTCCTCGTACTCCAGCGCCAGGTCCATCCCCCGCTCCACCTCCTGGCGGTCGTGGGCCAGGGTCAGACCCAGAGTCGAGCCCCCGGAAGGCGGCTTCACGATGAGGGGAAGGCCCAGGGTTTCCACGATCCCCGGCAGGCGGGCCTTTCCCTCTTCCCTGCCCTTCACGGTGATCCAGCGGGGGGTGAGAATGCCTCCCTCCCGCAGGAGACGTTTCGTAAGATCCTTGTCCATGGAGAGGGTGCAGCCCACCCGGTCGCTTCCGGAGAAGGGGATCCCGGCCAGCTCCAGGAGCGTCTGGATGGTGCCGTCCTCTCCTCCACGGCCGTGGAGGGCGGGGAACACCACGTCCACACCGTCCAGCCCCGTCCGCCCGATGAGGGAGGTCATGTCTCCGGTCCGCAGCAGGTCTTCGGCCCGGGAGGGTGGCGGAGGAGGTCCCACCCCCGAATCCAGGAGGGCCGCCTCCTGGTCCGGGTCCAGCAGCCCGTGGGATGTGTCCACGCTCAGGACCTGGTGCCCCGCCTCCCGAAGGGCCTGGGCCACCTGGACCCCGGACTGGAGGGAGACCTCCCTCTCCTCGGAGATCCCCCCCATGAGGACGGCGATTCTCATGGTTCTCTCCCCCCTGGTTCGGATCCTCTCACCGGGTGACTCCTCTCTCCGGCCGACCTCCCATGTCCGGGTGGCCTTCCACTCTCCGGGGGGCCTTCCACTCTCCGGGGGGCTTCCACTCTCCGGGTCGCCTTCCACTGTCCGGGTGACCTTTCACTGTCCGGGTGACCTTTCACCGTCCCGGGTGACCTTTCACTGTCCCGGGGGAGCTTCCACGCTCGGCCGACCCTCCTTCACCGGGTGAGGTCCCCGTCCTTGGTGAACTGGATGGGAACCTCCGCCCACACCGTCAGGCGCTCCCCCCCTCGCCGAGCGGGGCTGTACCGGAGCTGCAAGGCGCCCCGGACGGCGGCGGAGTCGAAGGCCGGGTAGCCGCTGGCCTCCAGGACCTCCACGCTGTCCACCGTCCCCATTTCCGTGACCCGGACCCGGAGGAGGGTTTCGCCCTCCACGTCCGCGTCCCAGAGCTGCAGGGGATACTCGATGGGCACATCCCCGTAGAGGGGCGTGGGGGGCTCCATCTCCTCACCGCTCCCGCAAGCCAGGAGGAGGAGGCTCAAGACCCCTGCAGAGACCGGGGCCAGGGCATGCCGCCCCGGGGCCGCCGGAATGAAGCGTCTTCTCATTCTTCGTCGGTCCTCTCTCCGTCTTCGTCAGTCCGCTCTCCGTCTCCGGCGGTCCGCTCTCCGTCTCCGGCGGTCCGCTCTCCGTCTCCGGCGGTCCGCTCTCCGTCTTCCCCGGCTTCCTCCGCCACCTCTCCCTTGAGAGCCGCCAGGAGATTCAGGGCATCCAGAGGCGTCATGGACTCCACGCTCAACTCTCGGAGTCGAGACACCACCGGATGCTCCGCCCCGAAGAGGGACAGTTGATCCCCGGCAGGCTCGGAAGGAGGCCGGTGCCGTCCGCGTCGCCCCAACCCCTCCCCTCCTCCGCTGTGGCTCCCCTCCAACTCGGTGAGGATCTCCCTGGCCCGTCGGATCACCGGATCCGGGATGCCGGCGAGTCGGGCCACCTGGATGCCGTAGGAGCGGTCCGCGCCACCCTCCTCCAGTCTCCGGAGGAAGACGATGTCGTCTCCTACTTCCCTCACCGAGACGTTCAGGTTCCTCACCCCGGGAAGGAGGTCACCGAGCTGGGTGAGCTCGTGGTAGTGGGTGGCGAAGACCGTCTTGGCCTTCACCTCCTCATGGAGGTGCTCCGTCACGGCCCAGGCGATGGACACTCCATCATACGTGGAGGTGCCCCGGCCGATTTCATCCAGGAGGACGAGGCTGGCCTCCGTGGCGCCGTGGACGATGGCCGCCGTCTCGTTCATCTCCACCATGAAGGTAGATTGGCCCCTGGCCAGGGCGTCGGAAGCCCCGACACGGGTGAAGATCCTGTCACACACCGGGAGTCGGGCCCGGGCCGCAGGCACGAAGGAGCCCACCTGGGCCAGGAGCTGGATGAGACCCACCTGCCGAAGAACCGTGCTCTTCCCGGCCATGTTCGGCCCGGTGAGGATGATGATCCGCCCCTCCTCGTCCATGCGGAGGTCGTTGGGAATGAACTCCTCGGCGGGCATCATGGTCTCCACCACCGGATGGCGACCGGCCCGGATCTCCGTCTCGAATCCGGAGTGTACCTGGGGCTTCACGTAGCCCCGGTTCCGGGCTACCTGAGCCAGGGAGGAGAGGACGTCGAGGCTGGCCACGTTTCCGGCCGTGTCCTGGAGGCGGGCCACCTGCCCCTTCACTTGCTCCCGAAGGCGGGAGAAGAGCTCGGTCTCCAACGCCAGGATCCGGTCCTCGGCTCCGAAGACCTTCTCTTCCCACTCCTTCAGCTCCGGGGTGAAGAAGCGCTCGGCGTTGGCCAGGGTCTGTTTTCGGACATAGCTGTCGGGAACCCGATCCAGGTTCGGTTTCGTCACCTCCAGGTAGTACCCGAAAACCTTGTTGAAGCCCACCTTCAGGGATCCGATCCCCGTCCGTTCCCGCTCCCGGGCCTGGAGTCCGGCGATGAACTCCCTGGCCCCGTCCCGGACGCTCCTCAGCTCGTCCAACTCGGCGCTGTGGCCCTCCCGGATGACCCCGCCGTCCTGGAGATTCGGAGGCGTGTCGGGAGAGATGGCCCCATCCAGGAGCTCCCGGAGATCCTCCAGAGGATCCATCTCATGGAAGAGTTCCTGGAGCAGGGCCGAGTCGGCGTCCCGGCCCAGAGCCTGGAGCTCCGGAAGCCGGGCCAGGGAACGAGCTAGAGCCAGGAGATCCCGTGGCCCCACCCGTCCGGTCCCCACCTTCCCGGCGAGGCGCTCCAGATCGCTGATCCCCCGGAGCCGGTCCCGGATTCCTTCACGGAGATCCTCCTTTTCGTGGAGCTCTTCCACGGCTTCCAGACGACGCCAGATCTCTTCCATGTGGAGGAGCGGGCGGAGAATCCACTTCCGGAGCAGCCGCCCCCCCATGGCCGTCACCGTATCGTCCAGGATCTCCAGGAGGGTCCCCCCTTCCTCCCCCGTCCGGAGCACTTCCACGAGCTCCAGGTTTCTCCGGGTCATCTCGTCCAGGAGCATGGTGGAGCCCCTGCGGAGGATCCTGGGCGGCCGGAGATGCTCCACACCCCCAGGGCGGATCTCCCGGACGTAGGCAAGGAGGGCGCCCGTGGCCCGGATGAGAGGCTCGTCTCCGGGCTGGAAGCCGAAGCCCTCCAGGGAGTGGACGCCGTAGAGCCCCTCCATCTCCTCCCGAGCCAGCTCCTCGTCGAACAGCCAATCGTCCCGGTGGGTGTGGGGAACGCCGTGAGGAAGGCGCGGCCCGGCCTCGCCGGCGTCGGCGAAGCTCCGGGGGAGAAGGAGCTCTGACGGCTCCAGGCGGCCCAGCTCCCCGGCCAGCCTCTCCCCATCTCCCATCTGGGTCTCGATCTCACCGGTGGAGAGGTCCATGGCAGCCACACCGAAGGAGAGATCCTCCCCGAGTTCGCCTCCCATCTCCCCGTCCGGCTCTCCGTCCGGCTCCGCCGGGACCAGGGCCACCAGGTGGTTGTTCCGCTTGGCTTGAAGGAGGGTGTCCTGGAGGATGGTCCCCGGGGTGACCGTCTCCACCACCTCCCGCTTGACGATGCCCTTGGCCTCCGAGGGATCCTCCACCTGTTCGCAGATGGCCACACGCCGGCCCATCTTCACCAGCCGAGCCAGATACTCGTCCAGGGCCTTCACCGGGATCCCAGCCAGGGGCACCCGGGCCGCCGCCCCGTTGTTCCGGGACGTGAGGGTGAGACCCAGGATTCGGGAACCCTCCTCGGCATCCCCGTAGAAGAGCTCGTAGAAGTCTCCCACCCGGAAGAAGATCAGGGCGTCCCTGTGCCGGGACTTCACCTCCCTCCACTGCTGCATGAGGGGGGTGTCCTGAACCTTGGATCGGCTGGCCATGGATGCGGGTGACGCGCCTGACGAAAGAGGGGCTCGGGCCGGGGACCCCGACCACAGGGTGCCAG